>OIDQ01000077.1_pt1 | contig 58643 bp, 73 predicted proteins | sample 1581511 | NCBI WGS metagenome assembly OIDQ01 (sample SAMEA3882526, study PRJEB24775) | human gut metagenome | biome: human-associated habitat; feature: intestine environment; material: feces | place: Netherlands | collected 2009/2010
AGATGACCGCCGACACCGTGCGCTACATCCGCTGGACCGAGGTCGTCTCGGACGGCGTGGTGGGCGTCAGGAGGAAGTAGGTGAAAGGGGACGGAGAAATTCTCCGCCCCCTTTCCGCCCTTAAGAATCTAGTGGATACATAAGGTGACGTACGAGGAGTTAATCGTGGGTAATAGCAATAACCGAGGTAATGCCAAAATAGCTTCGGGGGGGGGCTCTAAGGGCTTAGCCTTTTCGAGGAGGGCTCTTATTGCAGGAAGCGGGCTCGCGGCGTTCGCGGCCACAGCCGATGCCATCGCGAACCCTGCCAGTCCCCTGAGAACTGGCATACATTCAGCTCTCAGCGCGATGGGTATCTCGACCTACTCGATGGGAAGATTTGAGGAGTTCGCGTCCGACAACCCGAACGTCAGACCGTCACCGCTGATCGTCCCGATGGGCGTGATCGCGACATCGCCGCATCCCACCGGTTGGTGGCACAGTGCCGGCAGGGCGACGCACACGAGCTGGACCCCGACTTGGGACGACGTCTTCCACAGGGGAGACAAAAAGCAGCTCTTCTTGAACAACGGGCATCCCTATACGGTCCTGCCGATGGACAATTCCGGTTATCGCGCTAGCGTCACGTGGAACAGCGTCGGAACCTACGATGGCAAGCCCGTGGGATGCACTCTCTCCCTCTCAAATCCCGTGACCGGCAACGGCTACGACAACAACGCGGGACTGAACCAGAAAGTTGCTCAATTCTACCAGCAGTACTTCGGGACCAAGAGCTTCTTCGTCGTGAGCGACGCCTTCGCGGCGTGGGACAACTGCCACTGGCTTCAAGGCCTGAGGTCGATAAAGATGGTGTACCAGTTCTTCTACTCCGACAGGCCCGGTGAGTACATTGACCTCGACTGGGCCTACCTCGGCGCGAGGAACATCCAGCACAACGCCGGCGGCTACGAATGGATCAGCCCCGCAGAGAACAACCAAGATGCCTACTTCATCCCCCGAGGTGTGGATACCCAGCTCTTCTTCACCAACTTCGATGGGTACAGCTGCATCTCGTCACGCGTGGACGAGGTGAGCGACAGAACCTGCGGTATCATCGCATACAAGGGGTCGAGCATCTCCTGCGTCCGCGGAGACACGGTGTACTGCGATGGGTTCCAGTTTGACTTCCAGTCCATTGCCGGCTTCTACAGGCTTGGCCTCAAGAAGACATCAGCTAACCCCGCCGTCACGCCGATCGACCCGGAGTACTTCTCGCTCGCGGGGGCCGAGTACGCCGTCTACTGCGATGAGACATGCACGCGGAAGTGCGGGACCTTCACGACGGATGAGAACGGTGACGCGGTCCTCTCGGCGGTCAACGGAACGAACAGGCTGGTCGCGAATATGGACTACTGGGTGAAGGAAACATCTGCGCCACAGGGCTACAAGATTGACGAGACCGTCCATAAGATCCGCCTAGCCGGCGATATGACCATCGAGGTCTCGGACGTCCCGAAGCACTCCACCGTCCACTTCATGCTGGTCGACACGCTCGGAGATACGCAGGAGGTGCATACGGTCTACATCAAGCTCAACACCGAGTACAGGGCGAGCGAGCACGGAGCGGACTTCTCGGACGCACGCGCGTCGCTCGAGCAGGTCATGCGCGACGAGGGGCAGGACATGAGCCTGCTCGACCGCTGCCTGGACGGCTGGTACGAGGGCGATAAGGACTGCTCGAACCCCGATATCTTCGGCGGCCCGAAGTATGTCGGCAGGAAGGTCAACGGGGATCTGTACCTGTGGACGAAAGTGATGGTGTGCAAGTTCAGGTTCTACAAGGACGGCTTGGCAAAGGAGAACCTGATATTCCAGAGTCCTCGAATGCTCGTCGGTACTCATTACGCCTTCCCGCAGGAGGTCATCGACAAACAGCTAGAGCCGACCTGCAACCTTAACGACCGTTTCGGCACCGACCCATCGACCGGCTTCACCGGCTGGCACCTCGATAAAACTTTGTCCGATCAAGCCATTACCGAACATGTTGCCACCGAGGGCATCGTGATTCTGTACGGCCGCAACCGCTGCACCCTGCGAACGGAGTACGCGCCCGGCTCGGTCGAGCTCGACCCGAGCTGGGACATGAGGCTGCTGCCCGAGGACGGCTCGGAGGCGCACCCCGGCTTCATCCCCACCTTCGAGGAGCCGAAGCACAGGGGCTACGACGCCAAGGGCAGGGAGTTCGAACTGGCGGCGATCGGCGACTCCGGCGACGGCCATACGGCATTCTACTGGGACGAACTCGCCCGCATCACGGTCCCAGCGACCGCGTACCGCGATATCGGCGGCGGGCAGTGGCGCACCTACAAGTGCGAGGCGTGGCTCGACGAGGACGAGGCCAATTCGGCCGCCGAGACCTCCGAGTCGGGCGTGTCGGGACGCTCCCGCGCCCGTGCCGCGAGCGCGGTCAAGATGACCGCCGACACCGTGCGCTACATCCGCTGGACCGAGGTCGTCTCGGACGGTGTGGTGGGCATCAGGAGGAAGTAAATAAGGGAGCGGAGAATTTCTCCGCTCCCTTATTCGTTCTAATGGACTGTTTTGCTCTTAGTGATGATCGTCATATTCGCCATCGTCATACGGTTTTGGCGGTGCTTGGATTCTGTTTTCTCCTGACCTCTCGTCTTGATTGACGAATTTGGCTTCGGCTACCTTTGCGTCCATCATCCCGTCCAAATCCTCCCCGAGCCCCTCCATGAGCGCAGCAACCTCAGGGTCGATATAGGCGCATTCGATTTCGTACTTATGTGCTATCTCCTCATTGGAGAGAAGAGCCTTTCTGATTGCGGGCACGCCTTCGACGGCCGATTTCCAAGCAGTCTCTAGCTTCATATCTGCATACTGATGAATGATGTAGTTACGTTGGCCCTTTACGTGGCGCCATGGTATCTCCGGGAACAACTCCATGTACTCGTTCGTCTTGAAGTGAGAGACCAGCTCGCCGACCTGACCCAATGAGAACAGAATAGAGTCCCGAACCATCAGATTGTGTTCCCAGGTCTCATGGCTATAGTCGATCTCCTCGAGCTTCGCGATGACATCATCGCATCGCTCGAGAATGGTCTGAAAGTTAGAAAGATCTCGGGCGTTCAAAGATTCTCACCCCTTCCCTTTGCAAACTCTCGATGAAACTGCTCTGGGCGCCATTGAGAGTCGTCAACATGTCCACGTCCCTACCGAGTCCCTCGACCAGCTCGAAACCGATATCCATGATTTCTTCGTCCTCATTTCCGTCAATTTGAAGAAGCAGGTCGACGTCGGACGAGTCTTTCTGCTCTCCGCGGACGAAAGAGCCGAATAATGCCGCCCGCCTTACCGAAGGATAGGAACTGAGCACCTTGCGGATAACCTTCTTAGCCTCGGTGTAGTCATGAACGGGAGTTGCGGGGTTATCGCAATCCTCGACAAGATACTTCAAAGCGGCACCTCCTTAAACGGTGAACGTGACAGCAGTCTTCCCTTAATTCTATAAAATCACGGCCTGACATGGGCGGCGAATTGGCGGGGTTCGTCATCGTCCATTTCGTCGAAATGCAGCAGCTCCGCCAGTGCGGCCCGCTGCTCCATCAGGTATTTGCTGTCTGGAGACTTGGAAAGCGTCTCCAAGATGACCTCGGGAGCGAGGGCTGGGAAATCCATCCCCTCGGGAGCGACCAAAGAGATGGATTCATCTGCCCCGAATTCCTCTGACGCGTGAAGGCGGATATCGAAACCCTCGAAGGTGAATTCACGCACGGTACCGTCCTCGACACCATTCAGGAGGAGGAAGTCCAATCCGTATGGGATGGCATTGCTATCGATGCCCAATGCGATAAGTCCGGCCTCGTGGACTGCGACCAGGTCGCTTTTATCGATTTTCAGCCTCGAGCAAAGCCCCGCCATAATTTCGTTCAGGTGTTCCTTGGTCATTGAGCTTTCCCTGAATCATTTCCAGTGGGTCTCTCATTTGATTCTGGTGAACGACCTTTCGAAGGAATCCCGCTTCCGTTTGAGCTGCCTTCGAAGCCTGTCGATGTCGACGTTTTCAGGGCATCTGGTCTGGTTCCGCCTACAAGCCCATGGGTAAAGGTACGTGGCGACATAGTCTACAGTTCTTTTCGTATCGGACACCCTATTTATTCACCCAACCATAGATGGCTTCGTGGTGGATGGTTTCGGTCCATGCCGCCTGGTCGGTTACGGTGACATCCTCGTATTTGGGGAGGACGGAATAGTCGGTTCGACCATTGTCATAGCAGTAATCGACACAGCTATCCTCGTCATTGAAGACAGTTCCGTCAAAGGCTATGTATTGTACGCCGACCTTCTTCTTCTCGACGTGGGTGACGGCGGGGTGGTAGATCTGCTCGTCCCATGCGGGGGTCACGACGGCCCAGACCTTCTCGGGCTCGGCGGGCTTGGAGGGCTTGGAGCTGCCGGAATCGGAGCCGGAGTTCGAACCGGAATTACCCGAGCCGGAGGGCTTGGATGCGGGTTTATCGTCCTTGTCGTTCTTGTTCGAGCCCGAGGAGCCGGAGGGCTTGGAATCGCCCTTGTTGGAGCCGGAACCGGAAGGCTTCGCTGCGGGCTTGGAATCGTTCTTGTTCGAGCTGGAGCCGGAGGGCTTGGAGGCAGGCTTCGAATCGTTCTTTCCGGACGAGCCGTTGGCCGCGGCGGCCTGGTGGACGGTGGAGCTGCTGGGCTTGGAGACGGGTGCGGAGACGGCGGTGGCGTTCGGGTTCTCGCGTTTCGCCTCGATGAGTTTCTTGGCGGCGGCACGCTCCTCCTCGGGGAGCTTCTCGATCGCGGCGTCGACGGCCGCGTCATCGGTCATATCGACCTTGGCGAGGCTCACCTTGACCGAGGCCCCCTTGCCCTCGACGACGAAATCGACTGCGTCGGGCACCAGCCAGGTGGTCTTTCCGTCCTTGGCGGTCGGGATGGAGGTGACGTTCAGGGCGTAGGCGCCCTTGGGCAGGTCGACGGACGCCTCCTTGCCGGGGACGATGTCGCCCTTCGCGGCGGCCTTGCCGTCGACATCGACGACCTCGTAGGAGAACTCGCCGTCCCCATCGTTCCAGCCGTCAGCCTCGAGCGTGACGGCGGCGGTGTAGGTCTTGGTGTCCTTCTTGCCGTTGACGAGGGATGCGACAGGGGCGTTGTCGGGGATGTTCACGGCCTCATGGTTCAACGACAGGCCGATGCCGAGCGCCGCCACGATGGCGAGGGTCACGCCGCCTGCGACGAGCTTGCGCTTTAGGCTGTTGTTGGGGCGTTTCGGGTTTTGGGTGTCATCGGAAACATCGCCATCGTCTTCGGGCGCCAATGCGTCCTCGAGTTCATGAGCGATGGGAAGCTCGGCTGTGGTGCCGGCATCGATTGGGCCGGTGGGATCATACGAAAACAGATCATCTTCGCCATCGTGGGCGCCGGTGCCGTTATTGAGGTCCTCGGGATTGGTGTCGGTATTCATATCAGGTTCCTATCTAGTCTAGATATCGTATGATTATAGAAGGGGTTTCGGACAGAGCTTAGATGATAGCCATGTCATGGCTGATGGGGCTGTACTGGTAATGGGGCAGGAAGTACTTGAGCGGCAGGCAGCTACCATAGGCCAAGCGATACGACAGGGCGGCACGCTTGTAATGGCGGACGATGAAGGCGTGGTCTTCCTTAAGACGCTCGACGCGTGCCTTCACGACCTCGTCCTCCATGAACAGCTCCTGCGGCATCTGAATCATCTCGTAGTGGTACAGGGAGACGTACTCGCAGGTCTTGCCGCCGGCGCGGGAGCTTCCGGCAAGTGTCTCGACGGCGCTGACGTAGGCGTGGTTCTCGGTAATGAAAGCAAAGCCGTGCTTATCGGGTGAACAGACGGGGACGCACTTGAGCGTCTTGGTCATGCGTTCCTTCCGAGTCAGGTCGGATTTCTTCATCCAGACGGTGGGCATATGGAGATCATTGCCGTCTTCTCCGTAGAGTTTGACCAGAATCTCGCGGCGGTACATCACGCGATTAACCATGATGCAGAAGTCCTCAATCTTCTTGGGAACATGGCGGCGACCGACCTTATAGGCATACTTGATGGAACTGCGGTCGAAACGCCACCAAGCGTTAGGGTTGGTCTTGATGTTCCAGACGTTGAACGCACGGAAGTGCAGCATCCGCTTGCAGACCATGAAATAGATGTAGGTGAATAGAAGAATACCGGCCACGTTATAGGGGTCGGAAAGGAAAAGAACGATGGCTTGCATGATGCACTCCTTGAAGTCAGCAACTGCGCGGTCGGTTCGCGTCGGACGCCGCCTCGGTTGCCACCTCGGCGATACTGTCCAGACTGGGCTGCGCGTGACGTTTCATATACTGGGAATCATAGCCCTGGGGATAGGCGGTGTCGAAGAGATCTGCGTAGGCATCGAGCGGATCTGCGAATTTCTGCCCATTCTTGGCTGTCCTTTCGATTTCGGATCGAATGGCATCCAACGTTCTCTGGTCACGGACAAGTTCCAAGGAGAGCGTCACATAGCCCTCCTTCAAGCCCTTACCGTACATTGCAAACGTAATCTCGTAGAAGCGATAATGTAGCAAATCGCGCTCGCCATCCGTGGTCATGGAGAACTGGACATCCGAGGACTGCATCGGCAGTACGCTGAAGCGAAGGTAGTCCCCCGTGTTGTAGCCGCGCCCGTTCAGGCGCGTTATCGCCTTGAGCCTGCCGTCCATCAACGGCGCCACGAACTGCTCGCGAATGTTGACCGTATGCAAACGGATCTTCGGCTTAGTGAAATCCGACATCGTCAAACTCCCGTCCGATGCGCCTTGGGGAAGCGCATCTATCTATTGGTTACGACCCTAATGATAACAAAAGTATATCACGCCGTCAAGCAACATAAGGATTATCGCCGTGCCGTATTTCTCCTTTCGTCCCGTTGAGTGCATCCGAACAGGCCGCAGATACCCTCATAAACAGATTCGCGATATAAGGAGACGCCATGCCGAAAAACAATAGCCAGAATGCCAAGACGCTCGGCGGATTCGACTTCCTGAAGAAGCTAGGGCTGGGCCGCGTGAAGCATATCGACCCCGTCGAACCCGATCTTACGCCCGTCCAGAAGGGTCAGGTCATCGGCATCGCATCGAGAGACCGAAGCGATGAGGTCGAGAAGATGGTCATCAGTATCCCCTATTCGAGCGTCATCTCCTCCACGGCGGCCCTGCGCCGAGACGGCTCCCCCGTGAAGAGCCGCTTTGGGCAAGATATGTCCCGTATCGTCATACGCCTGCCCCGCAAGATGGAACTCGACGGCTACAGCATGGACGGCCTCAGGGTCGAAATCGTCAACCCCGACAAGTATCTCGAGCGTGCGGAGAAGACGGGTATCCTGCAGGCCTCCTTCAATGATTCGCGCCCCCTGAAGCTCAGCGGCTTCAAGGACGGACACGCCATCGAGCTGACCGTGGGTCAGGATAAAATCGGCAATTTCGTTGGGAACCTCGAGAAGTGCTGCGAGGAGCTCATCAACATGCCCGCGGGAATGGGTGTCCCGACGGCAAAACGCGGCGGTCAGGTGGCGGCGGCGGATAAAAGCCGCGAAAGCAACGTCCGACCGAACGCCGAGAAGGTACGACCAACCCCTGCATCTGGCAAGAAGGGTACTTCCAATGAAAAGAGACCCCTCGATGGACAGTTCATCGGGACAAAGAATCTGGCCAAGGACGTCAAGTTCGATAACCCGAAAGTGGTCATTCCCTATGGCAACATCCTCGGAAGCGAACCCATGTCCGATAAGGACGGCAAGGTAAAAACCAACCAGTACGGGCAGGTACTCAATTCAGTCACCGTCTCGCTACCCGAGGGCCTGAAGGTCAGCGGATACAACCTTGACGGGTTCACCACCAAGGTGGTCGTTGTGGATAAGTATCTCGACAGCGCCGCCGACGAGGGTTCGCTCCAGATTAGGTTCAACAGCAGGTACAACCTCAAGCTGACCCGCGATGACGGCGACAGCAAGACCTACGTGACAATCGGCCGGGATAAAATCGGCGAGTTCGCCAAATCGCTCCGCGAGAAGTCTGACTCGATTCTTGAAAAGGATGAGAAGGAAAATAATAAGAATAATAAGGAGAATGAGGAATCTCTCGATGAGATGATGAGTGACAAGAAAGAGGAGGTCTCCCTCGCGGCGGCGAACACCGCATCAAGGGAGACCCCCGATAGTGAACATCCTGACAGGTAGTCCAGAGGTACCTATCGATTCAGCGAGGGATAGGTCTTTGCGAGCGAGGAGATAAGCCCTTTCACGGCCGCAACCGCGTCGCCCGGCGCGGCATAGACCGACCAGATCCCAGAGAGGAATACGGCCCGTTTGGTCGCCAGCTTCAGGGCGGCCGACTCCTGATCCGTCTCCATCTCGATGCCGTCCGGTCCCGCAATGGAAAACGTGACGGCCACCTCCTGGGAGTTGGGACCCGTGCAGATGGGGAGCGCCCGCACGACCAGTTCGCGCATCGTATCGCGATCGAGCGAGGCGCTGGCGAGGAAGTCCTCGTCCGAGATGTTGGGGCTCAGCACGCCGTCAAGACCGTTCTCGATAGACGTTACGGCCTTGTCCCTCTGCAGTGTCTGATCGAGGACTCCGTCCGCATACCCCTTCGCCTCGTCCATGGTCTCGAACCGGCGGGCGAAGAGCTCGCAGCAGGTGTCGCCCTCGAGAATCCCCAGTTCGAACGACCCGTCCTCGACCTTTTCGATGCGTGCCACCAAGGAGCAATCATCTACCGAGCGGAACGCCACGCCCTCTTCAGATGTCCAGTAATTCTGATCCATGTCCAATTCCTTTCGTTTCAGTCCCAAAAGCCAGTCTGCCGAGATATCCAATTCCCGGCAAATCTTGAACAGGGCAACAGACCCCGGCAAGCGCTTCCCGTTCACATAATGCGACACGCTCGCCTGCGTCGCCCCAATCCTCCTACCCAGCTCGCGCTGGGAGATGTTCTTAACCGTCAGCGCCCGTTTCAGGCGCCTGTGCAGTCGATTGAGTTCAGTCTCATCCATCAATTACCCCACAGTACCTCCTGCGCCTCATCGAGAAGTGCCGTCAAGGCATCTTCCTCGGACTTATACCCCTCGACGAACCGTTTCATCGGACCGGCGTTCCAGTAACCGGATTGCGTCGAGGAGCGGATATACGGGCGCCAGACAATGGTGTTATCGTCCATTTCGCTCCTCTCGATAAAGCCGGTAGTTGCACGATCGGCATCGATCGAGAACTTGAAAACAGTGTGCCCCTCAGTCCTGGTCGGTTCTACCAGAACCACTCGGGAACAGCGGGCAGGGTACTTTACGTCTTCCATAAATCTTCTCCACTATCTGTACATCGGGTGCTTGTTTTGCTCCAGGTAGGCAACGAGGCTCCAAGGCTCTTTCATCGCGGCCTCGCGGCAGCGCTCCTGGCATCCGGCCCACTCCCCGTTATTCATGAGCGTGGTGCCGACCTGCTGTTCTCCGCGCTTCGTAAAGAACATCAGATAGCCATCGGTGACCACCTTGCGGGGAACCTCGCAGATGCGAAGCCTCTTCTTGCCGTTCGTTCCGTACATAAGCCTTGATGACAGGACCGACCACTCGCCCACTCCGTGGCGGCGCATGCCCTTCGGGCCGTCATAGATCCTGTCCTCGGCGAGGATGATGACGCGGTCGCCCAGCGCGACCCCGAAGCCCTCGCCGTCCTTCCGCTCTTCCCATCCCTCGCCCTGCCGAACGGTCAGCTGGTCGATGAATAGCCAAAGATGGGAGTCGACCGGACACCATCTGCGGGTCTGCTCGTTGTACACCTTGACGAACGACAGCATGATGCGGTCGATGGTCGCGTCAGGGTCATCGGAAGCAAAGCGAACGTCCGTTGCGATGCCGCTCAGAATGTGCGCCTTCACCTTGATCGAGCCGTCGGAGAAATAGCTCGTCCCTTTGTCCACCGCCTCGCGCGTGCTCTCCGACTTAATCCGCATGTTGTCGAGCGCGATACTGCGCAGCGCCCATTGATAAGCAAGCGCCTCGCGAGGCATGAGAATCGGGCGGTCGAGGAATGCGAAGCCCTCGTCAATCGTCTGGGTGTGAGCGTCCGATTCAAGGCAGCGGCCGACAATCTTGTTGGATTTGCGCCTAGTCTTCTTCTTAGTCATCGCGGGTCTCCTTCCTAGGTCCCACCTCGTAGAATTTCGTGCTCGTCGGGACGAACAGCATGTCGATATCGCCCGTCGGGCCGCTTCGGTTCTTCGCGACCGACAGGATGACCTGCCTCGAGCCCGACTTCTCGTCGGCCACCTCATCCGGGTCGCGCGACAGGAACAGGACGGTGTCCGCATCCTGCTCGATGGAACCGGACTCGCGGAGGTCGGACAGGCGCGGGGTGCCTAAGCGGCTTTCCGCCTGGCGGCTCAGCTGCGCCAACGTCACGACGGGGACGCCGAGCTCCTTGGCGAGCACCTTGAGCCGGCGGCTGATCTCGCCGACCTCGACCGCTCGGTTCTGGAACTTGGAGCCATCGGATGCGGATGAAATCAGCTGGAGATAGTCGATGACGATCAGGCCGCGAGCTGCACCGCGCATCATGCGTGCTGCGGTCGTGCGGATGTCCCCCATCGTCACGCTCGCCTTGTCCTCGATCTCGATGCCGTTGCCCGGTATGTCGCAGCAGGCCGCCGATATGGCGTCGCATGAGGTCTTGGGGATGGTTCCCCTGCGGAAGTGGGAAATCGATACGCCCGACTCCGCGCAGATGATCCTCTGGGCGAGTTCCTTGCCGGACATCTCAAGCGAGAAGATGCCGACCTTCACGCCCTGACGGGCCGCATTCAACGCGAGCGTGAGGGCGAAGGAAGTCTTTCCGACCGCCGGTCTGGCTCCCACCACGATGAGCTGGCCTGCACGGAGGCCGGCCAGCATCTCGTCCAGGGTCGCAAAGCCCGTGTTCACTACTGTGGAATCGAGGGCGACCTCATCGAGGTGGCGGACCTCGTCCACGGCCGTGGCGAGGAATGACGAGATATGGCGGTAGGGCCGCATGTCGCGGCGCTCGGTCACCTGCGCGACTGAGTTCTCGATCTTCGAGACGAACGCCTTCATATCGGTCGGGGTCTCGTAGGCCTTCGCCTCGATTTCGTTCATGGCCATGACGAGCGACCTGCGCCTCGAGGCATCGATAAGCCGGTCATATGCGGTCTGCCAGGACAGCAGCGGCATATCGGACTCGAACATTCGAAGGACGGCCTTCTCTCCCCCGGCCGCATCCAGCTTGCGGTTGGATTTCAGGTAGTCGAGCAGGGACACCTCATCGATCGGATAGTCCGCCTCGTGCATGGCGCGGATGGCGCTAAACAGCGTGCGATGGTCGGACTTGACTAAATCGTCCTCGAGCAGCATCGGAAGGACGTCCTCGCGAACGTCCTTCGAGCGCATACAGGCCGTCAGGACGATCGTCTCCTGCTGCGGGGCGATGATGGGGCTTGCCGTCTGGGCTTTAATTTCTTCGGTTTCAGTCGGCATGACGCGCACCATTTTGGAAACGGGATGCACGCGAACCGTATAGATTCTGGGGCATGTTGTCATCTTCCTGTTCTACAGGGCGCTTGGGGTACGCCCTATCGATAAGTTAAGTATAACAGAAAGATAACGCGCCGTTATCACAAAAAAGGAATAACGGCGCACCGAAAGGGGGTCATGGCTATTGTAATACAAAAATGGCGCTTTCGGTGAAAGCGCCTGGGGATTTTAATTCAAGATTACAGACTGAAAAAAGGAGATCACCCCTCGGGCGGCGTTCGCCTTGTATTGGGCGATGCCGTCGAAGCCGAAGGCATGGGCGAGGAGGTTCATCGGGAAAGAGGTCACCTTGCGGTTGTAGGCCGCCACGTCGTCGATATAGCGCCCGCGCTCGACCGAGATGCGGTTCTCTGATCCCTCGAGCTGTGTCATCAGGGTCTTCACCTGCTCGGAAGAAGCGAGCTCGGGATAGTTCTCCTTGACGGCATTGAGCAGAACGGTCGTCTGCGCGTTCAGCTCGTCATCCGCGGCGAGCTTTCCCGCCTGGGTATCCGACGTCTCGAGCGCCTTGCGGCTCTCCGCGATCGACTTGAAGATCTCCTGTTCGTTTTTCATCTCGCCCTTCACGGACGCAACGAGGTTTGGGATAAGGTCGGCTCGGCGCTGCATCACGTTCTCGACTTGCGCCCAATCGCTATCGACTGCCTGCTTGGAGGCGTTCATGGAGTTATACATCCCGCCGCCGATCGCAATCCCCAAAAGGAGAATGACAACGATAGCGAATACCGCCACCATCCACGGTTTCAATTTGGGAGTCTTTTCCCGATTCGTACTGCCTTCCATTTTGAGTCTCCTATCGTGTCGGTTGTGGTCGAAGTATCGAATGCGAAGCTACCAGCTGCCCGAGGCGCCGCCACCACCGAAGTGACCGCCACCTGAGCGGTGGGAAGAGCCGGAGGAATGGTGAGATGATGAGGCGTGCGGGCGAGAGGACGAACCGTACGGGCGATACGGTCGTGCTGGCAAGACTGCGCCCTTGCAGTAAGCCCATGCCACAATCAAGGCAAAGGCGAGTAGATATATGACTCCCTCGGAAAGTTTGTCCATGCCGCTTTGTTCGGGAAACTTACCGATAGCGGCATAATCGGAAGGACTGCCGATTCCGGGCTGAATTATATCGGCAACGCCCTGCGCGAGGTTCTTTACCCCGGCCCCTATATCGCCCCGGCGGTAATAGGCGTGGGCGGCCTCGAGAATTTCCGCGCAGGTCGAATCCGTCAGCCTGTCCTCGAGACCGTAGCCGACCTCCAAGCGGTCCTGGCGGGTGCCTTTCACGAATGTGTAGAGCACGCCGTTATCCTTTTTCGAGTCTCCCGCGCCGATACGCTCCTCCTGCTCAATCGAATAGTCCTCGATGGTCTGGCCTGTCGGCAGACTGTCGATTGTCGCTATGTAGAGCTGTGCGCCTTCGGCTCGGGCCTCCAGCGTCTCATTCAGTTCCGTCAGCGTATCGGCAACGGACGAGTCCAAGACATGGGCGCCATCGTAGACATAGGGCGAGTTATCCGTAAAAGTCGGCCGATCGCCCTCGCCCGCCGCGATGGATGCGAGGAGCGCCGCGCCGAGGAAAAGGACTGCGCATGCGAGCAGGATTGCCTTTCAGAACTTTCGAAAAAACTGCGGTTGCCGTTTCGGGAAGTCCTCCCCCTCCGAGTAAGACCAGACCTCTATCTTCACGTCCCTACCTCGCATTCTCGAGCAGAACGAGCGTGTCCGTGGCGCTGATGACCTTCAGATTCAGGTTCTTCTCATACCAGTGCGCCGAATCTCTCGAGACGATGTAGTAGTCGAAGCCGTTGGAAGCCATATAGGACAGCTTGTCATCTTCGGATTGCATGCCGTCCACGTAGTCTCGATAGGGCGAAGTGATTCCCCCGATGTCGCTCTCGTCCCAGAGTTCGGGGCGAAGGTCGAACGGAACCTTCAGCCCCCTCCATTCCAAGTAGTTGTAGATGACGGGGTCCTCGGCATAGACGACGGGGTCGTAAATCCCGCTGCCGGAAACCGTCTTCACGAGCGTCCCCGCCGAACGCTCGGAGGATTGCCAGCAGGACTGCCCGCCGTTAGTCGCGTAGACATAGCAGTTCGCCGCTATCGGGCCGATTGCGGCAAGGAGAGCTATCAGGGCGGCGGATTTCGCCGCTTTGGAGGATTTCAGGGGCTGTGGGTCCTCTGTTTTGGAAAGCAGGCTCGCGAAGGCTAGGGCCGATGCTATCGAGAAGGTCCAGACGTTTCGCCAATGGAGTATCGTTGCGACGAAAGTGGCGAGGACGATTGCGAGCAGGGGGAGACCGATCCGTCTGCGCCCGATGGCGGCAGCCGCCACGGGAATGAAGCCGACTGCGAAAAAGACGAAGCAGAAGCCCTTGGTTGCCTCGAAGGCGGGTTTCATCTCGGAAATCACGTTGCCGTACGATGCAGCCCCCATCGAGGTCATCACGTAGCGGGCGCCATCGACTCCGTAGGGATTAGCGAAGGACGCGACAAGCATCGCGACCAAGGCGAGGCTGAGGGGGAAGATCTCGCCGAACATCTCCTCAGGGGCGACGGCCTTGAATTCGGAAAGATCGTCGGGCAGCAGGAAGCAGGCGGCGAGGAAGACATCGAGGAGCCACATGGCAGACTGCATGTTCACGTGCAGCACCGTGATCGCGGGCAGGGCGACAAGGTAGCGCCAGTTGCCGGTTCGCCGCCAGCGGGTGCAGACGCCGATTGTCAGGCACATGCATACCATCGACCATGCCGTAGGACGGACTGAGATGTAGATTCCCGCCCCGAAAAGGGCCAGGCCTATGCAGAAGAGCAGGCGGGGCAAAGTGAGGCATCTATCGCCGAATCCTCGGATTGCAAAGGCGATAGAGAGCGCGACGAGGGACGCCAGGATAGCTTGATAGAGTATCGTGCCAGCGTAGCCCGCTAGGGCATACGAACCGTAGAGCAGGACGTCGTGCAGCCACTGCTGGACGACAATCGGCCTGTAGGACGATAGGGACCAAGGGTTTGCATACGGGATGCCATGCTCGACGATTCGCTTTCCCGTGGCGAGCAGGAACCAGCCGTCTGAGTCATACGATCCGTTTCCCTGCATGAGAAAGCCCGCGGTGGACATGATGCAAGCGAGCAGGATGAGCAGCAGGCGGTCACGCTTCCTGTTGCGCACGAAGGGCAGCAGGAAGACGCGCAGGACGGGGATGCGGAACGGCAGCGGAAGATTCGGATTGCTTTCAGTTGTCATTCTGCTCCTCCTCCAGGGGCATCCGGACAATCTGGACGCCGGAGCCGCGGCGACAGCGGATGGAGGAGCCGTCCTCGAAGTGAACAATCGGGGCGCGACCGGTCGCGGTGGATTCGATCTCGATCGAGTTGACGTAGAGCTTCGCCCCGTCGGGCAGGCGCAGCTTCATGTCTGGGATGATGACGATTCCGTCATCGGTCTGCGGCAGCTCGATTAGACCGCGGTCGATGGCCTCGAGAAGCGTCGAGGCCGCCTTGGCATTCGCCTGCGCCTCGGGGTCCTCGTAATAGAGCTGGCTGCGAAGCTCGCCATAGGCTGCGAGGAAATCATCGATTGCCTCCTCGAGCTCCGCAGTGTCCACATGCCTGCGAAGCCGGGCGATGGCGTCGCTTACCTTGATCGCCGCCTTCATCGCGACCAACCCGTTTCAATTCCGGCAACCTCTTGCGTTCGTGTCTCTTCGCGCTTCTGCAAAACCTGTCATCTCCTGTCAGAACGGACGGAGAGACGATCCGAGTCATACCGAGTCAGTTATACGCAATAAAATTGAAATATCTAGCCGTGCCTCGCACGGTCGGGCGGTACATTCGTCTCTCCTGTTTCATGGCGCTTGGGGTTACGCCATCTCGTTCAAAATATCATGAATGATGTCGCCGTGGCAAATGTCAGACATCGAACAGGGAGTCCTCATCATCGTCGAAGGCATCGTCATCGTCTTCCACGGCGAAATGCTTCCCGAGGCAAGGCCCGCCATCCGAATCGGAAGGTCCTGAGACAAGCGAATCGGTGGAATATCTCTCGTCTCCTCCATCGTCCGATTCGTTGAGCTCGGCACCTACCATCTCCTCCGCGTTCTTCGCCTCGTCCCACTGAATTTCCTTGTAGGCATCGAGCGGGTAGCCGATAAGGTCGCAAATCTCCTCATCGGTCATTTGCGGATTAGCCTTCTTCATATACTTAAAGACAAACACCGCTTGGGAATTCATCGAGGTGACGTTGCAGTCCGTATAGGAAAGTACTCGCTGGGCCTCGAACCTCGCCCCGTTGATAAGCCAGTCACCCGAGCCCTGTCGCCAGAGCGCATCGACCGTTCCGTTCGCACGCTGCACGATGACGCGGGAAATCTGCCTGATGCCCCCTCGGGAACAGAGAAGCACGGAAGTACCCAAGCGGCGCGATGCCGACGTGAGACAGACGGGGTCCCCCTTTGAATCCGTGAGACCGGGAATCTCGACACGCTGTCCCTGAGGGGTCGCGTCGTACCAATAGAAATCCAACCTCAAACCGACCTCGTCCACAAGGTCGAGACGTAAATCGAGTTCGGTCATGACGTTTCGGGCTGTTTTGTCGCCCGCACTCATAGCGTTGGTGGTCGTGAAGGCGCTCGTATCGAACTCCTTCATGCGACCGTTCTTGTATTCGATGGCAATGATCATGTCTACCCCTTAGTGATGTTTGGATTTCTGGATTTCGGTTGCATCCTCCTGATGCTGGGAATTGCCTGAATTGGAGGAAGTCCCCGTCGGGTTATTTGCGGCAAGACCGCCGTAACCCTTCTCGTCGCGCATGTCCGCCATAGCTTCGAGAATCTCCTCCTCTGTCTTCTTTTTGCGGTGACTGTCACCGCCCGAAGAAGCCTTGGGGTATTCGATGCCAAGCGAGTTGGCTAGAGAAGACGGATACTCAACGTTGTTGCCGCGGCTCATCTGCTCACGCGGAATGGAGTCATTCTTCTCGATTGTCGATTTTAGGCGGTCCATGAGTTCCGCCCCCTCGCGCGTGCAGGGCACGGCCGCCTTGGCAATCGCTAGGGCTGCGGAGCGCTCGTCATCATCCATCCACCGCTCACGCCCAGCAATGCCTTGCGTCCTCTGGCGACGTCCGGCATACTTCTCGGCCATCGCCTGCTCTATTGATTCTGCGGTATATCGCCTTCCGAGCGTTGCACCTTTGACTTTTCTAGATGCTGGGTCACTTGGATGATGGTAGACGATGTCTCCGTTGCGATTGTAATTGACTTGTATGCCAAGTTCGCCCAACTTCGATGCGAAATCGACAGGACCCTTGGAGATACGCATCGCGATGTCCGCGCGATCCCTGATGTCATCCTTCCAAGACCAACCTTCTCGATTCTCAATTTGTCGTTCCGCCATTGTTTCGGAATCGCCGAATCCATGCGGGACAACGAGGCGCATTACCCGACCGTCATCGGTTCTCATGGTCGTATACGAAAAATTGGAAACTTTGTCGGGAGCGGTCGGCTCGGCATTGCCAGCCTTCGGCTGCGAGCTGGGAGCAGCGCCGCTCGTGAATGTCTCGGGAATCAACTTGTCGACCGGACGACGTTCATCCAACTGGTCTTGCATAGCCTCGCCGAAGTCCTCGATTTGTGTGTCCCTCGCCTCGTTGGCTAGGACGTTGTCAAGCGCCGCCATGGCACGGTCGAGTCTCTTGCCGCGAGAGACCTTTAAGCCCTTTGCATCCATCTCGGCCTGTGTGTAGGATTTGCCGTCAGTGGCAAAGGCGTGCCAACCTCGCTCAAGCGACATCGTTTGAAGGTCAGCACGCATAGCCTGGACGACCTTGGTGGTTCGCAGACCAGAGATGCGGCGTTTCGTCTCGAGCTCGGTGTTGTTGATGACGATGTGCGCGTGCAGGATGCCCTGCTTGCCCTGGACCCCTCGAGCCTTGTTGTCATCGTGGTAGGCAATCGCTACCTCGAAGCGCCCGATGCCCTCCCCTTGCGGTCCGCGCGAGTCGAACCATTTGGAAGCCCACTCGTTGACGAAATCGCGGAAATCGTCGAGTTCCACGCTGTCGTCCTTCTCGTCCAGTGAGATGATCATGTGTTCGTAGGTGCGGACGGTACCGTCTTTCTTCACGGGGATATCGTTCCCGAAAATCTCACGCGTCCGATCCATGACCTTTGCCCAGTCCCTCCCCTTCCAGTCGCGTTCAGTCAGATTGAGGAAGTCCTTGTCGAGGGCGCGATCGTTTTTGAAGAGGTAGTAGCGAATCCACTTGGCAGAGCTATGTCCAGAGAGGATCTTCATGTAGGTCATGCGTTGCCTTCTTCCTCACTTTGGGCAGGACGCGGTAAGCCATGCTTTTTGCCACGGACACGGCGTCGGCGATCAGGTTCGGTTTTATTGACAGGGGTCTCAGATTGGGAGAGGCCAATAACAGTCAGGTTGACGGACGGTTTGTCGGACAGGGCCTCGACATCGGCTGCGAGAGACTTGAGGCGTTCATAGATTGCCTTGTTCTGTTTGGAGAGGCGTTCGTAGAGCTCGGTGATCTCGACCCGCTCGTCTTGCGAGAGTGCGCGATGGCTGCCGTACTTCTTGATGATGCGGTTGAGAGCCCTTACCGCCTGGTTGTAATTGACTCCAATGGCACGGACCTCGTTCGAGATGGATTCGAGCATGCTGTCGGTAATGGCCTGCACTGCCAAACTATTCGTTTGGCCGGAGGGCTGCGTCAGAGTGAGGTCTGGGCCGAGCGGACGTGTGAGCGATTCGGTGCCAGGCGTGACGCGGCGGATGGATGTCAGGTCGAGAGTCACTGGGAGGGCAACCAGAGTGCGGAGGTAGTCGCTTCGGCTGGCGTTGAGGGCATCGGCTCGGGCATCGAGAGCGTTGAGATCTGCGGTCGGGAGGCGGACCGTGATGCGGCGGGTGGCGTGCTGTGAGGCATTTGGGGGCAGCAAAATGTTCGACAGGCCAGCCGCCGGCGTTTCGTGCGGCCGGGTCGTCTGTGCCCGGGGCGACATGTGGACCGGCGTTTGGGACTGCAAAATGTCGGACATTTGGGATTTGCCGGGGCTAATGTCTGAGAAATTGGGCGTGACGGTCTGGGATCCATTTTCATCTGGCGAAATGTCTGACATTTCGTATCTCCTTACATACGGCCGGTTGTGAGCTTCGCGAGCAGGCCGTCCGTCAAGCGGATCGAAATGTCTGACAGCCTGTCGGACATTTCGCTTGGCGGGGAGCGAGCGAAGCGAAGCGACTACAGGCCACTTGTGGCCCCAGCTGCGGCTTTGCCGCAGGTTCAATGTCTGACATTTCAAATGTCTGACGTTGAACGCAGCTGGCGTGCAAAATGGCCTTATGGATAGTTTGGAGCACGTATTTTGGCTGGGCTGGGTGTTGCCGCATCGGCATCCACAATTGGCAAGGCTGTTTTGCACCTGCCGCCTGTCCGCAGGACAGGCGGCCGTGCTGCGGGGTAATTCGACTCTGCTCGGGATGAATTTTGTCCGTGAGATCCATTTCTGTGAGTCCGGATAATCAGAAATAGGGATGCAGGTAAATGTCTGACAAAACGGGATTGGCTGACAATTCAAAGTCTGACAACGCCACAGCTGTGGAGCGAAAATGTCTGACAGGCTATAGGGCCCTTGATGAATGTCCGACAAAGCAACAGGTGGGAAATAGCGCTTATGAAGGGATCAGCATGATGAATTAGAGCGCATCTTAGAAGTGCGATCGGTAGGCGGGTTCGGTAATCTGGGTCGAAATCGGCTGTGTCTCTTCCCTATTCGATGAACGGCTACGAGACTGTTGAATTGTTTTTTAGAGTGTTTGCGGCGCGGCTGCTGACTCATAATCACGAATGTCACCGCATTGAAAAAGAAATAGAGAGCAAGCTATTTGTTAGGGAAAACTAATCGCGGCGATCTAATCTGAGCGATGAATCGGTTCTCCTTCAGATGAGAAAAATAAACGCGCTGGTGCTTCGCGATGCGATTTAAAAACCGTCAACCGTTTTCCGTGTAACCTGAAATGGAAGTGCAGACGGCTTTGAATTGCCAATGAATGGCAATCCGAAAACCTATTTCGTCCTTTCGCTAAATGCAATCGACCGTAAAAATTAGTTTGAGAACGACAGGATTGAAAAGAAATAAACCTTTGCAAATTGGAAGACTTGTATTCATCTAGGTTTCGGTCGGAAATCTCGGCGGTGAAAACGCAGTCAGATGTAAAGGAAACCGACCGCGCTAAATACTTTTTATTGCGCGGCGCTATAGATAATTTCGGACGATCGCAACGGCGTAAGTGGATCTTAGTAATAATAATAAGAACAAATAGTGATACAGCACAGCGCCATTAAAGGCGCTGTGCAAGTTGTACCAATTGCTTGAAATGCGCCCGCGACAATAGTCCGTTGCTATAAATTGACTACCGAAAAGAGCGTACGATAAGTATTGAGTTCGCCCCGGACTTTAAAATCAGTCAAAAAACCAAGCAGACGAATCTGAATCGCCATGTTCCTATCTATGTTTTCAGAGATGCTTCGTCTTTTCGTCACGCCCGAAATCGGCAATAGCAAATGACAATCCAGACAGATGAATAGATAGATTCCGTTTGATTCATGAAAATCAGACGGGCAGAAATACTGAAGTATCTTCTTTAAATCGGTATCTCGATCCAATTGAGACTGTCTTTCTAATTGAACGACAAATGAAAATAATAACAAGCAGTGATACTGAGGAGTGCCATTAAAGGCACTCCTCATGCTATTCGATTAGCTTTCCAGATAGATATCCAATTTGATTTTGAGTATTGCCGAGACAATGATTTGGAGCAGTAACTCATTTCGATTCGCAAGGGGCTCAGCCTAAAATAGTTGAAACGTTCTACAAGTATGAGCATGGAAAACCAATTTGAGCTTGCAGAAAATACTTTTGAGTATGGGGTGACATGCTATTAAGAAGGCTGCTGAGCTTATTAAGGATCTGTTTTGAAAGCGGATTTAGCGAACTAGCATCGGTAAAACCATTTGCGTGGCAATCGGTAAGTCCTTAGTCAATTGTTGGAAATCAGACAATCGCTGCAATGATAAACGCTTTCGAAGTACGTCCAGAAAGAGCTGAGTTATCTTTTGATGGAATGTCCGGCAAGGAAAATGTCGCACTTCTGTCGCAGTAGTGTCGCACCTCGAACTGTTTAGCATCAGGGAAATGACCTGCTAAATAGCGTGGCGCATCTTTTTGGGGTCATGGAAAACGGCTTCAGCCGCCGAATTTGTCACTGGAAACAAGTAACGAAAAGGGCCAATCCGTTTTGGATTGGCCCTTTAATCTGGCGCTGAAATCACTTTAGAGACAAGAGTTCCTGAGGTCTATAGGAAAAACTGATCGTCCTTCTCTTCCTTTTCCTTCTGCTGCTCAAGTTCGAAATCTGCCTTGCAATCTCCGCGCAAGACGCGAACGAAAATCAATCCGATTGTGAACGCGACGATGGCGAAGACGTAAATCGCCTCAAACATAAACAGCTTCTGGAATAGATAGACAGCCGCGAGCGCCTCGGCTTTTGCCGCTGAAGCAATCCATTCGTATTTGATAACCTCGAAAAAAATGACCGAAATAACCGAAAACACGATAGAGCCAATCGAAACTCCACTTAAGAGTTTGCAGAGAATACTCGTGCGAACGGCGGCAGAAACATCTGCAACGAACGCTTCGCGTCGCGCACGGAGACTTTCCTTGAATTGCTTTCGCTTCTCGAGGCGCTCTTGCTTCTTTTTAAGGGCGTTCTCCTCTTTAATTTGCTTCGCCTCAAACCGCTCGGCTTTCCTCTTTGCTGCCGCCTCAGCACGGCGCTTCTCCTCAAGGCGTTTGCGTTCGGCTTCGATTCGGTCAACGATCTCACAGTATTCATCGTATGAAACGATCTTCAGGTCACTCGTTCCGGGATGCTGCAGACCGGGACGGCAGTCTGCACACGCCTTACCGCAGGAGAAAAGTTCCGAACGGGAACATCCTCGCTCACAACGGCCGCACGGGGAATAGAGTCCATCGCAGTCGTGACTTTCGAGTTCGGACTCCACAATCGCCCTGAGATTTAAATCTTTAAGGTTGTTGAGCTTCATCTGTAACTACTCCGCCTTGCCGCCGTCGATGCAATACGGAGCGATTCGATAGCCGTTGGGAGCCTCTTTAGATCCGACCTTGTCCTTGCATTTGAAAATAATGACGCGGTGGCCGACCAAATCTCGCTGCCAAATCTTCTTTACGGCGTCCTTATGATTGGCATCCGTACGCTCAGAACGTACCCACTCTTCCTTCTCTCCGTTGTCTGCCATGAACTTAATCAGATAGCGTTTCGAAGTTTCCTCGAATTCAACCGAGTTGATTATCGCTCGGATTCGCACTGAACGAGCAACCATGGACGGCAGCGATCGCTCTGCGGTAAGGTGATCCATTTTCAGCATCTCCTGAGCGACGGCAAGCTCAAGGTCGTCGTACTTTCGACCGCTCAAGAGCAGGGCGAAATACGCCATGCGAATGGCTGCCGGATCGAATTGGGTGTCGTTATCCATCTGTCCTCCTAATGTTGGAATTGGCTTCTACATCTTGGGACAGCCTGTATATATTCAAAACGACATGCCGCAGCGGCAACGAAAAGAGGGATCAAGCCGCAACAGGGCTGTAAATCAGCGCCGTTTACTGCACTGAATCGCTTCGACGCGTCTAGAACATTTATAGATTGGCTATAATCGAAATAGACTATCGTATATCTGAAAGAGGTTTTCAGTGCTTGAACGGATCGGTTCGTCCGACGCTATTCGCTATATGGTGCAAGACTGCGGCATGACGCTTGCGGATGCATCTATTAAAACCGGCAAGCAGAAAGGCAGTCTGTCGACACGCCTGCACAACAATACGCGATTCACCATCGATGAATTCGTCAAGATCTGCGATGCGTGCGGCTGGCAGCTCGTACTTAAACGCGGAAACAAACAGTTCGACCTACGCGGGATCGATGAAAACAAACCGCGTGAGGATGTGAAAACGCGGCGCTAGAATTAGCCGTCAATCCGCTCCTTCCAGTAATTGCATCGGTTCGAATGGGCAGTCTCGAATTCATGGCTATCCCTGCGGTGACATAGATATTCAACCGTAGTGTCTTCAGGGCGGTGCAAATCGTCTCGGACGTTACCGTCGCAAGTGCAGTAAAGACAGTTCGCGCACTTGCGTTTTGCCTTTTCTGATTGCTCCAAAGTCCTCAACTCAGCACGAATCATCCCGTCGCTTATGGTCATAGCAAGATCACTTTCATCCATTCAGTCACTTTGACGTATCGATATGCTTCACCTTGAGCTTTTCCGTTAGGCTCCAATTGCCTAAAGCTCTCCAGCAAAACTAGACGTATGCAAAATCGACAACGGTTTTACCGTCGCTCATGATTTGCTTTGAAGCCGCTAGGGCTGCAAGGTTATCGATTCGGTCTTGCTTGGGCAACGACCCCAATCGAGTCATAGGATGGTATGGCATCGGATTGGGCTTGCTTGCAATTAGCTCGGAGGTGCGGGTCTCAATCTCGTCGGCGCAATCATCTAGGAAGTCCCATGCATCGTCTACCGGCAGCATCCTCTCGCGCTTCGGGTTCTTCCAGTCCTTTACGGAGCGTCCCGTTATGCCCAAAGCCGTTGCGATATCGGACGTCGGCACTCCCAAGATATCAGCCTGGGCGGTAAACTCGGCCTTCGGATCGATATCGGGGAAGTCGTCTAGGTGTTCCTCAGTCCACTCATCATCACGGCAAGCATAGACATACGAGTACTCCATATCCTTCGCATCGAGCTGATTGGCAACCAAACTGCTTGCGAGATTGTAAAGGCCCACCGGTTCGGTCTCGGGCAGGTCTTCGTCTCGATACCACGGGAGAATGTATTGACCGAACTTCTCGTGGGATTCATTCGCCTCATTCAGGCATTGCATCGTAAGGTCGCCGAGCTTCTCGGTTTGGGCATACACCCAGTCAAAAGCATCCTTGACCGGAACGCAATCGAGCTCGGGGTCGAGCCACTTACGTACGCTCGACACACGGATATTAAGACCGCGGGCGAGATCTTCCGGCTTGAGCCATAGGTTATCGAGCTGGCTCTGCATTGAACACTTGAAATCGAACATGTCTGTTCCTTCCTGTAGCGGGGTTGCATGACTCACCTAAGTCATGCCTTTTGGTTGATTCTACCAGTAGCATGGAGCATAGTCCCCATTCAAATTCGTGCTATAGACCTATTGCAATCACAGAAAAAAAGAATTGAGTGGGCAGGGGCGAGCGTTGCCCTCCCCTGCCCGTGCCTTTCATTAGGCGCAGGTTGCAATACGGTCGCCTTGGCCGAAGCCGTAACCGTCTGCCCTGCCGGCGTCCTCGATCGACTTGTCGGAGGAAACGGTAATGGACTGGCGCTTCATCTTCTTGAGGTTCAGCTCCTTATCCATGTAACGGGTAACGCTCTCGGGTACCACGATCGCCAGAGCCATGGTTTCGTCCTGCTCAAGCTGCTCGCGGTAGGAGTTCTCGAGACCCTCGATGAAACCGAGACAATAGCTGTTCTTCACGCCTGCGCGACGGCCGATCTTGGTTCCATACTCCTCGGCACGCCTATCGCAGAACTTCTTGAAGCAGGTCTCGATCGCATGCTTGGTGGCGCGGAAGCAGCCGGACGCGACCACGGCATCCTGGCTTTCGCCGACGAAAACGAAGCGGGTGCCGGTCACGGGATGGCGACCGGTCCAATAGTCATAGGCACCGTGGCTCGTCTGCATATAGTAACGGCAACGATAGTTCTTCGCGATAACGTACGCGAGGAGCTTGACCCACTCGGGGACGCGCTTACCGAGTTCCTCGGCGGCCTCGTTGACCTCGGGGGCATCGTCGGTGAGATCGATATCCTCGATGGTCATATTGTTCGCTGCGAGGAGGCGCTGGAGGGCAAGGGATGCCGCCCTGGCTTCGCCCTCGGAGGTCGCGCCGTCAATCATGGCGAGAATCTTCTTGAGCTTGGAATCGATGGGGTTCATTGGGTATCTCCCTTCGGGTCTGCGGGACGCCTCTCGTTCCGCTTGTTGATATATATTATAGTTGAGTATTGAGTGAGATGCAAGATCTATCTGGGAAAACAGTACGAATAAAGGCAACCTCTACCGATTGCCTTGGGTATCCGTCTTCACGTAGATATTTTCCAGCAGCGCCCAAGTAATCGCGAGAAATGCATCCTTGCCGTTGATATTCATCCCGTCCAGGGTATCGATATTCTCATTTTCAGAGCTCGACGAGTTCCCAGCTAGTCGAGATTTGGACGTCGAGGCAATCCCCGTTCTCGATGCCGACGGTACCGCCGGTGGCATCGAACTCGCGGAGCCACTCGTCGCGGAAGACCTCGGCATCCCCGCGGCTCTCGAACTTCTCGGCATCCGCGGCGCGGTCCACGACCTCGAACATCACTCCGTCGACCTCGGCGGCGTAGCCGCTCTCGGCATTTGCGGTCCAGCTCTCCGATCCGTTGGGTTAGCGCTCGGCAAAGCTGACTTTCCAGACGTACATCGTTATTCCTTTCTCTGTGGTGTTCGGGATGCCTATCGACCCACCTGTACGCATATATCATAGTTGTATATGGGACGGGATGCAAGATCAGCCACGGAAAACAGTGCGAGAAAAGGGGATCTCGCGACCGCCTATGACTAAATCTTCGGTATGGGATATTCGGCTCGCGTGTCAGCTTTAGCCTCTTACCGATCCCAAAACGGTCCTGGACAGCTCGGTCAATTTGATATAGGCGTAGGGATCCCACTCGTCCTTTACGTCCCTGCATGCAAGCAGTCTCTTGAGCCTGGTCTGGGCTTTTGCCTGCACCTCACGCCGATCGTATCCATAGGCATCGCAAAGGTTCCCAACGATATCGAGGATCTCGCGTCTCTCGGTCGCGCGATTCTCGGGATCTTGAAGCATTTCGTTCTCCAATTCGATCCCATAGAGCTCATCGCCGAGAAGTTTTACCAGCGCATCTTTCTTGAGGACTAGCATCAGCCTAGAACCACCTTTCTGCAACATGTAAGGTCTCCCGCATGCACGTCTGTATCGTTCAATTCACGCTTGATTGAGGCTGGCGGCAAGAAGAGATGCCGCCAAGCCAATATGGCGGCGTCTCCCCTGCAATGAGACTTAATACAGGTCTGCCGCTCGGAATTGCGACTCAGCGAGCCAATAACCGGCCGATTGACCAAGCTCCTCGGCGGCCTGCCTTGCGATACGCATGGCGTTCTGCTTGGCCACTTTACTTGCCGCCTGGTCACCGGCATCGGCGGCGTTCCAGTCCTCGACAATGTAGGCCGCGATCTTCTCGATATAGTCCTGTTTTTGCATTTTAAGAAACTCCTTACGGGTCTGCGGGACGCCTATCGTTCCGCTTGTTGCCATATAGTATAGTTTGATATAGAGCGGATTACAAGATCAGCCATGGAAAATAGCATGAAAAAAGGCATCGGGTAAACTGATGCCTTTTAGTCGATATCAGTTATCGAACATATCTCGATAGTCCTCGTCGCTCCACTCGGCTACCGGATCATCATCACTATCATCAAGCTCCACTTCGGTGCTGAGGGAATACTCGCTACCGTTCTCGAAGTCGTTCCAGAAAAAGTCGGTTTCGATGATTCGACCCAAGCGCTCCAGCGCATCGTCTTCGTCCTTGCCCTCGACGACGAACAGACCCTCCCTGTGCTCAGTGACCTTAATCGTGAAGTTCTTCATGGGGTATCTCCTATTCTGGTCTGCGGGACGCCTGTCGTTCCGCTTGTTGATAGCATATAGTATAGTTGATTATGGAATGGACTGCAAGATCAGCCCTGGAAAATTGCATGAAAAAGGGCGATCTCGCGACCGCCCTTTTGGCACCGGCTTGCTAGATAGTTCCAACTACATCATGAAAATGACGGACCACCGCGGTATCATTCCCCGAAATGGCGATATCCAAAACATCGCAGGATGCGACCTCGAACGGACAACGCCCGCGCCGAGCACTTGCCCCCTCCAGCCACTCGCGGTCACCCATCGAACCAACGTAGAACAGGTGAGCCTCCCCATCGGCAATCGCGGCAAAATCGGCGTACGGTGCGTCGCAGTCGATCAGCTCGTAGCCGCGCTCCTCGATATAGAGGCGCGCGATGCGTCCAATCATTTCAGATGCCTCAAGATCGATAGACATTTAGAAACCTCCCAACGGATTGCGGGATGCCTTTCATCCCGCTTATTGGTATATAGTATAGTTGTATATGGCGCGGAATACAAGATCTATCTGGGAAAAGCTACCAAGAACGCGGGCGTATAGGCACTCTGGGTACCTATTCCTCTTCAAAATCAAATGCCTCTGCAAAGTCCCTATCAAGCAAGACGGCTTCCTCCTCGAGCGCGGGATGGAGATCCGCCTTACGCAAAGCAGGATTGACTCCGCATAGCGCCAACATCTCCGCATCGACTGGAATCGAGGTAGAACCGAACCTTTCACGCAAATCGAACTCCCCGGTCGCTATCGCCTGAAAGTCCATCGCCGCCTTACGTCCCTCACCAGGTAAATACCTCGCACTGCAACGAATAACCGAGTCTCGATCATCAAAAGGATAAATCGCCACGCTGATGTAAATGTTCCCATCTAGTGCCTTATAGGCGGCAACGTTTGCGCGGCTATAGACATTCGAGTACTTAAAATCAAACATGTAAATCGCCAATCTTTGATTTGTCGAATATCGAACCTAGCATGAAAATCGGGGCGGTATCCCCACCGCCCCGATAGTCCTAGCAATACACGGGCTTGACGTGCCATTTCCAGGAAACGGTGCCTCCGTAATAGCAGTCCTTCCCTCCCAAATAAACATCAACATCCTGCCCGCAATCATCGATATAGGACGTAAGTCCCGATTCGTCGACAAGGGCATGGATCCTGCAAAGCATGGACTCACGGGCATCCTCGTACTTCTCAAAGAGCTCAAATGGTGTAAGTTCGGCATCCTCGACATGGATGCCGACTACCGCCCAGTTATATGCAGTCATGAAGTGTCTCCCTTTTGGTCTGCGAAACGCCTTTCGTTTCGCTTGAAGTTATATATTATAGTTGTATATGGCGCGGAATACAAGATCAGCCACGGGAAACGGCATGAAAAAAGGCGATCTCGTAACCGCCTTTAATTCGGACGAATCTATTCCAGACCCCAAACGCGCTTCTCACCGAACTTTTCGAGCACCTTCTCGGCCAAGTCGTCCCTTACGTAATCGAGTACGTCGCGGATCTCCGAATCATGATATCCAGGCTGCTGGCTGGTCTGATACTCGTAGCACTGGATGCAGCCATACTTCTCGCCAAGGGTGAACGGCTTCCCATCCTGCTTCTGCGTGAGCTTGAACTCATGGGCGCGGATATGCTTGCCTTGGTGCTCGCTGACGGCAGCGTAGTTGGCATCGAGGAGCATCTGCCCGACAATCTCACCGCAAGTCGCGGGGCTGTACTTGATGCCCGTCTTTTCGTCCTACAAGCCAGCGGGCTCGAAGTCGGTGTCTGCCATTGCGGCAACGATTGCGGAAATCGTGAGATCGGAAACGACGTAGCAGCTCATATAGGTACCTCCAAAAGGGATTGCGGAACGCCTTTCGTTCCGCTTGTTGGCATATAGTATACTTGAGTTTGGGATGGGATGCAAGATCCAACTGGGAAATAATTGAAAACAGGCGGCCTTGCGACCGCCTGCCAACTAGTTCCTACTGGTCTCGACGATGGGCCATGAGCTCAATCTCCTCGACAATCACCTCGAGCTTGGTACGGTGCTGGCCGTCCTTCTCCCACTGGCTGAAGCGGAGCTTGCCGTCAACGGCAATCTTGTCGCCCTTCGCCATGTACTTGGAAATGCCCTCGGCTCGGGTGCCGAACATAGTGCAGTCGATGAAGTTCGGGCAGTCCTCCCACTCGCCCGTCTCGCTATTTCGACGGCGATCGTTGACGGCAAGGCCGAACGAAAGGACGGGAGTGCCGCCCGCGGTCATGCGGACCTCAGGGTCGCGGGTGATGTTGCCGGAAAGCATAACGCGATTGATAGACATAGGATGTTCCTTCCTCTTGGGGTCTACGAGATGCCCTTCATCCCGCTTGATGCCATATAGTATAGTTGTATTTCTGACGGGATGCAAGATCGAATTGCAAAAAAGTTTGAGAAAATTGCCCCTCAGGGATTGAAAAGGGCGACCGTCGCCGATCGCCCTTGAAACCTTATACCCAGCGCCGCCGCACGGTCTATCCAATCAAGACGCACTTGGGGACACCATAATAAGCGCAATCCTCTTCAGCAATGACACCTACCACATCGTCCATCGGATTGCTTCCCTCAGACTTCTTCGGCACAAAAACACGGGGGACATAGATGCCGTTTCCCTCGGAATCGACAGACAGGCCAACAGGCATCTCGGCAACACCCCGGTCGGCAGACATCAGCTGATCAAGCCTGATTGCCAATTCCTTAACCGTCATGGGGCGTATTACACCATCCGAAAGCTCAATCGTATAACTGGGCATATCAATTGTCTGACTCATATTGTGGTTCCTTCCACTCGGGTCTGCGGGATGCCCTTCATCCCGCTTCTCGGCATATAGTATAGTTGTATATGGGACGGAATACAAAATCTCCCTGGGAAAATAGCACGAAAAAAGGCGATCTCGCGGCCGCCTTTTGGTTGAATCTAGTTGTTCTGCTTCAAGACCTCCAATGCGGCGTTGATGGTGCACGAGACATAATTGGCGTAGCCCGTCATTTCGTAGCCGGAGAAGTCATGCGCGGGAAGACGGTCGAGCAGCGTGGCGAGGCATTCAAGGTTCTCGATAGCCTCGGCGCGATTCAAGCGCCTCTCGTGCTCAAATCGAGCCCTCAGGTCATTTTCATTCTCCATGGCATCAAGTTGAGTCTGCATGGATTCAAGGCTCTTCTCCCCGATGATCGTCTCAAAATCCCTATCCTCATCGGACTGGCTTGCCAAGACTTCGGCAGCCTGCCTGCAATCCTCCAAGGCTTCCTCAGGGCTCAAATCCATCTTGTCCATTGCGGTTTCCTTTCTGTATTAGGGTCTTGAAATCGGTGAATCGGGGGAGCGCCGTCACGCCCCCCCCCGTAATTAAAGCGAGTAACGATATGCCCTAACCACCTGGCGTGCGCACTGGATTCCGCAGGAGGCGAGAATCCAGGAAACCGGCATAACGATGCAATTCAGATACAGGCAGTAGAACTGACAGAACCAAACAGCAAAAATGAACGCAGCCGTTCCGACGAGTGCCATGACGATCCTCGGAAAGTAAAAGAAGAAGTCATCCTGCTTGCGATTCATGGGGTATCTCCCTTCCGGTTTGCGGAACGCCTCTCGTTCCGCTTGTTGCCATATATTATAGTTGTATAGGGGACAGGATGCAAGATCAAAATGAGAATAATAACAAAGAGATTTACAAAAAGGGCCTCCATTAAAGGATGCCCTTTTGAGCTAGACTAAATGCCAAACTATATGTCTTAGAGTAGGCCGATACGGCTCAGAGGCAGATATCGCATGACGCAGATACCGATCACGCTGTCCTCGGGGATCGCACCGAAATAGCGGGAATCGGCTGAGTTCTCCCTGTTATCGCCCATGACCCAGATTTCGCCCTCGGGGACCTTATAGGGATAGGATATCCGCTTCGCTTTCCCGATGTAGAGGGGGTAGGAATCGCCCTTCGCGTAATCCTCCGCGATTTTCCTTCCGTCGATATAGACCGATCCATCCCTCATATCGACCGTCTGCCCGCCCCGTGCGACGACACGCTTGCATAGCACGTCTTTCTCGGGGTCCTTCTCAGGGTTCTCGAAGACGATGATATCGCCCTGCGATACAGTTCCCCCGAGCTCCAGAGTAATCTTTTCGGCCAAGACGCTATCACCGACCTTAATCGTGTCACACATCGATTCGGTGGGAATACTGAATGGCTCAATCACGACCGCCCTTATCAAAAGAACGGTCCCGATCGCCGCCAAGATAATCGCGACGTAGATTAGAGCGCCCCACGGAAGGGCCGCTCGCAATCCGTTATCAGAGTCTTCCGTCATTTCAGAGTCTTCCGTCATTTAACCTTCGCCGCCTTACCCGTGGCGTAGTCAATCTTGTAGCCCGGCTGGACGTTATAGCAGTAGACATCGAAATCGATACTCTTTCCCTTATCCGCAAGGGAATACGCCTGGATGCGCACGCCGCGGGCAACCAACTCCCCTTTCCGGAAATCGGGAGTCACCCTGTAGTAGACACGCCCGCCGCCGGCGAAAATGAAGTCGCTCACCTTTGTCTCATAGGGCAGCATGCCCTCGACATTCATGTAGCGAGTTCCCGTAATCAGATTGCGCTTCTCGGCACTCATGCCGGACAGGCACCAAGCGATTAGATGACAGCGGTTGTACAGATACTTGCCGTCGAGCGAATCGTCTCGCACGGTATGCCAGCCGGAGGGCTTGACCATGCCGATCGAGGTGCGCTTCTCCCCTCGCGGGGGAGCAGTCTCAAGTGACACCACCATCTCCACCGCGCCGCATCGGCCGCTTGAATCAAGATCCGGAAGGATTGGATCGTCAGGTGCCGATTTAGGCGACAAACCGCTCGTGTCCGAAAGAGTTACAGATGGATTGCCGGCGTATTCGGGAATCGAAATCGGCTGACTTGAAGTCGAGGTTCCATCGGGTGTCTGAGTCGACGTCACAAACTGATCGACCGCAGAGTCACCGAAGTACTCGAGACCGACATGCGTCAAAAGCGGTGAGCCGACGGCAATAGCGAGGGCGATGCCGAGTTCCAGTAAGCGTCTGGTCTTCTGGCTAGAGATTTTCATGGGCGCAGCCCTTTTCGGTACACGTGGAACAGCATCTAGTATCCTTTCCTACATGCGTTGCGGATGCGTCCCCGCGGACCGATTGGGCAATTCTTAAGCATGCGCAGCCGTGTCATCAGTTCCGGTACAGCCGAAAAGGCTCTCCTGGAACCGCATCGATTCATTTCCTGTCTTCGGCGCCTTGGGGAAGCGCATTAACTGACGTCAATCTTAGCACAGCTATCGGCTCACCGTGAGTACATGGCAAGGATAACGGTTCGCCGAACCAGTAGGTTCTGGGAACTAGGGAATCGGTAAATCGCGGTCACTGCCAACTCTGACAACCCTAATCGGGTTGTCGAACTCCTTCGCCAAGGCGAAGCTCTGGGCGGTCCCCCTGCTCATGCCGTCCCAAAAGGCGATAACGCCGCGGTCGGCATGGGCGGAGATATAGGAATGCATCTCGCGGTTCCTTACGTAACCTGCTCGGTTCCCATATCGGGACCAATCGGCAGGGAAAACTTGAAGGGAATAGCCATGCTCATGGGCATAACGCTCCTCCATGGCATCGGTGCCGGATGCACCGCCCGAGACGATCTCGATATCGGTCTTTTCGGCGAGCAAGGCATCGCACTTCGCCTTGAATGAGGCGTAATCGGTATAGCCCCTGCTCCCGACTATCAGGCAATGGAATGTCATTTGGAGAACGTCTTCTCTTATAGGATTGCGAGCCGCTTTCCGTTCCGCTGACAGCATATAGCATAGTTGTGTTTTGGGCGGGATACAAGATCCAAACGGCGAAAGATCATCAAAAAAGGCGATCTTGCGACCGCCATTTATGAGAACCTTGTAGGTCCAAGGGCATCTATCGGAAGTCGTATTCTCCCTGCACGATGCTTCCCTTGGGGACATGTATGCGGACTTCCCGTCTATCGAGGAGGCACCGGTCACGCACCCACTCTCCGATGATAGGGAACCTATAGGTACAGCGGATTATCGAACAGCGCTTGACCGTATCGACCCTCGCCTCGCCGGCATCCACATCCTCATACACTGCCGTCGAATCAGCCTGGTAGCATTTCCTTCGATACCCGCCATCCTCTTGCCTCACCATCAGGACATACACATCTTCCTCGTTGATGTATCCGAAAGATACCGCCTCCTTTCCTGAAAGGCGCGAGTCCGTCTTTAGCGTGGCAAGGGAGTGCGTCTCGGTAACCTCGTCCTTCTCACCGACTACCTTAAAGTCCGACGGAACGACTGCCTGGAACAGGATGCAAATGACCACGCACGCAGCCACAACGGACCCGACATATAGGTGAAAACTCCTATCGGATGCTTTGGGATCCGGCACGGCCATACTGAACAAGCTGACTACGCAGGCGAGAATAAGTGCAAGGATTCCGTATCTAATGAACCAAGCCATGGGCACCGCCCCCGTCACCTGAGGTCCATCTCGTGTTCCATTGACGAATCAGCCCATCCTGCGCGGCGCTTTCGGCATCATCCAACGTCTCGGCCACCCCGTCGGGACCGATCATATGCATGTTGCACTCACCGCAGTTCATTATCATACGGACGCAATAAAGGGTGTTCCCGTCCTTATCGTCCCAGATATCGACGTCGTATCGGGAGGGTTCGATGTCAGTGTTGCCGCAAAAGGGGCACGGGAGAATATCCAAAACGTTTTCCTTTCAGCAGGGTCTTGATTGGCAGACTATCTCCCGCAGGCGCTTGGAGATATCGTTTCCCGAGCCGCAGATAGCCCTGCCCTCCCAGTGCACCGTACTCGTTATCGATTCAAGGTATTCGGCAAGATCGATGAGCTCGGCGGGGTCTACGATGACCGAATCGCCATGCATGTCATGGATACGGTCACAATCAGCAGTATCAAGTCCATCCAGTCCATTCGCTAACGAGGCAATCTGCCCATAATCGTACTTGTACATCAGATATCTGCAGCACCATTCACGCCAGGCGCGGTAAAACGGCTGGCTGTTCTGCGAATCGGCCCAGCCGCAGAAACCTATGAAGCCGTCCTCGTTGAAACTTATCGCCTCGCGACCGTTCCACTGGCCGGGGCAGTCGATTTTCAGGTATGCCTTCACGATGCCGCCATCGGGGCTCGTCTTGCAGCAGAGGCTGTCGTCCTTGCGGCGGGGAATCGTATAGTGCGGGGTCTCGCCCTTGCGGCACGATTCGGCACACTCGATGGCGATATAGCCCTGCAGGGCGTCGAGATCGTATGGCTCGATGTCCGCATACTGCAATTTGGCGAATTCCCATAGGTAGCGACATTCCTGCGATGTCATTTCGGGGGTTTCCTCAGGCACCGTTACCCTACCGTCTTCTCGATCTTGCGGCCGCAGATGGGGCAATGGCGGTAGAAATAGGCACCGTACTCCCCTTCATCGTGACCGCATCTGTTGCAAAGCCAGACAGGACCCGCGAAGTTATGCGATTCGCCGTCCTCGCCGCGGACGTATATACATGTCTGCACGTCAATCTTATCGGCCAAGACGCTTGCCTCGGACCGGTCTACGGCGGGGTATTCCTCGTCGTAGTACTTCACGTCCAAGCCGAAGGCCTCGGTAAAATCACAGAGGTCGAGCAGCCCGCGTTTACCGCTAATATCGCAGTCCCGCAGAAGTTCCCTTTCTGCGGCAACGGACTCGGAGACGGCCTCCCGCAGGGACATGGCCATATCGAGCCGAGAGCGTTCCACATCGTCGGCATCGCCAACAGGACGATCGATATAGTCTGCGAGGGCAAGCGTCTCGCGCCCACCGATGAAGAGCGCCCCGCCCAAGGGCTGGCATTTGATGCCGAGCTTAGCCAATGCGGTGACCACATCGACATGGTCAGCCATCGATCCATGGTCGGCGACGGCCAAGGCGCGGAGTGCGTTCGCCATCTCGCGGTTTACGTTGATCGGGTTTTCCATAAATGGCTTCATCCTTAGAATTCAGTCTCGAGGGGCTTTATGACCGCCTGGAATTACCTCCAGAAGCGACTTTTTCGGAATCACTACCCTGCGCCCGCAGTAGGGGCAGTTGTTTATAGGCTCGATTCTCCACCCGCCCTCGTAGTTATCGTCGGGTATGCGTACCCTGCCGAGCGGTCCGTCTGCACCGCATACGGAGCAGGTGAAGTGTCCCGATTGCGGGCTGTTGACGTTCTCGCACGTGCCGGGATCAATCAGGCCCGCGAGTACGGTCGCCGTGTCCCCATCGGCAAAGGGCAGCTCGTCGGCAATGGTCTCCTCGATGATGCCGGCGATGGATGCGAGACCTAAGGGTAAGCCCGTGACGCCATGCACCTGCGAGTTGTAGCGGAGCCTCGCGGCAAAAGATATCCGGGTATCGCAATCCGGTAAGGATGTGGGTGATTCGTAGTTATTCATTTCGACATCGTCCCGTCCATCGGAGCGCTTGGGGAACGCTCGCATTAACTATAGTTATTATAACTAATTCAAGCCATGGTTATCGGCAGAGCGTTACCAAATATGAGGTATGACGGGATACCGAATCCATGGGGTCGTCTATCCGGAGTCTCGATGCTGAAACTCGCTCGCCCACCACGGCCGAGCGGCCGAACTGTCATGCGAACATGGGAAGGACCGGTAGACTTCAAGCTCCCACTGCCTGCGATCCGACTTCGCCACGGCATCCAGAATCAGACCGGTGGTGAGCGACAGGGCGCAGAGGAACATCAACGCCGCCGCGAGGACCGCCGTCGGCAACCGAGGCACAGCTCCGGTCGATACGAACTCGCGAATGACGGGAATGCCCAAGACCGCCCCCGCGATGAAAAACAAAAGCGCGACCAGGGAGAAGAACTTCAAGGGACGATAGTCCTTGAAAAGGGATCCGACCATGGCGATAACCTTCACGCCATCGCCCAAGGTGTCCAGCTTCGACTGCGAGCCCTCAGGACGGTCCCGATAGTCAACCGGAATACTCTGGATACGCCAACGGCGATCGACGGCGTGTATGGATAGCTCGGTCTCGATTTGGAAGCCCTCGGAGAGGACGGGAAACGTCTTCACGAAGGGCTCGGACATAGCCCGATATCCCGTCATGACGTCGGGATATCCGTATCCGTAAATCCATTTAATCATGCCGCGAACCAGATTGTTTCCAAACCCATGAAACGCCCGCCCATTCGCCTTGGCATATGTCCCGTTGGAGAGCCTGTCGCCGACCACCATGTCGGCCTTCCCGCCAAGAATCGGTTCGCAAAGCGATTTAGCCGCCTCGGCCGGATAGGTATCGTCCCCGTCCACCATGAGGTAGCAGGCGGCATCGATATCCCGAAACATCTGGCGGCAAACATTCCCCTTGCCGCGACGAGGCTCATAACGGACGATCGCCCCGTGCTTCATCGCAATCGCAGCGGTCGCATCGGTCGAATCGTTATCGTAAACGTAGACCGTCGCCTGGGGCAGCTCGCGGTGGAAATCATCGATTACCTTGCCGATGGTCAGAGCCTCGTTATAGCAGGGAATAATGACCGCAATCTCGTCTCGTACCACTGGACGCGCCCCCTATTTGATATCCAGATAGAGACACGGAGCGTCACATGGACCGCTCACGGGACTTGCGAGCTTAATCCAACCGCGCTCTGCACCGGCAACCTCGCGCCTGGTTATATTGGGATGCAGGCAAAATAAATCCTCATAGTCGATATAGGCCGCGCACGTCACCCATCCGCCCTCACGGATAATCACGAGTTCGCCTACCTCGGTCCTCTCACGGCAATAATCAATAACGGTCATAATCAAATCTCCTTCAGTCTGCGCCCGCAAATAGGGCAATAGTTGATAGGAATCCATGCGCGGTCGATATCGTTATCGTGGGACATCGTCAAATGCGCCCCGCGCGGGTCGCTGACATCGACCACAAGGTCTATCCCCTCAATCAGGTCCATATCGCCGCAGACGGTATCGATATCGTTGAGGAGTTTTGGATTGTACGGAGAACACCACGGGCAATAGCCGTTCGAAAAGACCACGCGCAACGTACGCCAGGAGTAGGCGCTATGGCAGACCATCCGAAACAACAGCTCGGAAGCGGGAGCCGTACGCTTACTTCCCGCACCAATCCCGAGGTCATATTTTTTCTGAAGGCGCCCCCTGCTGTCCGGACAGAATACCGCCGCGTCCCTAGGCAGCTGACGGGTCTCATAAAGCGACTGTGCGAGGGGTGTCGGGCAAACAAGCCAATTCGCATCGCCACAGAAAGTCAAACCATGCCCGCTCTTGAAATCGGCCATGCAAGATTTGACCTCGACGAAAACGAATTCGCCGCGCTCGATTGACGACGGGACCGTAGAAAGCCGTTCGGACCTGAATCCGACGAAATCAACGCGGTGATCATCGTCCACCCAGACCTCAGATGCCACCAGAGAGTATTCGCGACGCAGGCGAGCCAAAACGCGCTCGGAGAGCTCGCTCGTCGTCTCATCACGCTGCCCCAATTCAATCCTCCAGTTTTTCTATATAGCGCGAATTCCAGGTCTTGAGCGCGGCGATACAGGCGTTGTATTCATCCTCGCCCTCGATAATCGATTTGCGCTGGGGACCGTCTATCTCGGCAGTGCAACCTCGACATTTACAGGTGGCAGATGAAAGGTAGAGCGTAGGTACGCCCTCGACATACGAGGTGGCTCCCTGCCCGTAGGGATAGATAGTCACCTGCCTACTACCGCAAAACGGGCACGGCTCGGCATCGTCAACATCCATGTAGGATGTATTGCGCTGGCCTATAAAGCTCGTTCGTTCCAGCCTGTATCTACGCTTTGACATCGGTTGCATCTCCAGACGAATCGCCAGCCGCAGAATCGGGACGACGGGTATCCCATGCCCGCTGCAGCTGCTCCAGCGTGTCGTAGCCACCCATTTCAATTGGGCATTTAGCCGCGACAGCGCGTTTGATATCGCTGTGCTCGATTTCATAGCACGGCTCTCCGTCTAGCCACGGAGCCCAACGCGGTTTCACCGTGCCGCCGCAAAAGGGGCAGGCTTTGAGCCTCAAGGCATTGCGGCGTTCGCGCAGCTCCTCAGGTTCGATGCGGAGAGCGATAAGCGTCGGTTCAGGATTCGATTCCATGCACACTTCTTTCCATAGAGATAAATGGCTGCACCCGATCAGATGCCGAAAACGGCTCCGCATGCAGGACAGTACGCGGCGAAGCGGACGTGATGCGGGATGCCCGTCCCACAATTCGAACAGGCAGAATGCCGTTTCTCGACACAATTGTCGCGATCGGTCGGGCGATATACGCCGCAAGCAATTCATAGCAGCTGCGCTGGCTCATAGAATCGAAATCGTCATCGCAGGTCGCCTTCAGGATGTCCTCTAGGCGACGAGGCACAGAGCTCGATTCGGATTCCTCCTTCAGGACCTCGGTAAGCTCGAATCGATCGCTATCGGAAATATCGACAGCCGCCAGTTGGCTCATGTCAGACCACCAATCTTCTAGGGGTCTGGAAACTCACCGACATGCTCGACGCGGTGGACTCTATGGCGTGTCGAGAAACCACTGTCTGTAGGGACAAATGGGGAGAACAATGGAGTTCGAACAGAGTCCACCGCGCCGAGCATGTCGACAATTGCCAACGAAGAGGCCGCGGTGCCGTCTCCCGCTCAACCGTGAATCACATAAAAAGGAAGGAAAAGAAGAATGCTGTGAATCAAAAAACAAAAAGGGGGAGTGTCGGGATAAAGGGGAACCCGACTCAAAAAAGTATCAAATCAAAAATGAGAGACGGCACCGCGGCCCCTTCGCCAGCCAAGGACAAAGAAGCAGGGCGATGGCGACGGCATAGCAAATTGTTACCGCCGCCAAAAAGAGAAGCAATCCAATCGCGAGCATCGCTTAGGCCCCGCGAGTCGAAAGGTGCCCGATGATGTATTCGCGCTGTCGGCAACCGAGTCCCTTGACTCGGCGGGTCGGGGAAATACCCGCCTCGGTCATGAGCTGGTTCGCCTTTGCCTTACCGACACCGGGGATGGCAATCAGCAGGCGAACTACGGGAATGCGCCAGTATCGCGGGTCGGCAGAGGCCTGCTCGAAGGTGACGGAACCCCCGCGAACCAAATCGAGCAGCGCCTTGCGCTCCTTGCGGACAAGAGCGGCCTTCTCTAAGTTCTTTCGGCGCTGTTCATCAGTCAGAACAGGCAAGGTGTTGGCAGAATCAGCCATTGGGTTACTCGCTTTCATCTTCGAATAGGTCGTCGTACTGCTCAGGGGTCAGCTCGCAGATAACCGCCTTGATCGCGGAGCAATCCTTGCGGGAGACCGTGATAAAGGCCCGGAACGGTTCATCAGGGTTTTCGGGATTCGGGCTGGTGGCAACCGCGAGCAGCTGCCCCGCATGGCGGAGCGTCTTGGCAATCGTCTTCATACCCTTGGGAATCAGGGCATCTTTCGGTTCCAAGACGCGCTCGACCTGCCATTCGCGCCCAAACGCCTCGTCCATATCATCGTTCTCGTTCATCTAGATACCTTCCCTATCGAGTTCGTCGAGGGCCTGAATGACGATATCGGTCGCAATCGCCCAGAGGTCGCGCATACGGATGTGGTGGGTGACGGCAGCGACCTTCATGCGGTCCACCGCTTTCGAGTCGATCTTGAAGGAGACCTGGGTCTGTCGCGGAAAATCAGCCGCCGCATACTCCTTCGAGTAGGCGGCCTTGATTGCAGCCGCCATCCCCTTCACGCACTCGTCGCCGAAGGGATATGGACCGGTCGGTTTGACGGTGTCAGACGTGCGCGGAGCCGAGCGGCCGGAACGGCGGTTCAGCATAGCGCGTTTCGCATCCGCGGTGAGGTCCATGCGGTTCTTCGCTGATGCAGCCATGGCTACTCGCCACCCAGATACTCGTCCACGAACTTGCGGAACTCGGCTACGGCGGCATCGTTGGGACGGAAACCGAACAGCGGCTGCTTGTTGTTCGCAGCATCCTCGATCGCCTTGTGCTTCATCGGACGCGCCGCATAGAGCTTCGTATGGCCGAGCTCGGCGATGGCGGGGAGCTGCTCGTCAGCGGCACGGGAAGCGACCTCGTCCCTGCTGTACTTGTTGAGCAGGATGCCGTCGATTTTGAGATCGGGGTTGAATGCGTAGTCGACCTTGATGGACTCGACGAGGTCGTAGACGTTGCCGAAGCCGTTGATCGAGAACATCGACGGCTCGGTGACGATAATGACGTCATCCGCCGCGACAAGGGCGTTCAAAGTGGAGAGACCGAGGGATGGCGGGCAATCGATGACGATGTAGTCGTAGACATCCATCGCAGGCTCCAAGGCACGCTTCAGGCGGAGCTCGCGGCCGAGTCCCTGGGAGAGTACCGAGTCGAGGTCCTTCATCGCGATATCGCCCGCGATGATGTCGCAACCGTCCATGAACTGCACGCAGTCGGACAGGGGCATCTTGGGCTTCTCGAGCAGGTTGAAAACCGTGAGCGCATCGGGTGCGGTCTCGGCCTTCATCCACGTCGTGATGTTCGCCTGCGCATCCATGTCGATCAGGAGGACATTGAGGCCGCGCTCGGCCATGCCCTCGCAGAGGGCCTTGCTCGCGGTGGTCTTGCCGACCCCGCCCTTGTTGTTGATCACTGCAATAGTCCTTGCGACCTGCGCCACGCCATCGGCACCCATCATCGGACTCCCTTCGGTTCCATGCGACCCCGAACGAAATCACAGACAAGGGATAGCCTGAGTAGCGGCCAGAACGCTGCCCGCTACCATGCGATATTTATAGATGTCGCCAAGTCATCTTCCTGTCCGTCATACAGCGCTTGGGGTACGCTTTTGACTTAACTATATGATAACAGCTTGTCGGCATAATGCAAGCATTTTTCTAGTTATATCGGCGCGTCGATATAGGTGGCTGAAATTGAAGGACCCGACAAAAAGAAATCCCCCGCGACCGAGACGGCCGCGGGGGACAATCGGCGGCAATGGGATCGAGGTGTCCGATATGCTAGAAGAATATGAGCCAGACCGTACCAAAGAGCAGGCAGAAATAACCCACGACAGTCACAGCAAAATCAGCGAAAGCGAGCAGGGCAACCATGTTATCCTTCCCGGCACCATTGGACAGAAGGCTCGATAGGAACCCATGCGCGGGATAAATCGCACAGACAAGGCAGATAGACTCAAGACCAACCTTCAACAGGGGGTTCGCCCCCACCAGCTGGCCCGAATAGAGCGACCCCATCAGGACGAAAACGGCAATGAGCGCCACCCAAGCCAAAAACACGCCAATCTTGAAAGCCCTGATATCAGCCACCCACGTCAACGGCATCATGACGCCGAAAGCATCGAGAAGGAATGCCGAAACGATCAGCCCGGCGGGCATCAGTCGGCCGGGCTTTCGGCAGCGTCAATGTCCGTATCGGGCTTCGCGAGCAGGCCGCTCAAAAGGGACGGCAGGTCTACGCCGGTGCTGTCCTTCAGACCGGATGCGACCTGGTCGACAATCGTAGTGGTCTCCTTCACGAGCTTCTGGGCGTTGCCTGATCCGTACATCTTGATGGAGTCGACGGCGGTCAGGGGCTTCGCGACCTGCTCTGCCACCTGGGGCATGATATCGATATAGCGGTTCGCGAGAAGGTAGGGGTTCTCCATGCCGTTGTAGGCGAGCGCCTGGGCCTTCACACCGGCAGCGATGCCCTCTCCCCTGCTCTTCTCGGACGCGCCATCGGCCTCGCCCTTCAGGCGCGTAGCCTCGGCCTCAGCCGTGGCCTTAGCCTTGATGCCCTCGGCGTCCTTCTGGGCGGAATACAGCTCAGCATCGGACTGGTTTTGGCGCTCGATACGGGCAGCTTCTGCCTGCTTCGTTCGCTTGTAGAGATCGGCCTCAGCCGCCTGCTCGGCAGCGTAGCGATCGGCCTCCGCCTGCTTCTTCACGGTCGCGTTCAGCTCTCGCTCCCTCACGTCCGCCTGACGCTCGGCGAGCTCGACCTTCTTGGTCTCCGCAGCGATCTCGGCCTCCTGCTGGGCGATGTAGAGCTCGCGCTGCTTCTCGGCTGTCACGGTGGCCTTCACCATATCGGCCTCGGCCTTCGCCTTGTCAGCCTGCTTCTTGAGATCAGCCTGCTTCAGGTCGAGCTGGTTCTGGCGGATGGCGACCTCCTCGGCAGCCTTGATCTGTGCCAGCTCGGCCTCCTTCTTGATCTCGGCCGCCTGGTCGGCGCCCATGGAGCGGATGATGCCCTGAGAATCGGAGAAGTCCTGGACGTTGAAGGTGCGCAGCTCGAGACCGAGGTTGGCTAGATCGTCCTTGGAGCCATCGAACACCTTGGCATTGAAGCTCTCGCGATCGCGCATGAGCTCCTTCAGGTCCATCTGACCGATGACCTCGCGCATCTTACCCAGCATGACCTCGGTGACCTGGCGAGTCATCTCCTCCTTGTCCATATTCAGGTAGTTCTTGGAGGCGGTCTCGACCAACTCGGGAGTCTGACCAATCTGGAAATTCGCCACGGCGCAGGCGTGAATCAGGATAGCGTCCTGCGTGGGAATCTCATTCTCGGTCGTGAGCTGGACCTGCACGGCACCGAGGGCGAGCATATCGACGCGCTGGAAGCCGGGAATCACGAAGGTCCCCTTGCCGGAGACGCTGCGCATCTTGCCCGCGCCCGAGACGATCATCAGCTTATCGGGCGGGCATTTACGCCAGCACGACTCGAAGACGCAGACCACGATCAAGACAGCGACGACAATAGAGAGCAAGTTGAAGATTACAGATTCAAAGAGCATGCAGCTTCCTTTCTTTAAGGACAACTCTGTTAGAGCCGCCCAGTTAAAAACAGTTATCTGTCAGGGGGATTACGCCAAGAGCTCAAACAGACGAGCGAGAATCATGAAAAGCGTGCCGATGCAGGCAAGAACACCGCATGCAAGCGCGAAGGTCCACGCACCATGCAAGATTTCGAACTGCTCGGCACGGCTTAAACCATTGAAACCGCCGCCGTATCTCGGCCAAAAATCGCGAAGTTTTTCGATTAAGGGCATCTAGCGCTCCTGTACTAATCAGGCAGTTGAATCCAAGTCTGTTCAGAATCAATCACTGTGGATGCTCATATTCATGAGCATCTGGTTGTTCATGAGCCACCACAAGAAGGTATCGTCTTCGCGCTCGCGATCCGCAGCCTGGGATTTGGCCGCATCGGCGTTGTCGGCCTGCTCTTGGGCCTCGTCCGATTTGACGGAATCGGATTCGGTCAAGACAATCGGGAAATCGGCTCCAGCCCGCGCCGCGTTGTACTCGGCTAGGGAAACCTCATGGTCAGCCTCGTAACCATTGTTTTCGACGGTTACGTAGTAATGCTTGCCGCTTGAGTCTGAGTCAATGTACTTGCCCTTGACTGTTCCCGTCCGCGTCCGCTCGAACTCAACCGAGCCTTTTTCGGTCCCTGAAGCAGGTGAGTCAGAACTCAACGTAACCACAGTTATACAAATCAGCGCAGTAACAATCACGATGCCCAATAAAATGAATTCGATTGCCGCCTGACCGCGTGCCGAGCCCTTACTGAACCGCATCGACTTCGCGCCCTTAAAACGGGATATCATCGTCGTAGGGGTCAACTGCGGGCGGCATCGGGGCCTGCGGCGCGGTGGGCACCTGCGCGGGCTGAGCGGCATCCTGTCGCTGCGACATGAACACGATATCATCGACAATCACGTCCAGCTTGGAATGGCGCTGGCCGTCCTTGTCCCATGTCGAATAGCGGAGCTCGCCGGTAACGGCGACCTTCTGGCCCTTTGTGAGATAGTGCGAAAGAGCCTCGGCCCGCTTACCGAAAATGGTGCAGTCGATGAAATTACCGCGCTCGTCCCATTCGCCGGTCTGCCTGTTGCGCACCGAAGTGTTGAACGCCAGACCGAATGACAGGATCTGCGTCCCGCCCGCCGTGGCCCGCAGCTCGGGAAAGCGCGTCAGGCGACCCGTCAGGAAAACGTTGTTGATATCGGACATCTCGGTTCCTTTCTGGAAACGTTAATCGATAAGGCTTGCCACGCGATCCGCATGCCTGTCGCGGGTCGCGTGCTTCTGCGCTCGGCTCCGCGCAGCCTCGACTCGGCGCACCGCGGTGGAAATCTGGTCGGATATGCATGCGCCGCTCGAGATATCGGCATAGAGGACGCTCACGACAAGGTTGCGCTTGCTGCCGCTCACCCGCCGGCCGATGAAAAATGCTGGGTACGCTTGGACTATCATCATGCGCACCGTCTCCAAGCCGCGGGCCTTGAGCGGGGATGGCATCGCCACGTCCACGATCTCGCCCACCAACGACTCGACCGCCTCGTGGACACAGGTGCCATCATCGTGCGGCTCGTCCTCGAAGCGGAACATTCGGCTTCCTATTGGTTTTTCGCTTCGCAAAAGGGCGGAGGCGGATGTAGCTCCGCCTCCTGCAAACAGAGTGTTCAAATCGTCATCCTATCTGTCCAGCAGGCCGTTTGGGGTGCGACCTGACAGCTAGGATAGTAGCATAGTTATCGGCATACCGTTATATGTTTCTGGTGTTATCGGTGGACGGTATGCAATTGCGAACGTCTGAGGACGGTTTCGGACATTTTCGGTGCGTTTGCGGACATTATCAGGGGGTGTCCGTGAATGCCCGAAGCGGCGACAAGGCTTTTGATTCGAGAGCGCGTCTGTGCCTTGCGGTGGAGACGGACAGGACGCCCTTGAAGCTCGCGATGGATGCGTTGATAACGTTGGACGGTAATTTCTGCGAGGTCACAGACGAGCAGAGGGACTTAAGATGCCTGCGATATCGGATGAGTGTGATCTGGGAGAGACGGCGGCGAGGGTGACCGTCAGGACAAGAGAATCGAATTTTGAGAAACGACAATTCCCGATCAAGGCGGGAAGAGAAGCAGGCCTTTACATTCGGCTGAAGCCCTAGAGATCCAAGGCTCGCTAAGAAGAGCTGTTGAATACCAAGCAAATCTCCTCTAGAGCAAAACACGTAGCCGTCATCCATATAGCGGCCAGCACCGCCCTGCCTGAGAAGCTCGTGGAAGGCATGGTCCAACCTGTTCAGATAGGCAATCGCCGCAAGCTGATTCACCTGATTACCCAATGTCAGAAATGCCGATTCGCGGCTATAGAGGGCGGCGATATCGAGGAGGCCTGACATGGAGTCCGATTCAGGCCGTCCGCAAAAGGATTTCAGGATAATTTCAGACAGGACGGCATGCGCCCGAGCCGAGGGGATGCTTCCGAAATAATTCTTGACGTCGTATTGGAAAACCCGAGCGTACGGGCCATATCTCCTGTGTGCCGCAAGCATGTCTTTCTCGAAACGTCTTCGTGCGAAGGAGGTACCCTTGCCTTTCAGGCTCGCCGAGTTCGAATAGACGAGGCTTCGCGACAACATAGGGACGATAAAGCGATCGCATAGGCAACGCTGGATGACGCGATCTTTGTATCGCGGCCCCACGATATGCCTAACCTTGCCACGCTCGCAAAGGGTGAAGCGGACTGGGGACTGTCGGCGATACCTCCCCGAGAGCAGGCTCTCGCGCAGGCGAATACAGTTGACGGCACGGTACCTATCGAACTTCATCGCAGCGGATTTCCATAAGGTACCCTTCGCGCATACGCGAGCCGCCCTATATAAGTTCCTGAATGAGAATACGTCTTCGGGTGTCTTCGGCACCGTCTCGAGCGATCGGCGGCTCAGCTCTCGACGGCGCTTCTCTCGGCGTTCGCGCCGCCTTGCCCGTTGGGAGCGGTTCAAGGAGCTCCCTCCTTTCGTAAATCAACAATAAGCCTCGGCTGCACCCTGATTCAAGGTGCCGATTCCGATGTGCCTGAAAACCGCCGGAGCGATCCAGATGCCGTCTCTTTCGAGAGGCAAGTCCGCCCATCTTGCATCACCGAGGCCTGTATTCGCAGCGCCGAATGGGGCGCCGACCGGTGGGTATCCCCTTTTCTCCTTTACCATTCCGCTTTCACGAGGTGCGCTACTCAGACCAGATGGAGAAAATCGGGGAACACGTAGTTGGTGTTCGTCGCGTTGTTGTTGTTATAGTCGCCGTTGCTATTGACATTGCGGAAGTTCGTGGAGTTGTTCGGATTCACGGAGCGAGTCCAGTGATTGTTGCTCGACGAAGCTAAAACGGATACCCACCGTCTGGGGTTCACGGCAGTGAGCCTCAGATGGAGAACAGCCCTACTCGGGTGAAACCGAGCCTGCAGCCAATTTGGAATCAAGTGATTTCAGACGCATACGCTCTGCCTTTATAGCTCCCTTAGTCACCTTCATGGCGGTAGAAACGGTACCTGCGAGCGCCTCGAGCCGGCTCATCTTCACGAAGGGCTTGGAAACTCCCACTTCGACTCCCCCAGCCTCTAGCTCTGTGTAGATAACTTGGGGCATATCGTCCAGCCATGCATCAATGAACATGCCGATGAGACAAAGCCGCCCGTAGGCATCGTTCAGGAGGGCAAGCCTTTGCGCACTCTCCTCGACCGTCATAACGTAGATACCATCCGCCTCGGCTGTTGCCTGCATGAGATCGTAGCATGCACGGCAGATGTACTGCGTCTCGGTGAGGGCACGTGACTTCGGAAGTTTCTTGGCTATCGAGATGAGCTCGCGCCAGACGATGCGTGCCTGTCGGAGGTATTCAGTCGAAACCGATTCGGTCTGTCTACTCTTGGGAACCATGGGGCCTCCAGCTCGGAAGGAACCCCTCCGGCGAATGCCAGAGGGGTTCAGGGGCGTAGATTAGAAGGAGAAAGCGGGGAACACGCAGTGGGTGTACGTCGCGCCGTTTCCGTTATAGTCGCCGTAGCTAGTGACACTGCGGAAGCTCGTGGAGTTGCTCGGATTCACGGAGCGAAGCCAGTGATAGCGGCTCGACGAAGCACCGGAATAATTCGACTTCGTCACACCCTTGGATTTGTAGTACTCGTACTGGAAGCCGTCAGACTGGAGGTCACCGTAGACTTCGGTCGTCGAGAGCAGGAACACCTTGTCCGTCGTGGCCGAGGGGGTGCCCGCCTTGCCACCGCCCTGGTTGTCGGTCATCTTCGTGACAGACTTCACCTTGGACTGGAGCTCAGAAGGCAGGAGCGACCAGAGGTCACCAGTGTTGAGACGACCGCGAAGCTCAGACTTCTCCCAGCCGCCGGCGTTCGCGCTCGCGGCATTCATTCTCTGGGCAGACAGGGCAGTGTTGGTCGCCTCGAATGTGAGTCCCGCCTTACCCAAGCCGTCTGCGAGGTCGTCGTGGTTGATGCCGACGATGCGGTACTCGAGCGTCTCGCCATTGGTCAACTTGACGGAGAATTTCGTCCCCGCGTCCATTGCGGCCTTCGCCTTGGCGTAGGCGATAGACGATGTACCGTTCTTAGCAATGTCTTTGGCAACCGCCTCCTGCTCCTCGAGCGTCCAGTCCTTCGCGTCCTTGGCGACAGCCGTCTGGACTATCGCGGAATCGGCCCCTGTGGAGCCGCCACCGGACGCGCCTCCCTCGACGCCGCCGGTCGTCCCATTGTTCAACGTATTGCCGACCAGGTTGAACTGGTTGCGGATGGCTCCGGCCACGCCGGGTCCGGCGAACACGATCACCAGGCCGATGACCGCGATAATCAATACGTACTCGATAATCGATTGCCCTCGAAGGCGGGTCGTTTTAGAAGCGACCCCCCCCCGAGGCGAAATTGCCGCTGCATGCATATGCGGCTCCCTTCGCTTAAGGGTTGGTTATTGCATGCAGGAGCGTACTACGCGGTGCTGGAGACAAGTTCGTCTTGCCGCTGCGGCAACGATTGGGAACAAAAGGGGAAAAGAAAGCCCGCGCTGGGTTGCGCGGGCTTATATCCGATAACTTAAGAGTAGAATCTACTGCTCCTCAATCCATCCGCCGTTCAGGTAGTAGCGATGCAGCAGGTCGTCCTTTTCTACAGGCAATTCCCTCAACGTGCCGTGAAGCTCGTCCATATAGCAATCGGTCATACGGTCGTCGCGCTCCCAGGCGTCCAGGAAATCGCGGATGCACTGAGACGAGTCAGCGGGAACCTCGAAGTCCCAGTCCTCTGGTTCCTTGATCTTATATCCCTTGATGGTTCTCATCGTTCCACTCCATTCCAGTACGTCTATCTGCGATTACTCACACAGTACCACGTCGGCATCCTACTGTGGTATTTGGCTAACGTAGTACTGTGGCATTGCTTAAATTGGCAAAAGAAAAGCCCGCACAGGCTGTGCGGGCTTTTATTCAGAAGATTAGAAGCACCAAGCGGGACAAACGTTGTGGTCGCCCAATGCGCCGATGCCGTTGTTCCAGCCGCCAGTGCCATAGACACAGCAAAAGTACGCGGTGCCACGTGGATTCACGGAGCGAGTCCAGTAAGAAACGCCCGACGAAACCCCTGAATAGTTCGACTTTGTCACGCCCTTAGATTGATAGTACTCGTACTGGGTGCCATCAAAGTCGAGGTCACCGTAAACTTCGGTCGATGAGACCAGGAAGACCTTGTCGGTCGTGGCCGAGGGGGTGCCGGTGCTGCCGCCGCCCTTGTTGTCGGTCATCTTCGTGACGGCCTTCGCCTTGGACTGGAGCTCGGAGGGCAAAAGCGCCCAGAGGTCGCCGGTGTTGAGGCGGCCGCGGAGCTCGGACTTCTCCCAGCCTCCGGCGTTGGTGTTCGTGGCGTTCATTCTCTGCTGATCTAGGGCAGTGTTGGTCGTGAGGAACGTCAACCCGGCCTTGCCCGTGCCGTCCGCGAGGTCGTCGTGGTTGATGCCGATGATGCGGTAAGTGAGTGTCTTGCCGTTGGTGAGCTTAATCGACCACCGTGTTCCCGCGTCCATCGCCGCCTTGGCCTTGGCGTAGACGACCGATGAGGTGCCGTTCTTCGCGATGTCGGTGGCCGCCGCCTTCTGCTCGTCCAAGGTCCAGTCCCTAGCCTCCTTATTCACGACGGTCTTCATCGCCTCGCGGTAGGCCTTTTCCTCGGCCGAGATGAAGTTATCGCCGTCGGTACCGGAGTCGACCGTGCTCGTCACCTGGTTGAACTGGTTTCGGATCGCAGACGAGACCCACGGCCCCGCGATCATAACCACCAGGACGATGATCGCGATGATCAGGGCGTACTCTACTGTCGACTGCCCTCGGAGACGGGTCGTTTCAGGAGCGACCCCCCCCCGAGGCGAAATTTCCGCTGCATGCATTGCGGCTCCCTTCGCTCAGGGTTGATATTGCATGCAGGAGCGTACGATGCGGTACTGGAAACATGTTTTGTCTTGCCGCTGCGGCAAGTCTATCGCGATACTTTGAGGTTGAAGATGATGACTAAAGAAATCAGTCGATGAGGAGATATCTAAAATCAATCAAGTTGACTGGGAAAGATAGGCAGTCCGGTTAAAAGGATCTGATAGGCTGAGTCGACGCCGGTGAAGCTATTGGGAATCATCATCGGCTTCGCCGATACATCTTATGCGGCTGAAATCGCCGGGGTTCCGAGCCGGCTCGAAGGCGTATTTCTTGCCGCGCCAGACGTAGAAACCGTTCTCGCGGATCGCCTCGAGGTCAGCGGGTTTCACACAATGGCCGTCGGCCCTCACCTTGAAAGTCGTTCCGCATCCCGAAATCAACGTCCATGAACCGTCCTTCGACCAATGGTTCGACGTGCAGGTAAAGGACTTCCTATTCTTGGTGAGCTTCAGAGGCTGACCGCATTTGGGGCATAGGCCATATGTATCGGCGTAGACCTTCTCCTGCTTCTCGAATGCGTTGTCCAGCACCGCATTCGCCTCGCGCTTCGTCAGACGTTCGACATCGATGACCTCGGCGCCATCGCCCAGCATGCGCTTTATCTGCCCAATCTGGGCGCTCGAGGCGGGCTTGTCGCCCCACTTTTTGACAGCCTCGGCGTCCCACAGGGATTTATCGCGAGATGGAACAGGATAGTGATCGAGCCAACGGCGCACCGCGGCCTCGGCCGTATTCTCGTCATCGTATTCGCGGACGGTCTTCTGGTTGCCGATGAAATCGACCGTGACGTGGTAGAGGATATCGGGGGCATGCATGCGGACCGACCAGCCGATACCGCGAATGACCTTTGAGCCGTCCGCGCGGCGAATCCAGGCGATATTCTGGCTGGAGGCGGTGAGGTCGACCTTGCGGACGGATAGAACCCAACCCTCGGGGGTGTCCTCGGCCGCCTCGATGCGGTCGCGCATGCCCGACAGAGGCCCGCGGACGGCCCTCTGCTCGTTCTCGTCGAGCTCACTCGGGTCGATGCCAATCAGGCTTGGAGCCGTGCAGATATCGTTCCTGTCCGAATCGCCCACGCAGTCTATCAGCAGCAGGCCCTTCTTCTTGTATCCCGTTTCAGGATCCTCGTAGAGACGCAGGCCGCGCCCGACCATCTGCGTATAGAGGGTCGAGTTTCTGGTCGGCCGCGCAAGCAGAACCGTCTCGATGAGGGGCATATCGGTTCCCTCGGTGAAAACACCGAAATTGATAATGACGGGTATCTTTCGGGCGGTGAAGTCGGCGATAATCTGACGGCGCTCGTCCATCGGAGTCTTGCCGTCAACGACCACGGCACCCTCAATCAGCTCGGCGAGTGCATAGGCGTGATTCACCGATGAGGCGAAGATGAGAGTCTGGCCGCGATGGAACTGGCGGTAGGCTTCGGCCACCTGCGCGTTCGATTTCGGGCGGTTCACGGCATCGTCCAGTGCGCTCAGCTGGAAATCTCCCGCCACGCGCTTCACGCCCTTGGTCGACCACTCGACCTCCACCTGCATGCAGTCTATATCGCAGAGGTAGCCGTGGCGTATGCCCCAGAGGAGATCGCGCTGGAAGACGATATCCTCGAAGACATCATCCAATCCCCTACCGTCGCCACGGTTCGGGGTCGCGGTGAATCCGATGTGAAGGCGGGGCTGCAGGTAATCGACAATCTTCTGGTACGTTGGCGCCAGGGCATGGTGGGCCTCGTCGGTCACGATGATGTCGAAATCGCCCGGCTTAAAGTTCCGTTGGAGACGGGTGCCGCGCGACAGCGTCTGGACCGAACCGGATACGACCGGCTCGCCGTCCGAATGGCGCTCGGCCTTCTCGATTCCCACGGGGCAGTCGAAATACTTAACCGGCTGCGCAACCAGCTCGTCCCTGTGCGACAGAATCAGCATGCGGCCGTGACGATGGATGTTCGCGAACGTGACCGTCTTGCCCAACCCGGTCGCCATCTGAACCAAGTGGGCACCGCTATCAAGGTTATCGATTATGTCGATACATTCCGCTTGGTAATCCCTCAGTTGCAAACCGCTCGCGGACATGTGACTCCTATCCCATGGAGGCCTTGCCGCGAATCGTGGTATGGGTAATCAGCGTTTCTGATCCGCGGCAACTAGGCCATGAAGTCCGGTCCCTTGACCAGGCGGCGATACGGCACTCGGATTTCGAAACCCTAAAGACCCTTTCCCTCCCGAAATCGACCATCGGCAGGAGACGTAGTCTGCTTAAAACCGCCTAGATCAATCCCATCTGGGTACTCGGTATCCGAAATGGATCCCGTCATCCTTTGCGCCTTCTCGCCATGTTTGAGCACTTGCGGACTCTTTCAGGCCCTTAGTGGCCACGTCCTCCGCGCTCGGCCCTTGCCGATGCTGATCAGGCATCGGATCGCGCGGCAGGCAACCGGATAGCTCAAGAATAGTCGGTCAGGCGATATTCGGCTGTCGTGAAGGCGGCAGGGAGATAAGCATATAGCGCAGGATTGCGCAACGCGATGGCTCGAAACGAACGACAGGAACGATAGCGACTAGTTAGACGAACAGGTAGACAAATAAAGCGCAGGAAGATTTGTCTTGGGATTTGAATGAAGTGTGGAGACGGTACGGCGCTGACGAACAGAGACGGCATCGTGTGCGTCAGCTGGGGAAACGAGGGGGCGAGAATAATGACGGGAGTCTGGCCATGCTGTGGATAAACCACGGCTAAGGTGAGGATTGTATGGCGGTACGGCGCAGGTAACGCCACAGCCGACAGGTAGACGGGCATAAATAAGAAAAAGGATGATAAGGAACGCAGTGGGTTCGCTATATGAGGGACGAAAACAATAATAACAACTCGCGATACTGCGGGGCGCCTTTTGGGGGCGCCCCGTGTGCTTGGCGGGGTGGTTGGAAGAGGTGGCTATTTGAATCTGCTCAGGAAACGGCTCAAGGGTTTGCACTGCCACCATCGTTTCCTGTCTGCTTTCCCCTTCGATTTACCAGAGGTAGGACCATCAGGCCCATCGCCCGCAGTCTCATCTGGCTGAACAGCTCGATCCTCCTGCCCGTCAGCCATATCAGGCAATTCCGCATCCGATTCAATCATTCCGAAGGAATCAAGCTCCGATTCTTCGGCTTCGGAATCTGCCTCCCTATCGATATCGTCAACGATGTCGCAAAGTCTGGTCAGATCGTTCCAAGTCAGGCGACCCATTTCAATCCAAGTCCAAGCCTGCTTTCCGGTACGCTTTGCCACGGCAATATGGGCGTGCCTGCCGATGTACGGACACTGAGCCCTTTCCTTTCTAAGATCCCTCACTCGACCTGAATCTACATAGGGATAATAGTCGCACAGCGCCGCTTGCGCCCTTGAGGTCCAAAGCCACTCGCGGCGCTTGTCGCGCCGGCATCTCGGGGACAGGTCGCCGAATACGGTCCTCTGGAGCAGTGATTCGCAATCCTCGGAGGTCAGATCGATGCCACCGAGATATATCTCGATAACGTCCAAGCCAATCTCGCTGAACTTTCTCGCGTCTTCCAGCGATTTTTGGTGCTTCACACGGATTTCAACCGCAACCCTGCCGAGATCCCCACGGCTATCTTTCAGCGTCAGGATGACATCAGGGCGCAAGCCGTTCGTCTGAGTCGTCTCAAGCTCAACGGCCTCGATAGTGCATTTTCTCGCCGTATACGGTACCCAGATTTCCGGATAGACGCAGCGGTCGTCCTGTTCGAAAGGCTGCCGCCAACCGCGGCTCCATCGCCCGGAATCGCCTATCCTCGATGCGTGCGGCGCGGCGTCCGCCAAGGAGACCATCGGGAGGCGGAATTCCCTGCCGACCGAGTCGGCCAAAAGAGACTTAACCGCCCTATGCAGCTGCGACTCGAACCCGCCGCCGCACGAGGACAGCGAGGAGTGCCTGAAGCACTTATAATATGGGTGTGGCGTATTGGTTGCAGTCCGCACGGCCTGCAGTTTACCGCCGCAGGACGGGCAGACGAGCCCGCAGCGCTCACCATACCTGTCGAGCGGAACCGAGCTCAACCATACAAACCTATCAGTTTGCGGGTCACAGCCGAACGGCACGCCTTGACCTTTGCATTTCGAAGCCATAAAGCCCCATTTCGTGTCGCGTTTTGAAACAACGTATATGAGGCGAATTGTTCTGGCTGGCGGTCGCCGCTGCGGCATCACTAGAACCGCATCGCCAAAAAAGCCCGTGCGGGGCTGCACGGGCTTAGCAGTTGGGATTAGAAGCAGAAAGCGGGTCTGACACTATTATTTACAGATGAATATGCGGCTTCCAGCTTTGTTTGACTTGAATGCGTAAGGCCTTTTCCCGCCCAACTATTATCAAGGGATCGCATCATACCGGAATCCCAGATCTTAGCGTACTGTTCGCCCTCGTTCTCAAGCCAGGAATAATCGCTTAGGCTCGATAAGGGATCACCATAAAGTTCTCGATAGGAAGGAATAAAAACTCGGTCTTCAGTCTTCGAGACAGAAGCCGTTTTAGACATACCGTTATCGTTGTTTGTCCACTTAATTACTGGAACCAGCTTTTGCTGATAGTCTGTTGGGAACAGGTTGAACAGTTCGCCATTGTTGAGATTGCTCCTCAAAGGCGACTTATCCCATGGGCCCTGAGCATCTATATGTCCATCAGCGAGGTCCTGATCGAGCTGTAGCGTCAGACCGGCCTTGCCAGAGCCGTCCGCGAGGTCATCGTGGTTGATGCCGATGATTCGATAGGTCACAGTCCTGCCATCGGTGAGCTTCATCGGCCACGAAGTGTTCGCGTCCATGGCCGCCTTGGCCTTGGCGTAGACGACCGAGGACGTTCCGCTCTTCGCGATGTCGGTGGCCGCCGCCTTCTGCTCATCCAGCGTCCAGTCCTTGGCCTCCTTCTGCGCGACGGTCTTCATCGCCTCGCGGTAGGCCTTCTCCTCCGCGCTCATGAAGCTGTCTCCGTCGGTACCGGAGTCGACCGTGTTCGTCACCTGGTTGAACTGATTACGGATGGCACCGGAGACCTGAGGGCCGGCAAAAATCACTACCAAACCGATAACGGCTGCGATCAGTACGTACTCGATAATTGACTGCCCTCGGAGGCGGGTATTCCTAGGAGATACCCCCCCCCGAAGGTTGTTTGCCGCTGCATGCATATGCGACACTCCCTTCGTATGGGGATTGATATTGCAAACGGGAGCGTACGATGCGGCGTGGGAGACGTAGTCTGTCTTGCCGCAGCGGCATTAGTTAACGTATCTCATCGTGGGGCAGCAACGACTACCGGAGCAACGGGTTAATCGGGTCGCTCTGGGCGGACTGTCACGTCGCCTCCGCAAATCACGCCTATATCGTCAACGGGAAGTATAAGCCCGTGGTCGAGATGCCCCTGACCAACTATACGGTGGAGTGAGTGCAGGCCGAAACATACGGATACCGATCAGCTATCCCCTACCCCAGAGCCTCAGAAGCGATTTGAGGGGCTATTGGCTGTCTGGGGGTGTCCTATTGAGCTTTCCATTCGAAAGGGTCCCTATTTGGGATCCTGTCTGGCCATAGCGATATCGGGCACGGATAAGATCGGTGCGCCTGCGGCCATCTGCCGAGGGCGCTCAAGTCGCGGGCCGTCTTGCACCGATTTGGGGGGGCTTTCGGCTATGTGTCCAAGGTGCAAGTAGCCGCAGTAAATAGGCGCGGGTAAAATGATTACGCATATGTAGACCAAACAGACGAAATAGTTAGCGTATGCGGAATCAATAGATTCCGAAATATGGAATAGAAATGGAGGGGTGATCCATTAAAACCACGATTTTACAAAACCGCAGGTAGATGGGCATGTCCTTATTAGCTAAAAAACAGCCGTTGATTCTTTTTTGATTCCCTTGTTGATTCCTGATAAAAAAGGTCAGGCACTAGGTGCCTGACCTGCAAACTTCTGGTCGGGACGACTGGATTCGAACCAGCGACCCCTTGACCCCCAGTCAAGTGCGCTACCAAGCTGCGCCACGTCCCGAAGCTTTTGTTTGTTGCTCTGCACTCGCTCGCAACAGGGAGTATATTAACCCGAAACTTTAGACTTGTGCAAGAACTTTTTTACAAATTTTGAAGCAAGTCCAAAATTGTATCTGCGAGCTGGGGTTTTGTTAGTACGGGAAGTTCTTGCGTACCCGTTGTGCTCACAATCCAGGCCTTGTTGGTGTCGGTCCCAAAGCCCGAATCGGTGCGTGAGACATCGTTGGCGATTATTACATCGCACCCCTTGCGGGCCAATTTGCGCTCTGCGTACTCGACAACGTTATCGGTCTCGGCCGCAAATCCGATCACGCATCGCTCGCCCTTCTGGCGCGAGAGCTCGGCCAAAATATCGACCGTCTCGACCAGTTCGATGCGATCCAGGCGCTCGTTGGCCTTTTTGAGCTTATGGTCCGCAGGGGCCGCGGGGGTGTAGTCGGCGACGGCGGCCGCACAAATTGCCGCATCGGCCGTCTGGAAGGCGCTCAGGGCCGCCTGGAGCATCTCTGCGGCGGTCTGCACGCGCACGCACTCCACGCCGCAGGGCACATCGAGTGATGTCGGTCCCAACACGAGCGTGACCGCAGCGCCGCGGCGTGCGGCCTCCCCCGCCAGGGCGATGCCCATCTTGCCCGAAGAGCGGTTGCCAATGAATCGCACGGGGTCGATCGGCTCGTGCGTGGGACCGGCGGTAATTACGATGCGCTTACCTGCCAGGTCCTGTGGCGCGGGGTTGAACACCTCACAGACAGCCTCTACGATGTCCTCGGGCTCGCTCATGCGTCCCGTGTCCACGTCGCCGCAGGCAAGGTAGCCGCTGCCCGGACCCACCACATGGACACCGCGCTCGCGCAGTGTGGCCATGTTGGCCTGCGTCGCCGGCGCCTTCCACATGCCGTTGTTCATAGCGGGTGCGATCACGATGGGTCGCGGCGTCGCAAGCAGCGTGGTGGAGATGAGGTCATCGGCGACGCCGTTGGCCATCTTGGCGATGATATTGGCCGTCGCGGGCGCCACGACCACCAGATCGGGCTCCTGCGCCAGCGAAATGTGGTGGATGGGGTCGGAGGGATCGTCGAATAGGCCCACCGCGACCGGCTCATTGGTGAGTGCGCGGAAGGTAAGCGGCCCCACAAACTCGGTGGCATGCTCGCTCATAACGACCTTGACGCGCGCGCCGCGCTTTTGCAGCAGGCGCACGATATTGCACGACTTATAGGCGGCGATCCCGCCGGTAATGCCCAGCAGGATCGTTTTTCCCTCAAGTTGCATTGAATTGTTGGGTGCCGCCATCGTTTAAGCTTCCTTGCTCGGGAGCACCAGGAGGCGGTGGCAGTACGGGCAGTGCGTAATTGACCTACCGTCGTGGTTGAGGTCGCTCATGGACGATGCCTGCAGCGCGGTGTGGCAGACCGTGGGGATGTTGCCCTGGATGGTCTCGACGGCCAGGCCGCGGAACTGCTTGAGCAGACGCTCGTAGTCGGTGAGAACGTCGGCCGGCAGCGTGGCAGCAAGCGCGGTGCGCTCCTTAGCGGCGGCGTCAATCTGAGCCTGCAGGTCGGCAGCCTTGGCGCGGGCGGCCTTGGTATCGGCCTTCACGCCCTCCTCGAACTTGGCGATGATTGCCTGCGCGCGGGCCTCGCGGTCGAGCGCCTCCTTATGGGCGACAACGACGTCCTTGCGGGTGTGTTCAATCTTGTCCAGACGCTTGGCCAGGGTGGCGAGCTCATTTTCCAGGTCCTGAACCTCGCGGTAGTCGGAGCCGTCGACGTGGCGCTTCTTGGCAGCCTCGATGGCGTTGTTGGTCTGAATCTCGGTTGTATTGAGATCGTCGAGCTCAATGTCCAGATCCTTGCGCTGGGCGTAGAGCTTGGTCATCTCGGACTTGAGCTTCACATAGGTCTTGCGCTTGGAAGCGAGCTCCTTGAGCTCCGGCATATTGGCAAGTTCGCTCTTGTTGCGGGCGAGCTCCAAATCGATCTGTTGCAGCTTGAGTAGCGTAGCGCCGGCGCTCATAAGTTCTCTCCTTTTGTCACAGTCCACCATTGGCAAGGGTTCAGTATTTTAATCGCATGACGGGGGTCGACCCCGGCGTCAACTGCAGAGTTCATCAATATATCAACGAACGGCTCCTCGGAGCGGTCGTGGCCGAGCAAGATCACCGGTAGCCCACGCAAGGCAAGGTCTTGCGCCACGTGGTAGCCCGCCTCGCCCGTCACGACAACATCTGCGCCCGTGGCGATGGCGAGCTCTCCAAAGTCGCCCAGGGAGCCGCCCAAAATAGCGACGGTTCGGCATGCGTGCTCGGCTTCGCCCCACACACGCGGGTCGCTGCCAAATGCCGTGGCGGCACGGGCGGCGAGATCGCGCAGGCTACAGGGGTTGTTGAGGGTCGCGAGTGCACCCAGGCCGGTGGACTCGGGGTCGTCCACGTGCTCCAGTGAGCTCACGGGTGCGGCACCCAGCAGCTCGCTCAGGCAGACGCGGGCTTCGTGCGAGCGGTCCAGGTTGGTGTGGAGCGATATGATGCTCACGCCGCAACGCGCTGCCTCGTAGAGTGCCGCGCTGCACTGGGGGCGTGCGGCATCAGCTGGGCAAAAGGCCTCAGGAGCCTTGATATAGATAGGGTGATGCGTCAGCAGAACGTTGGCACCGGCCTCGAGAGCGCGGTGTACGTTGGTCTCGGTTGCATCGAGCGCACAGGTCACGCCGGTGATCTCGGCGGCAGGGTCGCCCACGGATAAGCCTACGTGGTCCCAGGGCTCGGTGTCCGTCTTTGGATAGCGTGCCAGCAGAGCGCGCTCGAGCTCGGCGACGATCATGCGGCACCCACGATCGACAGCAGCGCTTGGGCAAAGTCGTCCAGATCGGCTGGGTTCACGCGGTCATCGAACGAGATGCGAAGAGCGCCGAGAGCTTGCTCGCGACCGATGCCCATCGCGCTCAAAACGTGGCTCGGGTCCATGCTGCCGCTCGAGCAGGCAGAGCCGGCCGAAACCTCAAAGCCGGCGGCGTCGAGCTTGACGATGAGCTCCTCGGAGTCCATGCCGTCGACGTAGATCGAAACCATACCCGGCAGACGGTCGACCTGCTCGTAGTCGCCCATGGTGGCATGAATGCGTGGATGGGCCGTAAGCGTGGCGTAGAGTTTGTCGGAAAGGGCTTGCAGCTTTTCGCGCTCCTGAGCCACTTGGGGCACCAGCGTGCGGGCAGCAGCGGCAAAGGCTAGCTGCGTGCGCAGGTCCTGCGTGCCGGCGCGACGTCCGGCTTCCTGTCCGCCGCCAAAGATGCGGGGGCGCAGTGGCGTGCGGGTCTTAACGTAGAGCGCGCCGGATGCCACAGGACCGCCAATTTTGTGGGCCGCGACGGACATAGCATCGACGCCCAGCTCGGTGACATCGAGCGGAATGTGCAGATAGCCCTGGATAGCATCGGTGTGGAACACTGCGCCCACGGTATGAGTGGCCGAGGCAAGCTCGCGGATGGGCTGCACCACGCCGGTCTCGTTGTTGGCGACCATAATGCTCACGAGCGACACGTCGTCGCTCAGCAAGTCGCTCAGCGTGGCAGGCTCAATGTAGCCCGCGCGGCAGGGCTGCACCAGGTCGACGGTAAAGCCGGCGGCACGCAGCAGCGGCAGGTTGTCCAGAATCGAATCGTGCTCGATGGCCGAAACGATTACACGATCGCGCTTGCGATCGCGCTGACGAGCGCCCTCGGCAAGACCGAGCAGCGCCAGCTGGTTGGCTTCGGTGCCGCCGTTGGTCAGAACAATCTCGGACGGGCGGACGCGTGCGCCAAAGCTATGGGCGATCTCGCGACGGGCAACCTCCAGGCGCGCGATCGCCCATA
>OIDQ01000087.1_pt1 | contig 54276 bp, 46 predicted proteins | sample 1581511 | NCBI WGS metagenome assembly OIDQ01 (sample SAMEA3882526, study PRJEB24775) | human gut metagenome | biome: human-associated habitat; feature: intestine environment; material: feces | place: Netherlands | collected 2009/2010
GTCTTGTAAGACACGCCGGGGGGAGTCTTTCGATAAAATGGTGGATTTTCCGCGATGGTAAGGTAGGGCAGCCGTTAGCGGCTGTGCCGCTTTACGGATGCCGCATACCCCTTGCGGGTGAAGAGTGTGCGCGGGAAACCCAAGAAGGGTGTCCTGCGCTATTTAAATTAAATATTTTCAGAACTTTACAAAAGCTCTGAAAATATTGGCAGCAGGGCGAAAAGACCTTTTCGCCCTACTGTCTCCGGCGTGTCTTGCAGGACACGCCGGGGCAAGATCTGTCTTATCAGACTTACTTCATCAATCCGCACACCAGATCCGTGTAGCCGGAGGGATCGTCCAGCGGCAGTCCTGCGATCAGCAGCGCCTGATCGTACAGCAGCTTGGCGTAGGTTTTGGCCTTTTCCGGGTCGGCGGTCACGGCGTTCTCCAGAGCGGTGAAGGCCGGGTGCTCCGTGTTCAGCTCCAGAATCCGCTGGGCCTTGATGCTGCTGTCAGGCTGCATGAGCTGGAAATACTTCTCCATCTCAAAGCTCAGGCCCTCGCCGGCGGTGAGACATACAGGGTGCGATTTCAGCCGTGTGGAGGGTTTCACCTCTGCCACCGCGTCGCCCAGCGTCTCCTTCACGAAGGCAAACACATCCTTATGGGTGTCGGCCTCCTCCTTAGCCTTTTCCTGAGCGGACTCGTCGGATGCACCGTCCATGGCGGAGCGGAACTCCTTGTCCTTGTAGCTCCGCAGGGTCTGGGCCACGAACTCGTCCACTTCCTCTGTGAAGTAGAGGATCTCCACCCCCTGATCCTTCAAGGCCTCCAGCTGAGGCAGCTTGTCAATCTTGTCCACGGTGTCACCGGCGGCATAATAGATGACCTTCTGATCCTCCTTCATCCGGGAGACATACTCATCCAGCGTCACCAGCTTCTTCTCCGTGGAGGACCAGAACAGCAGCAGATCCTGCAGCAGGTCCTTGTGGATGCCGTACTCGCTGACCACGCCGTATTTCAACTGGCGGCCGAAGTTCTTCCAGAAGGTTTCATAAGCCTCACGCTCGTCCTTGAGCATCTTGGCCAGTTCGCTCTTGATCTTCTTTTCCAGATTTCCGGCGATGACCTTCAGCTGGCGGTCATGCTGCAAAAGCTCCCGGGAGATGTTCAGACTCAGATCCGGGGAATCCACCACGCCCCGGACAAACCGGAAGTGCTCCGGCAGCAGATCCGGACACTTGTCCATAATGAGAACGCCGCTGGAATAGAGCTGCAGACCCTTTTCGTATTCCTTGGTGTAGAAGTCGAAGGGAGTGGTGCCGGGGATGAACAGCAAGGCCTTGTAGGTCACGGCACCCTCGGCGGACACGGTGATGACCCGCTGGGGGTCCGCGAAATCGTGGAACTTCTCCCGATAGAACTCGTTATATTCCTCCGGCTTCACGTCGGCCTTTTTCCGCTGCCAGATGGGGACCATGGAGTTCAGGGTCTCCATCTCCACATAGGGCACCTCGTCCGGCTTGTCGGACATGCAGGAGGCCACCTTTTTCGTTTTCGTGACCGCCATGCGGATGGGGAAGCGGATGTAGTCGGAATACTTTTTGATCAGCTCCCGGAGCTTCCATTCTTCCAAAAACTCGCTGTAATGTTCGTCCTCGGTATCATCCTTCAGGTGCATGATGACCTCAGTGCCCGCATCGGACTTATCACATTCCGTGACGGTGTAGCCGTCGGCCCCTGAGGACTGCCACTGATAGGCGGTGTCACTGCCGAATTTCCGGGTGCGTACCGTCACCTGATCGCAGACCATGAAGGCGGAGTAGAAGCCCACGCCGAACTGACCGATCACGTCAGTGTCCTTGGTGTCATCTCCCACCTCCTGCTTGAACTTGTAGGAACCGGAGGAGGCGATGACGCCCAGATTGTTCTCCAGATCCTCCTTGTCCATACCGATGCCGTTATCCGTAACGGTGATGGTCCGGGCGTCCTTGTTGACAGACAGGTCGATCTTGAAGTCCTTCCGGGTCAGCTTCACGCTGTCATCCGTCAGAGCCTGATAGCACAGCTTGTCGCAGGCGTCGCTGGCGTTGGAGATGATCTCCCGCAGGAAGATCTCCTTGTGGGTGTAGATGGAGTTGATCATCAGGTCCAGCAGCCGTTTGGACTCCGCTTTGAATTGCTTCTTTGCCATAAACCAAACACTTCCTTTGTGTATTTTCATATCGTATGTCATTTTAACACGGAATGACTTGGAAAGAAATTACTTTTTTGTAAACTCCGCTGCTAAACCGTTGCCTTTCTCTGACCTATCCGCTAAAATATGTAAGGTAAAAACAGTTACGGTTCCGCGGGAGCCGACGGAAAGAGGCAGCAGGCGTATGTTCTATAAATTCAGATGCGCGGTGGCGCGGTTCATGTACGGCCGGAACGGCATGGATCAGATGAATCGGGCTCTTCTGCGGGGCTATCTGGTGATTCTGGTGGCCCAGTTGATTTTCAGCCTTCTGCGGCTATGGATCCCCGCCCGAATCTGCGAATCCCTCCTTTGGGTGCTGATGGTGTTTATTCTGTTCCGGATGTTCTCCAAAAACCTGACCAAGCGCCGGGCGGAGAACCAGAAGTTTATGGGCTGGATCTGGAAGGCCCGGAACAACGCCGCCGGGGCCAAGGCCCGCCGGGCGGATAAGGAGCACAAGTACTTCACCTGTAGATGCGGCGCCATCTGCCGGGTGCCGGTTGGGAAGGGGAAGATCGTCATCACCTGCCCTAAATGCGGAGCGAAGATCGAAGCGAAAAGCTGATACAAAAAAGCGGTTCCGGAAGTTCCGGAACCGCTTTTTCCATATATTCGCGGTGGGTCTAACCCACGTCCGCGTATTTCAGCTTGTAATAGCTCCAGCAGCGCCACTTGCGGACGGCGTCTTTTAATTCCATGGACGCTTCATCCGTCTGCTCATTCAAGATCCGCTGGGGCAGTACGGAGCCGTCCGCCAGGATATAGGTTTTCTTCTGCACCACCGGCGCGATCCGCCGGAGGGAGGAGAGAAAGTCGAACCACGGACTTTCCCCGGCGCGGCCGGTGAGGTCCAGCAGGACGCTGCCTAAAAAGGAAGCAGAGAGAACGCCGTCCTCCGGCAGGTCCAGCGCGGCCACGGCCTCGTTCCAGTTCAGCGTGTCCGCGGCGGCGTCATTGGCCCAGAGCACATAGGGGGTCTTGTAAGAGCAGAGAATGTCCTCCCGCTCGTTTTCCGGAATGGACACCTCAGATCCCAGCTCCGCATAGCCCTTCTGGTTGTCCCCCAGATAGGGCAGGTGGTCGCCGTAGAACACCAGCACCACAGGCTCCTCCCGCTCTGCGAAGTAAGCCGTCAGCCGGCCCAGCATGGCGTCGGCGTCCCGGACGCCTTCGGTGTAGACCTCCAGCATGGAGCGGGTCTCCGGGGAGATGTCCGCCGTGGTGGAGACCGGGGGGAACACATAGCCCTCGCCGTACTTGTCGGCGGTGTAGCTCATGTGGTTCTGGATGGTGGTGGTGTAGTTGAACAGGGGGCGGCCCTCGCTGACCGCCGTTTCAAATTCTTCCTCGATCAGACCAGCCATGTAGTCATCCGTGACCCAGCGGCCCTTGTATTCCAGATCTTTCATGTCCTTGGCGAATACCTCGTGCTCCGCCCCCAGCCAGCGGTAGACGTTCTCGCGGTTATAGAACCAGGCGTCGCCGGGATGGTAGAAGGAGGTGCGGTAGCCGTCCGCCCCGAACACCCGGAACAAGCTGTCCAGATTCCGGTTCACCACCCGCATGGCGGAGGTGGCGGTGACGGACAGTGCGTTGGTCTGCATTCCCGTCAGCGCATCGAACTCCGTATTGGCGGTGCCTCCGGCGAAGCCGGGGACCACGATGTGACCGGAAAGGGCGTGGGGGTCCTCACGCAAGGCGTGGAGATTGGGCAGGGGATCGGTTTCCTCCGTCCAGTTGAACATGGGCTGGTCGGTGAGATCGGAAAACGCCTCGTTCATCACAAGGATTACGCTGACGTCCTTGCCAAGCCCCGTCTGCCCGCCGGTCTCCCAACCGGCGGCCTCAGACTTGGAAAAGCCCTCCGGCTTGTCCACCGGATAGGTGGTGAACTGGTGGCAGAAACAGTAGGGGAAACCAAGCTCGTTGAACACCGAGGGGACATAGTAGGCGTTGCTGACCCGGAAAGAATTGTAGAGGGTATTGCTGGCGTACACCGTGAAAATCAGCGCAGTCAGAACGCCGAAGCTGAGGACCGCGCCTACGATCCGCTCCGGCCAGCAGCGGCCGGGGAACACGGCCACGGCGTCCCGTTTTGTCAGCTTGGCCTTCAGTGCGGCGAGGGACACCGGACGGCTGGGGAACAGGACCCCAAGGCCGATAAGCAGCACGGTGGTCAGCACCACCACGGCGATGGCCTTCACCGGATAGCGGATGTCATAGGACTGGATGGCGCTGCCTACCTCCCGCAGAAGGGAGAAGTCCCGGGGGAACACCGGCTCATCCCGGACCTCAATTTTGACCCGGTTGGCAAGGGACAGCGCGCAGACGAAGAAATTCACCAGTGCCCCGCTGTAAAAGACATTCCGGAACAGGAAGGCGAAGGCCAGCAGCAATAGTCCGATGGGGAGAGCGTTCAAAACAATCAGCAGGGGCTGGGCCTTGAACCCTGCCAGCACCGTCCGCAGGGCGTTTGGCTGGCACCACAGGGCCAGTAAAGTAATACAGCCTGCCAGCAAAACGGCGGCCAGCAGACTCCCCCAGAGGGGCAGTTCTCTTTTATAGATCCGCTTTTCTTTCAAAACGTAAAGTCCTTTCATATCAGAATACCTCTATTATATGGATTTGCCTGAAATTTGCAAGTATTCCCGAAATTTTGCGAGCTTTGTGAAGCGGAAAGAAAACCGGGATTCCTCAAAAAACTTGCGGAATTACAATACAAAATGTCGATTTGAAAACAAAAAATACGAATCGTATTGAAAATGAGGGCGATTTACCGCAAAATCAAGGCCGCGGTGATACCGGAACAACAGACCCTCCTCAGCAATTCTGAGCGGCACAACGGTACTGAAATAACGGTTGATTTGCCAATGGCTTGCACGGTGACAAATATAAGAAGCGTATGCAAGAAGAAAAGCACGTTTCCTTGTCAAAAGGAAACGTGCTTTTTGAATATCAGTAGATCAGAAGGTCACGACCTCGTTGGCGGGTTTTTCACAGGGCTTGATGGAGATGATGTGCATTACCGGACCCTTGCCCTTGTAGGCAGAGTGATTTTCCAAAGCCATACGGGCTTCGACTTCCACCCAGTCCCGGTTCTTGTACTTATTCAGATCCACGCCCTTGGCCACCAGACCCAAGAACTGCACGTCATTTTCACAGCAGACCATGGCGAACCGTCCGGGGCAGTGGGTACCGGGATACTTCTTGGAGTGGCACATGAGCAGCTTCATGTGAACGGTTTTCCCTGCCCAGCGGTCAGGGTAATCCATCACGTCCACATACCAGACACCGTAGTCATCGTCCGGAATGTTGATCACCGGCTGGTTCAGATCAAATGGACAGACCTCACCGTTGTTGTAGTCCTCGCTGTTGCCATTCAGATCTTCCAGATAGATGTCCGCCCGGCGGTTCACCATTCGCAGATTCCGCTTCCGCAGTGCGGCCTTCAGCTCATCGGTGCAGCGGTTGAACACCAGCAGGTCGGCGTTGGTGATTTTTTCCATCATGATCTGGCCCATGTTCTTGGCATAGGTCTCAAAGGTATTGGCGTCCACAAAGGTCATCACTTGATAGAGGACCCAGTTGGCGGGCAACACCTCCCGGTACAGCCGCTCCATGGACCACATGCCGTTGTACTCAATGAGGACCTGCTTGGGCTTGTACTGCTTTTCCCATTCCTTGCACTGGGAACAGGTGAGAGCGGTCTCCTTGTCCACTGTGACCACGGTCACGTTGTCCAGAGCCTTCTGCTCGTATTCCAACTCGCCCTCTTCACAGCAGATCAGGAGGGTTTTGTCCTCGCGGGCGAAGCCGTCCTCTAAAATGCCGTTGATAAAATCTGTTTTGCCGCCGTCCAAAAAACCGGCGATGAGATATACAGGAATATCAGCCATGAATTTTTTCGCTTACAGGCCGAACAGCTCTGCCAGCTTTTCCTCCTTCAGATTGGAACCGATGACGCACAGGCGGCCGGTGTAGTCGGGATGGCCCGCCCGGATCTCATGCTCCTCCGGCACATAGTCGAACTCGATCCATGCGCCGTCGGTGCCATTCACGATGCCCTTGGCCCGGAGAATGGCACCGTAGTCACCAGAATCCAGCGCCGTCAGAATACGGTCGATGTCCGCCTGGGTGTAGATCTTGGGGGTCTCCTTGCCCCAGGAGGTGAACACCTCGTCGGCGTGGTGATGATGGTGATGGTCATGACAGGAGCAGTTGGGGTCATCGCACTCGCCGTGGTCATGATGATGCTCATGGTCATGCTCATGGCCGCAGCACTCGTCATGGTCATGGTCATGCTCGTGGTCATGCTCGTGCTCATGCTCGTGCTCATGCTCGTGCTCATGGCCATGATGGTGATGTTCATGCTCATGCTCCTCGTGCTCATGGTCATGGTGGTGGCAGGAGCAGTTGGGATCGTCGCACTCCTCGCCGTCATGATGATGGTGATGGTGCTCGTGCTCATCGGCCTCATGTTCGGCCCGCATTTTCTCCAGCAGTTCATCGGCCAGAGAGACCTTTTCGATGGCGGAGAGGATGGCCTTGCCGTCCAGTTCATCCCAAGGGGTAGTAATGATGGCGGCATCGGCGTTTTTCTCCCGGAGCATGGACACGGCGGCCTCCAGCTTCTCCTGCGTCATCTTCTGAGTCCGGGAGAGGATGATGGTACCGGCGGCCTCGATCTGGTTGTTGTAAAATTCACCGAAGTTCTTCATATAGACCTTCACCTTGGTGGCGTCTGCCACGGTGACGAAGCTGTTGAGCTTCATCTCGGGAACGTCCTTTACGGTGTTCTCCACCGCCACGATCACGTCGCTGAGCTTGCCCACGCCGGAGGGCTCAATGAGGATGCGGTCGGGGTGGAACTGAGCCTCCACGTCCTTCAAAGCCTTGTTGAAGTCGCCCACCAGAGAACAACAGATGCAGCCGGCGGACATCTCGGAGATCTGGATGCCGGATTCCTTCAGGAAGCCGCCGTCAATGTTGATCTCGCCAAATTCGTTTTCGATCAGCACCAGCTTTTCGCCCTTGTAGGCCTCCGCCAGCAGCTTTTTGATGAGTGTGGTCTTACCGGCACCCAGGAAGCCGGAGACGATGTCGATTTTTGTCATGGTATCAGTCCTTTTCAAAAATTTTATACCACGGTTATCATACCACGAAATCACAAAAATGCAACGCCGTCACAGAAAATTTACAGCTCCAGCGGCACAAAAACGCATTTTTGCACCACTGGAGCCATTTTCAGAACCTTTGCGGTTTCGGAGACATTCTTCCTTACCGGTTTCCTACCCGCTTTATTTTTCTGATGGTTGCCATTTTTACCGGTCCTTTCTCCTGCCTTCCCCGGCGATCTCATCGGAGAGCAGCAACAGACAGACGAGGTTCGGAAAGGCCATCAGTGCGTTGGCGAGATCCGCAAGCTGAAGGACCGCGGCCATGGGGATCACCGCCCCGGCAAAAACCGCCAGTCCGTACAGCACCCGGCAGGGCCGTACCGCCTCCGGTCCCAGCAGGTATGATGCCGTTGTCTCTGCCTGAACCGCACAGCCCAGCACGGAGGTAAAGGCAAACAGCCCTAACGCCACGCCGATGAGCCACGGGGCCAGCGGCCCCAGCACCGTTTCAAAGGCCCGGAGGGTCAGCGCCGCGCCGGTGAGGGGGCGTCCATTGCCATCCGCCGCTCCCAGCGTGCCGGAGCAGCAGATGGCAAGGCCGGTAACGGCACAGATCACCATGGTGTCGAAAAACACGCCGGTCATGCTGATGAGGCCCTGACGCACCGGGTCCTCCGTGTCGGCGCAGGCGGCGGTGATGGCGGCGGAGCCAAGCCCTGCCTCGTTGGAGAAAACGCCCCGGGCCACCCCCCAGCGGAGGGCCTCCCGGCGGGTGACGATCCCCAAGGCCCCGCCCAGCGCGGCTTCCGGCGCCACTGCGCACCGGAGCATCAGGGTCACCGCCTCCGGCAGGCGGCGGAGGTTTCCCAGGATCACCGCCAGTCCGCCGCCCAAATACAGCAGCGCCATCACCGGCACCAGCACCGTGGAAATATCCGCGATGCGGCGGATGCCGCCCAATAAGATCGTCAGAGCCAGCGCCGCCGTCACCAGTCCTACCCGCCAGCGGGGCAGGGTGAAGGCGGCGGAGAAGGTGTCCGCCAAGGCCCCGGATTGGGCCAAAGCGCCCATGGTGAAGGCCATCAACAGGGCGAATACGGCAAACAGCTTCCCCATCCATCTGCCCGGAGCGCCCAGCCGGGCTTCCATCACCGCCATGGGCCCGCCCCAACGGGTGCCGTCCCGGCGGACACGGCAGTATTTCACCGCCAGCATGCACTCAGCGAACTTGGCTGCAAGTCCCAGCAATGCTGCCAGCTCCATCCACACCAGCGCCCCCGGCCCGCCGGATACCAGCGCTGCCGCCACGCCCACGATGTTGCCGGTGCCCACCGTGGAGGCCAGCGCTGTCATCAGAGAGCCGAAGGGGGACACGCCGCCCCGGCCCTTCCGCCGGGCCTCCCGCCCTAAAGACAAGGTCAGTGCCCGCCCTAAATTTCGCTGGGGAAAGCCCCCTGTCCGCAGGGTCAGCCACACCCCGGTCCCTAAGATCAGCGCCAGCGTCCCCGGCCCCCACAGGAGGGTATTCAGCACTTCCAGCATCCCATCGCCCCTTTCGGGACAGTCTATGCGGGATTCCACCCGCCAAGACGCGCCGGGGCGGTTTGGCCGAAAAAAGAGCCGGCGGCCAAAAGGCCGCCGGCTGAGGCTGTCGATAAAGTGATAAATTTTCCGCGACGGTAAGGTAGGTCAGCCGTTAGCGGCTCCGCCGCTTTACGGATGATGCATACCCCTTGCGGGTGAAGGGTGTGCGCGGGACTGCACCCGCAGACGCGTTTCGGAGCGCAACCGCCGCAAGGCGGCTCTTAGCGCGGAGATAACCCAAGAAGGGATACACCGTCGGCTCAAGCCAATCAGCGGATACTGCATATCCGCTGATTGGGAGCCTTCCTCGAAACAGGCTCGCTTGATCCGCCACCGGCGGCGCTTCGCCTGTTTCCCTGTGCCATTAAAATCCTAAGTTTTCAGAACTTTTATAAAGTTCTGAAAACTTGCTCAGCGGGGAGAAAAGACTTTTTTGACACGCTGAGTTAGAATCTGATGAGGAGGATCTCACCATGCGCGTCATCACCGGCTCCGCCAGGGGCCGCCGTCTGAAGGAATTAGAGGGGATGGAGACACGGCCCACCACTGACCGGGTGAAGGAAGGGCTGTTCAACGTCCTGCAATTTGATATTGAGGGCCGTAAGGTCCTGGACCTGTTTGCCGGCACCGGCCAGCTGGGCATCGAGTGCCTCAGCCGGGGCGCGGCTTCCGCTGTGTTTGTGGACCGACGGCCGGATGCGGCAGCTTTGACCCGCGAAAACCTGAAGCTCTGCGATCTGACGGACCGGAGCCGGGTAGTGGCCGGGGATTCCATGGAATTTCTCAAGGCCGCCCGGGAAAAATATGACCTGATCTTTCTGGACCCGCCCTATGAGACGGAACTGCTGGAGACGGCCATCGCCCATATTGCCCGCCATGACCTGCTGAACGTTCACGGCATGATGATCGCGGAGCATCCGGTGGACAAGGCCCTGCCGGCCCTGCCCGCACCCTACCGCATGGGCCGGACCTACCGGTACGGCAAAATCGCCGTCACCATCTACCACCGGGACGGAGACGAGGGGGCGCAGGTATGAGGATCGCAGTCTGTTCCGGCAGCTTTGACCCCATCACGCTGGGACACATGGATATTATTCGCCGCACGGCGGCCTGCTTCGATCAGGTGTATGTCTGTGTCAGCCCCAATGCAGAAAAGCGGGGCCAGATGTTCACCCCGGAGCAAAAGCTGAAGCTTGTGGAGGCGGCGGTTTTAGAGCTGCCCAACGTAACGGCGGAGCTGTACGGCGGCCTGCTGGCCGATTTCGCCGCGGAGCGGAAGGCTACCGCCATTGTCCGGGGCATCCGGACCCAGAGCGATTTCGACACGGAATATCAGCAGGCCATGGTGAACCGGGGCCTGCATCCGGGCCTGGAAACGCTGCTGCTGCCTGCGGACCCGGCGTACATCTATTTGAGCTCCACCGTGGCAAGAGAGATGATCCATTATCATCAGCCCCTTGATAAGTACCTGCCCAAGGCGATCCTGCCCCTGATCCGGGACTGGACGGAACAACGATAAGGAGAATGCGTTATGGCTGAAAACGATGTAAACCGTTTAATTGATATGCTGTATGAACGGGTCGAGGACGCCAAGTCCCCCGCCCTGAAGCCCAACCTCAGCATGGTGGACCGGGACGAGGTGCTGGATCTGCTGGACGAGCTGCGGAACCAGCTTCCTGTGGAGCTGAAACGGGCTCAGGAACTGCTGGCCGCCCGGGAAAAATTTGTGGACGAGGCCAAGCGGGACGTGGAGCGGATGATGCGTCAGGCGGATCTGGAGGCCAAGAGCAAGGTCTCTGACAGCGAGGTGCTCTATGCTGCCAAGGAGAAGGCCCGGAAGATCATCGCCGACGCGGAGGATCGCTCCCGCCAGCTCTGTCAGGTGGCCAATGAGTACGCAGAGGACGCTCTGGCCCGGACGGAGGAGGCTGTACAGGCCGCGCTGACCGAGGTGAAGCAGTCCCGGTCCGCATTCCGGGCCGCTTCCGCCGCCAAGCTTCAGGAACAGCGGGAAAAGCTGGAGGCAGAAAGAAAGACTGCGGAAGAGACAGGGAATTGACGTGCTGTCCGCCGCAATGCAAGCGGACGAAACACATAGAAACAAGTATAGTCGGTGTGGAAAAGATGGTTGACCATAACGGAGACTGTCTGCCGTAAAAAAGGGGATTTGCGGGAAAATTCGTTAAAAATGACGAAAAAAGACCTGCAACTTTTTCTGAAAACTCTATATTTAGCGCAACTTGCGTTCTGAAAAAGAATGACAACACAAGATATTGTGTTGTCATTCTTTTTGATTTTACGTAAACCAATCGGCAACGATGGAACAATTGTTTGAAAACGGTGAAATATTCCTGACTTTTGGCAAAAAGTGGCCTGTTTTCAAGGGTTTGCGTCGGAAAAAAATACTTGCAATCCCCCTTGAAATCGCTTATACTCAGGGTGTGTGGTGGGGAAAAGTGGGGAAGATGTGGATAACAGTGCCACATTGGACCACGAAAACCCAAAAAGTAGGGAAGGAGGGCACCGCTATGGCCAGACTCATGGGCAAGTCCAATAACACCATTGACTCCAAGGGCCGGCTGGTGATCCCCTCCAATATGCGGGAAGCACTGGGAGACCGGTTTTATATCACCATCGGCGCCCAGCACTGCCTGACCATTTACCCCGAGGCCAAGTGGAACCAGATGTCCGAGGATATGGACGAGCTGCCCTACACCGAGGCCCGGGCACTGACGCTGCTGTATGCCAACGCTGTGGAGTGCGAGCCTGACGGTCAGGGCCGCGTTCTGATCCCCGCTGCCCTGCGGAACTACGCAAACCTGAAAAAAACCGCCACAATCGTTGGCATGAACGCCTTTGCCGAGATTTGGGATTCCGCCACCTGGACGGAGCGGGAACGCCAGATGCTGGAAGAGGACGATATGGCCGCCGCCATGGACGCCTTGGCGCGGGCCCGTCGGAATCGGAGCTGAGCTATGGAATTTACCCACAAGCCCGTTTTGCTGGCCGAGTGCATCGAAGCGCTGCATATCCGGCCGGAGGGGATTTATGTAGACGGCACACTGGGCCGCGCGGGGCACTCAAGAGAGATCGCCCAAAGGCTCACCACCGGCCGGCTGGTGTGCATTGACCGGGACCAGGCCGCTATCGACGCGGCCCAGGAGCGGCTGGCCCCCTGGATGGACCGGGTGACGCTGGTCCACAGCAATTTCGACCGGGTCAGCGAGATCTTGGCGGAGCTGGACATTCCCGGCGTGGACGGTATGTTATTTGATCTGGGAGTATCCTCTCCTCAGCTGGATGACGCGTCCCGTGGTTTTTCCTATATGCATGACGCACCGCTGGACATGCGGATGGACGCCACCGCCCCTCTCACCGCTTATGATGTGGTAAACACCTGGAGCTACGAGGAGCTGCGCCGTATTTTGTTTGAGTACGGCGAGGAGCGCTACGCCCCCGCCATTGCAAAAAAAATCGTACAGGCCCGGGAGACCGCGCCGGTACAGACTACATTGGAACTGGCGGAGCTGATCCGCTCCGCCATGCCTGCCGCCGCGCTCCGGGAGAAACAGCACCCGGCCAAGCGGAGCTTTCAGGCCATCCGCATTGCCGTCAACGGCGAGCTGGACGCCCTGCCGCCCATGCTCAGCGGAGCCATCGATCGCCTGAACCCCGGCGGCCGGCTGGCCGTCATCACCTTTCATTCTCTGGAGGACCGCATTGTGAAGCGGGCCTTTCAGGATGCCGCAAAGGGTTGCACCTGCCCGCCGGAATTTCCGGTGTGTGTGTGCGGGAAAAAGCCCAGAGTGCGGCTGGTGACCCGGAAGCCCATCGTTTCGGGAGCGGCGGAGCTGGAAGAAAACAGCCGGGCCCGCAGCGCCAAGCTGCGGGTGGTAGAAAAATGTGACCCATTTGATATTTGACTTTTAAAAAGGGACAAGCCCTTTATTGTGTGTTGATTTTGTGGAAGGGAGGGACTCTGCAATGGCGTCAGCGGCCAGAGAATACCGTTATGCGCATCGGGAATTCAGCACAAACGGGAGTCTGGCCCGGGATCTGGACTGGGCGGTCCGGGAACGGGAATTGGAACATGCCGGCGAGGTCCCTCGCCACGAGCGGACACAGGCGGCTCCGAAGGTTTATCATAAGGAACAGGTTTTGGTGCGGGAGCGTCAGGCGATCCCCGTGCTATCTGTGTTGGGGGTAACGGCTGTGGCCGTGGCCGCGGTGATGCTGCTGCTGAGCTATGTGCAGCTGACCACCCTTGCCGCCGACACCGTGGCTCTGAAAAGCGAATTGACGGTCTTGCAGGCGGAAAATGTCAGCCTGACGGCCCAGCACGAGCAGATGTTTGATATGGCCACCGTCAAGGAGGTGGCGGCTGCCGCCGGAATGGCCAAGCCCACCAGCAGCCAGATCACCTATCTGGATCTGGACAGCGAGGACAGCGCCGTGGTCTACCGGACGGAGACCCCCAGCGTTTTCAGCCGGATCTTAAGCTCCTTGCATCATGGAGTCTACGCCGTGGTGGAATATTTCGACTGAACCTGAAATAAGTATGTTGTGACACAGCGGGGAGTGAGAAGCCGGCGTCTTCTTACTCCCCTTCTTTGCTGAATTGCCCCTGAAAGGAGAACTCTATGGCATCCAATCCCCGGAGAAAAAGCGACGCGGCCCGGCGGGCCAATCAGGTCATCCGCAGCCGGACGGTGCTGGTCATGCTGCTGTTGGGCATCGTGACCTTTGCAGTGCTGTTCTGGAAGCTCTATGACATCCAGATCCGTCAGCACAGCGTATTGCAGGAAAAAGCCATCGAGCAGCAGACCCGCAGCGCCGTGGTCAACGCCTCCCGAGGCACCGTTTATGACCGAAACCTCAACACGCTGGCCATCTCCGCCACGGCGGAGGACGTAAACATCTCTCCGATGCGGATCGCGGAGTTTGTGGAGAGCCAAAAGGAAAAGCAGGAGAAGGCCGCCAAGAAGGCGGCGGATAAGGGAGAGGCTTACACAGCCCCTATCCTGCGGGATCAGGCCTACATCGCCAAGGGCCTCAGCCGCATTCTGGGCGTGGAACAGGAGACTCTGGAAAACCGGATGACCAAGACCAACTATGACTATTGGAACATCAAGAAGCGGGCGGATCAGACGGTTTCCGACGAAGTTCGCCGTTTCATCAACGGCGAGATCGACCCTGACGGCAATGAGGTGCCGGAATCGGATCGGGTAAAGCTTCAAGGCGTCTGGCTCCAGCCATCCTCCAAGCGGTACTACCTGTACGGATCTCTGGCTTCCGGCGTTCTGGGCTTTGTAAACTCCGACGGCGTGGGCAGTGTGGGTCTGGAGGCCAAGTACGACGATACCCTTACCGGTACTGCCGGGTATACCATCAGTGCCCGAAACGCCGCCGGCACGGAACTGATGTACAACTACGAGCAGATCTTCGATGCGGAAAACGGGCACAGTCTGGTGCTGACGCTGGATGCCAACGTCCAGATGAGTCTGGAAAACGGTCTGGAGAGTATGCTGAAAAAATACGGCGCCAAAAACGGCGGCACCGGCATCGTTATGGATGTGAACTCCGGAGCTATCGTGGCTATGGCGTCCTATCCCAACTACGATCTGAATGACTACGGCACGATTTTTGACGATGCCCTGAAGACCAAGCTGGATACGGAGCTTGCCAAGATCGACGCAAATCGCTCCACCTATGAATCGGAGGAGGCGTATGCCGAGGCCCGGTCTGCGGCCATCAACAGCGCTGTTCAGTCCCAGTGGCGCAACAAGTGCATCGACTCCACCTACGAGCCGGGTTCCACCTATAAGCCCATTACGCTGGCGGCGGCGCTGGAGGAGGGCAAGGTGACGAAAAACTCCACCTTCTACTGCTCCGGCTCCACCCATGTGCAGGGCTGGAACAAGGCCATCTACTGTTCCAACCACAGCGGCCACGGTCAGCAGACCCTCATCGAGGCGGTGGGCCATTCCTGCAACCCTGCCTTTATCAGCATGGGCCTGTCCGTGGGAACGGAGACCTACTACAAGTATCTGAAATCCTTCGGCCTGATGGATAAGACCGGCATCGACATGATCGGTGAGGTGAAGGGCATTTTTCAGGATGAAAAGAGCTTCAACTCTCAGGTGGTGTCTCTGGCATCCTACTCCTTCGGCCAGACCTTCAACGTGACGCCCATCGAGCTGATCCGGGCTCAGGCGGCCTGCGTCAACGGCGGCTATCTCTATCAGCCCTACATTGTGGAGCAGGTGCTGGACGAGGACGGCAACGTTCTGTCCCAGCATGACTCTACTCCGGTGCGGCAGGTCATCAGCGAGGAGACCTCCGCCATTGTCCGGGAGGCGCTGGAATATGTGGTCTCCTCCGGCAGCGGCAAAAATGGCCGGGTGGCGGGCTACCGCATCGGCGGCAAGACCGGTACCGCCGATAAGACCGGCACCAAGACCAACGACAACCCAAAGGGCGACGTGGTGGTGTCCTTCATGTGCTTCGCCCCGGCAGACGATCCCAAGTACATCATGCTCCTGACTATGGACACCCCTCGCCGTGATACCGGCACCGCCGTGTACGGCGGTACCATGGTGGCTCCCGTGGCCGGTCAGATCATGGGCGAGATCCTGCCCGCACTGGGTATTGAACCGAATTACAGCGCTTCGGAGCTGGCGAGCGCCGATGCCGCCGTGCCCTATGTGGTTGGCAAGAGTGCAGCGGGCGCAAAGGCAGCTTTGAAGGCGGCGGGCTTTGCCTGTACCACCGTGGGAAGTGGCGATACCGTGACGGACCAGACCCCGGCAGGCGGCGCCATCGTGCCCAATAATGCTTCCATCGTGCTCTATCTGGGCGTGGAGAAGCCCAATGCCCCCAGCACCGTCCCCAACGTGGTAGGCAAGACCCCGGCGGAGGCCAACAAGGCCCTGACCAACGCGGGCCTCATTATGAAGGTCACCGGCGCCACCAGCACCGGCGGCAGCACCGGCAGCGTCACCGCCATTTCCCAGAGCGCGGAGGCGGGGACGGAATTGGCTGCCGGCAGCGTGGTCACGGTGCGCTTCGGCGCGAAAACCACGGACTGACCGCCCCTTACCGCACTTTTTGCCAGGTTTATGACACCATTTTCGGTATGCTTTCCGGAAAAACCTGCTACAATAGCCAAGGAGTGCTTTGTATACAGCCGCCGACTGCCCTGTGAGGGGGGCGGTGGACTTTCGTGAAACAATACCGAACAAATGGAGGAATACGATATGAAACTGCGGGAACTGCTCAACGGCGTCCCTGTCGCGTCCTGCGCGGTGGATCTGGAAATGGAGATCACCGGCGTCAGCTATGATTCCCGAGCCACCCAGCCCGGAGACCTGTTCGTAGCCATGACCGGCTACGCCACAGACGGCCACAAGTATATCGCCACGGCGCTGGAAAAGGGCGCGGCGGCGGTGTTGTGCCAGAATTTGCCGGAGGGGGATGGCCCTTATATCCGAACGGCGGATTCCCGCCGCGCGCTGGCGGTGATCGGGGCTAACTGGTTCGGCCATCCCGCCGAGGAGATGACCATGATCGCCGTCACCGGCACCTGCGGCAAGACCACCACCACCTATTTGCTGAAGGCTATTTTAGAGCAGGCACGGGGGGCCAAGGTAGGCCTTATCGGTACCAATCAGAACATGATCGGGCAGGAGGTCATCCCTACGGACCGCACCACGCCGGAATCCTTTGAGGTCCAGCGGCTCTTCCGGGAGATGGCGGACGCCGGGTGCGCCTATGCGGTGATGGAGACCTCCTCCCACGCCCTGTGTCTGGACCGGGTCTACGGCGTTCACTATGCGGTGGGCATCTTCACCAATCTGACCCAGGACCATCTGGATTTCCATGTAACGATGGAAAACTACTGCGATGCCAAGGCCATTTTGTTCCGGAACTGCGGCGTCGGCGTGGTGAACGGTGACGATCCGTGGACGCCCCGGCTGCTGAAGGATGCCACCTGTCAGGTGCGCACCTACGGCGTCAAGTCCGAGGCGGACCTCCGGGCGGAAAACGTGGTGCTGTCTGCCAATGGCATCGCCTTTGACGCGGTGACAAAAACCGAGCGGGTACCCATCCGGGTGAATATCCCCGGCGGCTTTATGGTGTATAATACGTTGGATGTGCTGGGGGCCGCACTGGCGCTGGGCATTTCCCTGAAGGACAGCGCTGCTGTTCTGGCCAAGGTCCCCCATGTGCAGGGCCGGGTGGAGGTAGTCCCCACCCCCGGCAAGGACTATACCATCCTCATTGACTACGCCCACACGCCGGACAGCATGGTGAACGTGCTGCAAACGGTGAAGGAATTTGCCAAGGGCCGCACCGTGGCGGTGTTCGGCTGCGGCGGCGACCGTGACAAGACCAAGCGCCCCCGCATGGGCAAGGCGGCGGCGGACTGGTCCGATTTTGCCGTTGTCACTACCGACAATCCCCGGACCGAAGAACCTGCGGCCATCATCCGGGATATTTTGCCGGGCTTTGACGGCAGCAACACCCCTTACGAAGTGGTGGAGGACCGGGTGGAGGCCATCCGCTGGGCCATGGACCACGCCCAGAAGGACGATGTGATCGTTCTGTGCGGCAAGGGCCACGAGACCTATCAGGAAGTGAACCACCAGAAGTTCCACATGGATGAGCGGGAGATCGTGGCGGAGCACCTGAACAGCGGACGCTGAGGTCCGGCAGACTTTAGGTATTCCCGTTTCATAAATACAGCCGCGCAGCGGCGAAAACACCGGCCGGATGTGTACCGGCCGGTCAGCAAGAGAAAGGCCCTGACGGGGAAAGCTGTCAGGACCGGGATAAGGAGAAAGCATGAGTATCTATGTGGCGTTACTGGCCGGCTGTGTGCTGACCATGATTCTGGGCAAATTCGTACTGGCGGAGTTGCGGAAGCTGAAGGCCGGACAGGAGATCCGGCAGGACGGCCCCACCTGGCACAATTCCAAGGCGGGCACCCCCACCATGGGCGGCATCGCCTTTATTCTGGGCAGCGGCATCGTGACCTTTGCCTGCGGCTGGCAGCAGATGCTGGCGGGGGACTTCGCCCATCTGTATGTGTACCTGTTCGCCCTGATCTTCGGGCTCATCGGTTTTGTGGATGACTACCGCAAGGTCCGCCAGCACCAGAACGAGGGCCTGACCGCCAAGCAGAAATTTGTCTTACAGCTTCTGGCGGCGGTGGTGTTCCTGTGCCTGATGCGGTATGAGGGCCTCCTGACCAACGATCTCTATATCCCCTTTGTCAACGTGACGCTGACAGTGAACTGGATCGTGTATCTGATCTTCGCCGCCTTCGTCATCGTGGGCTGCGTCAACTCCGTGAACCTCACCGACGGCATCGACGGTCTGGCCTCCAGCGTCACCGCCGTGGTTATGGCGTTCTTCATGGGCACCGCCATGATTTGGAAATTCACCACGCTGGGCATTTTCTCCTCCGCCCTGTGCGGCAGTCTGCTGGGCTTCTACGCCCTGTATAACCGCCATCCCGCCAAGTGCTTTATGGGAGACACCGGCAGCCTGTTTTTAGGCGGCGCGGTGGCGGCGCTTGCCTTTGCCTTTGATATGCCGCTGGTGCTGATTCCGGTGGGGATCATCTACATTCTGGAAACTTTATCCGATATTATACAGGTTGGATACTTCAAGGCCACTCATGGCAAGCGGTTTTTCAAAATGGCCCCTCTGCATCACCATTTGGAACGGTGCGGCTGGAGCGAGGTGAAGATCGTAACGGTTTTTGTGTCCATTACGGCAGTGTTCTGCCTGCTGGCGTATTACGGCATCCGGGGCCGCTATCTGTAAACCGGTAAGACCTTGACTTGATTCGGAGAGAAAGGAGGAAACATCCATGACCCAGACACGGCCCCGCCGCCGTCCCCTGACCCATCAGGAGAAGCTGGCCCTTCAGGAGCGCAAGCAGCGCCGCCGGGAAAAAATGGAAGAGAGCCGGGAACTGGCCAAAGGTCCCATCGACCTGACCTTCTGTCTGCTGGTCATGCTGTTGATGGCCATCGGTCTGGTGATCCTCCTGTCCGCCAGCTTTCCCTTCGCCTATTATAAGGAGAATCCGTCCCGGCATAATCCTCTGTACTACTTTGAGCGGCAGGCGGTGTTTGCCGTACTGGGGACGGCGGTGATGCTGCTGGTCAGTAAATTCAACTATCAGCGGCTTCGCGGCGCGGGCAGAGCCTTGATCTATGTGTCCGTGATCTTTTTGATCCTGGTCATCATCCCTCATAACCCCATCGCCGTGACGGCCAAGGGTGCCACCCGCTGGCTGAAGATCGGCGTGCAGTTCCAGCCCTCGGAGATCGCCAAGGTGGCAATCATTACCTACTTTGCCGACAGCATTTCCCGAAAAAAGGACAAAATGCGCAGCTTCCGCTACGGCGTGCTACCCTACGCCTTTATTCTGGTGGTAGTGGCGGGCCTGGTGGCCGTTGAGCCCCACCTCTCCGGCGCGATCCTGATTTTGGGCGCAGGGGCGGCCATGATGCTTGTGGGCGGCATCAACTGGATCTGGGTAGGTACTGCCGCTGGCGCGGCGGTTGGCATGGTGTATGTGGCTTTATTTGTCATCGGCTATAACAAATCCCGCGTTATATACTGGCTGGACCCTTGGGCAGATGCCGCGGATAAGGGCTATCAGCTTTCCCAGAGCCTCATTACCATTGGCTCCGGCGGGTTGTGGGGACTGGGCCTCGGTAAGAGCCGGCAAAAATTCCTGTTTCTGCCGGAGGAGCACAACGATTTCATTTTCTCTATCGTCTGCGAGGAATTGGGACTGGTGGGCGCGGGGATCATCATGCTGCTGTTCGCGGCGCTGATCCTCCGGGGCTACTGGATCGCCCTCCACACCCGTGACCGGTTCGGCACGCTGTTGGTGGTGGGCTTTACCACACAGCTGGCGGTACAGGTGTTTTTGAACATCGGCGTGGTGACGGGACTGCTCCCCACCACCGGCATTTCTCTGCCGTTTTTCAGCTACGGCGGCACCGCCCTGCTTATCCAGCTGGCGGAGATGGGCGTGATCCTGAGCGTATCCAGGCAAATGAAGCCAACAAAGGCAGGGTAAACACCTGCCTCAGCGTGTCGAAAAGATTTTTCGCCCCGCTGACACATTTTCAGAACTGTTAGTTCTGAAAATATTGGATTTTAATGGCGCAGGACACCCTTCTTGGGTTTCCCGCGCACATCCTTCCTTACCGTTTTCTTGATAGCCTTAGGCAGGGTAAACACCTGCCTTTTCGGCCTGTTTTGACATCTTTTTGGAAAGGGGCGCTGCTGGTGGAAAAGCGCATTGACCGGGTGATCTTCACCTGCGGCGGCACGGCGGGCCATGTGAACCCGGCTATTGCCGTGGCGCAGCTGATGGCGGAGAAGAACCCGCAGATCAAAATACTGTTCGTGGGGGCGGAGCGTGGCTTGGAAAAGGACCTGATCCCCAAGGCGGGATACGAATTCCGTACCGTTCACATCTCCAGCTTTCACCGCTCCCTCAAGCTGGCGGAGATCAAGCACAATCTGGTGTCCCTCTACAATATGGTCCGCTCTCCAGCAGAGGCCCGGGCTATTTTGAAGGAGTTTCGACCTGACGCGGTGATCGGCACCGGCGGCTACGCCAGCTATCCCACCGTGAAGGCCGCCGCCAAAATGGGGATTTCCACGGCGGTCCACGAGTCCAACGCCGTGCCGGGACTGACCACGGAGCTGCTGGAGCCTTACGCCGGGCGGATCATGGTAGGCTTTGAATCCTGCCGCCAGCACTACAAGCACCCGGAGAAGGTGGCCGTCACCGGCACCCCGGTCCGGGAGGACTTCTTCACCCTGACCAAGGAGGCGGCCAAGGAAAAGCTGGGCGTCAATGACGGACGGCCGCTGATCGTCTCCTTCTGGGGGTCTCTGGGTGCTTCCGGTATGAACGCCCAGATGGCGGATATGCTGGCTTTGGAGGCGGGGAAGGAGCCGTTCCATCATATCCACGGCGCGGGCAAGAGCGGATATGCTGCCGTGCTGAAGGCATTGGCGGAGAAGGGCGTGGACCTGAAGGACCACCCCTCCCTGCAGGTCCGGGAATACATCTATGACATGGCCCCGGTGATGCGGGCGGCGGATCTGGTGATCTGCCGGGCGGGAGCCTCCACCGTCAGTGAGCTGACGGCGCTGGGCGTGCCGGCCATCATGGTGCCATCCCCCTATGTGACCAACAACCATCAGGAGAAAAACGCCCGCGCGCTGGAGACCCACGGCGGCGTGGAGGTTTTACTGGAGCAGGATTCCTCCGGGCAGGCGCTGTTTCAGACGGCAGCAGGCATTTTGCATGATGATGTCCGGCGGGAAGCCATGGCGTCGGCCATGGCGGAATTGGGCATCCGGGATGCGGCCCAGCGAATTTACGAAACCGTTCAGGAGTTGCTGTAAATTTACTGTTTCGGACTTTACACCGGCCCATCGCCGTGATAAAGTATCAAAGAAACCGAAAAATAGACGGCGAAAGCGCCCTGTATCCGAGAAAACGGCAGGCGTTTAGCCCTTTTGATAAAGCGGCGGCAGGAACCGAAGTTGCTCTCTCCCCATAGAATGGCCCGTGATACCATTTTCATCGGGAGGGACCAATAATATGAGCCGACTGCTGATCCGGGGCGGGAACCGCCTCCAAGGGGAAGTCACCATACAGGGAGCGAAAAACAGCGTGCTGCCCATTCTGGCAGCTACCATTCTCACCGGCGGAAGCGTGGAGCTGCGCCGCTGTCCCCGTCTGCGGGATGTGGAGGCGTCCATCCGTATCCTGCAAGCCTTGGGCTGCAAGGCCGGGTGGCGGGGCGATGTGTTGGAGGTGGACACCGCCGGGATGTCCGGCTGCGACGTTCCCGATGCGCTGATGCGGGAGATGCGGTCCTCCGTGATCTTTCTGGGGGCGATCCTAGCCCGGTGCGGGGAGGCGGTCCTCACCAGCCCCGGCGGCTGCGAGCTAGGCCCCCGGCCCATCGACCTGCACCTTTCCGGCCTCCGGGCACTTGGGGCGGAGATCGACGATACCGACGGCACCCTGCACTGCAAGGCGGCAAAGCTGACGGGGCGGGAGATCGTGCTGGGGTTCCCCTCTGTGGGGACCACGGAAAATCTGATGCTGGCGGCCTGCGGCGCGGAGGGCGTCACGGTCCTTTCCAACGCCGCCAGAGAACCGGAAATTGAAGACCTGCAAGGCTTTTTGAATACCTGCGGCGCGGTGATCACCGGTGCGGGCACATCCACGGTGGTGATCCGGGGCGGACGGCCCCTCCACGGCGGTACTTACACCATTCTGCCGGACCGCATCGCGGCGGCCACTTACCTGTGCGGGGCGGCCTCCGCTGGGGGCGAGGTCTTTCTCCGGGACGCACGGGAGGAGCACCTCTCCGCTGTGACGGCGGTGCTCCGGGAGGCGGGGTGCGACGTGACCGGCGGCAGCGCCGGGATCGTGTGCCGCCGTACCGGACGATTGACGGCGCCCCGGCCCATCCGCACAGCTCCCTATCCCGGTTTTCCCACCGACGCGCAGGCCATTTTGATGGCGGCGCTGCTGCGGTGCCGGGGGGCGGCGGTATTCGAGGAAAACCTGTTCAGCAGCCGCTACCGCCATGTGGATGAACTGGCCCGGATGGGGGCAGACATCCGGGTTTCCGGACGGACGGCGGTGGTGCTGGGCGTGGAGCGGCTCCACGGAGCCGCCGTGCGGTGTACGGATCTGCGTGGCGGTGCGGCACTGTGCGCAGCGGCTCTGGCAGCGGAGGGAGAGACCTCCATTTCGGACATTACCCATATCGACCGGGGCTATCAGAGCATCGAGGATGATCTGGCGGCGCTGGGCGCGGATATACGGCGGGTGGAGGAGACGGCCTCCCCCTGAGAGACAGACTGTAAAGGAGAACCATCATGGCAAGACGGAGAGGATCGGCGCGGCGGCGCAGAAGGGGAGGCAGCGGCTTCCTCTATAAGCTGCTGTCCGTATTCCTGATCTGCGGCTGTCTGGTGGCGGCCATCACTCTGTTTTTCCGGGTGGATACGGTGGTCATCACTGGGGAGAAGCGCTATACGGAGGCGGAGATCCGTCAGGCCAGCGGCGTGGAGGACGGTGACAACCTCTTTTTGCTGAACAAGTATCAGGTGATCCGGAACATCGCCGAGGCCCTGCCGTATATCGAGATCGAAAACACCCGTATTCAGCGGAAGCTGCCGGACACCCTGCTGATCCAGGTGCAGGAGTGCGGCGATCCTCTGGCCTGGACGCAGGACGGGACGGTGTGGCTGATGAGTCCTGCCGGAAAGATCGTGGAGCAGACGGATACCGCCGCAGGACATCCCACCGTTGACGGCTGTGAGCTGCTGGCCCCCTCCGTAGGAACCCAGATCGCTGTGGATACGGCCTATGAGACCCGGCGGGAAAGCCTGCTGGAATTGCTGGCTGTGCTGGATGAAACGGGGGATCTGGCAAAGGTGGATGCCATCCATCTGGGAGAGGCGTCCTATATTTCTATGGACTATATGGACCGCTTTACGGTGAAAATGCCCTATCAGGCGGACTTTTCCTATAAGCTGCGGGTGCTGGAACTGGCCATCAACAGTGACAAGATTCAAGATAATATGACAGGCACCTTTGATATGCGGCAGGAGGACGGCCAGGTCATATTTGATCAGGATACCAGAAAATAAGAGGAAGCCGGGAGGGAGACGCCGAAAAAAATCGGAAACAAATCTCCGGCAACCCTTGACCTCACCGGGAAAATAGCATACAATAGATAATCATATCCCACTATGCTTGGGACACTATAACTTGTGATTTACAGGGCGGCTTGCCGCCCTTTCGTACAAAAGACAGCAGGAGGCACCGCTATGGCATTTGGATTGGAAACCGGCCCCGAGTCCGTGGTCAACATCAAGGTCATCGGCGTTGGCGGCGGCGGCAACAACGTGGTCAACCGCATGGTCCGCTCCGGCACCAAGGGTGTGGAGTTCGTGGCCGTGAATACAGATAAGCAGGCACTGAATGTTTCCAGTGCTACATACAAGATCCAGATCGGCGAAAAGCTGACCCACGGTCAGGGCGCCGGCTCCGATCCCGAGGTGGGCCGCAAGTCCGCTGAGGAGAGCCGAAACCAGATCGCCAAGGCGCTGGAGGACACCGATATGGTGTTCATCACCGCCGGCATGGGCGGCGGCACCGGCACTGGCGGCGCACCCATTGTGGCGGAGATCGCTAAGGAGATGGATATTCTCACCGTGGCCGTGGTCACCAAGCCCTTTGGCTTTGAGGGCCGCCGCCGGATGCAGCAGGCGGAGAGCGGCATTGCCGAGCTGAAGGATAAGGTGGACTCTCTGGTCATCATCCCCAACGAGCGGCTGAAACACGCCACGGATCAGAAGATCACCTTTGCCAACGCCTTTGAGATCGCCGACGATGTGCTGCGTCAGGCAGTGCAGTCCATTTCCGACCTGATCCGCGACACCGGCTTCATCAATCTGGACTTTGCCGATGTGACGGCCATTATGAAGAACGCAGGTATGGCTCACATGGGCGTGGGCCGGGCTGCCGGCAAGGGCAAGGCCGAGGAAGCCGCCCGTATGGCCATTTCCAGCCCCCTGCTGGAGACTTCTATCGAGGGGGCCAAGGGCGTCCTTATCAACGTCACCGGCTCTATGGACATCGGTCTGGAGGAAGTGGAGCAGGCCGCCTCTCTGGTGCAGCAGGCCGTCCATCCAGACGCCCTCACCATCTTCGGCGCCACCTTCGACGAAACTATGGACGACGAGATCCGTGTCACCGTCATCGCTACCGGCTTTGATAAGAACCCGGCTGACGAGCTGCCTAAGATCGGCACATTTGCAAAGCCTCCCGTTCAGTTGGAGGGTCAGGAGAAGGATGAGCAGCCCAAGGCACCCTTTGCACCTATTGAGCCCATTGCTCCGGCAGAGGAAAAGCCCGCTGAACCGGAGGAAGATCCCTTCGATGACATTTTCAAAATTTTCAATCGCCGGGATTGAGTGGAATTTTTAAATTGAAGCTTCTACCAGCAGACGCAGGAATTTCCTGCGTCTGCTTTTTTGCGCTTATGCTTAAAGCGTCATCGTGATCCGGCTGGCGCTGCTGCCGCTTTTTGTCGGGAGTTGCCGCGCCTGCAGCGGACAAGATAACCGTGTCCGCAGAAAATGCGGCACAAATCTGCGGCGGCACGACAGAATTTCAATACAAATAGGAATATAGGACGAAAAATTAACGATTTGTTTTGAAAAAATGCCGTACCGGCCGCGAAAGGAGTGATGGACTTGCATGGAACCATACAAAAAGGACTGCGTTACGGCGCGGCGCTGGTACTGGCCATGGCGCTGTGCGCCACCGCCGCCCTGGCCGCCGGAACGGAGGGGAAACGGCTGGTGCCGGTGGGACACACCGTAGGGGTGAAGCTGTTTGCCCGGGGCGTGGTGGTGGTAAAGCTGCCGGAGGGCGGTACTCCGGCCCGGACCTGCGGCCTGAAAACCGGCGACGTGATCGTGGAGTGCGGCGGCGAGGCCGTGACCTCCACGGAGCAGTTCCAATCCCTGCTGCAAAAAAATGGAACGGACGCCACGGCACTGGAGATCAAGCGGCAGGGCAGCCCTCTGACCCTCTCTGTGGAGCCGGAACGGAATGAACAGGGCATCTGCTGCATCGGCGCGTGGATCCGGGACAGCATGGCGGGCATCGGCACCGTGACCTATTACGATCCCGCAACCGGCTCTTTCGGCGCGCTGGGACACGGGATCACCGACGGCGATACCATGGCTCTGATGCCCTTTGGCAGCGGCTCCATCCTGCCCTCCACCGTGAAGGCGGTGAAGAAGGGGAGCAGCGGCAGTGCCGGGGAGCTGCGGGGCAATTTTGACCTGTCCGGCGACCTTGGCCCTCTGCGCGCCAATACCGACTGCGGCATTTTCGGCACACTTCCGGCGGACTGCACCCTTGCAGCGGGTGAGGCTCTGCCGGTGGGCGATGCCGTGGAGGGACCGGCAACGATCCGGGCCAATGTGTCCGGGGACGAGGTGCGGGAGTATGCCGTTGAAATTTTGAAACGGCTCCCAAATGCCTCTGACGGTCGGGAAATGGTGATCTCCGTCACAGACCCGGACCTGATCGCCGCCACTGGCGGCATCGTGCAAGGCATGGTAGTGAGTTATAATAGGGACAACTCAGGAGAGAAACCCTTGCGCCGCAAGGCTTTGCGGGCTTGTAGAATAGGAGCGCCGGTGAGGTGCAGACGAGGTCAATATGGGACAACTCCTTTTTTACAAACAGGGTAAAGGGTGTTTCTGCTGTTATCCCTTTCTTCATTGACAATTTGAATGGGAACAACTTTACATAGGAGAAAGTAGGTGATTGTGAACGGAACAACATTATAATGCCAAAGATGGAGGAATAGGCATGAAACAATGTCAGATCATTTCAATTACCAATTCCAAAGGCGGCGTTGGCAAGACAACTACCGCCTTGAATCTCGCATCCGCCCTCGCAGCCGAAGATAAAAAGGTCCTGCTGATCGACAATGCCCCCCAGGGCAATCTCACCGCAGCCCTCGGCTATACGCCGGGGGAACAGAAGAATACGCTGGCAAAGCTACTGCTTGTCCAAATTGACTCTCCGGAGGATCTGGAACTCCACCTCGATCGTGCTGTACTACATACCAGCAGCGGCCTTGACCTGATCCCTGCCAACAAGCGGTTAGCGGACGCTGCTGCCCGCTTGCAGGTTATGCAGCTTTCACAGTATAACGCATCTGGTATCTCGGATGACCCTTGCGAGAAGGTGCTAGACAAGCTGTTGGCATCCCTGTGTGGACTGTATGATTACATCATCATAGACTGTGGACTGAAGCATGAACTATTGACCGTTAATGCTCTGGCTGCTGCGGATTACTGCATCATTCCGGTGCAGGCGCACTTCCTTGCAAGTGAAGGGATTCCCGATGTTTTAGAAATGGTGCGCAATGTACAGAATCGATTCAACCCCGATTTGAAGATTGCGGGCATTCTCCTGACTATGTATCAGTCCCGCCCGCAGCTCTGCCAAAGCGTTCGCTCCAGCGTGGGAGAGATCTACGGTGACAGCATTCATGTATTTGACCGCCCCATTGAGCAGACGATCAAGGTTGCGGAGTGCCCGGCAGCAGGCATGAGCATTCTGGATTATGCACCTAAGAATCCTGCTGCTGACTCCTATCGCTCTCTTGCTCAGGAGGTGCTGCGGCTTGGTTAAGAAAAGCATGGATGACCTGTTAAAGCGGCGCATGAGTGCAGCGCAGCAAGCATCAGAGTTGGAAGTAGGCAATGAGGCTTATGAAACCATGTTTCAAGCAAAGGCAGATGTGGCAGCTCCCCGCTTTTGCGAATTGCCGATCAAAAGCCTTTGCCCTTTTCGCACGGCAGACATTGGATTTCGTCCCTACCCGCCCGAAAAACTCCGCGCATTCTCTCAGCAGCTTGCCGAGCAGGGCATCTATGAGCGCATTATCGTTCGCCCAGTTCCAAATAGTGAGCAGTATGAGATTCTTGCCGGACACAATCGTACTGAAGCGTGGCGACTGACCGGACAATCAACAATTCCTGCGGAGGTTGTGGAGGCCGATGACGCGAGAGCAATTTCCATTGCGGTTGCCACCAATCTCCTGCGGCGGCAGGATCTCACCATCATTGAACGGGGCAAAGCGTATCGAGCGTTGCTTATAGAGAGCAACAGAAATGGGCAACGAAATGTAGCCTATCCAACCTTTGGCGAAAATCGCCAAAGGTACAACGCCCGAAAGATCGTTGCAGATTTCTTCGGTGTGACGGAGTATGAGATCCGCAAGGCCATCAAGCTGGCAGCACTGATTCCGCCGCTTGCTGATATTTTGGAGAACAGTCCACGCAAGCTGCCGATTGCCTGTGCGGAACTCATTGCCGATTATGGTGCAGACTCTCAAAGGGCATTTGTAGAAATGTGCACCATTGAGGGATACACACTCAATAAGGCTGCTATGCAGAAGATCGTCCATATCTGTCCGCCGCCGTCTGCGAAGTGCCAAGCCCTGTATGAGGCTTGGCGGCAGGCACGGGCAGACGAGGAAATGCGTCGCGCTGCACCACCTAAGAAAATCGCCTTTGACCGTAGGAAATTTGCACCTTATCTGGACAAACTGAACGGCGATGAAGATTTAGAAGAGCTGTTTCTGGAGTTCTTGCGGCAGCGAATTGGCTGATGTATAATCGAAAAAAGAAAGAGAAAGGATAGCAACGCTATGAGCGAACAGAATAAAATTCAGCTTTTTGAAAATCAACCCATTCGCACGGCTTGGAATGAAGAACAAGAGGAGTGGTACTTCTCTGTTGTCGATGTAATCCATGTACTGACTGGAAGTGAAAACCCTCGCAGATATTGGAGTGACTTGAAGCGCAAGTTGAAGTCTGAGGGGGCAACTCAGTTGTACGAAAATATCGTACAACTGAAAATGAAATCGTCGGATGGAAAGAACTATAAGACCGACGCTGCCACAACCGAGCAGCTTCTCCGCATTATTCAGTCTATCCCATCCCCCCGTGCGGAACCGGTGAAACGTTGGCTGGCAGAGGTCGGCAGGGAACGCATTGAGGAAACCATTGATCCGGAGCAGGCCATCGACCGCGCATTGGAAACCTATCTGAAAAAGGGCTATGACCCTGATTGGGTACATCAAAGGCTGCTCTCTATCCGCATTCGAAATGAGCTTACCGATGAGTGGCAGAAACGCGGTGTGGAAAAGGGGCATGAATTTGCGATTCTGACCGATGAGATCACCCGCACGTGGTCCGGCATGACCACGCGGCAGTACAAGAATCTCAAGGGGCTGAAAAAGGAAAACCTGCGGGACAACATGAGCGATACCGAATTGGTCTTGACTATGCTGGCCGAGGCGTCCACCCGTGATATTTCCAAAGCCTCCAAGCCGGAAGGATTTTTCGGCAGTATGGAGGTTGCCCGACAGGGCGGTGAGGTTGCCGGTGTAGCACGAAAGGCTCTTGAGGAGCGCACCGGCGCTCCGGTTATTACTGCGCAGAACGCTGCGCAGATGAACACCTTGGTTGTGGGCATGATCGAAGAAGCCGCCGCGCTGCCAGCGCAAGCCGAAGCAGATGACAAAGAATAATAAGACTTATGCCAGAAGGCTCGACACCGCAAGGTGCCGGGCCTTTTTCTATCCCATTGTGAGGTACAAAGATGAAAGAAATGAATATACAGTTCCACAAAACACGACCGCAAAATCCGTTTGACGATGGGGCGAAGGCCCGTTTGCACCGTATGGGCCTTCTGAGGATAGATGGAAGTGTGGACGAAGCCACATTGGACGCCTTGAGCCGCGCCTATTCCGGCTTATTGTTTGATGACTTGTGCGACACTTGCCAGAATTCTTGTGAGATCACAGAGATCCTTCGGAGACTATATGAAGCTGCGGAGCAGGCCGAACCACGGCAAAAGTTTCTGCTGCTCTGTCTGCAATACGACGCGCTCTCTCAGCCGCTTCCCAATCCGATTTGGTGGATCAGCGGTGATTCGGAGCTTGCCGGGGACTTTGCGAAGCGTTTTATCTGCCATCTGAAGAAGCTGAGCAAGGCAATGGAGGTGACGGAGCCATGAAGGGAATCCTGATCTATCAGCCAACAAGCAAGTCCGCTCCGCTCGCCGATTTTATTGATGGGCTTGATCCGCGGCTGCGGGAAAAAATCCTCCTGCGGCTGTATTTCCTGACCCAGCTTGAAAAGCCGAAAATGAAAGAACCGCATTTCAAGCGATTTTCAATCGAGCGCTATCGGGATCTCTGGGAGCTGCGGGTGAAGAGCAAAGTGCTCATACGCATCATTTTCTGCACGCTTCCCAATGGAGATGTTCTGCTTTTGCATGGCTTTGTGAAGCGTCAGAAGCGGGATACAATGCAGGCGCTGGAGCAGTCTATCAGAATACTTGACGCGCTGCGGGAACATCCGGAGCGCGCGGTAGAATACAAGATCAAGGAGGAGAAAGCGTCATGAAGCAGGTATCCGGCATACCGCCTGACCGTATGGCAGGAATGCGCATCACAAAAATTATTTGAGAAGGAGGCTCTCCCAAACATGAAAAGAGTAATATCCTGCGTGCTGCTGATGCTGGTTCTTACCTCCAACGCCTTTGCGTTGGAGGTGCCTACGGACACGGTGGTTCAAAACCTCAACGGCAGTCAGCAAGCGATCAAAACCTTTACAGTATCCCCCGAGCAGGACCCTGCGGCACTAATTGAGGAGCCCTTTGAGCTGGAAGGGTATCTCTACACCTTTGCGGACATTGTAAAAAGTGAGAATCCCGTGGAAGAAAAGCGGATTCATACCGAGGTTATCACCGTTGAAACAACGAAAGATGACCTTGCTCTGATTCTGGAGCAGCTTAAGCCCACCATCGAATATGATGACGGCAGATTTCAGGGTACCCTCGCATTGGATCACACCAGTCTCAATACCGTAGCCGCCGGCTATGCTACGAAAAACTACACGGTGACGGAAACCAAAACCATCGGACAGCTTGACCGCAACGATATGTCCTATGTCCCCGCGACAACCATCAAGAACGGCAGAACCCTGAGCCTTGCCAATGTGGAGTGGCAGGTCACCGGCACCGATCTTGTGGGTGAGGCGCTGATGCCCTCTCAATATCAGGCTGTTGCTACCTACTCTGCGAAAGCGTCCTATCAGGCGGCTACAGGCTATGTTACAACAGCGGAATATGTTGGCGATGTGACCCACGAGGGTGTTGAAAGTGTTACTTATGTTCTGACCTATATCGGGACAGAAGCGAACCACAAGGGCGCGGCTGCCGCTCAGGTCGGAGCGTTTTTTGCGGATCACTTTCCTTGGATCTTAGGTGGAATCGTTCTGATTTGCGCCGCTGTTGGCGGCACGCTGCTTGTATGCCGCCGAAAGGCCATAGTGAAAGCAGAATGTGAAGCGGATGAAACAGAGGAAAACGAAGAAGATCAGGAGGCGTAAAAACATGAAACTCTTTCAGAAACTGGTCTGCATGGCATTGACGGCGACAGCAACAGCATCCCTTTCTATTTGCGCTTTTGCCGCGGACTATACCTTTGACACAGCCGCGGACACCGACTATTACCCTTCAACCTCTTATGAGGACACCTACGGTACTGCGTATCATTACGGTAGCAAAAATCTTGTGGATTATCAGATTCCCGAACTTCCCTACGGCGTTCTCAGCACCACACAAACCGGCGTCATGGAAAAGCTCCGACTCCCCGGCCTACAGCAGACTGTAGGCGGTTCGGCTTCCGGTATCTACGGTGTGGATAGTGGCGTAGGTATCCCAGCGGTCACACCCGTCATTCCGTCCTATCAGGAGCCTGCTTATACAAGCGCCAAAGATATGGAGCGAAAGGACGGCAGCATCGGCACCCTGAAAATTCCCTCCCTGGACATCAACATGAAGGTCTGGGAAGGAGAAACCAACGAGAGCATGAAAAAGGGACTGGGACATTACAGCTCCACCTCAGCGTGGGACGGCAATATCGGCGTGTGCGGCCATAACCGAGGCGCCAAGTACACCATCGGCAGCATCAAGGATCTGGAAATCGGTGACACCATCACCTATACCACAATCTACGGCACCCGCACATATGAGGTCGTTTTGGTAAAGACCATCTCAAATTCCGACTGGAGTTATCTGCAGGCGACAGCAGACAACCGTATCACGCTTACCACCTGCCTCGCTAATCAGCCTGAAAAAAGAATTTGCGTTCAAGCAGTGCAAATAACTCAATAAAATGATGGAAAACGGATGGAATTGTGCAAAAAATGTTGTGTCTCCGTTTTATCGGCGTAAGGATTTAAAATAAACCTTTGACAGCCTGAATCTTCTGTATTATCCTCAAATCACTCCGGAGAATCTTAATCAAAAGGAAGTATCAGTTTGGTACAGAATTTCAGACCAAATAGGAAAGATGACGAAATACGGGTCAAAATGGACATCACTGTTGACCTTCCCGCGGAAGTCGCGGAACAGGCAGAACGGATGGGCATTTGCGAGTTTGATCAATGCACCTTTGACGAAGCTACCCGACGCATGACCGCAAGTGTAACCACCGTCTTTTACCGGAAAGGGGCGTGATCATTTGAAGCGGATCCGAGTTATTTCCCTCGCTGTAATTGCTGCACTATCCTTAACAGTAACTTCTTTTGCCGCCGAAAAAAGTCCGCAGCAGTCTGCTGCCGCCTATCTGAGTGAAGCCGGCATTATGCTGGGCAACGAGTCTGGCGACATGATGCTGGAGCAGGGGCTGACACGGGCGCAGATGGCGGCGCTGCTCACCCGAATTGTCACAGATCCCGAGCAATTTGAAACGGACAGCGCCTTTTACCGCAGCCTTTGCAGCTTTACGGATGTTCCGGAATGGGCAAAAAGCTATGTGGGCTACTGCGCCGCAAATAATCTGGTTGCAGGGTATGGCAATGGACGCTACGGCTCCAATGACCCTGTTACTTCTGCGGCGGCCTGCACGGTGATGCTGCGGTGCTTGAATGATGTTGATGCTGTATGGGATTATCAGTCTGCCTGCCGGACTGCCGTTCAGTTGGGACTTGCTGCGGAAGAAACTGTTGCGGACGCCGAGATTACCCGCGGAAATATGGCGGTGCTGATCTGCCGCACGATGGAAAGGTTCGGTTACGATGTGAAATTGTCCGAAACGGTACAGTCAAATCTCTCTGCCAATGGAACATCGGACGCAGCTGCCGCGCAGGAAACAGCGGAGCCCTTCGATGCTGCTGCGGCCAAGCAGGACATCATTGACCGAACCAACGCTCTGCGCTGCGAAAACGGCGTAGCTGCCCTGACCGTCAATGAAAAGCTCATGCAGGCAGCGCAGGTGCGGGCAGAGGAGATGGCGGCCAGCGGTGTCTACTCTCACACAAGGCCGGACGGGAGAAAGTATACGACAGTCACGGACTGCAAATACATCGGTGAAAATATTCACTTGATCGGAGAATGGCAGATTCGAGATTCTTCGCTCCCGTCCTTTGCAGTTGAAGCGTGGAAGAATAGCGCGGCACATCTGAAAAATATGCTCAATACGAGATACCATGAGATCGGCGTTGGTGTTTCACAAGGCACTGTCATGGGCGAGCCCTACTGGTATTGCGTTCAGCTTTTCTTGTTGGACGGCTACAATGTCACATGGGTGGATGCGCCCGCAGCAAAAGGGTGACTTCGCATAATCAGTTGACATTAACGGAAGTCCAATTACGATGAACAATTTCATAACACAACCAAGCAGACCAAGGAAACTTGGTCTGCTTATCTTTTGCGAAAAAGGAGGAAACAACCTTGAAAAAGATTCGAACAAGACTTTTATCATTATTGCTTGTACTGGTGACCGTTCTGAGTCTGCTGCCTACCTCGGCATTGGCGGCGTCCAGCACCGGTACCGGCATCAAGCCCACCAACAACACAAATTACTGGACGACCCGCCTGCTCCATGACGGAACGCCGTACAGCTATAAGCCGCCCATGGCAGCGGGGAAAATGCTCTACTGCATGGATCGTGGTTATGGTTATCGCTGGGGAACCGCCAGTTTCCTGAACAGCTACACCTATACCTCTGCCACCGGAGCCGATGCGGATACCGTTCTTAAAACGGCCTTGGCGCAGAGTGGCTTGGGAGAACTGGATGCTCAGCAGCTCGAAAACTTCAAGTGGATGATGACCTATATCGTCGATTACAAGGGTGACATTCCTGGCAGCCTTTTTATGGCCGCACAGACCTATGTGTGGGATCACCAGACCTTCAAGGGTGAGGGCGATGGAGATATTGACGGTGGCGGTTACGCCAATGCGGATACCTATGAAACCTATCTCGGCTATATTGACTGGATGTTGGCCGAAAAAGCAAAGGAGGACGCAGCCTTCCAGAAACAGATCGAGGAGTACGCCGCACAGGGCGTCATTGCTACGGTTGTTGAAGATGACACCGCAAAATGGGCAGTGTGGGCAAAGTCCAGCGTAAAGGGCCGCCAGAGTTTTTTCAACTATTACGCGCCGAGAAAACTCTCTCTTGAAGCGCAGCCGGGAGAACCGGATATTCCCCCTGCGGGCACAGGCGATATAACGCTGAAGAAGGTTGCCGCAGGAACCACCCGTGGTTTAGATGGTGCCCGCTTTCTGATTTATCGGGACGGACAGATCGTGGGCAGCGATGTAACGGCAAACGGCGGCATCATCGAGGTCAACGACGTCACCAAGGGCCTGTGGAGCTTTGTAGAAACGGAGGCTCCGGCTGGGTACTGCGCGGACTCTACCCCCATCAGCGTCTATGTCGATACCACTGATGGTGACAAGCAGTACACGGTCACTGCCGAAAATTACGCACTGCCCGATATGAAGATCACCAAGCGGGACGCCATGAGCGGTAAACCGATTGCCGGTACGGTATTTTCCATTAAGTCCGTCACCGACAACTATTCCACCTCTGTCACAACTGGTGTGGATGGCTCCGCCACTCTCTCGGCCATTCCCGCTGATGTTTATGTGGTACGGGAAGAATCCGTACCAGAGCCGTACATCGTGAGCAATACGGAGCAGACCGTGGCGCTCCGCCCCGGCAAAACCTCCGAGGTCACTTTCGTTGACTATGAAAAGCCCGGTCTTGAAATTGTCAAGAAGAACATCGCCAACGGAGAGCCTATCGAGGGCGTGACCTACCGCATCGAGCAGATCGACGGCAGCTTTTCCACCAGCGCCACGACCGATAACCATGGCCGCATCTTCCTCGACTCTGTCCCGGTCGGCACATTCAAAGTGACGGAGATCAATGTCCCCAACCATGTCATTCTCTGCCCCATTCCGCAGGAAGTAGCGCTGAAGGCTGGTGAGACATCTACCGTCACCTTCTTCAATGCCCTCAAGCCCAGCTTGGAGATCCGCAAGTTGGATAGCGTCACCGGTGATCCCGTCAAGGGCGCTAAGTTCCAGATCTGGTATGGCAGCAACCATACCGACACCGGCGAGCTCAACGACCTCGGCACTTACTTTTCTGACGCAAGCGGAAAAATCATTCTTCCTGAGATCAAGGATGGCTGGTACAAAGTAACGGAATTGGAACCGGCGTCCGGGTACACCATCAAGGAGCCTGCCACGCAGGAATGCTTCATCTCCGGTGGCGAGAGCAAGGTGCTGACCTTTGAGAACACGCCCCTTTCCGCAATCATCATCCGCAAGGTGGACAGCGAGAGTGGTCAGCCGTTGGAGGGTGCGTGGTTCCGCGTCCGCTACCTTGGCGGCACCTCCGGCACCGGCGGTACCGTAGTCGGAGAGATCAAAACCTCGCAAAACGGGACCGCCATTTTAACGGGCCTCGCCGCAGGCACTTATGTCTGCGAGGAGATCTCGGCCCCAGATGGGTACGTGATTACTGACGCTACAGAGACGGTCTATCTTTCTGGTAAGGATCAGGACGTCATTACCGTGACTTTTGGCAACGATAAAATGGGTTCTTTGCTCATTGTCAAAAAGGACGCCGTGACCGATGCACCCATCTCCGATGTTGAGTTCCTTGTGACCGACTCGGACGGAAGTGTGATCGGTACGGCGAATGGCCGCTACGTGACCGACAGCGCGGGCACCATCCGCATTGACGGTCTGACCCCCGGCATGACAGTTATCGCCCGTGAGGTGCGGGCAAAAGACGGCTACATCCTGGACGATACGCCGCAGAGCATCAAAATCAAACGCAATGCCGTGATGACGCTGGAGTTCCGCAACCAGCCCAGGGGCGGCGTTTTGGTGAAAAAGGTGGACGCTGTGACGAACGCTCCCATCTCTGACGTGGAGTTCCTTGTCACGGATTCCGACGGCAATCTCATCGGAAACTCCAACGGCAAGTTCGTGACGGACAGCGCAGGCACGTTCACCATTACGGACATCGCCCCCGGCACCACACTTGTCATCAAGGAAACCCGTGCGAAGGCGGGGTACATTCTCGATGATACCCCGCAGACGGTTAAGGTCAAGTCCAATGAAGTTGTCACGGTGGAGTTCCGCAACGCCCCCAAGGGCGATCTCATCATCGTAAAGCAGGACTCTGTTACAAAGGAGCCTCTGGAAGGCGTTCAGTTCAAAATCGCCTATGCCGACGGTTCCTATGTAGATGCCGAGGGCGGCACGCTGTCCTCCACCGGCCTGTACTGGACGGATAAAGAAGGAAAAATCACCATTTCCGGTATTTCCGGCACCGTGGTGGTCACAGAGGTCCAAACAATTCCCGGCTACACCATCGACGAAAATACCCGCACCCAGACTGTGGTGGTCAATCCCAACGACACACAGACTCTCCACTTCTACAACACGCCTATTGGTGGCGTGGAGATCATCAAGGTCAACGAGGATAACCACAGTGAGCGCATCCCCAATACGACCTTTGAGATCCGCAAGGTGGATGATGCCTTGGTGGATACCGTTACGACGGACAAAAATGGCCGTGTGTTCGTGGCTCTGGAGGATGGCAGCTACTATGCAAAAGAGGTCACATCGAACAAATCGTTCCGGCTGGATGATACGCCCCACTATTTTGAGATCAAGGACGGCAAGCGTGTGACGCTTCAGGTGACCAACAAAAAGCTCAGCGGCATCGTCATCCACAAAATTGACAGCGCCACGGGAGAGGGGATCTATGGCGTAAAGTTTGTCCTCTATGATGCGAACAAGAAGCCCATCGGCGAGTACACCTCGGACGATGAGGGCTACATCTACATTGACGAGATCCCTGGCGGGCTGAGCGGCCGCTTTTATCTGAGAGAACTGGAAGCCGCCCCCGGCTACACGCTGGATAAGCAGTATAAGACCGTCTATGTCTCTCCGGGCAAGACCGTGGAGATCGAGTGGGAAAATACCGCTGTCACGGGCCAGATCCAGATTTATAAGTACGCCGCTGAGTATAACGAGGTCACCGGCACCGCCGCAGGCACCCCGCTCAAGGGCGCTGTTTATGAGATCGTCAATGCCCGCAGCGGCAAGGTGGTGGACTATATCACCACCGATGCCCGCGGCGTTGCGGCAAGCAAGGCGCTGCCGCTGACCCGTTATCAGATTCGTGAGGTCACAGCGCCTGCGTATTGGCAGGTGTCCTCGGAAATGTTTGATGTCACGCTGGAATATCCCAGTCAGATCATCAAGCTGTCTGCCTACGATAAACCTTCCTCTCTGGGCGTTACGATCACCAAGCGCGGCAATAGTGCTGTGATGGCTGGCAGTCAGATGCGCTATGACTTCACCGTTGCCAACACCAGCAATGTGCCGCTGGAGTCATTCTTCTGGCATGACCGCATTCCAACGGATATTGCCAACGCAACGGTGCTGAGTACCGGCACCTACAGTGCGCGGCTTACCTACCGCATCCTCTATAAGACCAACTACAGCGCAAGCTATCAGGTGTTGGCGTCCAATCTGCTGAGCAGCAACAACTACAGCTTTGCCCTAAACGCCATCCCCATGCAGGCAGGTGAGGTGGTAACCGACATCTATTTTGACTTCGGAACCGTGCCGGTGGGCTTCCAGTCTGTGGCGAATCCCACTCTGAGCGTGATGGTCAAGGGCATGGCGGTCAATGGCTACCAGATGGTCAACCGCGCCGATGCCGGCGGCAAGTATCAGGGTACCTGGCAGACCGCAACAGCCAACTGGATCACCATTGTCCGCAAGATCGGCACTACCCCGAAACTGCCCAAGACGGGATATTAACTACTGAAAGGCGGCAACCAGCTTTACGCTGGTTGCCGCCTGCTATATACAAATTATGCTTCAATCATTGTGCGGAAATCGACTTGATGAGTACCGTTGTCAGAACACGCTGGCTTTCTCTGCTGCATGATTCACAGAACTGATTTTTCATTGCAAAATCGACCGCAGAGGAAATGCGCCGAAGATCCTCGGAATCTAATGTATCCGCTGCAAGATGCTGCCATACACGGGAATAGGCTTTTCTCAGGTCTTCTGATGTATGATTATCAGAAAAAAAGGAGCCGAGAACTCCTTCAATCATTGCAATTTCCTCGCTCGTAAATATCAAAGCTATCACCCCATAACGATTTAATTATAACGAAACAATACCTTGATTGCAAGGACACTTTTCTTGGCTCGTACAATGAGTAACGGCAAATATCAAAAAATCTATTTTACTATGCAGCTTAGCTTTATTTTCATATGACCAAAAGATCGAAATTCCCGATTCCAGTATTCTCTCGTAAAAAGGAGCCGCTTTCTATGATCAGAAAATGCTACAAATTCTACACACTTATTATGACCCTGATGTGGGTTATGGCCGCGATGACCGCATCAGCCTTTGCCGTAGACGATATGTGGACTGTTGCCAACCGCATTATCGTAGATGTTTACACAAAAATTGTCGGCATCAGTACGGTGCTGGCAGGTTTAATGTCCGCCGTTGCCGTGATCGGAGCAAAAATTTCAAATAATCAGCATAAGACCGATCAGGCGTGGGATTGGCTCAAGCGCATTTGGGTCGCATGGGCCATTATTAACGGCATCGGCGCTTTTATCGCCTATGTTGCACCGCTCTTCAGCGGCCTTGCTACTCTGACGCCGTAATGAGGTCAAAGCTCCGGCGCAAAGGAGGTGTCCCCGTTGCTTGAGCTTATTTTTCAAGGCTTTCTCGAATGGGCCTATGGGCTCGCTCTGGAATGCTGGCAATATTTCTCTACGGCGCTGCTGGATATTATGAGTATGGATTTTGCATATCTGAAAAGCCACGCTCCCGTTGTGGACGAGATCATGCAGATCCTTCTGGCAGTTGGTTGGGCGCTCCTGATCGGCAATCTGGTTTTTCAGGCGCTCAAAAGTATGGCGGTGGGGCTTGGCTTTGAAGGAGAAGATCCAAAGCTGCTCTTTGCCCGCACCTTCGTTTTTGCGTTTTTACTGCTGGCAAGTCCGCAGATCTGCGAGATCGGGCTGAGTATGACGTCAAAGATCATTGAGCTGCTCCAGATTCCTGACGCAGTTAATGTCATATTTGTAGATGAGAGCGTATTCGGAGCCATAGGTGCAGCATGGCTGCTGGTCATTATTTTCGGCATTATCGTGATGTTCAAGGTGTTTAAGCTTCTTTTGGAGATTGCGGAGCGGTATGTCATCCTCGCTATGCTTACGATCACAGCGCCGCTGGCCTTTGCTATGGGCGGCAGCAAAAGCACCTCGGAGATTTTCACAGGCTGGTGCCGGATGTTCGGCAGTATGTGCCTTTTGATGGTGACAAATGTGATTTTCTTCAAAATGCTGCTGTCTGTTCTTGCCACAGTTCCCAGCGGTTTAGATGTTCTCCCGTGGATCGTGCTGATCCTTACGATTGTCAAGGTCGCACGGAAAGCAGACGCCATTGTAACACGCATCGGCTTAAATCCCGCCATCACCGGCGACTCTCTGGGGAGGGGACTACCCGGCACGCTGACTTATATGGTAGTTCGTAATGCGGCTTCTCAAATTACAAAGACAGTGGGCAAGTCCGCAGGAAGCGGCGGCAAAGGTGCTGCGCCCAATGCGCCGTCCGGCGGCCCTCACATGGGCGGGCCCAGCGGAGGTCATGGCAACACGGCGGAGTATGTCCGGCAAAGCGCAGCGCAGCAAGGCAGCACAAATCAAAGTACATCACAACAGTCGTCTGCTGCGCAAAGCGCCTCAGTACATACAGGCGCGCCGCAATCACCCTCGCAGGAAAAGTCCGCCCCATCCGCAGCGCAGGACAGTATGCCTAAAAATTCGACAGCGCCAAGGCCCTCGCAGGAACGGAAAAGTTCTGTTCCTCTCGGCACACGCCGCTCTCCGACACATATCAAGGCTGCAACAAAGATACCGCCTGTCGGTGCGCAGAATGCATCCGGCAGACCCGGTACGGCAGGAAAAGCTGGCGCTTCGGCACGCCCCAGTGTGGCGGGAGCGGCAGAGACTCTTAAAAGCGGCGTGCGCTCCCCAGCCTCGCAGCGCATGAGAGTACATTCGCCAGAGACAACGCAGCCCGGCCGTGCAGGAACGTCGGCAGCACCATCCGCTTCCCGTATGAGTCAGATAAACGCACAAAAAGTACAGGGTGGAGCAACTGGTCAGGTGACGCAGGCCGCAGAGCACACAGGAATCACGGTGGGACAAACCACAGTGAACACTTTGCAGGACAACTCTCCAAGACCTGCGGCGGGGATTGGTGGCGCGATGCTTACCACCGCCTCTGTTCGCGGCGGAATACAGACCGTGCAGCAACATACACCCAATGCGCGCTATACGCAGCGGCCACCCAAGCAGCCAACCGGTCAGGCATCGCCGCCTCGGGCGGAAAGCCCGCACCCCAGCACCGCAGGAATGCAAAGCGCCGTTTCTGCGCAGCGGCCGTCTGGAGAACCGCGACCCGGCAGGAATGGTATTCCAAGCCGCACGGCAGTTTCTCCGGATGCACGGCAGCATAGTCCGATCCGGCAGGAATCGCACAGTGCTTCCGCAGCCGCCGCGCCGACACTCAAAGGGACAGCGCCTAACCGACACCCCGACCCGGCAGGAATGGCGGCAGGCGTCCCATCGGCATCACAGTCGCGGCAGACAGTCAGACCGTCCGCACCTTCTGCGAAAAGCAGCGCGCAGCCCGGAAAGAAAGCGGTATCCACAACTGCGGCACTCAAAGGCAGCGTAAAGGCAGACGGCGATGTAAAACCGTCAAGAAAACAGCGGGGTAAGAAGCATGGATGAGAAAGACAATTCCCGATCTTCCCTTCAAACGGCGGCTGATCTTGGCCGTGCCGCAAAAGCAGCCTACCGGATTGCGCAGGCTGCTGCGGTGTCTGGTGTTCACGGTGCCGCTGCCGCTGCGGTAAAAGAAACCGTTCCGGCCCTGGTAAAGTTTCTCCTTGCCGTTCTGCTCATCATGATCGTGATCCCGATGGTAGTATTTACAGCGCTGCCCAATATTTTTTTCGGCTACGATTCCTCTAATACCGCTTCGGTGATCCATATGACGGAACAAGCCATGCGTATAGGCGGGGCGTATATGAGTCTGGATGATTTCGAGCGAACGCAGATCGACTCCATCGTAACCGGTATTGCGGCGGAATATGAGGCGGATGGAACGGCAATTGACCATATTGAAGTCAAAAACACGATGAAAGAGGATGACCTGCTCTGGATCATTGCAATCAATTCCGCCGCCTATGAGCAGGATCTGGACGCCATGAGCGCGGAGCTGATTCAGAATTTCTGCCGATCCACCCTGTCCTATCAGCCATCGCTTTCTCTTCTGGGTGGCAGCACCTCCGCAACGCTGGAGGTAGAGATCAAGCGGATCGATCCGGAAGAGTTGATGGAGCAGATGGGCTTCAATGAGGATGCCAGACAGTGGGCAGGCACCCTCTTTGAAACGCTGAAGGATAGCGGCGCGCTTGAGAAGTACGGCGGGTACTTCAGCGCCTACCAACCGGATTACAGCGGGGATGGCTCCTATTCCGGCGATATTCAGCATGGTACAAGCTATGATAATGACATTGACATTTCCCGTTTTGTCAGCCCGTCTACGAAAAATAATCTCGACCTTGCCGCCTATGCGGTGCAGGCGTGGGAGAACAACTGGGGCTATGTGTGGGGAACCTACGGCAATATTCTCACAGAGTCCCTCTTTGCCTATAAAAAGCAGCAGTACCCGGACGGAGTCGGCAATTACGCTGATTTTATTGAAGCAAACTGGCTGGGACGGCGCACGGCAGACTGCATCGGCCTGATCAAAGGCTATGCGTGGCTGGATGCTTCCACCATGCGCATCGGTTATGCCGCAAACGGAATGCCGGATTACGGTGCGGATCAGATGTATCAGGCGGCAAAGAATGCAGGCATTCAAGGAACAGACTACGGCACGGTATCCTCCATGCCGGAAATCCCCGGACTGATGTTATGGAAAAGCGGACACGCCGGCGTTTATATTGGCGGCGGTTACGCAATAGAAGCCATGGGAACGCGAAAAGGCGTTGTGAAAACCGAAGTCAGCGGACGCGGCTGGCAGGGGTGGTGTAAGCTGCCCTATATCGACTATCTGGAGGTGGAGTAATTGGCGGAGACAACCTATTTACGCTATATACGGCTGAAATGCGGCATTACGCTGATGGAATTGGAAGAGCACAGCAGCTTCAGCAACCAGTATTTGAGCCTGCTGGAACTGGGCAGGGCAAACTGTACGCCCAGAAATGCGGAAACGCTGGACCGTGCCATGCTGGATATCATCCTCTCCCGTGCAGAGGAGCTGATGAAGCTGGCACAGATTTGCTATGAGCACAAAGGACATCTGTTAGATGCCGTGGAGGTGGATCCGAATGAACTATGAGGTCTATCACATTCCTACCAATTTTACAGATGCAGGCCGCGTTATGGGACTCTTTGAGCTGCGGAATCTGGTGGAGGCTGTCCTCCTGACGCTCCCGGCACTGTATCTTTGCATTGCTTTTCTTCCGCTGGATCTGACTCCGAAAATCATAGTGACGCTGACGATCATTGTGCCGCTGGGCGGCTTTGGGCTGATCGGCATCAGTGATGACAGTATGACACGGTGGCTGGGAAGCTGGTGGAAATGGCGGAGATCCCGCCGGATTATCTTATTTCGAGGGGAGGTCAGGAAATGAATCTCAAGGAACTGATTTTTGGAGGAAGCGTTCATACCGACGGCAGCGGCGGCGTATACCGTGACAGCGTGCAAGCGTGGCTCCCAATCAAAAATATCATCGGCGGCGTAGTCATCACCAAAGATAACCGCTTTGTGAAGATCATGGAAGTGCTGCCTGTCAACATCTATCTGAAGTCTGCCATTGACCGGCAGAATATTATCTCGTCCTTTGCATCGTATTTGCAGATCGCGCCGGATGAATTGCAGATGATCGCCCGCACGCTGCCCGCGGACACGCAGGCGTATGTAGAGCAGATGCAGCGCTATGCAGAACAGGAGGAAAACGAAGCGTGCCGGGAGATGATCGAGGATAACATTCGGGAGATCGGTCACGGCATTGCCGGCGGCGCCATGCGGCATCGCTTTTTCCTTGTGTTTCAGTATGAACCCTCCATGCGGGCCAAGCGCAACACGGTGCAGGCCATCATCCAGCGGCTCAACGAAGAGGCCGACACCGCAAGGCGGTATCTGGATCTATGTGAACTGGAGGTATTGGAGCCTCAGTATTCCGATAATTTTGTGCTCAAGCTGCTCTATGAGATTTTGAACAAGAAAACCAGCCAGCGTGTGCGTCTGCCGGAGGGCGTTTTCGATATGACAACGGCCGTTCATGGGATCTATGGGGAATAACACGGCGGAGCGCATTTTTCTTGACGAGAGGTAATAATTCTTATATAATTAAGAAGTAATAAATACAAGGAGGCGTTCCACATGATGATTCGATCTGCTACTGCACTGCGGAATGATTATGACGGCATGGTGAAGCTGTCCATCGAAAAGCAAGAGCCGATTTTCCTCACGCGCAACGGAGATGGCGAAATGGTCTTTTTACCGATTGAGCTTTGGGAGAAGCGTCAGGCAGAGCTGGAACTGTTTGCTGAGATGCTTCGGAGAGAGCAGAACAGATTTGCCGGCGCAAGGACTTATTCTGCTGCGGATATGCAGGCGGAAACGGAGGAGCTGCTTCGTGAGAGTTGAATGGCTGAGCGAAGCGCGCAATGAGTACCGTCAATTGCTTCAGTATTATAAAACAGAAGTTGGTCTGCCGTATGCGCGGAAGTTTGCGAGTAAGATACTGACGAGCGTAAATCAGCTCGAGCGTTTTCCAGAAATAGGTGTTTTGAAATATGACACGCTGATGGGAAAGCATGGTTTTCGGGCGTTGTTCATTGACCAATATGCTTGTGTCTATAAAATTGAAGGTGATACTGTCTATATCTACCATCTCGCAGACGCCCGGAAAAATTACATCTACCATATCTTCGGCATGGAAGAACCGGACTCAACAACTTAAAAAACAACAGCAAAAGCATCTCTGCGGAGGTGCTTTTTTGCTGCCCAAAACGTATGCAAAGGATGTGATTCAGTGGTTAAAACGAAAACGAAAAAGGCGCCGGCGGCAAAGTCCGCTCCGGAGAAGACTGGTAAGAAAAAACAGCCTGGGGAGAGTCAGATCAAAAAACAGCCTTTTTTGAAGCGGATGCTCTTTGGCGAGGAAAAGCCGGATCTCAGTGAGCTTGAAGCAGGCTCCACCACCATTCTTGACATTCTCTCTCCCACCACGGTGGATACAAAAAGCCGTGACTACATCATCGTAGACGACGTGTATCATGCTTATCTCTATATCACGGGCTACGGTTACACCACCACGGTTGGCACCTGCTGGCTTGCGCCTTTGGTGGAGGCTGGCGAAGGGATTAACCTGAGTTTTCTCGTCAAGCGTCAGCCCAAGGAAAAGATCCTCTCCAAAATTGCTCAGACCACCATGGTCAACCGCTCCCGTATGCGGGATGTAGGCGATACGCGGCAGGACTACGAGGAACTGGATAGTGCGATCAGTTCCGGCCTTTATCTCAAGGATGTAATGAACCGGCAAGGCGAGAATTTCTATTATATGCACACCTTGATCGAGGTGACGGCGCCTGATCCTGAAACGCTGGAACAGCGCGTCACAGAGGTGGAGAAGTTGTGCGTATCCGTGGATATGATCGCACGGCGCTGCGACTATAAAAACGAGCAGGCGTTTCTCTCGGCCCTTCCCATTCTGGCGCTTGATCCGGATATTGAGCGTAAGGCACGCCGCAATGCGCTGACCTCCGGCGTAGCGGCGGCCTTTCCGTTTGTTTCCTATGAGCTGAGCGACCATGACGGGATCTTTCTGGGACTGAACCTCTACAACCGCTCTCCGGTATTTCTCAATCCCTATGATGATTATAAGTACACCAGCGGCAACTGGTGGATCGGCGGCTCTACCGGTGCAGGCAAGACGGTGACGCTGCAATGTCTCGGTGGGCGGCTGCGGGAACAGGGCAAGCGGGTCATCATCATCGTTCCCAAGAAAGGGCATGAGTTCCGCCCCCTCTGTGAGCGTCTGGGCGGGCTGTATTTGCGAATGTCGCCGTCCTCCAAAGACTGCCCGAATCTGATGGCGATTCGGCGGAAATCGCTGGACTCCTACGCAAAGCTCAAAAATATCGCCGCGCGGGATGACTCTGTGCTGGCAGACAAGATTGCGCAGCTGATCATCTGGTTTTCTCTGAAGAAAAAGGATCTGAGCGAAGAGGATAAGAGCCGCCTTGACTCCTCGCTGGTGGAGGTTTATAAGCGCTACGGCATCACCTTCGACAACAGCACCATTGTCGATGAGAACGGAAATTTCCGCACCATGCCCATTCTCTCGGACTGGTATGAGATTCTTTATCAAGAGCAGGACACGCGGCATCTGGCAGTAGTGCTCTCTCGCTATGTCACCGGTTCGGCTGCGGCAATGGCAGGCCGAAACGACATTGAACTTAACAATAAGTACATTGTCCTCGACCTCTCTGGTATGCCGGATGATATGATCGCGGACGGCACCTTCTGGGCCACCAGCATCGCCTACGACCTCATTATGAACTGTGAGGACGAACTCTCGGCGCTTCTGGCAGACGAGTTATGGAGTCTTGTGGGTGCTACGGCAAACCCGCAGGCGGCCGGGTTTGTGCTGGAAATGGTAAAGACCATCCGTGGCCTTGGCGGGATCGCAGTTACCAGCACCCAGGGAATGCAGGACCTTTTCAGTCTGGAGGGCGGGAGTTACGGCAAAGGAATCCTCGATTCCAGCCGCATTAAACTCGTTATGCAGATGGAGGAGCAGGAGGCACGGCTCATTCAGGATAAGCTGAACCTTTCCGAAGATGAGGTTCGGCAGATCACCCGCTTTCGGCGCGGCGAGGGACTTCTCTGCATCGGCTACAACCATGTTCCCATTGCGTTCCACACGACACCAAAGGAATATGAAGCCATTACCACTTCACCCACCGATCTGCGCATAAAGCGAACGGGGCAAATCGATGAATGATCTAAAGCGGGATATGATGCGGATTCAGGAGCTGATCGGCAATGCCTTCCGACAGACCGGCTCTCTGGTTGCCCTGACAGACGGCGGGCAGATGAACCCAAACAAGCTGCAAAAGACATTGGAGCAGACGATGGAACAATTTGAAGCAGCCACTCTGGAACTGCGAAAACTCTGCGAGCGGTACGCACCGGGAAGCGGGGGCTTTGCGAAAAAGCCGATTCTGCCATCCATGGACGTAACGGGCAGCGTGGAGGCCTTTGGCTATGGCTGGCTCCATATCACGATCAATACGCTGCTGCCCCATTGCCGGTATCAAAGCCCAAACTGGCTCAGCGATACCATTCGGCGGCTGCTGGACAGCTATGAGGCGTGTGGAAAGGAATTGCCGTTTTTTGAGCGGGCCATGCTGATCATTGATGAGCATACCGCCATGGAAGGCCGGCATATTTTCGATCAGGACAACAAGGGGTGGAAGGCGGTCAGCAACGCCATCAAAGGAAGACTTATTCCGGATGATGACCAGCATACGCTGGCAGTCGCCCTTCTTTCTACGGCAGTGCAAAGCCAGGAGTGCTGTCATATCACCGTCCTGCCCCTGTCCGATGCTCATGACTTTTTCTCCGCACATTCCAGTGACTATGCCCTCGGAAACTTCTATTTCGGTGGATGGTGCTGATGGGCAAAGCAGGTGAAAAAGCTGCGAAAACACCCAACAGATTGCTGCCTGATTTCAAGCGCCTTGGAGCTGCTTTGCAGCGCGGCTGGCCTGTTGGGTGTCAGCGGGCTTGGAAGGCTTGAAACAACAGCTTTTTTGAGAAGTGTTTTTGGCCGGTTTTCGCATACTGACCTGTCTACTATGTGGGGGCAACAGGCTGCGCCAACATAGCGGCTCGTAAGGACGCCGAAATTGTTCTTGCGCCGTTTTCGGCGCAAGGGCGATTTCGGCGTTCGCAGGAATTGGGAAGGGAGTGGTTCATGTGTGCTTATGAGCGTAAGAGATATGGATGTTCTGAGGCTTCTCTGCTGGTGTCAAAATGTGCGTCCCGATGATTTGAGTAGTATCTCTACAGAAACAGAGCGTGAAAACTTGATAACGCTGGGCTTGATCAAACGCCATCAACGAAGTGACACGCTGCTTCTCACAAACAGCGGTAGAGCCTTTTTGCAGGCAGCCTTAGAGGGTGATGTTCCAAACTTGACGCTCTCGTACCATGATGCGGCGATTGAGCGGCGTGTGCGGCTTTCCTCTCTGATGATGACTGCCTACCATGCGGGGATCAATGTATTCACAATAACAGCGAACAGTCTGGCGGAGACTTCCACGCTGTTTATTACTGCGATTACAAGAAGCCGCGGACACAATCCATGGGGCAGCGCCCGCGTCGGGGCGATTGCACATCTGGGCAGCACTTACTACGCGGTACATTATATCTATTCTGGAATCGGCCGCATGGCGGTCAATGACGAACTGGCAGCGTTTCACAATCACACCAATTTCGGCAAAGACACGCAGCGCGCCTTTCTTTTTGCCGGAGCTTCCTACGCTGACATCATGGAAGAACTCAAGGCGCGTGATGAAAAGCGGGACGCCAAGTTGATCCGATACAGCGAAGCCTATCGGGGACTTCACTATCCCGTCCATCTGCTCTCCTGTGATGAAACAGGCGCGCGTCAGCTTCAGATCATGGCTGTTCCGGACTACCGCGTGAAGATTTCAAAGCTGATGCTGCGCTCTGCTTACCGCCCTCCGCCGGAGGATGCTCCCGCATGGGATGCCACCTACCAGAACCGTCCCTTCGTCATTGGAGCGGATATGAACCTGCGGCGGATCGACGCCGCCATCGCAAGCGCAAAAAAGAGGGGATGTCTGCCGATTTCACTGGCCGCCTTGGATGCTCAGGGTGACGCGGTGCTGCTGCGGCGCTATAAAGATACCGGCTACGCCGTCATCTATAAGGTGACAGAGAGCGTTCTGACGGAGCTGTTTGGCCGTCCGCCATCGCTCTATCTTCCCCCTTGCACACAATTTCTGACGAAGAAAGGAGACGTGGTGGATGCCCCGCTTATCCAAGTTGATCGAAAAGATAGAGGATCGCCTCGCAAATAAATGGGGCTGCTGGTATGAACGAAATAAGGCCCGCGTGCCGCTATATGCGGTGCTGGGCGGCATCGGCTGGTATCTCTACGGAATGTTCCTCAATTCCCTCAAGCTGGGAAAGGAATCCGTATTCAACACCACCGGTGAAGTGATCGAGAGCATTTGGGTATTCAACCCCTTCAAAAATCTCTTCGCTGTTTTTACGCCCTTTGGCCTTGGCGTTTCCGCCTTCATTGCCCTTATGGTCTGCCTCATTACGAAAAAAGGCTACAGCTGGTTTTCAGGCTACAAATTTACCCGGGACGCCCGCGGCTTTGATATCCTGCCGGACGGCACTCACGGCACCTCCGGATTTGCGACAAAAAAGGAGCTTGCTGAGCATCTGGAGCTGGGCAGCGCCGAAGAAGTTACCGGAATGCTCCTTGGACGCATTAAGGCGCGGCCGGATGATCCGGAAAAATACGCCACCTACGTGGCGCACCGCATGAAGCCTGGGGAAAACAATAACATCCTCTGCATCGGCGCACCCGGCTCCTATAAGTCCAGAGGCTTTATCATTCCCTTCCTCATGGGCTGCGCGCAGCGAAGCAACGGCGGACACCATGAATCCGTTGTCGTGACCGACCCCAAAGGCGAACTCTTTGAAAACCTTGCGCCGTATTTTCGGGAGCATGGCTTCTATGTCAAGGCGGTCAATTTCCTCGATATGGCGCACTCTGACGGTTGGAACTGCCTTGCGGGACTGGAAGCAAATCCTGACCTTGTAACCACCGTGGCCAACACCATCATTCAAAACACCTCCGGCCCCAAGGAGGCGGATGACTTCTGGAGCCGTGCGGAATTGAACCTCCTGATGGCACTTATCCACTATGTCTGCAATCTGAAGGATGCCCGCGGCAATCTTCTTCCGTTGGAGCAGCGTAGCCTCGGAGACGTCTATAAGATCCTCGCCTATAAAAGCGTCAACGAGATCAACCGCATCCTTGCGGAGCTGCCGCCGGAGCATCCCGCCAAAGGGCCCCACGGCCTCTTTCTGAAGGCAAGGGAAAACCTCTGGGGCAACATCATCATCGGCCTTGGCAACCGGCTCGCGGTCTTTCAAAATCCGCTGGTGGACAAGATCACCCGCAACCACGATGTAGACCTGCTTCTTCCCGGGCAAAAGCCCTGTGCGTACTTTGTCATCATTTCCGCGCAGGATAGCGCCTATCGATTTTTAAGCTCCCTCTTTTTCTCCCTGACCTTCCCGCAGCTCTCCAATTACGCCCGTCTCCACGGAGGACGGCTTCCCGTTCTGACAAACTTCTGTTTGGAGGAATATCTCAATATCGGCTATATGGAGGGCATCTCCGATGTTTTCAACTCCATCCGCGGCTTCAATATGTCTGTGCAGGTGGCGGTGCAGTCCCTCTCCCAATGGCAGGAAAAGTATCCGGGGAAGGAATGGGAAAATCAGCTCGGTTCTTTTGATATGACTCTCTACATGGGCTGCAACGATATGACGAGTGCGGAATACTTCGCAAAAAAGTGCGGCAAGGTTACGATCTCCGTTACCAATAATCAGTTTCCCTTGGCACCGCTGTTTTCTCCCATCTACAGTACCACCCGCCCCTATTCCCAGACGCGAAGCAACACCCAGCGAGACCTCCTCCAGCCCGATGAATTCCTGCGGCTCAATAAGTTTCTCTGCATTGTGATGTTCAACCACTATAAGCCCGCCCAGCTCTATAAGATCATGCTGGAGGAACTGCCGGAATACAAAAAGCTGAAAAAATGCAGCGTCTTTGACTATGTGCCGGAATGGAAAAAGAGAGAAGAAGAGGGTGCAAAGCGTCGCACGGCAGGAAATCGCACATCGGCCGCTGCAAGGAACACATCGTCCGCTCCGCCCGCACCACAGCCGTCGCCTGCATCGGGGAAACGGCCGGATATGCAGCCCCAGACTTCTCCCACCGAAGAAGCCGCAGCCAGCGGAAGCTTCTGCGGAAATGACAACATGACTCCGGAGGAAATTGGTCTTGTGGAGATGACCTGCGAAGCTATTCTGGAAGGCGATGACCCGGAACTGGAAGAACTGGACGATCCCACTCGGATACCGCCGGGCCGCGGCATATAAAAAGAGACCGATTTCTCGGTCTCTCTTTAAAGAAAATATTCCATTGTCAGCGTACTATTTGCCCGTACTCTCGCTTCATGGCGTCAATCGAAACGACCCATTGCCTATATCGAAAAAGAAAGAGGAGGTGCCCGTTATGAGGGCAGCGAAAATGAAGGAGCGTCCAACTTTCCAACTGATGTGCCAGACAGATGTGCAGAGTATTTATCATATGCAGATGCCGCGCTGGTTATTTTCTGATCCACGTTACTGCGAGATGAGCCTGGATGCCAAGGTGACCTACACCTTTCTCTTAAACCGCTTCCAGCTCTCGCGCAGGAACGGATGGGTCAACGAGCGCGGGGAGGTGTTTGTGATCTTTCCGCGCAAAGCGCTTGCCAAAGAGCTGCGTATCTGTGAGCAGCGGGTCACGGCAGCTTTTAAGAAGCTGGTGGAACTCAAGCTGGTATGGGAAAAACGCTGCGGGCGGGGTGACGCTAACCAGATCTACTTGGCCCGTGTCACACCAATCGAAGATCCGGACTATTCCTGTGCACCGTTTGTCACAGAGGATAAATCGGAAGTGCGCGGTTCAAGAACCGCCGATTTAGATGGTCTTGCTGCCGGGGAACCCACAGTATCTTTTCAAGAACCGCAGAATCTGCTGTCCAAGAATCGTGAAACCGGCGCTTCAAGAACTGCAGAATCCGCGTTTTCAGAACCGCAGAGACTGATGCCAAGTAAGAAAGAAAAAAGAAAGATTGATCAAAGTCATAGGGAAGTCAGTCAGTCTGTCAGCACCTCGGCGCAGGACGGACAGACTGACGGGGACGCGGAAGAAGAACTTTTGGATATTTTGGACGGCTGCGAGCTTGAATGCTTTGCGCCGGAAACCGCTCTGGTGTTTGAAAACGCCATTGAGCGGCTTTTTTATGCCGACAGCTTCCGTATTGGCAATGCCACGCTTCCGCAAAGCCGCGTGCGGGCAAAGCTCAGACGGCTGGACGGCTTGATCCTGCGGGAGGCAGAGAGTAAGCTCCGCGCCAATCAGGAGCGGAACGTAAAAAACAGCACGGCATACACCATGGCAGTGCTGTTCAACTGCATTGCCGAAAGTGAGAGCGATCTTATGATCGACCCATATCTCAATACCATCTGCGCGGCCGTTTGAAGGGAGGGAAAACAATGCTGCTATCCAACCAGCAAAAGTATATTCTCGAAATACTCAAGGAGTTTAAGTACCTGCGTGTCCGCCAGCTTCATGCCATGGTGCGAACCCACTACCGCGCGCAAGGAATCGAGATCGACGCAAGACGCATGGAGATTATGCTTCGCCAGATGCGCACAGGCACCAATTATGTCTGGCTGCGGGGAGATGTGGTCTCTTACGGAGACCGCAGGATAGACCCTCGGCTTTTGGAAGCACTGGACGTTATGCTGGAACTGACAAAGGCGCAGCCCGGATTTTACTCAAAAGACGGACTGCATGAACCGTTTCTCCTGCGCTTTACCGGAAACGGCAAAGGAGCCGGATATCTTTTCAGCGTGGCATGGCTGGATGCCGCTACTCACATTGCAACCGTCCCCCGTATGAAAGGCGAGCGGATCATCTGGATCTCCGAAAGCAATTCCTTTGGAGAAATCAATCTGCCCCGGCACCACTTTTTCGCCGTCCGTCAGGAGGACGGCACCCATCGCTTTTTTGGCTCCAATGAGCCGGGAAAAATATAACACTTAGGAGGAATATTATATGGCAAGGAAAAAAGTTGCCCCGGAAGAAGAGATTGTAAATGCTGCCGGTGAAGAAGTTATCCCGGAGAGTATCCCTGTGGATACCGTACTATCTAATGAGATCTGCACAGATACCGAAACATCTCCCTCAGATCTGCCGGAGGGGAATCTTCCTGCGGAGGAATCGACGGAGCCGTCGGAGACGCTTCCTGCAATGGAGGCAGCCGAGGCGAAGCCGTTTGGACTATCTGCAGCAGAAAAAACTGCATCCCAAGAAAAAAATGATACCGTGGAGGAGCGAGCGGAAGAAGCGGAACTGCACGAAGAGACGTCGGAATTTCTTGAGGCAGCAGAGGATTTGTATTCAGATCTGCCCGCATCTGCGCCGCAGGGTTCTGAGGCCGATGAAGCGGATTGGGGCTTTGAGGAGCCGGTCACGGAAGAAGCCGCTGCAGAACCTGCGGAGGATGAATGCCTGGCAGCAGATAACGCCGAAACGCTTGATGCGTCGGAAGAAAAGAGCGAGCGCACGCTCTTCTACGAGCTGGACTTCAATGAACTGGATCGGGGGCTGAGCGAAGAGGAACGGAAAGAATGGAACTCCATCTATGCATCTTTCCGCGGCCGCAGCGCCATTACCGGAACGATCATCGGTGTGGATCTCTACGCAAGATACCTTCCGCGCAGCGAGGCAAGAATGCTTGAAAATAAGCGGGAGCTCTGTGCCGTTGTGGTGCCATATCGCATCCCCATTCTGATCCGCGAGTCCGAAATGTGGGAACTGGGAGAGGAGCGACCCGACTTCGTGCTTCGAAATATGGTGGGGGCCAGCATCGATGTGATTGTCACCAAGGTGGAGCGTACCGCTAACCGTGCACAGGCGTCCCGCCGTCAGGCCAGTCGCAGCCAGCGCCGCTTTTTTGCTGCCCGTGAGGATCTTCATGCTGTCGGTTCCCGTATTACCTGCAGGATGCTGGCGGTCGGCCCCCGCCGCTGCCTTGTGGACTGCTATGGCTACGACCTTGATATGACGCAGAGAGAGATCCGCTACGCGGCCATCCCGGATCTTCGCACGGAGTTCCACCCGGGCTCGGAGATCGACTGCATTGTAAAGGAGTATCACCCCCGTACCGGTGAACTGATTGTTTCCGCGAAAGAAACGGAAGTCAACCCCTTCTTTGGTGCGGAGGAGCGTCACCCTGTAGGCTCCCGCCGCTTTGCGATGATCTCCGGAAAATATGGCGGCGGCGTGTTCTGCAACCTCCCTGATGGCGTGACCTGTATGTGTAACTACTCCTATCAGCACGAGGATGCGGACTTCATGGTGGGCGAGCACGTCATGCTAATGGTGCAGCGCTACGATCAGGAAAAGCTCCAGATGTACGGCAAGATCATGAGCAAGTGGTGAGAAGCAGCACATGGTTTAATATCATTCCGAAAAGAGGGCCTCTGCCGATCCAGTTGTGTGTCGGCAGAGGTCCTTTTTCGTTTAGTCCTGTAAGATTTTCAGATACTTATGCTGCGCACCTACGAGCTGGCGGCATCTGGCAGCTTGATGCCTGTAGGGGACAACACATGGGCAAAAACGAATAAGTTTGCTTCTGTGACGCCGAGTAGAGTGATTGAGGCTCAGTTTGTAAATGTGACTTAAAGCGAATGGCCTTCGGTATGTGTCGTACCGGAGGTCATTCGTTTACGTACCATTTCAGTACGGTAAATACCATAATGCTCATTTCTGATTTTCTGCCATCCATCTATACTGTGAGAAAGTACAGGATAGGTAGGAGAAGATCAAATGAGTACGAGATTGCAAATCATGGGCAGCCGGATTCGGACTGCACGGCAGTTCCGCCGCCTAACTGGTGAACAGCTCGCTGAGAAGATTGGTATTGCGGTAGACTCACTTCGACACATAGAAAACGGAGTCAGGTCACCAAGTTTCCAGCTCATTGAGCGCATCTCGGATATTCTAGACGTTTCACTCGACTACTTAGCTGGGAAGACGGATTCTCCTCTGGAGCATAGAGTTCGCAAGGAACTTGAAAACTCTGGACTAACGAAGGAGCAAGAAGATGCCATTGTTGAGTTGGCATTAAATTCGATCCCGATCATCAAAAAACACATTTGAGCAATGCACCTGTCGATCTGGCAGGTGCAATTTTATTTTTCATTCTCCCTTAATCCGACTGTTTTCGCGCTTTCACTCATGTAATATGTACTCACTTGATACGATTGTATCAAATCTGTACGGAGGGATGAAGACATGACAGTACAAAACGCATTAGAGGAAATGAAAGAACGCGCATTT
>OIDQ01000098.1_pt1 | contig 51621 bp, 47 predicted proteins | sample 1581511 | NCBI WGS metagenome assembly OIDQ01 (sample SAMEA3882526, study PRJEB24775) | human gut metagenome | biome: human-associated habitat; feature: intestine environment; material: feces | place: Netherlands | collected 2009/2010
GTTTTCAGAAATTCTATAAAGTTCTGAAAACTTGTTCAGCGGAGAGAAAAAAGCTTTTTTCGATACGCTGAACCCACCCCGGAGTACACAGTACTCCGGGGTGGGTTTTTTCAAATCTTTTCCAGCATGGACCGGACGGTGTCCAGATCCGCGGAAGTGAGGCCGTAAAGCGCGGCTACCGCCCGGTCAAGCTGCTGCCGGACGGCGTCCTGACAGCGGGGGTCCGAGGCTTGGTGGCCCTCCTCGCAGAGAGCGGCGATGGACAGATGACGGCTGTCCGCGGGGTCAAAGGCCGGAATATGCAGCTTGTCCAGCACATGAGCGGAAATACTGGTGGGGTTCATGTAGCAGGTGACGCAGCAGCGCACCGGAGCGGAGCTGAGAATTCCGCAGAGATAATAGGCCTCCTCCCGGCAGTCAGTGCCCACATAGACCACCTTTTCGTTGGGCAGGGGCAGCGTTTCTCCCAGATAGGGGTCCTGCATCGGGGTGATGACCGCCGTGATGAAGGAGCGGGCGATGTAGCGCCACGCTACCTTGTAGCGGGAAAACGTATAGGGCCCCACCCGCAGCAGCGCGTAGAAGTAACGCTCTTGGATGGCCCGCTCCCACCCGGCGAAGCCTTTCCGGGTTTCCAGAAGATCCCGGAACCGGGTCAGGTAGGAGTAGGTCAGCGGCAGATCCTGCCGCAAATCCGCTTCCGCAAGAGGATAGATTTTGGTTTCAGCCGTGTGGGGGCACAGCAGCCAGGCGCGGCTGCGGACGCTCCACTGGGAGAGGTCGCTGCCCTGAATGAGGGGATAGACGCAGGTTGGCTCCAGCTCCGCCGTAACGGCGGGGGCCTTGCGGCGGGCCTTTTCCGCCAGATTGGTGACCCGCAGGGTGTTGCCTGTCCGTTCCAGAATCTGAAGCTGATAGACGGCGTTGGCCCCGCCGGTGAATACGCCGGTCCGGGCCTGATAGGGATTGCTGCCTAAAAGAGCGTCCAGTACTGGAGCAAGTCCATTGGGAGCGCTGACCCACACGGAGCCGGGGTCCTCCCGGTGGGCGGGAGCGGCGGTCATGTCCTCCATCCGTACAAAGGGAAGAACGGAGGCAATCGTCGCGTCCGGTGACCGGACCGCCCGCCGGAAGCCGGGCCTTGTCTGCCAGTGCCGGTAGGGGACAGGGAAAACGTGGCGGGCGTCCCGCTGGATGAGTACCAGCGCAACAGGGGTACAGATCCCGTCAAAGGGCCGGATGCGGCCAAGGTCTTCCACCTCCAGCACCCGAAAATCTAGACTGGGGCCGTCCAGATGAAACCGCCGGAACCCGGCGCCGTTCTGGGCGGAGCGGAAGGTGGCCTGCCGCAAGATAAAACTGAGGTGTCCGCCGGGGACGAGAAAGCGATCCAACGCGGCGCAGGTGAACAGGGTAGACACATCCTCCTTGGAAAAACCGAGCCGGGGGCCTTTCACCTGCAACAGGCCGTATTCCCCCCACAAATGCTGGGACCCGGCCCGATACCGGGGGGACAGGTACTCCCAGTTCACCCATGGGGGATTTCCCATGACTATATCTGCCTTTTGATGGAAGAACGCCCAAATACGGTTCAGCAAAATACCGGCCATAAGACGCCGCCCATTCGGGGGTAGAGAGGTGAGCAGACCGCGTGCTTCCGGCATGGAAAGAAATTCCTCCGGATCGGGGCGCATTTCCACTGCCTGACGGCAGAGGGACAGGGGAACATCACATGCCAGACCACAGCCGGTGTCGATCACCAGTGTATCCCCCCGGAGGATGGGGATATTCAGAGCGTCATAGCGGTAAATGGGAAGAAACAGACCCGCTTCCGGCAGTGGCTGGCGGGCCATGACGGCCAGATAATTGACCTTCGTCGTCAGGACTGCCAATGGGTGGAGGTCGAAGCCTGCCACCTGATCGGATAATGGAGGACCTTGGGGCGTATCCGCCCGGATCATGCGGAGAGCCTGGATCAAAAAAACACCGGAGCCGCAGGCGGGGTCCAGAAAGCGCAAATCTCCGGCCTGCCGTCCGCTGGCGCTGACGGCATTTTGCAGGGTCCGTTCCGCCAGCCAGCCGGGGGTGTAGTATTCCCCCAAGGCATGGCGAAGGGCCGGGGGGACCACGGTTTCGTAGATGCGGCTGAGACTGTCCGGGGAAAGGGTGCTGCCTTCCGGACAGGTGTCAAAGGACTTCAGACAGGCCCGCAATTCCTCACACTGGGTTTCCAGCGCCGGGTCCCAGATGTCCAGCGGCCAGATATACCAGTCATCTCCGCAGAAATTGCGGATACCCCGGTTAACAAAGGCTCTGCCGGAGAGAAGCTCCGTCAGAGGCGGTTCGGGGGTCGCACCCCGGAGGGTGTTCCAGGCGATGAGCTTGATGAGCACACTGTAAAAGGTCTGGATGCTTTGTAGGAGCCGGGGCAATTCCGGCGGTGTGTCAAAACCAAACCGATCACCCAAGGACCCGGCGTCGGTTTTTGCATTGGGAGAGAGCCGCTGGCGCAGATCACCGTAGATCAGCTCCAATTCCTGCGCCCACAGCTCAAACAGCGCTGAACCTTCCCACAGGGTGGGGTCCAGCCACTGATAAAAACAACGGACACACCGCACCATGACGCCATGGAGCGGTGTGTCCTCTTTTTTCAGTTGGATCAAGATGGAATGCAGATCGTACATGGTCCCTCCGGCGGGCTGACTGCCGCCTGACAGTTTATTTGGTTTCCGCAGCGGCCCGGACAGGCAGTTCACTGATGAGGGTGGAGCCCAGCACCAGAACGGCGCCAAGGATGCCGCTCCAACCCAGAGGCTCCTTCAGCAGCAGAGCGGAGAGGAAGATGGCTACGATGGGGTCGATGTAGCTGAACAGCACCACCGTCTGGGCGGGGAGATAGGTCATGGAGCCGAAGAACAGGGAATAGCACCAGCCGGTGTGGAAAACACCTACGATCAGAAGCAGTACGGCACCCAGAGGTGTCAGAGCCATAGCGGCTACATCCTCCGTCAGCAGGATGTAGGGGATCATCACCAGTGCTGCCACCGCCAGCTGTACCAGAGTCCGCTCACAGGCGGGGACCTGATCCAGAAACTTGTTGATGGACACATCGCTGGCATAAAGCACGGCGGAAAGAAGGGCCAGTAGGATACCGGTGGCTTCCCCGGCTTCCGGCAGGCCGGACTGGGGGACTCCGGAGACAAACACCATGCCGCACAGGGCGGCCAGCACACAGAGGAGTTTTCGGGGCGTCAGTTTTTCATGGAAGAGAAAGGGGGAGGCCAGCGTCACGAACACCGGCGCCATGTAGTAGCACAGGGTAGCGGTGGCCACGGTGGTGTAACGGTAGGCTTCAAACAGTGTGATCCAGTTGAAGCTGATGATCGCGCCGGAAAGAGCCAGCAGCTTCCAATGCGGCTGGACGCTTGCCCACCGAAAGGGCGTCCGGCGGAGATACAACAAGAGCAGCAGGAACACTGCACCCACCGCACCGCGGACAAAGGCAATGACGGAGGAGGGCAGGTTAATATAGCGGACAAAGATGCCGATGGTGCCGAAGGCGGTGACGGCAATGATGAGATCCAGCTTGGCACGGTTGACGGACTTCATAGAACGAACCTCTCTTGGACAAAAATAGAGAAATCCTGGGGATGGACTTACGCCAGCAGCGGCAGCAGAACATCCGTCAGCAGCTGGAGGGCCTCCTCCAGATCGGACTGGGACAGACCGGCGTAGTTGATGACCAGCGTGTGGGCGAAGCGGGGGTCCGGTACGGCGGCATACTCTGAGAGAAAGCTCAGTCGGATGCCGGCCTCCGCCGTCAGGCGGCGCAATTCTTCATCGGAGCGGTTGGTATCCAGCCGCAGCAGAAAGTGCAGACCGGCCCCCTCCTCGGAAAAGGTGACATGGCTGGCCAGCGGCGAAGCCCGGAAGGCGCTGATGGTGGCGGAGCGGCGGTCCCGATATTCCTTCCGCATCCGGGAGAGGTGACGCTCGTAGTGGCCCCCGGCGATGAAACGGGCCAGAACGTGCTGCTCCAGCGCGGGGACCGTACAGGCATAGAAGCCCAGCTCCTGCCGGTAGCGTTCCAGCAGCCGGGGCGGCAGCACCAGAAAGCCGAGGCGCATAGAGGGGGAAATGGTCTGGGAAAAGGTGTTCAGATAAATGACCCGGCCCCGGTCATCGATGCTTTGCAGGGTGGGGATGGGACGGCCAGTGTAGCGGAACTCGCTGTCATAGTCATCCTCGATGATGGTGGAGCCGGTATCCTCCGCCCATCGCAGAAGTGCCTGCCGCCGGACAATGGGGGTCACCAGTCCGGTGGGATACTGGTGGTTGGGAGAAATGTGCAGCGCCTTTGCCCCGGACCGCTCCAAAGCCGATAGCTCCACGCCCTGACCGTCCAGCGGGATGGGGGCGCAGACGGCTCCGCAGGCGTCATAGACCTGACGGATCTTGGGATAGCCGGGGTCCTCCACGGCGAACACCGTGTCCCGGCCCAGCAGTTGGGCCAGCAATAAGTAAAGGTATTCCGCACCGGCGCCGATGACGATCTGTTCCGGGGAGACTGCCATACCTTTGAAGTCCCGGAGATCGTCGGCAATGGCCTGCCGCAGGGCAGCCAAGCCCTGATGGGGGACCGGGGACAACAGAGCCTCCGGTGCTTCCGAGAGGACCTGCCGGGTGAGGCGGGCCCAGGTGGAAACGGGGAACCGGGCAGTGTCCACCTGATTGCGGCCCAGATCCAGCCGCCAGGAAACAGCGGGGGTCTCCGGCATCAAAACCGAGCGGACAGCAGGCGGTGGGGCCTGCTCCACGGCGGAGACAAAAAAGCCCCGCTTAGGTTGAGCCTGTAAATAGCCCTCCGCTTCCAACTGGCTGTACGCGCCCTCCACGGTAACAACGGAGACCCGCAGATGCTCCGCCAGCGCCCGCTTGGAGGGAAGCCGCGTCCCGGCGGGCAGAGCACCGCTGAGAATGTCCGCCCGGATGCGGCGGCACAGGTATTCATAGAGGGGGAGAGAACCCCGCTCCTCCATGGGGTAAGTCAGCATAGCGGCACCTCCGGAATGGGATGGGAAAAACGCCCCGGCAAGGGTGACCCAGCCGGGGCGGAATGATTAGAAAGAAAACTCAGAAACTGCCCGGGCCGTCGGAGAAATCTGACTGCCGGGAGCGGAACTCCGGCATATCTTCCTTGGCGGCATCGAAATAGGCAAGCTGGACGCACTGGTAGTTAGGCAGATAGAAGATGGACAGCGCGTAAACGAAGGCGGAGGCTGCCAGAATCTGCCACAGAGGCATGGGAGCGGCGAGGGCCGCATAGGGGTCCATACCGCTGAACCCAAGGGTCAAGATCGCCTGACTCGTAAAAAAGAGACTGGGAAGTATACTCAGCAGGATCCATCCCATATAGCTGAGATCCAGCTTGAACAACTCCATTTTATATCCCTGCGTCTGCCGCTTGCTTAAATTCAGTGCCTCCATAATATCCATATCCGGATTTTCATAGAGATTATAGAGGGCGAAGCGGTAGCGGTAGTAGGCAATGAAGCCGGGAACCACAAACAGCATGGACCACAGGAACACAAACAGGTTGATGACGATGTTCAGAGCGATGATCTTGCCGGTGAAGGAAAAGCCGTCGAACAGCACCGCGTATTCCGAACGTTCCCGGCGGCGGATGTCCATGCAGTAGAGGGCAAAGCCGGCGGCTAAGATCCACCCGGCCAGCGTTGTGAGGATGGAGAGGAAGGTGGATACCAGCTCCGGCCCGGGAATCAGGGCCTCCAGCAGGCTGAGCAGAAACAGACAGGCACAGTATAGGGCCGTCATACCCTTGGGGGATACCTGAGCTGTCTGCAAGAGTTTCCGGGTCTGGGCTTTCATTTCGGCGCGGTCAATGGGTTTCGTCATAAAAAGGGACCTCCATTCGCCGCTCCGGCAGACAGGCCAAACTGCGGCGATACTTTCTGAAAGATATGCTTCATCATAGCATACCTCTGAAAAAAAGACAAGAGAGGCGGGGGGACACAGAGAATGCGGGAGTTGTCGGCGGGGAAATATGCAGGTTGACCAAAAAGAGAGGGTGGGCTTGTGCAAAAACAGGGAAAAAGTGGAGGAATACAAAGAAATTGATAAATTTTCTGCAAAAAAACGAATTCATAGTCTGGACATTTTTCAACAGGTGGTGTAGAATAAAGCGCAGTATGTGATAGTGTGCCGAAGCATGGCCTGCCATGCCATTGCCCGATGGCGGGGCGGGGTATGCTTTGACACCTATCAATGGAGTAAGAATGAGGTGAAGACAATGGCACAAGCTTTCTTTGGCGGCGTTCATCCCCATGATATGAAGGCCGCAACCAATGAAAAGGCCATCGAGCAGCTGGCACCCCCGGCTACCGTGGTCATCCCCATGTCGATGCACTTTGGCGCACCCTGCACCCCGATCGTAAAAGTAGGCGACCAGGTAAAGGTGGGTCAGAAAATCGGCGAATTCAAGGGGCTGGGCGCCCCGATTCATGCCAGCGTTTCCGGTACGGTGAAGGCCATCGAGCCCCGGCCCTTCTCTATGGGCGGCGACATGGTGTCCGTTGTGATCGAAAACGATTTCCAGAACACGGTCAGCGAAGAGGTGAAGGCTCCTGCCGATCCCGACGCTCTGACGGTGGAGGAAATGGTCGAGATCGTGAAGAATGCCGGTATCGTGGGTATGGGCGGCGCGACCTTCCCCACGCATGTTAAGATCTCCGGCGGCATCGGCAAGGTGAAGGACGTGCTCATCAACGGCGCTGAGTGCGAGCCTTACATCACCGGCGACCATCGGGCCATGCTGGAGCGTCCCGAGGAGATCATCGGCGGTGCTACCTATCTGGCCAAGATGTTCGGCGTGGACAAGGTCATCATCGGCGTTGAGGACAACAAGCAGAACGGCATCGACGCCATGAACAAGGTCATCGCTGAGAAGAAGGCCCCCGTTGTGGTGGAGCCTCTGCGCTGCCGTTACCCCCAGGGCGGTGAGAAGCAGCTGATCCAGGCCATCACCGGCCGTCAGGTGCCTCCCGGCGGCCTGCCCGCTGATGTGGGCTGCGCGGTGTTCAACATCAACACCACCATCTGCATCTTTAAGGCCATCACCACCGGTATGCCCGTGGTGAACAAGGTGGTCACCGTGTCCGGCTCCGGCATCGTGGACCCCAAGAACATCGAGTGCCCCATCGGTACCCCCGTGTCTCTGCTGCTGGACGCTTGCGGCGGCGTGAAGGACGGTACTTACAAGCTCATCGCCGGCGGCCCCATGATGGGCATGGCCCAGTATACTGCGGATATTCCCGTGGCCAAGGGCACCGGCGCCATCCTCGCTTTCTGCGAGAAGGAGGAGCAGACCGTTGAGCATCCCCAGTGCATCCGCTGCGGTAAGTGCGTTGCCGCCTGCCCGGTGCACCTGGAGCCTCTCTTTATGTATCAGTATGCCGAGAAGGGCATGGTGGATGAGCTGAACGAGGCCCACATCATGGACTGCATGGAGTGCGGCGCCTGCGCTTACGCCTGCCCCGCCCGTATGCACCTGACCCACATGTTCAAGACCGGCAAGCAGCTCGTCAAGAACAAGATGGCTGCTGATCGGGCCGCCGCTGAGGCCAAGAAGGCTGCGGAAGCGAAGAAGGAGGCATAAGAGATGACCGATTACAAGAATTTGAAGCTCATTGCCACTTCCAACCCTCACATCCGCGGCAGTGAGACCACCCGGTCCATCATGCTGGACGTCATCATTGCCATGTGTCCCGCTCTGATCTGGGCCATCATTTACTTCGGTGTGGAGGCTCTGCTCCTCACCGCCGTGTCCGTCATTGGCTGCGTTGCCTTTGAGGGACTGTACCGCAAGCTCATGCACAAGCCCCAGTCCATCGATGACCTCTCCGCTGTGGTCACCGGTATGCTGCTGGCTTTCGTCTGCCCCGCCACCACCCCGCTGTGGATGATCCTCATCGGTGACTTCTTTGCCATCATTGTGGTCAAGCAGCTCTTTGGCGGCATCGGCAAGAACTTCCTGAACCCTGCTCTGGCAGGCCGTGCCGCTCTGCTGGCCAGCTATGCCGGCGCCATGACCACCTGGCTGCCTGCCGGCACCAAGGCCGCCATCGGCGGCGGTATGCCTGTGGACGTGGTTTCCGCCGCGACCCCGCTGGCCTATCTGAAGACCGGCGATCTGGAGGGCCTGAAGCAGATCGCCTCCGTGGGTGATATGTTCCTGGGCAAGGTGGGCGGCTCCATGGGTGAGGTTTCTGCCCTGATGCTGCTCATCGGCGGCCTGTACCTGATCTGGCGCAAGGTCATCAACTGGCAGACTCCCGTGGCCTACATCGCCACCGTGGCTGTTCTGACCGTGCTGTTCCCCAAGGCCGGCGGCGCTGAGTATATGCTTTACAGCATCTTCGGCGGCGGCCTGTTCCTGGGCGCTTTCTTCATGGCTACCGACTATGCCACTTCTCCCGTCACCAAGAAGGGCCAGCTGATCTACGGTATTGGCTGCGGCCTGTTCACCGTGTTCATCCGGTACTTCGGTTCTTACAATGAGGGCGTTTGCTACTCCATCATGGTCATGAACTGCTGCACCGCGTTGATCGACAAGTACACCAAGCCCGTTCGTTTCGGCGTGGTGAAATCCGACAAGAAGGAGGCAGCCGCGAAATGAGCAATGAAGTGAAGACCAAGGAAAAGGTCAATATGGACCCCAAGTACATCATCAAGCTGACTGTGACCCTGCTGCTTACCTGCATGGTCGTGGCTGGCCTGCTGGGCTGGGTCAACAGCATCACCAAGGATAAGATCGCCGCGATCACCTGGGAAAAGACCGTGGCCGCTATGCAGAAGGTCATTGAGGCCGACGATTTCTCCGACGCTATGGAGCTGACCGACGATATGACCGCCGCTGCCACCGCTCAGGGCGGTACTCTGGCAGCCGTCTATCAGGCTCAGTCCGGCGGTCAGCCTGTGGGCTACGCCATCAACGTGGAGGCTTCCGGCTCTCAGGGCACCATCTCCATGATGGTGGGCATCGACATGGACGGCGCTGTCACCGGTGTTTCCATTGTCACCAACTCTGAGACCTCCGGTATCGGCTCCAAGGTCATGAGCAACGAGCCTCTGACCAACGGCACCCGCGTTCTGGATCAGTTTATCGGCAAGTCCGCCGCTGACGGTGTTCTGTCCGTTGGCTCCAACGTGGACGCCATCACCGGCGCTACCGTGTCCACCAAGGGTGTGACCACCGGCGTCAATGCCGCTTTGGCTGCTGCCGGCGTCATCGGTTAAGAGAGGAGGACACTGAAGTATGAATCTTGGTAAACAATTCAAGGACGGTATGCTGACGCAGAACCCCGTTCTGGTTCAGGTGCTGGGCATGTGCTCTACCATGGCCATCACCACCTCTTTCTTCAACGGCATCGGCATGGGTGTGGCGGTTACCATCATCCTGACCCTGTCCAATATCATTATCTCCGCTATGCGGAAGATCATCCCCGATAAGATCCGTATCGCCATGTTCATCGTGGTGATCGCCGGCTTCGTGACCTGCGTGGACCTGTCTATTCAGGCATTCCTGCCGGATCTGGCCAACTCTCTGGGCGTGTTCATCCCCCTGATCGTGGTGAACTGCATCATCCTGGGCCGTGCGGAGGCTTTCTCCTACAAGAACGGCATGGTTGCCTCTTTCTTTGACGGCATCTTCCAGGGCATCGGCTACACCTGGGTTCTGCTGGCCATGTGCATCATCCGTGAGTTCCTGGGCGGCGGCACCTTCGGCGGCGGCGTTTTGGGCGCTGTGAACGAGGCCGGTCAGCATGTGGGCATCCAGATCTTCCCCGCTGATTACGGTATCGGTATGCTGACCCTGCCTGTGGGCGGCTTCCTGGTGCTGGCTGCTCTGATCGCTGCCATGCAGTGGGCTCTGGCTCGTCCCAAGAAGGATAAGGAGGAGAGCAAATAATGGAAATCTTTAAGCTGCTTTCGATCACGCTGGGCGCAATCCTGGCAAACAACTTCATCTTCTCCCAGTTCCTGGGCTGCTGCCCCTTCCTGGGCGTTTCCAAGAAGGTGGATACCGCAGTGGGCATGGGCGTGGCCGTTACCTTCGTTATGGGTCTGGCCTCCGCCGTGTGCTTTGTGGTGAACAAGTACATCCTGATCCCCCTGGATCTGGCTTACATGCAGACCGTGGCATTCATTCTGGTCATCGCTTCTCTGGTGCAGTTCATCGAGATGTTCCTCCAGAAGGCCATGCCCGCTCTGTATACCGCTCTGGGCGTGTATCTGCCCCTGATCACCACCAACTGCGCAGTTCTGGGCGTTGTGCTGCTGAACGTGCAGAATGGCTACAACTTCATTGAGTCTGTGGTCTACGGCATCACCGGCGGTCTGGGCTTCCTGCTGGCCATCGTGCTGTTCGCCAGCATCCGTGAGCGTCTGGTGTTCGCTGACTATCCCAAGTGCTGGGACGGTTTCCCCATCGCGCTGATCACCGCCGGCCTGATGGCTCTGGCCTTTATGGGCTTCTCCGGCCTGAAGGTTTGGTAAGGAGGTAGGAAAGATGGGAAATATTATTGCTGCTATCGCAGTTCTGGGCGCTCTGGGCGCTCTGTTCGGACTGATCCTGTCCGTGGCTTCCAAGATCTTTGAGGTCAAAAAGGATCCCCGCGAGGAGGCTATCCTCAGCCATCTGGCCGGCGCTAACTGCGGCGGCTGCGGCTACCCCGGCTGCGGCGGCTGCGCTGCTGCCATTCTGGCCGGCAACGCTCCTGTCACCGCTTGCGCTCCCGCAGGCCCCGACAATGCTGCCGCCATCGCTGAGATCATGGGCATGGCTGCTCCCACCGGTGAGCGTCAGGTGGCCTTCGTCCGCTGCAACGGCGGTGAGGCTGCCAAGAAGCGCTATCAGTATGTGGGCGTGCATGACTGCATCTCCGCCACCAAGGTTGCCGCCGGTCCTCTGGACTGCCGCTTCGGCTGCCTGGGCTTCGGCTCCTGCGTGAACGCCTGCCAGTTCGGCGCTATGTCCATCGGCCCCAACGGCACCGCCGTTGTGGACCCCGAGAAGTGCACCAACTGCGGCGCCTGCATGAAGGCCTGCCCCCGCGGCCTGATTACCTCCGTGCCCGCCAGCAAGAAGGTCCACGTGGCCTGCGCCAACCTGGATAAGGGTAAGGCTGCTATGAGCGTCTGCGGCAACTCCTGCATCGGCTGCGGCCTGTGCGAGAAGGAGTGCAAGAAGGACGCCATCCATGTGGTCAACGGCGTGGCCGTCATCGACTATGACAAGTGCGTGGGCTGCAAGCTCTGCACCAAGGTCTGCCCCCGTGACGCCATCCTCCCCAAGGCTACTGCTGAGGAGAAGGAAAAGTATAAGGCCATCAAGAAGGCTCAGGCTGAGAAGGCCGCCGCTGCCAAGAAGGCTGCGGAAGAGGCTGCTCCTCAGGCCTAAGACTCCGTCTACGGATCAAATCCCGGCGCAGTCCGTCTTTGATCGAGATCACAACTGAATCCGGGAAAACCCCGACAGATCATCGCTTTGCGATGTCTGTCGGGGTTTCTTTATAACAAAGTTCCAGTTTGACTTTGTATTCTAAAAGGAGCCAGAGCCTTGTATCTTCGATGATTTCAGAGGGCATAGAAAGACAAAAGGGAATTAGAATATATAAAAACACGGGCTGAAAGTGTTTACACTTTCAGCCCGTGAACAGTTGGGATTTATCGATTTACCGCTTGCCCGGCGTTTTCGCCGTTAGAGGGGGCGGGGGAACCGCCGTATTCTGTTTGCTCCCGCCGCATGAGAGCAACGCAGATCCGTAGCTGCTGGAGCTTGTTTTCACCTTGGATCCCTACTTTTCCATAGATATCCCTGCGATAGGAGTAGACTGTGCTCATCTTTTTTCCGAGCTGTTCCGCAAGCACCTGAGCACTGACTCCGTCAACCATTGCATCGATCACAGCCCGAGATTCGGCCCCCAGCTTTTGATAGGAAGAAAGGAACACATGATACTCTTCCGGGTCAATTTCGTCCTTTCGTTTTTGCGCCAAGCGCTTGGCGTTGGCCTCCACCTGCTCCATCTGCCCCTGTAGATCCTGTTTTTCTGTTTCCAGATCGGTAATGGTCTGTTCGTGGTCACGGAGTTTGGTGGAAAGGGGCAGAAGTTCTTCAAAAAAGGGCTGTCCCTCATCACCGCCGATCTCGGTGACATGATCAATGTCTTCCAGAATGGGCCTGAAATAACGCCGCGTGTAAAACAGACAGCAGGCTCCACCGAAAAATACCAGCAGCATCAGCAGCCCGCCAATCTCCAATTTGCTTTTCAGCAGGAGCCGACCATAGTCTCTTTTGGGGATCAGAACCGTCAGGGCATGAGGCTCGATATCGCCGCTGGCGGCCATGAAGGGCTGAGAAAGGCCCACGAAGGAAAGCTCTGTTCCGGTGAAAGCCGTGAGTCCCTCCCGGAGATTTTTTTTCGTCAGCAGTTCATCCGGTACAAAGCAGAAGCCATCTGCGGGATAGGTCAGAAGCCCTTTCGAAACATCCAGCCCCTCGGCGGAATCCGACAGAATACAGGCCAGACGGTTGATGCCGGAGGGCTGAACATGGTGAGAGGAAAAGTAGGTCTGGTTTACTGCAAAGCCGCACAAACCGTATACAGTACCATCCCCACCCAGCATGGGAACTGTCAGAAGGATCGCGCGTTCAGAGGTGTCGGGCAGGGTCAGCAGGGGCGTGGTGCGGCAATTCCGCTCAATGGGGGCGGAGGCCGATTCCAAATACCGGGTAAAACCGGGAAATTCCGACAGGTCAAATTCCTGCGCCCATTTCCGGTGGGGCATCACATCATGCCGCCGTCCGATGTCCGCCATGCTGCGGTAGAGCAGCAGCCCACTTGTGGTGTGGGCGGCGTTGCTCCGCTGGACATACAGGCCGCTGAAGGAACTGTCAGCACTGACAAGAGAGGTGTTCAGCACCACGAACGCGCCGGAGCAGTCCGCCTGACGGACATACTGGCACAGCGGCTCCAGCATAGCCTCCTCCAGCCGCTCCACAGCGTCCGCGTCCCCATCCAGTTTGGAAAGGTCCGTTGTCTGTTTTTCCAGAATGGCGGTCATGTCCTCGGAGAGATGAAGCCCCATTACGGAGACATTCCGCCACAGGGATTCCATGTCCGATTGAAACGCCTCCATCCGGAAGGTCAGCGATTTCGCCAGCTCCTCCCGGGGGCTTTTCAGCTGTCCCAGCAGAAGAAGGACAGCGAACAGCGTTACCAGCAGCAGCGCCGCCAGTGCGCCCATGTAGAGGAACAGCCGCCGTCGCATGGAGGGCTTGGCTTTTTTCAGTTTGGAAAAAGAAAACCCGGACATGGGCCGTCCCCCTCTTTCAGCATGACAGTGTTCTCAATGGATAGCGCACAGCAGCGCCCAGGTCTCCTCTGCCAATGTGTCAATGCTTTCACCGGCAGCAGCACGGGCGGGAAGCTCCTGCTGCATTTTCCGCAGGCCGTCATAAAGTTGGCTGACCTTTCCGTAGTAGCCCTCAAAGCGAGGCTCGGATAAGGGAGTGTAGCTTTCCTGCATGATTTTCAGGGCTGCGTAAAGCTGACGGTAGCTTTCAGTCGGTTCCGGGAACTTATCATAATTTTCGATGGCGTCAAAGGCGCCGTTCCGTACCGGCATATAACCGGTCTGGGCCACAAAGTCCAGATTCCGCTCACTTTCCGTCAGCCAGCGGACGAACAGCGCGGCAGCCTCCGCCTTCTGATTGGTGGTTTTGTAGGCACAAAGGCCCACGCCTGCCTGCGTCATCAGAGCGTCTGCACCTGCCGTTTTCGGCATGGGCAGTACATGGAGATCCATGGGCTCCTGCGTGCCGTCCCGGTAGGTAACGGTATCGTTATAGTAGAGGATCGCCGCGGAGGAGCCGAGACCGGAGAGAACATCGCCTGTCATGACCTGCGTGTTGGAATAGAGATCGGAGACCACCACATGGCCCTGAGCCAGAGAGCGGGCGAACTGCATCCAGCTCTCCTTGAATACGACATTATTGGTATCATACCAGCCGCTTTTCGTGTAGAAATCACCGCTGCCGTGCTCCAATGCGTTCAATTCTACAGAACGGATGGGATAGTCCAGTGCGCAGAAGGCCTCGCCGCCGGACCAGTCATAGAACTTTCCGGCAGCATCGTAAAAGCCCTCCCATGTGGAAAGGTCTGCGTAACTGACGCCGGTGGCCTGAGAAAAGCGGGCGAAGCCGCTGCCGTTGCACATCAGAAGCTGGGCGGATTTGGAAATAGGGAAGAGCAGCAGGGTTCCGTCCTCCGTCATGCCGTCGGCCAGAAAGCCGGGGACAAAGTTAGAGAGCTCCTCTGCTGTAAACCGGGCGTTCCAATCTACCAGATTGTCCGAGCCCAGCGCCGTGGCGTCGCTGATGTGGCAGGTGAACAGATCGGGCATTTCCGGTGCGTCTCTGCCGCCCTTCTGGGCTTCCTTGAGGAAGCCGCCGATCTTGGAGGCACTGCTGAGATTGGTCACCTGTACCCGGACGCCCTTCTCCTGCCCCACGGTACGGTTGAATTCTTGCACCAGCAGATCCATAGGCGAGCCGGACTGCTCGCCGTAAACGTGCCAGAAGTTCAGCGTCACCGGGTCGTTTTCCCGGAGCAGGGACTTCTCTCCGCAGCCGGAGAGGGTAAACACAAGGGCGGATACCAGCAGCAGGGAAAACAGACGCTTTTTCATGGGAAACCCTTCAAAATCGAGAAGCTGTTCATAAATCAGCGGTATTTTTGAAGCTTTTCGGTAAAATTTAGCCTTCAGGACCCTAATTCGGAGAAATTAGGGTTAACAAAATAAGAGATCCATGCTATACAAAAAGTGAGGTAAATTTGTCAAAGCGGGGCGGCAGCCGCTGCCCGGCTTCAAATTCATACACTTTATTGTAGCACACCCCACGGCGTTTTTACAAGGCGAAAAGCGGGAAAGAAGGGGGAAATACGGATGGTTCAGGCGAAGAAAACGGCCGCCTACCGGGTCATCGCCGGTCCCGGCGGTAAGCGGGTCTTTCGGTTCTACTGCGATATTTCCGGTGAGCTGTGCTGCGTGACCAAGTCCATTCGGGCGGATACGGAGGACAAGGCACTGGAGATCGCGTGGGAGACAGAGGGGCGGTGGGCCTTTGACCGATGCCCCCAATGCGGCCGGTATGTGTCCTCCGCCATGTTCAACATCAACGCGGAGCGGTGTCTGGACTGCGCCCCCTGGGAGAACGAATACCCTGTGTTCTGCCACCACTGCGGCATCAGGCTGAAAGACCCGGACGCCTTCTTCTGCCCCGCCTGCGGGGCGCGGCTGCTGGTGGGCGGCACAGAGGAAGAGGAGGGAAGGACCGAATGACGGAGTATGACCTGGAAACCAAAAAGGCCTTGCGCCGGGTGTCCCTTCTGGAATATGGCTTCGGGCCGGAGACTCTGCGGGGACGCAAGATCTGCCCGGCCTGCGGCAGGGGCAACGGCGCTTACCGGACAGACTGTATCTCCTGCGGCGCAGCGCTGCCAAAGGAGACCCTCTATGACTTCTACCAAGCCCGCCATCGCTGCTGTCCCGGCTGCGGTGTGGTGGTCACGGACGTTGCGGTGTACTGTCCCGAATGTGGGACGCGGCTGTCTAAAGAGACGGGAGCAAAGGGGGCGTCTGGATGAGCATTTTCCAAAAGCGGGAGCTGTCCACCTGCGGCGGAACGGAGCCGACGCCGCCCAGAGCGGCGGTATGCTTTACCACATCTGCTATGACCCGTCGGGCGGCAGACTGGCTTGCGCGGCTGGGGGGATGCAGACCCCTGGGCATCCTCTCCGACCACGGCGAGGATGTGATCTGGCAGTGTGAGGCGGAGAACGTGGATCTTTTGCTGCTGGAAACCGATTTTTCCCCGGCGGCGGAGGATACCAAGGACGTTTCCGCCCGCTGCGACATCGCCATCGAGGTGCGGCGCAGGCTGCCGGAGTGCAAGGTGTATCTGGCCTGCGAGGACGGCTGCCTGGAAAAGCTGCCCGCGCTGGACAAGGCGGTGGAGCTGGCTCTGATCGACGGCTACTGTGTTGGCAGTATCACTCCGCAGCAGATGCGCACATGGCTGAACGAAGCGGCAGAGGCCATGCACCGACGGGAGAGCCGCCGTGACTGGACGTGCCGGCAGGATGTTCTCTCCGACGAGTAATCTTAAAACGAAACAACAGGCCGGGCATCCATTCGGATGCCCGGCCTGTTGTTGGAGACTGTCGATTAAGTGGTAAATTCTCCGCAATGGTAAGGAAGGGTGTGCGCGGGAAACCCAAGAAGGGTGCCCTGCGCCATTGAAATCTCCCAAGTTTTAGAACTTTACAAAAGTTCTGAAAACTTACTCAGCGGGGAGAAAAGGCTTTTTCGACACGCTGAGGGGCCTCGCTTTCAGCGAGGCCCCTTGCTTATGCCATATTCCGGTATTTTTTCAGCTGCTTTTCAAATTCCTCCGGCAGACCGCAGGTCAGCTCCACCAATTCTCCCGTGCGGGGATGGATAAATTTCAGCCCTACAGCGTGAAGGCACTGTCCCTGCAAACCGGGGACCGGTTTTTTGTTGCCGTATACGGTATCTCCCAAAATCGGATGGCCGATGTAGGCCATGTGCACCCGGATCTGGTGGGTGCGGCCCGTTTCCAGACGGCACTCTACATAATTCACACCGGGATAGCGCTCCAGCACCGTCCAATGGGTCACGGCGTTCCGTCCGCCGGCCACCACAGCCATTTTCTTCCGGTCTGCGGGACAGCGGCCGATGGGAGCGTTCACCGTCCCGGTATCCTCCCGAAGATTGCCGGTGACGATGCAGCGGTAGGTCCGGGCCAGCGTGTGATCCTGAAGCTGCTCCGCCAGTTTCACATGGGCGAAGTCGTCTTTTGCGGCGATGATGAGACCGGAGGTGTCCCGGTCAATGCGGTGGACGATGCCGGGCCGCAGTTCTCCGTTGATCCCGGAAAGGCTGTCCCCGCAGTGATACAGCAGGGCGTTCACCAGTGTCCCGTCCGGGTGTCCCGGCGCGGGGTGGACCACCAACCCCTTCGGTTTGTTCACCACGATGACGTCCTCGTCCTCGTACACCACGTCCAGCGGGATATTCTGAGGCACGATGTCCACCGCCTCCGGCTCCGGCAGTTCCACAGACACCGTTTCCCCGCCGGTCAGCCGGGTGTTTTTAGCGAGGGGTTTTCCCGCCGCCGTCACCCGGCCCTCCTCCATCAGCTTTTGAACGGCGGAGCGGGTCAGCTCCGTTTGCTCTGCCAGCCATGCGTCCAGCCGTTTTCCGGCATCCTCACTGGCCGTTTGCAGGATCAGAGGCTCCATCCGTTTTCCTCCTGTCATGCTTATCGTAGAGTAACACGTAGTAGATCGCGCCCAGAATAGCCCCGGACACGATGCACACATCCGCCACGTTGAACGTGGGATAGCTGGGCCAGAACTGGAAGTGGAGCATATCCACCACATAGCCCAGCCGCAGTCGGTCGATGATGTTGCCAATGCCGCCGGAGAGGATCAGGCAGCAGGCGCAGATCCCCAGCGGGTGCCGGACGATCCTTCGGGCCAGCACCCACAGTACCGCCGCCAAAATGACGCCGGTGACACCCAGCAGCAGCCACTTCTGCCCGGCAAAGCTGGACCACGCCGCGCCGTAGTTGTGGACCCGCATCAGTTCCAGAAATCCCGGAAACAAAGAAGTGGTCTCCCCCACCTGCAAATGGCCCACGACCCAGGCCTTGACCCACTGATCGGCGCCCAGCAGCGCCGCCCCCAGCAGGCCGAAAATCACATAGTACATAAACGCTCCTTTTTGCAAAGGCTTTTCCAAGCCCGTCTCGGTTTCAGAAATTGCTACCAGTATACACGAAGTCCGCCTAAAATGCAACGCCGGGGGAGCTATGCTCCTCCGGCGTGTGAAACTATCGATAAAGTGGTAGATCCTCCGTGACGGTAAGGTAGGGCAGCCGTTAGCGGCTCTGCCGCTTTACGGATGCTGCATACCCCTTGCGGGTAAAGGGTGTGTGCGGGAAACCCAAGAAGGGATACACCGTCGGCTCAAGCCAAACAGCGGATACTGTGTATCCGCTGTTTGGGAGCCTTCCTCGAAACAGGCTCGCTACATCCGCCACTGGCGGCGCTTCGCCTGTTTTCCTACGCCGTTAAAATCCTGCATTTTCAGAGCTTTTAAAAAGCTCTGAAAATGGTCTCAGCGGGGCAAAAAGAATTTTTTGACACGCTGAAGGGGGAATTATAACGATAATCCCCCCTTTATTTCCAAAATTGATATTTTGAAAGGAGCGATCACTATGGAGATCACTGAGAAGGTTGCGTATCTGAAAGGCCTGATGGAAGGCATGAAGATCGACACGGAGACCAACGAGGGCAAGATCCTGTCCGCTATGGTGGACATTCTGGAGGACATCGGCCTGGAGCTGGAGGATCTGTGGAATGCTCAGGGCGAGCTGGAGGACGGTCTGGACGTTGTCAGCGATGATCTGGAGGATATCGAGGACATCGTGTATGACGAGGATGACGAGGAGTCTTTCGATGACGAGTACTATGAGGATGACGCCGAAGAGGACGAGGACTGCTACGCCACCACCTGCCCCACCTGCGAGGAGACCATCTACTTCGATGAGTCCGTGCTGGAGGATGGCGAGGTCATCTGCCCCAACTGCGGCGAGAAGCTGGAGTTCGACATGAGCTCTCTGGAAGAGGACTCTGATGACGATCAGGAGTAAATCCGATCCGATCCAATATGAAACAGCTCCCCGGTGAATACCGGAGAGCTGTTTTGCTTGATTTCCTATGCGGATGCATAAAATTAGTTGATGCAATGACTTTAAAGCTGTATTACTTTACAGATTTCTGCCGCAGGCTACAAAGTCCGGCACCGATAGCGGTAGCGAAGGTGGCGCTTTCCGGGATCACGTAATGGATGCCGTAGAGCTTTTCGAAAGCCGCAAAGTTTGGCTCCGCCTGATCCAGCGTGGTCATGGAGCCGGTGACGATCACGGTGTCCGTATGGCAGCTCTGACAGGCCAGCACCGTCATAGTGCCGATGGCCTGAAGGACCAGATTTACCGCGCCGGCGGCCAGATCGGCGGGGGTGGCGTCCTCAGAGAGATCACCGAAGTTGGCAGCGGTCATGTTGGGGTCCAGCGTGGAGGCAGGGTCCCGGGCAATGTCGCTGATGGTGAGGTCCACATGGCTCAGATCCCCCTGAGCGGCCAGCTTTTTGATCTGGTAGAAACGTTCCATACCCACCAGCTTGTGACAGAGACCACCCAGCGTGCCGCCGCCGATACCGCTGCCGCAGAGGTGCCGCACTTCTTTTCCGGCTTCCGCCCACAAAAAGGCAGTGCCGGTACCCATCGTCACGACTACACCGGAGGTCTGACCGGACAGAGCCAGCGCACCGGTGCCGCTGGCCTGAAATTCATCTACCCGGCAGGTGGGCAAGCCGAACACGTCCCCGTCCACATAGCTGGCGCCAACGCCGGTCAGAACGACCAGACGCACATCTCCGAGGGAGAGACCGTTGCTGGTCAGGTAGTTGCCCAGTGCGCCGTACAGGCTGGTGACCTGATCCTCCGCCCGGACCCGGAGCATGGAGACCACGCTGCCGTCGGTCCGCAGCCCTACGATCTTTGTAGTAGAGCCGCCAATATCAATGCCTAAGATCACTTCCATGGCTTGTTTCCTTTCCAAAGGGGGCCGGCAGGTGAGGGATATGCAGAAGCCGGCCGCCGTCTTAGTTATGATAGGGGAGCAGAGGTGCCTTGTCAATGTTTATTTGTGAAAAAATTGATAAAAGAATTGCTTTTATCCGGGGAGATAGCTATAATGTGTGGTAACTTGTGGTGTAACGAGAAGGAGACGCACGATGGATATCACAGATAAACTCAATATGACGATGCTCTGCGACTTTTACGAATTGACCATGGGAAATGGTTATCTGGAAGCGGGGCTGAAGGATCGGATCACCTATTTCGACATCTTTTTCCGTGATGTTCCGGACCACGGCGGCTATGCCATCTGCGCCGGTCTGGAGCGGATCATCGCCTATATTCAGGATCTGCATTTTTCTGAGGAGGACATTGAATATCTCCGGAGCAAGGATTTGTTTTCCGAGCGGTTCCTGGACTATCTCCGCGATTTCAAATTCACGGGTGACGTCTGGGCCATCCCAGAGGGCACTCCCATCTTCCCCCGGGAGCCGATCATCACTGTCCGGGCTCCGGCTATTCAGGCGCAGCTGGTGGAGACCTTCCTGCTGCTGATCTTCAACCACCAGAGCCTTGTGGCCACCAAGACCAACCGCATTGTCCGGGCGGCGGAGGGGCGCGTGATCCTGGAGTTCGGTTCCCGCCGGGCACAGGGCACGGACGCCGCCATCTCCGGCGCCCGGGCTGCCTATATCGGCGGCTGCGCCGGTACGGCCTGCACCATTTCCGACCAGCTTTTCGGCGTTCCCGCCGGCGGCACCATGGCCCATGCCTGGGTGCAGATGTTCGACTCGGAGTATGAGGCCTTCAAGACCTACTGCGAGGTGTTCCCCACCAACGCCACGCTGCTGGTAGACACCTACAATACCCTGAAATCCGGTGTTCCCAACGCTATCAAGGCCTTCAACGAGGTGCTGCGGCCCAAGGGCATTACCAAGTGCGCCATCCGTCTGGATTCCGGCGACATCGCCTATCTCACCCGGGAGGCCCGGCAGATGCTGGATGAGGCGGGCTGGGAGAGCTGCAAGATCTCCGCGTCCAACTCCCTGGATGAGTACATCATTCAGGACATCCTCCGTCAGGGGGCCAAGGTGGACCTCTTCGGCGTGGGCGAGCGGATGATCACCTCCAAGAGCGACCCGGTGTTCGGCGGTGTCTATAAGCTGGCGGCCATTGAGAAAGAGGACGGCACCATCGTGCCGAAGATCAAGATCAGCGAAAATGTGGGCAAGATCACCAACCCCCATTTCAAGAAGGTCTACCGGATCTTTGACAAGGCCACCGGCAAGGCGGAGGCGGACTACATCACCGTGTGGGATGAAGTGATCGAGGAGGGTCAGCCTCTGGAACTGTTCGATCCGGATGCCACCTGGAAGCGGCGGACCTACACGGACTATACCATCAAACCTCTGCAGGAGAAGATCTTTGACCATGGCGAACTGGTGTATCAGCAGCCCACGCTGTCGGAGATTCAGAAGTACTGCCGGGAGCAGATCGATACCCTGTGGGACGAGGTAAAGCGTTTTGAGAATCCCCACAACTACTATGTGGACCTGAGCCAGAAGCTCTGGGACATCAAGCAGGATCTGCTGCGTAAGAATTACCGCTGAATGAAAAGCGCATGGCTGGAATGGCCATGCGCTTTTTTCAAATATAGTTGAAGATTGCCGGTTGTGTTGCTATAATTATAATAGAAAACTATTTGAATCCGGGAGGTGACGGTATGGGCAGAATGTCCCATAGGAATCAGGAACGCACGGAGCGGCGGATCTCCGCAGCGGCCAGTCTGATGCTCTGCGCCCTGACGGTGCTGGCGCAGATCGCGGTGACCCTTCTGCTGACCCGTTTCCTGAAAGAAAAGGCCAGCTTTGTGTACGGATTTCTCCAGCTGATCGGTGCGGCGGTGGCCATTCGGGTTTACCAACGCAGCGGCAGCCCATCCTATAAGCTGAGCTGGATGTGTTTGCTGCTGATTTTGCCGGTGGCAGGTATGCTCCTGTTCTGCCTGTGGGGCGGCACGCATCAGGCCAAGCAGCTGAGCCTGAAGCCGGTGCCGCCGATCCCCCAGCGGGAGAGCGCCAAAATGCTCAGTGACCTGAATCAGACCGCCCTGACCCGCCGCAGCCCTGCGTGGGGCCGCTTGGCCGCCTATCTCCAGAAGCGGCAATTCTGGCTGTACCGCAATACGGACGCCGCCTATTTCGGTGAGGGGGAGTCCTTCTTCCGGGATCTGGTGGAGCATCTGCGGCAGGCGGAGACCTATATCTTCATGGAGTATTATATTTTGGCGGAGGGGACTGTCTGGGACGAGATCTTCGCCGTATTGAAGGAACGTGCCGCCGCCGGGGTGGAGATCCACCTGATTATCGACGATTTCGGCACCTTGACCCGTCTGTCTGACGGAACGCTGCAAGCCATCAAAGACGCGGGGATCGAGGTGGAGATCTTCAACCCCGTCCACCGGTATATCAACCGCCTGTACTTCAATTACCGTGACCACCGGAAGATCACTGTTATCGACGGTTATGTGGCCTACGCCGGCGGTATCAACATCGGAGACGAGTACGCCAACCGGATCGAGCGCTTCGGCTACTGGAAGGACAGCACCGTTCGCCTGACGGGGGACGGGGCCTGGGGCTTTGCTGTGCAGTTCATGCAGATGTGGAAGATGCTGGGCCGTCATTTTCCCAACGAGGACGATTACTACCGCTCCCGCCGGGAAGGTCCGGCGGTGGAGGGCTTCTGCCAGCCCTTTGAGGATGGGCCGCTGAATAACCCGGACAATCCGGTGGAGGCTGTCTATCTTCAGCTCATCGCCTCTGCCAAGCGGATGCTGTATATCACCACGCCGTATTACGCCGTGGAGGAATCCATCCAGGAGGCACTGTGCATCGCGGCGGACGCCGGGGTGGACGTGCGGCTGATGATCCCCGCCATCCCGGATAAAAAACTGGTGTATCTGGTGGCGGAGACCTACTGGGGCGATCTGCTGCGCCACGGCGTCAAGATCTACAAATATACCCCCGGCTTTGTCCATGCCAAAAGCGCCATGGCGGACCGGGAAGCGGCCCTGATCGGCAGCACCAATATGGACTACCGCAGCTTCCAGCTTCACTATGAGGACGCGGTGATGCTCTACCATATGCCGGTGATCGAGGAGCTTTTGGAGGATATGGACCACATCGTGGAGGACAGCCAGCTTTATACACTGGAGGACTGGGAGAACCGCCCGTGGCTCCGGCGGATGACGGCGTCCATTTTGAAATTAGGAGCCATCTGGCTGTAACAGTAAGAGAGGATCAAAACGTATGTCCCGGGAACTGACACCGCAGGAGACTGCCGAGCGCAGTCTCATCAAAACCTATCGCAAATCCATCTGGAATCCCTTTATCGCCGCTGTGAAGCGGTACGAGCTGATCGAGCCGGGGGACAGAATCGCCGTGTGCATCTCCGGCGGCAAGGACTCCGTGATCCTGGCCAAGCTGATGCAGGAATTGCAGCGCCATACCTCTCAGCCCTTTGAACTGGTCTTTATGGTGATGGACCCCGGCTACAAGTCGGAGAATCGAAAACTCATCGAGGATAACGCCGCCCTGCTGGGAATCCCCATCACGATTTTCGACAGCGATATTTTCGATGTCACTGTCAGCGTGGAGAAGAACCCCTGCTATCTCTGCGCCCGGATGCGCCGGGGCTTCCTGTATGCCAAGGCTCAGGAACTGGGATGCAACAAGATCGCGCTGGGCCACCACTTTTCCGACGTCATCGAGACCACTGTCATGGGCCTGTTCTACGGCGGACAGCTTCAGGCCATGCCCCCCAAGCTCCGCAGCAAGAATTTCCCCGGCATGGAACTGATCCGGCCCCTGTACTGCGTCCACGAGGACGCCATCATCGCATGGAAGAACTACAACCACCTGCAATTCCTCCAGTGCGCCTGCCGGTTCACGGAGGAGCGGGAGGCGGCGGGGGACGGCGTGGGCCGCAGCAAGCGGCAGGAGATCAAAATGCTGCTGCGGGAGCTGAAAAAGACGAATCCCAACATCGAAAAGAGTATTTTTCAGGGGATCAACGGCTTGCAGTTGGACACCTTCCCCGGCTTTAAGCACCGTGGCGTGTTCCACTCCTTCCCGGAGCTGTACAACCACCCGGATTGGTTTGCCGGAGAGACGAAATCGGAAGAAATTTCGGAAGAACTCTAAAATAATCCTTGCAATTTGACAGATTCTATGGTATTCTATCATGGCTTACAAAGGGCGGTCCTCTGTCGTGCGCCGGCTAAAAGTGTGCCAATGCGCATAAAAAGCGGCATGAACGCCTATTAACAGGAGGAAAAAATCCATGGATCTCATCAAGGAACTGAACAAAGAAGCCCTGCAGAAGGAAACCGCCAACGTTCAGGTGGGCGACACTGTTCGCGTACACGTGAAGGTTAAGGAAGGCTCTCGCGAGCGTATCCAGGTGTTTGAGGGCACCGTCATTGCCAAGAAGCATGGCGGCATTGAGGAAACCGTCACCGTCCGCCGTGTTTCTTACGGCATCGGCGTTGAGAAGGTGTTCCCCGTCCATTCTCCTTCCATCGACCACTTTGAGGTCGTCCGCAACGGTAAGGTCCGTCGCGCCAAGCTGTACTATCTGCGTGGCCGCGTGGGCAAGGGCGCCAAGGTCAAGGAGAAGCTGTAATCAGCTTTCAGTTGAGCAGAAAAAGAGAGGCGAAAGCCTCTCTTTTTTTGTTATAAAAATCTGACGCAGACCTTGTGACGCCGGGCTTTTTTTGATATACTATTCCAATAATGCGTAATTGGCCTTATGGTCTGAAAGGAAGAGTTTGATGCAGGAACAGGAAAAGCAGACGGCGAAGGGCCGGGACCTGTATGAATGGGTGCAGTCGCTGGTAGGCTCCGTTTTGGTGGTGGTGGCGATTTTTACCTTTGTGATCCGCATGATGGGAGTGGACGGCCATTCCATGCTCAATACGTTGCAGCACGGGGATCGTCTGCTGGTGGTCAACTCCATGCTGTACCATGACTACAAGTACGGCGATATCGTGATCCTGCGGAAAAACGGCGTGTTTGACGATGACCCCATCGTCAAGCGGGTGATCGCCGTGGAGGGTCAGACGGTGGACATCGACTTTGCCGAGGGCATCGTCTATGTGGACGGTGAGGCACTGGAGGAGGATTACATCCGGGAGCCGACCTACACTGCCGAGGGCACCGAATTTCCCCTGACGGTGCCGGAGGGGTCCATCTTCGTCATGGGTGACAACCGCAACGGCTCCAGCGACAGCCGGGACTACCGGCTGGGTACGGTGGATACCCGGTATGTCATCGGCAAGGCGGCCTTTTTGATTTTCCCCGGTCCGGACTATGAGACGGAGAAGCGGGACTTTAAACGGATCGGAGTGATTTGGTCATGAACATTCAATGGTATCCCGGCCACATGACAAAGACCCGGCGGATGATCGCCGAGCAGATCAAGAATGTGGACGCGGTATGCGAAATCTTAGACGCCCGCATTCCGGTTTCCAGCCGGAACCCGGATGTGGACGAGCTGACGGCGGGCAAGCCCCGCATGGTGGTGCTGAACCGCGTGGATCAGGCGGACCCGGAGGGGACGAAGCGCTGGGCGGAGCATTTCCGGGCCAAAGGCTACGCCGTGCTGGAATCCGACGCCAAAAGCGGCGTGGGCACGGCGAAATTCGCCGGGGCCGTCCGGGAACTGCTGGCGGACAAGCTCCGCGCCTACGCGGAAAAGGGGATGACCGGCCGGGTAGTGCGGGTCATGATCCTGGGTATTCCCAATGTGGGCAAGTCCACCTTCATCAATAAAGTGGCGGGGCGAAAGACCGCCAAGACGGAGGACCGTCCCGGCGTTACCCGCTCCAAGCAGTGGGTGCCTATCGACCGGAATTTAGAATTGCTGGATACGCCGGGCATCCTCTGGCCGAAGTTTGACGATCAGAGCGTGGGCATGAATCTGGCCTACACCGGCGCCGTGAAGGACGATATTTTAGACGTGGAGACACTGGGCTGTCACCTGATGGCCTATCTGGGCGAGCACTATCCCGACGCCCTGAAAGCAGCCTATAAGCTGTCCGCTCTGCCGGAACGGGAAGCGGAGGAAAATGACATAGCCTACGGCTACCGGCTGCTGGAGGCAGCAGGAAAGAAGCGGGGCTTTCTGATCTCCGGCGGCGAGGTGGACACGGAGCGCATGGCAAAGATCCTGTTGGACGAGTTCCGTTCCGCCAAGCTGGGACGCTTTACACTGGAGCTGCCTTGACGAAAGGAGAAACGCCGATGGACTGCCCATTATGCGGAAAAGAAATGCGCCGCGGTCAGGCGGCTTACGTTCCCACCGGCGGCCTGTATTTCCTGCCGCCGGGAGAGACGCTGCCCTGATGATGACACGGCGTGGGATCGAGGACAGAGGCGGCATTGTGCTGGATATGTGCAGCAGTCTGGGGTGGCTCAGAAAACCGGGAGCGCTCCCGGCGTATATTTGCGAAAATTGCCGCAAAATGATCGTGGAGTATTGATATGGAACTTTGGGACTATGAGCGTCAGGCGTGGAACAGCGGTGCGGAGACCGTCTGCGGCGTGGACGAGGCCGGGGCCGGCCCCCTGATGGGGCCGGTGTACGCGGCGGCGGTGATCCTGCCGAGAGAATTGGACATCCCCGGCCTGAATGACTCCAAAAAGCTGACGGAGAAAAAGCGGGAAGCCCTGTACGAAGTCATCACCACTCAGGCGGTTTCCTGGAGCGTGGCCCGTGTGGAGGCGTGGGAGATCGACGAGATGGACATTCTCAACGCCCGGATGCTGGCCATGCAGCGGGCCATTGAGGGCCTGTCCGTCCGACCGGATACGGCTTTCATCGACGGCAATCGGGACCACGGCAGCCGGTATGCCATCGAGACGCCCCATCAGCTCATCGTAGGCGGGGACGGCAAAAGCGCCTCCATCGCGGCGGCGTCCATTCTGGCGAAGGTCAGCCGGGACCGGTATGTGTCGGGAGAGCTGGACGCAAAATATCCCCAGTACCAGTTCGCTAAGCATAAGGGATACGGTACGAAGCTGCACTATGCGATGCTGGACCAGTACGGCCCCTGCCCGGAGCACCGGCGCAGCTTTTTGAAAAAGTGGGAGGCCAAACGCCATGGGTAAGACCCAGAGCGCCGGGAACCGGGGCGAGGCGGCGGTGGCCCGCTATCTGCGGCAGAAGGGCTACACGCTGCTGGAAAGTCAGTGGCGCTGCCGGTTTGGAGAATTGGATTTAGTGGCAAAGGACAAGCGAGGGCTCCTCTGCATCGTGGAGGTCAAGCTTCGGGGGAGCGGTTCCATCGCCCTGCCCCGTGAGTTTGTGGACGGCCGCAAGCAGCAACGGCTCCGCAGTGCCGCAGAGCTGTATCTGGCGGCGAACGAGCTGGACGTACCGGTCCGGTTCGACGTGGCGGAGGTTTATGACGAGGGCGGCAGCCTCCGCATTTCCTATATCGAAAACGCATTTATTTAGCCTCATAAAGGAGGAGACCGATATGAAGTATTACAGCACGCGGGATAAGAACGTGTCCCTTTCTGCGGCGGAAGCCGTGAAAATGGGCCTGAGCCGGGACGGCGGTCTGCTGACCCCAACGCGGATTCCTCAGATCGACCGGGCCTTTTTGGAGCGGCTGATACCCATGGAGTACGCCCAGCGGGCGGCGAAGGTCATGGCACTGTACCTGACGGATTATTCCGAGGAGGAGCTGCTGACCTTTGGCCGGAACGCCTACGGCCCGACGCAGTTTGACGATCCCATTGCCGCGCCGGTGCGGAAGGTGGAGGACGACCTATATTGTCTGGAGCTGTGGCACGGTCCCACCTCCGCGTTCAAGGATATGGCACTGCAAATGCTGCCTCAGCTTTTGTCCGCCGCACTGCGGAAAACCGGCGAAAAGCGGACGGCCTGTATTTTAGCGGCCACCTCCGGCGATACCGGCAAGGCGGCCATGGCCGGCTTTGCGGATGTGCCCCAGACGTGTATTCAGGTCTACTACCCCAAGGACGGCGTCTCTCCCGTGCAGAAGCGGCAAATGGTGACCCAGGAGGGAGAGAATGTGGATGTCCGGGCGGTCATCGGCAACTTTGATGACGCCCAAGCCGGCGTTAAGCGTATCTTCTCCGATGAGACTGTCCGGGCGGAGCTGGACAAGCGAGGATACTTCCTGTCCTCTGCCAACTCCATCAACTGGGGCCGTATCCTGCCCCAAGTGGTCTACTACATCTCCGCCTACTGCGATCTGGTGCGGGACGGCGCTCTCGCCATGGGGGACCAGGTGAACTTCTGCGTTCCCACCGGCAACTTCGGTGACATTCTGGCAGCGTACTACGCAAAGCGCATGGGCCTGCCGGTAAACAAGCTGATCTGCGCCTCCAACAGCAACAACGTGCTGACGGACTTCCTCCGCACCGGCATCTATGACCGGAACCGGCCCTTCCACACCACCATCAGTCCTTCGATGGACATTCTGATCTCCAGTAATCTGGAACGGCTGCTGTTTGACCTCTCCGGGGAGAACGACGCCGAAATTCGGATGTATATGGATGCGCTGGGCAGCGCAGGCCGGTATCAGGTGTCCGACGCTATCAAGGCAAAGCTGGACGATGCCTTCTGGGGCGGCTGCTGTTCGGAGGAGGAAACGGAGGAAACCATCCGCCGGTATTGGCAGGATCACAACTACCTCATCGACCCCCATACCGCCGTGGCGGCGGAGGTGCTGGCGCAGTACCGCATCGCTTCCGGGGACGAGACCCCTGCCGTGGAGGTCTCCACCGCCAGCCCTTACAAATTCTGCGGGAGCGTGCTCACCGCCATCGGGGAGACGCCCTGCGGCGATGGGCTGGAGCTGCTGGACCAGCTTCACGCGGTCAGCGGCGTCCCGGTGCCCTGCCGTCTGGCGGAGCTGAAGGGCAAGCCCCGGCGCTTTGACAAAACGGTGGAGAAGCAGGCCATGGAGCAGGCGGTGCTGGACTTCCTGAAATAAGTCATCTGAAAAACAACATCGGAAAGGAGGTGCCACCGAATGGCGCTTTACGCCATAGGCGATCTGCATTTATCCCTGAACAGCGACAAATCCATGGAGGTGTTCGGCCCCGCGTGGGAGAACTATACGGAGCGGATCCGGGCGTCCCTGAGCCAGCTGACGGCGGAGGATGTGCTGGTGCTGGCGGGAGACACCTCCTGGGGAATGAGCCTTGAGGAATCCGTGGAGGATTTCCGGTTTCTGGAGCAGTTTCCCTGCAAAAAATATCTCATCAAGGGCAACCACGATTACTGGTGGGCCACCGCCGCCAAGTTCCGCGCCTTTTGCGAGGCCAACGGCTTCACCACGCTGGAACTGCTGCACAACAACTGCTTTTTCTACGGCAATCACGCCGTCTGCGGCACCCGGGGCTGGTTTTTGGAAGAGGAACAGAAGCCCCACAACGCCAAGGTGCTGAACCGGGAGCTGCTGCGGCTGGAGACTTCGCTGAAGGCGGCGGGGGAGAAGCCCATCTTCTGCTTCCTCCACTATCCACCCCTGTATCAGGGCTACCAGTGCCCGGAGATCCTGTCCATGCTGGAAACTTACAAGGTGGAGCTGTGCTGCTACGGCCATCTTCACGGGCCGGTGATCCGCCGGAGACAGGAGGGAAAATACGGAAATACGGAATTTTCTCTGATCTCCGGCGACTATCTGGGGTTTGTACCGAAAAAAATTTGCGAAAAGTAGAAAAAAGACTGGAAATCTTGAAATATTTCTGGTAAAATACAAATTTGCATGGGCTGTTGCCTATGAGGATGGGTTTTACCGCCCATGATGAACGGAGGAGTAAACAATTATGACTGTCAAGAGCTGTGAAAAAGTTGAAAAGAGCCAGGTGGAGCTGACCATCGAGGTCAACGCCGCTGAGTTTGAGGCTGCCGTCGAAAAGGCATATCAGAAGATGCGCCGGAAGATCAGTGTTCCTGGCTTCCGTCCCGGAAAGGCCCCCCGCAAGATGATCGAGCGGATGTATGGCGCAGAGGTGTTTTTCGAGGAAGCCATCAATATCGCATTCCCCGAGGCCTATGAGGCCGCTGCTGAGCAGGAGAAGCTGCAGATCGTTGGCTATCCCACCGTCGAGATGGTGGGCGAGGTCACCAAGGACGGCTTCACCTTCAAGGCTACCACCCCTGTGTATCCCGAGGTCACTCTGGGCGAGTACAAGGGTCTGAAGGCTGAGAAGCCCGAGGTCAAGGTTCTGGCCGCTGACGTGGACGAGCGCCTCAAGGCACTGGCTGACCGCAACACCCGTCTGGTGAGCGTGGAGTGCGAGGCTAAGAGCGGCGATACCGCCGTCATCGACTTCGAGGGCTTCAAGGACGGCGTTCCCTTTGAGGGCGGCAAGGGCGAAAACTTCAGCCTGGAGCTGGGCTCCGGCAGCTTTGTGCCCGGCTTTGAGGAGCAGGTCATCGGCATGAAGGCCGGCGAGGAGAAAGATCTCGACATCACCTTCCCCGAGAACTATCACGAAGATCTGGCCGGTAAGGCTGTTGTGTTCAAGGTGAAGGTCCACGAGGTCAAGGAGAAGGAAGTCCCCGCTATGGACGATGAGTTCGCCAAGGACGTTTCCGAGTTCGACACTCTGAAGGACCTGAAGGCCGACTTGAAGAAGAAGATCACCGAGGAGCGTCAGAAGGACGCTGACCGCGTGTTCGAGGAGAACCTGATGAACCAGGTGGCCGAGAACATCACCGCCGACATCCCCGATGTGATGGTGGAGAACCAGGCCCATCAGTATCTGGAGAACTTCAAGGCCCAGATCAGCCGTCAGTTCCCCTATGAGGAATACAAGAAGATGACCGGCATGGATGACGCCAAGCTGCTGGAGGAGGCCAAGGAGCCCGCTCTGCGTCAGGTGAAGATGGATCTGGCTACCGCCGCCATCATCAAGGCTGAGAACATCGAGGCCAGCGATGAGGACGTGGAAGCCGAGTTCGCAAAGATGGCTGAGCAGTTCGGCATGGATGTGGAGATGGTCAAGAAGTATCTCTCCAAGGAGCAGGTCCACGATCAGATCCTGACCCAGAAGGCCGTGGCCGTGGTGGTGGACAGCGCTACCGCCGAGAAGCCTGCCAAGAAGACCGCTAAGAAGGCTGAGACTGCCGAGGGTGAGGAGAAGAAGCCTGCCAAGAAGACCACCAAGAAGGCTGAGACCGTCGAGGGCGAGGAGAAGCCCAAGAAGGCTCCCGCTAAGAAGGCTGCCAAGAAGGAAGAAAAGGAAGCCGAATAAAGGCGAAACTTTTTCGCGGCGATCACGGTACATTTTACAGATTCGACACATTCTCTCATGGTACCCGTGGTATCATGAGAGAATGGTTTATCAGGCACGATTTGCGCTGTAAATGTGCCGCGTTACAAAAGGAGGTCAACTTATGAGCTTAGTCCCTTATGTTGTAGAGCAGACCAACCGCGGCGAGCGGTCCTACGACATTTTCTCCCGTCTGCTGAATGACCGGATTATTTTCCTGGGCGAGGAGGTCAACGCCACCACCGCCAGTCTGGTAGTGGCCCAGATGCTGTATCTGGAGGCCCAGGACCCGGATAAGGACATTCAGCTTTATATCAACAGTCCCGGCGGCTCCGTGACGGACGGCATGGCCATCTACGATACCATGCAGTACGTCAAGTGCGACGTGTCTACCATCTGCGTGGGCATGGCTGCGTCCATGGGAGCTTTCCTGCTGTCCTCCGGCGCCAAGGGTAAGCGGATCGCGCTGCCCAACGCCGAAATTATGATCCACCAGCCCTCCGCAGGTACGCAGGGCAAGGTCACGGACATGGAGATCGACGTGGAGCACTTCCTGCGGATCAAGAAGAACCTGAATGAGATCCTGGCGTCCAACACCGGTAAGACCGCCGAAGAGGTCAAGGCGGCTTCCGAGCGGGACCACTGGATGACGGCTGACGAGGCCAAGGACTTCGGTCTGGTGGATAAGATCATCACTGCTAAGAAGTAAAAGAGGTAATACCATGAGTGACGAAGGCAAAAAGGCCCTGCGCTGTTCCTTCTGCGGAAAGCGGGAACAGCAGGTCCATCGTATGATCCAGGGCCCCGGCGTCCGCATCTGCGACGAGTGCGTGCAGCTTTGCATGAGCATTCTGAACGAGGGGTTCGACGGCCCGGAGACCACTCCCTTGGAGGACGTCCCCGATCAGCTGCCCACCCCCAAGGAGATCCGGGCGGTGCTGGATGAATATGTCATCGGACAGGAAGCCGCCAAGGTGGCGCTGTCCGTGGCGGTCTACAATCACTATAAGCGGATCTATTTCGGCGGCGGCGACGATGTGGAGCTTCAAAAGAGCAACATTCTGATGCTGGGCCCCACCGGCTCCGGCAAAACGCTGTTCGCTCAGACTTTGGCCCGTATTCTGAAGGTGCCCTTCGCCATTGCCGACGCCACAACCCTGACTGAGGCCGGCTACGTGGGCGACGATGTGGAGAACATCCTGCTGCGGCTTTTGCAGGCGGCGGATTTTGACGTGGAGCGGGCCGAGCGGGGCATCATCTATGTGGATGAGATCGACAAAATCGCCCGCAAGAGCGAAAATACCTCCATCACCCGGGATGTTTCCGGCGAAGGCGTGCAGCAGGCGCTGCTGAAAATCGTGGAGGGCACCGTGGCCAACGTGCCGCCCCAGGGCGGCCGGAAGCACCCCCATCAGGAGTTCATCCAGGTGAACACCAAGAACATTCTGTTCATCTGCGGCGGCGCCTTTGACGGTCTGGAAAAGATCATCGAAAAGCGGCTGGACGAGAAGGCCATCGGCTTTGGTGCCAATGTCCAGAGCAAGAAGGAAAAGAATGTCAGCCAGCTTTTGGCGCAGGTGCAGCCCCACGATATTCTGAAATTCGGCATCATTCCGGAGCTGGTGGGCCGCCTGCCGGTGATCGCACCGCTGAACGCCCTGCAGCGGGAGGATCTGGTGCGGATTTTGCAGGAGCCGAAGAACGCACTGGTGAAGCAGTACAAGAAGCTGCTGGAATATGATGATGTGGATCTGGAATTCACGGAGGATGCCCTGAACGCCATCGCTGATAAGGCCATTGAGCGGAACATCGGCGCCCGTGGCCTCCGGGCGGTCATGGAGGGTCTGCTGACCAAGGTCATGTACGAGATCCCCTCCGACGAGACTGTTGTGAAAGCGGTGGTCACGAAGGAATGTGTGGAAGGCACGGCGGAGCCGGAGCTGACCCACGATCCCGACAAGATCAACTATTCCGTGAAGCTGAACCCCGGCAGAAGTGAGAGCCGGAGCGAGTCCGGTACGCCGAAGTCGGCGTCCTGACGGCCCTTTTGGGTATAACACGGGGGAGGGGCAGCGCCTCTCCCCCTCTTTGAACTCTCCAGAGAGGAGCAATTTATGGAAGCGAACACCTTGAATCTTCCCGTTCTGGCCCTCCGGGGCCTGACGGTTTTCCCTCATACGAACCTGACATTTGACGTGGAGCGCCGTATTTCCATCAAGGCTCTGGAAGTGGCCATGGAATCCGGTCAGGAGATCTTTCTGGTGACCCAGAGAGAGCTGAACACGGACCGCCCGGGGGAGAAGGACCTTTACACCATGGGCACCATTTCCCGGGTGACCCAGATCCTGCGGCTGGGAAAAACCTCCCTGCGGGTGATGGTGGAGGGCGGACGCCGGGCACGGCTGCGCCGCTTGTGGCAGACGGAGCCTTATTTGCAGGGCCATGTGGAGGTGGTGGAGGAATCCGCTGCCGTGAGCCACGGTCCGAAAACCGAGGCCCTGCTGCGGCAGACCTGGGGCCTGTTCCAGGATTATGCACATCTGGCAGGCAATGTGGCCGAGGAGGTCACTGCGGCGGTGCTGGATTGCCAGGAGCCGGGGTATCTGGCGGATTTTATCGCCCAGAATACGGCTCTGCGGTATGACGATAAGCAGGCAATTCTGGAAGAACTGTCTCCGCTGGTGCGGCTGCGGAAGCTGAACGGCTTCCTGGCCCGGGAGCGGGATGTGCTGGGCTATGAGCGCCAGATGGAAGGCAAGGTCCGGGACGAGCTGGCTCAGCAGCAGAAGGAACAGATCCTGCGGACCCAGATCCGGGTCCTGCAAAACGAGCTGGGCGAGGACGAGGACAACGAGATCGAAGAATACCGTCAAAAGCTGGCGGAACTGAAATTAGAGGACGAGACCCGGGAGCATCTGGAAAAGGAGATCAACAAGCTGGAAAAGCAGCCCTATGTCAGCGCGGAGGCTTCGGTGATCCGGAACTATCTGGACGTGTGTCTGGAACTGCCCTGGGGTACATATAAGAAGGAGCGTCTGAATGTGGACGCGGCCCGGAAGGTGCTGGACCGGGATCACTTCGGTCTGGAAAAGGTGAAGGAGCGGATTTTGGAGACCATTGCCGTCCGGCAGATGAATCCGGAGGGGAAGGGGCAGATCATCTGTCTGGCAGGCCCCCCGGGCGTGGGTAAGACCTCCATCGCCCTGTCTGTTGCCAAGGCGCTGAACCGGAAGCTCAGCCGCATTTCTCTGGGCGGTGTCCGGGACGAGGCCGACATCCGCGGCCACCGGAAAACGTATATCGGCGCTATGCCGGGCCGCATCGTGGAGGCCATCAGCCGCAGCGGCGCTATGAACCCGCTGCTGGTGCTGGACGAGATCGATAAGCTCAGCGGCGATTACCGGGGCGATCCTGCCTCTGCACTGCTGGAAGCGTTGGACAGCGAGCAGAACCACGCCTTCCGGGATCACTTCTTAGAAATTCCGCTGGACCTTTCTCAGGTGATGTTCATTACCACGGCCAACTCGCTGGATACGATTCCCCGGCCCCTGCTGGACCGGATGGAAGTCATTCAGCTTTCCAGCTATACCGATGAGGAAAAGCTGCAAATCGCCAAGAATCACCTGCTGCCCAAGCAAATGAAGGAACACGGCCTGAAGAAGGGCAGCCTGCGAATCGACGAGGAGACCCTGCGGGCCATCATTCGCGACTACACCCGGGAATCCGGCGTCCGCCAGCTGGAGCGGCGGCTGGCTGCCGTCTGCCGAAAGACGGATATGCAGCTGCTGTCAAAGACTGTAAAGCGAGTTACCGTTACAGAAAAGGACCTGCCGAAGCTGCTGGATATGCAGCCCTATCCGCCTACGGTCCATGTGGAGCAGGAGGAGATCGGTGTGGTGAACGGCCTTGCGTGGACGGAGGCCGGCGGCGAGATTTTAGAGGTCGAGGTCAATGTGATGGAAGGTTCCGGCAAGCTGGAGCTGACCGGTAATCTGGGCGACGTGATGAAGGAATCCGCTCAGGCTGCTCTGTCCTGCCTGCGGAGCCGGGCGGAAGCGCTGGGGATCGACCCGGACTTTTATAAGACCAAGGACATCCACGTCCATTTCCCGGAGGGCGCGGTGCCCAAGGACGGCCCCTCCGCCGGTATTGCCATGGCTACAGCGCTGCTGTCGGCTCTGACCAACCGCAAGATCAAGGCGGGAATCGCCATGACCGGAGAGGTCACGCTGCGGGGCCGGGTGCTGCCCATCGGCGGCCTGAAGGAAAAGACCATGGCCGCCAAGCGGTACGGCATCCACACGGTACTGATCCCCAAGGACAACGCCAGAGATCTGGAAGAGATCGACCAGACCGTCCGGGCGGCGCTGCGGTTCATACCGGTGGAGACGGTGGATCAGGTGTTTGCCGAGGTGTTCTGCCCCTCCAGAGTGGAGACAAAAGCCGACGCGATCCCTGCATTTTTGCCGGTGGAAAACAGTAAAGAAGCAGCCTTACGGCAGTAAAGGGAGGGACGTATGCCTCTGAATTTCAACAAAGCGGAGTTTGTGCGCTCCGCCGGAGAGCCCAAGGACTTCCTGCGGGACGGTTTGCCCCAGTTTGCCTTCGCAGGCCGCTCCAACGTGGGAAAATCCTCGGTGATCAACCGTTTGGTAGGCCGAAAGAATCTGGCCTATGTGGGCGCCTCGCCGGGAAAGACCACCCACATCAACTATTTCCTCATCGACCAGAAGGCGTATCTGGTGGACCTGCCGGGATACGGCTATGCTAAGGTGTCCCGCTCGGAAAAAGAGCGCTGGGCCCGGCTGATGGAGACCTATTTCCAGCGGGAGGCGGACGCCATCACCACCGGTGTTCTGATCGTGGACATCCGGCATAAGCCCACGGCCAACGATCTGGTCATGCACGACTGGTTCCGTCAGACCGGCTGCCCGGAGATCGTGGTGGCCAACAAGCTGGATAAGCTGAAAAAGAGTCAGGTGGAACCGGCGCTGGAGCTGATCCGGGAGACGCTGGAACTGACGGAGCGGGATATTCTGATCCCCTTTTCTGCGGAAAAGGGCAGCGGAAAGGACGAATTGCTCCGCCTGTTGGTAGACGCCTGCCGGGGATAAAAACGAAAAGCATGGATGGGTCCCATTAGCGGGAACCGTCCATGCTTTTTTATTGGGATCGGCAGCAAAGATATCGGTGGATAAATGTATCTCGATATAATCAAGGAAGCGTTCCGGGATAACCGGAACGCTTCCTTTTTGAGAGAGGGATAATAGGGAAGGATAATAGGGAATGTAGGAGGAACGGAGGTTTAGCCCTCGGCCAGCTTCTTGTACTTGGCATAGCGGGCCTTTACGTCTTCAACTTCCTTGGCATACAGGGCGTCGGCCTTGTCGGGGAAGTTGTTTTTCAGGGAGGCGAAGCGGTTCTCGCCCATGAGGAAGTCCATCACCTTGGAGGTATCCGGCTCCTTGGAGTCCAGCTGGAAGGGGTTCTTGCCCTCGGCGATCCGGCGGGGATCATAGCGGTACAGATGCCAGTAGCCACACTCCACAGCCTTCTTCATCTCGTCCTGAGAGGTGCCCATACCGGCCTTGATGTGCTGCTCCAGGCAGGGGCAGTAGCAGATCACGATGGAGGGACCGTCATAGGACTCAGCCTCACGCAGAGCCTTCAGAGTCTGGGCCTGGTCAGCGCCCATGGCCACCTGGGCGACGTACACATAGCCATACTGCATCAGCATGGCACCCAGATCCTTCTTGGCTACCCGCTTGCCGCCGGCGGCGAACTTGGCGGTAGCGGAGGTGGGGGTGGACTTGGAGGACTGACCGCCGGTGTTGGAATACACCTCGGTATCCAGCACCATCAGGTTCACGTCACGGTTCTGGGCCATCACATGATCGATGCCGCCGTAGCCGATATCGTAAGCCCAGCCGTCACCGCCCACAGCCCACACGGACTTCTTGGCCAGATATTCCTTGTTCTCCAGAACGTACTTCACGTCCTCGGTCTGCTCTGCCTGTTCCAGAGCGGCGATCAGAGCGTCCGTGACGATACGGGAGGTCTCCGTCTTCTTCCAGCCGTTCTCATAGGCCTCCACAGCCTCCACGGCGATGCCGGCGGCCTTGATGGCCTCCAGACGGATCAGCAGCTCCTTGCGGATGGAATCCTGTGCGTGGAAGAAGCCGTAGGCAAACTCGGCGTTGTCCTCAAACAGAGAGTGCTCCCAAGCGGGGCCGTGACCCTGACAGTCCTTGCAGTAGGGCAGGATGGGGGCGCCGCCGGAGATGGCGGAGGAGCAGCCGGCAGCGTTGCCGATGTACATCCGATCGCCGAACAGCTGGCTCAGCAGCTTGATATAGGTGGTCTCGGCGCAGCCAGCGCAGGCGGCAGAGAACTGGAAGTAGGGCTTTGCGAACTGGACGTTCTTCACGCTCTTGTCATTGATAACGTCCTTCTTCAGGTAGCTTTCGTTCATGGCCACCTCGTCGAAGAGGGTCTGCTCGGGCTTCATGTCCTCGAAGGAGGTCATGGTGAGAGCACCCTCGGCGGGGCAGGCGGTCAGGCACACGCCGCAGCCCAGGCAGTCATAGGGAGAGACCTGCATCCGGAAGGAATAGGGGGAATCCTTGCCCAGACCCTTGGCGGGGACAGTCTCGAACCCGGCGGGAACGGACTTCTTCTCCTCCTCGGTCAGCAGCACAGGACGGATGGCGGCATGGGGGCAGCACATGGAGCAGCGGTTGCACTGGATGCACTTGCTGCCGTCCCACTTGGGGACCTTGGTGGCGACACCGCGCTTGGAGAACACGGAGGTGCCGTTTTCCCAGGTGCCGTCCAGAACGCCGTACTTCTGGAACACGGACACGGGGAGCTGATCGCCCTTCTGACGGTCCATGGGCATGACGATGTCCCGGACGAAGGGAGTGAGGCCCTTAGGCTCCACGACGGGAGCGTCCTGCGCGTCGGCCCAGGAGGCGGGGATCTCCACCTTCACAGCGGCGCTGACGCCCAGATCCACGGCCTGATCGTTCAGGTCCACGATCTTCTGACCGGCCTTTTTGAAGTAGGAGTTGTAGTTGTTCTTCTTCATATCCTCAATGGCCAGATCCATGGGGATGACCTTGGTCAGGGCGAAGAAGGCACCCTGAAGGATGTTATTGGTACGCTTGCCCAGACCGATCTCCTGTGCCAGCTTGGCAGCGTCGATGATGTAGAAATTGGCATGCTTCCGGGCCAGGTCACGCTTCATCTTGCCGGGCAGGTGCTGCTCCAGTTCCTCCACGGTCCAGGGGCAGTTCAGCAGGAAGGTGCCGCCCTCCTTCAGATCCTCGGTGGTGTCGTACTTCTTGACATAGGTGGGGGCATGGACCGCCACAAAGTCAGCGGAGGACACCAGATAGGTGCTGCGGATGGGCTCGTCGCCGAAGCGCAGGTGGCTCTGGGTCAGGCCGCCGGACTTCATGGTGTCGTAGGAGAAATACGCCTGAGCGTACTTGCCGCCCACGAAGCCGATGGTGGAGATGGCGTTCTTGTTGGCGCCCACGGTGCCGTCGCCGCCCAGACCCCACAGCTTGCAGCTGATCTGACCGGGATGGGCCAGCTCGATCTCCTTGTAGTCCAGAGAGGTATAGGTCACATCGTCATTGATGCCGATGGTGAAGTTGTTCTTGGGAGTCTCCTGCTTCAGATTGTCATACACGGCAATGATCTGACCGGGGGTGGTATCCTTGGAGGAGAGACCGTACCGGCCGCCCACCACGCGGATATCGCCGCGGCCAGCCTGATTCAGAGCGGTGACAACATCCAGATACACAGGCTCGCCCACGGAGCCGGTCTCCTTGTTGCGGTCCAGCACGGCGATGCGCTTGCAGGTGGCGGGGATGGCGGCGGCAAAGTGCTTCACAGAGAAGGGACGGAACAGGTGGATCTGCACCATGCCCACCTTGCGGCCCTGAGCGTTCAGGTAGTCCACGGTCTCCTTCACGGTCTCGCTGGCGGAGCACATCACCACGATGACTTCCTCCGCATCGGGCGCGCCGTAGTAGTTGAACAGCTTGTAATCACGGCCGGTGAGCTTGTTGATCTCGTCCATGTAGTGCTGGACGGTGTCGGGCAGGGCATTGGCCTTGACATTGGCGCCTTCCTTGCACTGGAAGTAGACGTCGGGGTTCACGTTGTTGCCCCGGTTGGTGGGATGCTCAGGGTTCAGGGACTGATGGCGGAAGGCCTGCAGGGCCTCCTGATCCACCAGACCACGGAGATCCTCATAGTCCAGAGCCTCGATCCGCTGCATCTCGTGGGAGGTACGGAAGCCGTCAAAGCAGTGCATGAAGGCGTACCGGCCGCTGATGGCGGACAGATGAGCCACGGCGGCCAGATCCATTGCCTCCTGAGGGCAGGAGGACATCAGCATGGCGTAGCCGGTCATACGGCAGGTCATGAAGTCTGTATGGTCACCGAAGATAGAGTGATGGTTGGAGGTCACCACGCGGGACGCAATGTGCATGACGCTGGGCAGGAACTGGCCGCCCATGGCGTACATGGCGGGGATCATCAGCATCAGGCCCTGAGAGGAGGTGAAGGTGGTGGTCAGGGCGCCTGCCTGCAAGGAACCGTGGCAGGTGCCGGCAGCACCGGCCTCAGACTGCATCTGGATCACGTCCACCGTGGAGCCGAACAGGTTTTTCTTCCCCTTGGCAGACCATTCGTCCACCTTCTCTGCCATGGGGGAGGACGGGGTGATGGGGTAGATGGCCGCCACCTCGGTAAAGGCGTACGCACTGTACGCGGCTGCCGTATTGCCGTCCATGACTACGTAATTTTTCTTCATACGTAAGATCCTTCCTATCTTTCTTATCTGAATATGCTGTTTTTACATTTATAGGCACCGTCCGGAGACGGTAACACTTGAACGTCAGAAAACCAGTCTGCAATTCTGAATGCGGCAGCTCTCTTCGATCAACTGCCGTTTTTTCAGAAGCAGCTGGGTGATCTGCTGCTTTTTTTCATCGGTGTACCGGAACTTGGGAGTGGTTACACTGATGGCCGCCTTGACCTGACCGTTTTCAGCCAGCGGGACTGCCACGCAGCAGATCTCAGCGGTGGATTCCTCGCTTTCATAGGCAATCCCGGCGCTGCGGATGTCCTGAAGCGCCGCAATGAGGGTATCAAGATCCATAATGGAGTTTGGCGTGTAGGGGAAGAAGCGGTATCCCGCGTAAAGCTGCCGGACCTCATCGTCCGTCAGGCCTGAGAGAAGCGCTTTGCCCAGACCGGTGACATGAGCGGGAAGGTGGTGGCCTACATCGCTGATGATGGAGATGATGGCGTGGCCCTCCTCTTTTAAGAGGTAGTGCACATCCTGCCCTACCAGCACACCCATCTGGCAGACTTCGTCTACTTGGGAGACGATGCTGTGCATTTCACTGCGGATAATGGACAGAGCGTTCTGACCGCTGGCGTAGGACAGCCCCAATTCAAAGGTATGGGGACCGATCTTGTAGAGACTGCCGTCCGTCATAACGTAATTGGTGGCAGCCAGTGTTTTCAGAATGGGGGAAATGGTGCCCTTTGGCAGGTCCAGCAGATTGGCGATCTCCGACAGGCTCAGACCGCCGGAATTGGCGTCGATCAGCTCCAGAATCCGGAGGACCCGCAGGGTTGGATTGTGATATTCCATGAAGGAGGACTCCAATCTTTCAGAGCTGTGTTCCGCAAGGCAGTAGAGGGAGGCTGAAAAGTTTTTGATGTTCGGATATATGAACGCATAACGAATATCCGAAACTCTACTGGTAAAATAGCACAGATACCCGCCTTTGTCAAGGGGTTAACTATGGAATTTGAGATCAAAAATGCTGAATTTCGGTAAAAAAACGCGCAAGAGATAAGAATTCGTTCCGACAGCGGAAACGGGGTGGATCAGCCGCAGGCGGTGACCGTTTCAGTGAAGGCAGAGGCCCTTCTGTATGCGGCTTTTGCCGTTCTGGTGGCGCTTATATATTTAGTGGTGCAGCGCAGACCAGCAATCAGGTAATTTGGAGTTTTTCAAGACGCATAACAAAAAGCCGATGCAGCCCCGAAAGGGACCGCATCGGCTTTGAGGATCGATATGTGCGGATCAGTTTACTTGTGCAGCAGGGGAGAGAGGGGCTTGTAGATCAGGAAGCAGAGGACCACGTCCAGCATTCCCTTGAAGAAGGTGAAGGGCATATTGAAGATGGTCAGGCACTTGATGAGGCTGTCGGAGGAGGGGAGAATGGCCTGATACATACCGATGATGGCGTCCAGAGGCAGACCGTAGCACACCACATAGGCGGGATACACCAGGAGGTAGTTGAAGGGTACAGACAGGACTGCCATCAGCGCGGCGCCGACAACAGCGCCGATCAAAGCGCCCTTGCGGGACTTATTCCGGGCATAGATGTAACCGGCGGAGAAGGAGAACACGCTGCCCATCACGAAGTTGAACAGCTCACCTACATAGGCGGAGGAGGTGCCGTGGAGCACGGAGAACAGCAGGTTCTTCAGGAAGGTGACCACGATGCCGTAGACAGGGCCGAGAGAGAAGGCGGCCAACAGCTCCGGCAGATCGGACACGTCCAGCTTTACGAAGGAGGGGATCAGAGCCGGGATGGGGAATTCAATGAACATCAGCAGAAAAGCCACGCCGGAGAGCATTGCGGAAATAGTCAGCTTGTGGGTGCGGCTCCGATTGGCCGCACGGGTGGAGGGGATCGCGTTGGCATTGGGTTCAGACATAAAAAATACACTCCTTTTTTCATTTGAAAACACCCTGGATGCTTTGACTTCTCCAAGGTGAACAAACGAAAAAGGAGCGCGCACAAAACGCACGGCTTTCCCGTACTCATCTTCTTCCATCCAGACTGTAACTGTTGGTCCCGGAGTTTCACCGAGTCAGCGGACACCGAAGTATCCGGTCGCGGACTTTACCGCCAGTGGGGAATCACACCCCGCCCTGAAGACAAAGATTCAGTTGTTTTCTTCGGGTGATAGTATACGACAGAAGAAACAAAAATGCAACCCCTAATTTTTGACTTTACAAAAAAGAACAGATGTTCTATAATGGAAGCGATACACTTGAGGAGGTGAGGAGATGCCTGCCAGACAGGAATCCTGCTGCTTTACCGGGCACAGACCCGCAAAGCTGCCGTGGGGCTACAATGAGAGCGACCCTCGCTGTGTCAAACTGAAGGAGCGGATCGCCGATGCGGTGCTGCTGGCCTATCAGGAGGGGTACCGGCATTTTCTCTGCGGTATGGCCCAGGGCTGCGACCTCTATTTCTGTGAGGCGGTGCTGGCCCTGCGGGAGCGTTATCCGGAGGTCACTGTGGAGGCCGCCATTCCCTGTCCCACTCAGGCGGACGCCTGGCCGGAGGCGGAGCGGGATCGCTACCGGGAATTGGTTGCCCGGTGCGATATGGAGACCATGGTCTCCGACACCTATTCTTCCACCTGTATGCAGCGGCGGGACCGCTACATGGTGGATCACGCCATGCTGCTCATCGCCGCCTTTGACGGCACCGCCGGCGGGACCCGCTACACGGTGGAATACGCCTTGCGGCGGGGAATCGAGATCTTTGATGTGTCGATTCCCTCGGAATAGATGTAAAATGAAATTGCTTTACTGCATAGATGCCAGAAGGGGAAGTAGCTCCGAAAGAGCGTGGATGGTATAGCTCGGCCGGATATCCGCCCGGGGTTCCTTCCCGAGGGGGTTGAACCAGACAGTGCGCAGCCCAGCGTTCGATCCGCCCCGGATGTCGGAGGTCAGACTGTCGCCCACCATGACGGTTTCCTCTAACCGGAAGCCGGGAATGGCGGCGAAGCAGGCATCGAAGAACGCCTTAGAGGGCTTGTCGGCGCCCATTTCCTCCGAAATGAAAATGCCTTTGAAATAGGGGCGCAGCCCAGCGTCATCCAACCGAGGATTCTGGACGGCGGCAGCCCCATTGGAGGCGAGGTACAGGTCATACCGGGAGGAGAGATCCTTCAAAAGCTGCTCCGCACCGGGCATGAAGTCATGCTGGCAGGAGAGCAGTACCTCATACCGCTCGCTGATGGCCTTGCCGCTGTGGTCAACGCCCAGTTCCCGGAATAACTGCTCAAAGCGCTGCACCAGAACCTCGTCCCGGGTGAGCCGTCCTTCCTCCAGCAGTTCCCAGTGGGCGATGTTGATGATGTGGTAGCGGTCCAGAATGGCCTCCGTCGGCTCGATGCCCGCCTCCCGCAGCGTTTGGGAAAGAGCCTTGGCCTCTCCGGCGGTAAAATTCAAAATGGTGTCATCCAGATCCAAAAAGATATTCTTCAGCATGGCGGCTTCCCCTCCAACAGGTGAATTTCTGAGGCCAGTTTACCGGATTTCAACGGTTTTCGCAAGATTTTTTTCAAATGTTGCGTTTGGTTGCGGCCCTGAAACCCTGCCGTGGTGGACTAGCCCGGCGCTTTTTGGTAAAATTGGGGCAGAAACAAGGGAGGAATTGCCTATGAATTTTTCGGAAAAGCTGATTCGCCTGCGGAAGCGGGAGGGCATTAGTCAGGAGGAGCTGGCGTCGTATTTGGAGGTTTCCCGGCAGGCGGTGTCCCGCTGGGAGCAGGGCACAGCTCTGCCCGATGCGGGGAACCTCCTAAAGCTGCGGCAGCGCTTCGGCGTCAGCGTGGACTGGCTGCTGGAGGATGCCCAAGGCTGGGAAAACCTGACCGACGGCGCTCCGACTGCCGACGAAGACGGAGGAGCCGCACCGTTGCCAAAGCTGCGGAAGAGCGTTCTGCCATGGGCTATCCCGCTGGGAGTGTCCGGCTTCGGCTTGCTGCTGCTTGGAATTTTCTCGTCGATATTCCCGGCGGAATATATGGTCGCGTCCACAGTGATCGCGGGAAATCAGGAACCGGCGGACCGGATCTATCGCGGCCTGGCAGGCTTTTTGAAGTGCAACAACTTGGAGTGGCTGTTCCGGCTGTGTCTGGTCATCGCCATCGGTTCGCTGTTGGCGGGCCTGTGGCAAAAGGGCGTGATGAAGAGGTTTGAAGACGCCGTGGATCACAAGCTGGATGAACTGGGGGAGAAGAACCGGGACGCATCCGCATAAGCATTGACTTCCGCCCCGTTTCCGCGTATCATAAAAAGGCTATGAACGAAAACGGAAGGGTTTGAAGAACGATGCTGTATATCATGCGCCACGGCAGGACCGTGTGGAATATGGAACACAAGCTGCAGGGGAAAACGGATGTGCCTCTCAGCGAGGCGGGACGGCCCGTGGTGGAGCAGGCCGCAGCTGCCTACCGGGATACGCACATTGATGTTTGTTACTGTTCGCCGCTGATCCGGGCCGTGGAGACGGCGGAGATCGTGCTGCGGGGACGGGAGATCCCCATCATCACGGACGTCCGGCTGGAGGAGATGGGCTTCGGCATCTGCGAAGGCACAACGGACTTTCAGGATAACCCGGACAACCCCATCTACCCGCTGTTCGCTGCCCCGGAGACCTATCGAATCCCGGTGGAGGGCGGCGAGAGCCTGGAGGACCTGTATGCCCGGACGAGGGTATTTTTGAAAGAAGTGATCGAGCCGCAGCTGCGGCAGGGAAAGGACATCCTGATCGTGGGCCACGGTGTCATGAATGCGAGCATTGTGTGCCAGATCAAGGACATCCCCGTGAAGGACTTCTGGAGCGTGAAGATGAAAAACGCGGAGCTGGTGCGGCTGCTTTGAGCGCCTCCCTGTGACCGCAGTTTGCCAGTACATAATGAAAAAGCCCGCCGCATGAATCATGCGGCGGGCCTTTTTTTGCGTATCGGTCGGTTAAGGGGTTGATAATCCGGCGTTTAGCTGTAAAGTGCATCTGCTTGCAAACGATTTATTTGCAAGGAAACAAACTGCTTGGCCGGGAGAATTACAGCAGATAGGCGTAGTCCTTCAGAACCGTCAGGATGAAGGTCTCCACGTCGGCGGGAAGCTGATTCTGTCCGTCCAGATCGGCCTCAAAGACCTTGCCGTCCAGCCGCACCAGGACCTTGCGGCCCTCCAGCGGCAAGAAGCCCTGATTCTCTGTGCTCTCGTCAAAGCCATCGCGGGTCAGGAACAGGGTGAACTTGTTCCGGTAGGGAGCGGAATCATAGGGGCAGAACACGGCGCAGTTGCCGCACTCATTGCACATCCGGTCCACATGGAGAATCTCATGTCGGCTGTCCGGAAGCGTGATGACCACATTGGCCCGGTTGGGGCAGACGTCGGCGCAGACTTGACAGACGGTGTTGCAGTGCAGGCAGCGCTCACCCTCGCACCCGGCCTTGGGCGGGCAGAGGACACCCTTCCGGGCGATAGCCTCGTCACGGGTGGCGTGGGCGTCATCGGGGATGGCGACGCTGTGGACGCTGCCGATGACGGCGTTGGCGAAATACTGGGCGTCGGCAATGCCCTCCACCACGGTGGCGGGGCCGCGCATGGCGTCGCCGCCCACAAAGACGTTTTCCAGATTGGTGCGGAATTCGGGGATGCCCTTGGCGTTGACCTCGATGCCGTTGGCGGTGAACAGGTCGCTGTCCACCCGCTCGCCCACGGCGGCGATCACCGTATCGCAGTTGATCTCAGTGAATTCCCCGGTGGGGACGGGGCTGCGGCGGCCCTTTTCATCGGGATCGCCCAGCTTCATGACCTCACATTTCAGCTTGCCGTTGGCCTGCTCCACGGGAGCCACCAGCTCCAGGAACCGGACGCCGTCCTCTACGGCCAACTCCAGCTCCTCCGCATCGGCGGGCATATACTTCTTCGTCCGGCGGTAGACCAGCGTGGAGGTCTTGGCCCCGGCACGGAGAGCAGCGCGGGCCGCGTCCATGGCGGTGTTGCCGCCGCCCACCACGGCCACATGGCCCAGAGAGACCTCTTTCCCGGCCTTCAGGTCACGGAGCCACTGGATCACCGGTACAACATTGCCGGGAATGTCCAACTGACCGGCCTTGCCCGCGCCTACGGCGAAGAAGATGTGGGTGTAGCCCATGGCCTTCAGTTCGCTGACGGAGGGAGCGGGGGTGTTCAGCTTTACCTCGGCGCCGTAGAACCTCATGAGGGCGATGTCCTTCTCGATGGCCTCCTCACTGATACGGAAGCCGGGGATCACCAGCCGGGGCACGCCGCCCAGCTTGTGGCTCTGCTCAAAAATGGTGACGGGGATACCGGCCCGGCCCAGGAAGTAGGCCGCGGCGATGCCGGTGGGACCGCCGCCGATGATGGCGGCCTTGCGGCCGTCGGTGACAGGCTCCGGCTTTTTCAGAGAGGCCATCAGGTCATCATAGCCCTTCTCCGCCGCGATCAGCTTGGTGGCGCGGATCTGAACGGGATCGTCATAGTAATTCCGGGTGCACTTGGTCTGGCAGCGGTGGGCGCAGATGGTGCCGGTGGTGAAGGGGAGGGCGTTCTTCTCAGTGATCAGGGCCAGCGCCTCGGTGTACTTTTCCTTGCGGCACAGCTCAATATACTCGGGAATATCCTGCCGGATGGGGCAGCCGCCCTCGCAGGGAGCGGTGAAGCAGTCCATCAGAGGCACCTTTTCCAGCAGCTTCCGCCGGGGCAGAGGCTTGATGTCCTTCAGATGGTACTTGTCCCGTCGGGCGGACAGGGCCAGTGCGTCGATGCCCAGTACATCCACACCGCCGAAGGGGGCGAAGTCCAGCTTGTCCAGAATTTCGCCGATCTGGGTGAAGCGCTGGTAGCCGCCGGGCTTCAGCTCCGTGGTGGCCATGGTGATGGGCCAGATGCCGCAGGTGAACAGCTTGTCGATGTTGAAGGCGTCGGCGCCGCCGGCGTAGGACAGCCGCAGCTTGCCGTCGAATTCCCGGCTCAGCCGCGCGGCCATGGTGGTGGTCAGAGGGAACAGGCTCTTGCCCGCCATGTACATCTCCTCGCTGGGCAGCTCTCCAGCCTTCACGTCCACCGGGAAGGTGTTGGAAAGCTTGAGACCAAATTCCAGCCCCCGGTCCGTGGCCCGTTTTTCCAGACGGTGGAACATGGGGACGGCGTCGCAGTACTGCAGGTCCTCCTTGAAATGATGGTCGTCAAATGCGATATAGGCGTAGCCCATCTCGTCCAGAATGGAGCGGGCAGTCTCATAGCCCAGCAGAGTGGGGTTGCACTTGACGAAGGTGTGCAGCCCCTTTTCCTCAATGAGATAGGTGGCGATGCGCTCGATCTCCTCCGGCGGGCAGCCGTGGAGGGTGGAGAGGGTGACGGAGCGGGAAATCCGGGGGGAGATGGCGTCGATGGCGTCCTTCTCCGCCGGGAACAGCTCATGGAGAACGGCGATGCACTCCTGGAAGATAGGCGTTTCGGCAGCGTTCATCATGCCGTTCAGGAAGGTGTCCACCTTCTCACCCTTGACGCCCTCCAGATCGTAGCCCACGGACATGTTGAAAACAAAGCCGTTGGGATCGCCCAGGCCGTACAGCTTGGACATGATCTTGCAGGCGCACCACGCCTTCACGTATTCCTCAAAGGCCTGAGGGACGGTCAGCTCCGTGGACCACTCGCAGTTGTAGCACTCGTCCTCTGCCAAAATACAGGGGCGGTTGATGCAGGCGGCCAGCTCCGCGCCGTCCATTTTCTGAACGGTTTTCAGTTCAAAGAACCGGGCACCGCCGAAATAGCCAGCGACGATATTCTGGGCCAGCTGGGTGTTGGGGCCGGCAGCGGGGCCGAAGGGTGTTTCAATGGTCTCCCCGAAAATGGGCAGGGTCTTACCACTGGGATGGAAAGGGCGGTGAACGCCGAACACAGAGCCTTCCCGGGCGTATTCCGTGGTGAGCCACGTCATCAGCTGCCGGAAGGAAATGGGGGTCATTAACTCAGACATATTCACACCTCATTATGATGATAAGTTTTGTTTTAGTACGTTCTGTGGTTCAGATCGCCCCACAGCTTTTTGGCGGCTTCCAGAATGTGGGCGTTTTCCGCTTCTTCATCGATGCCGACCAGCTCCCGGTCGCGCATCAGCACCTTGCCGGCGGCGATGGTGGTCTGGCACTGGCGGCCCGTCATGCCGAAGATCATGTGGCCGTCAATATTCTCGTCGGAGAAGGGGGTGAAGGGCTTGTAGTCCATGACGATGATGTCCGCCGCGGCCCCGGCCTTCAATACGCCCAGCGTGTCGGGAAAGTACTTCTCGCCGATCTTGGCGTTGTTCTTGAAGAGCATATCCGTGACCTCGCACCAGCCGACGTTGGGCAGGCAGTTCTGGCTCCGCTGGGAGCAGAGGGCCACCTTGAGGGATTCCAGCATATCGTTGGTGTAGGCGTCGGTGCCCATGCCCAGCAGGATACCCCGCTTGTAGAGCTGGATCACCGGGCAGATGCCGATGGCGTTGCCCATGTTGGATTCGGGATTGTTCACCACCATGGTGCCGGTCTCCTTGATGATCTCCATTTCGGCAGTGTTCACATGGATGCAGTGGCCCAGAATGGTCTTGGGGCCGAGAATGCCGTGATCCTGCAAGCGTTGGACGGGGCGGCGGCCGTAGTTCTGCAGGCTGTCATACACATCGTTCATGCCCTCGGAGACGTGGATATGGTAGCCCGTGCGGCCGTTATTGGCTGCGACCATGCGGTCAAAGGTCTTGTCGGAAATGGTGAACAGCGCGTGGCCGCCGAACATGGCCGCCAGCATGGGATCTTTGTTCTTCTCGCATTCCGTGATGAAGTCGGCGTTTTCCTGGATGGCCTGCAAGCACTTTTCCTCGCCGTCCCGGTCGCTGACCTCGTAGCACAGGCAGGAGCGCAGGCCCAGACGCTTGCTTTCCTCCGCAATGGTGTGGAGGGTGCCGGGGATCTCACCGTAGCTGGCGTGGTGGTCGAAGATGGTGGTGACGCCCTGCTTGATGGAATCGATGTAAAGGGCGGTGGCGCTGGCCCGGGTGCCGTCCATCATCAGATGGCGGTCGATGGCCCACCACGTCCCGTCCAGCACCTCGTAGAAGTTGGTGGGATTGTTGCCCACAATGGAAAGACCCCGGGCCAGAGCGGAATAGATGTGGGTGTGGGCGTTGATGAGGGCGGGCATAATCACGCCGCCCTTGGCATCGATGATGTCCGCCTCCGGGTATTTGGCTCTCAGAGCGGCTTCCTCGCCGATCTCCACGATCTTCGTGCCCTCGTAGGCCACCGCGCCGTGTTCGTAGTAGCCCTGACCCTCCGGGTCGCGGGTGATGAGCCGTCCGTTGGTAACAAGTGTCATAATACGTCCCCCCTTGAGAAAATATTGAAAATTTGAAAATGATTTGCGAAAAAGGATAAAAGAAAAGGCGCCCCGGTCTCCCGAAACACCTGCCGCGCAAAGGAGACAGGTGTCAGCCCGTGCGCATGGCACTCCGTTGCAGCTGTCTTGCTTTGCAGTTATGTACTTGTAACCCTATTGTAAAGGACAGCGGGGAAAAATGCAAGAAAAATCTGCGGCCTGGAGACAGAAAGTTGGATAGAGCAAATAAAAAATGGAAAAAAGCGGGAGCCGATGGCTCCCGCTTTCGCTGTCGTGATCTTAAAAAGAACAGATTTACTTGGTGCCGAAGATCCGGTCGCCGGCATCGCCCAGACCGGGGACGATGTAGCCCTTCTCATTCAGGTGATCGTCCAGAGCACCGGCATAGATATCCACGTCGGGGTGCTTCTCCTGCAGGAACTTGATGCCCTCGGGAGCGGCCACGAGGACCATGAGCTTGATGTGCTTGCAGCCCCGCTTCTTCATTTCGCCGATGGCCTCTGCGGCAGAACCGCCGGTAGCAAGCATGGGATCCACGATCAGCACGTCGCGCTCGGCAACGTCCTTGGGCATTTTGCAGAAATAGGGATGGGGCTCCAGAGTCTCCTCGTCCCGGTACATACCGATATGGCCCACACGGGCGGCGGGAACCATCCGCAGCACGCCGTCCACCAGACCCAGACCGGCCCGGAGAATGGGGACGACTACGAACTTGCGGCCGGCCAGAGTGGGGGCGTCCATCTCGCAGATGGGGGTCTCAATGTGCTTGGTGGTCATGGGCAGATCGCGGGTGGCCTCATAGGTGATGAGCATACCGATCTCGCTGACCAGTTCCCGGAAATCCTTGACGCTGGTGTTCTTGTCCCGCATGATGGTCAGCTTGTGGGCCACCAGGGGATGATCCATAATGACTACTTTACCCATAATTCTGTTCTCCTCTATATCAAAAAATTGAAGACGTTATTGAATCGGCGCCGGTTTCTTTTTCAGGGGGTCCGCCTGCGGCGGCCGGAGGTAGAAAGCCTCCAGCTCCTGAGCGGAGACCAGCTTGCCCTGAGTGGCTAACGCCTCTGCCTCCAGCGCCACGGACGTGGCGTTCTGCATGATGAGGTGGGGGGGAGCCATACGGCAGGGGATGCCTTGCTCCGTAAAGCGGGCGTATACCAGATGCGCGCCGTCACCCACTAAGGTGATGGGCCGGAGATCGTTTCGGATCTCCTCCGCCAGCTCGTCAAGAGAGACGGCCCGATCCGGGGTCAGCCGGGTGAGGACGCCGTTTTCCGCAGAGAAGTTGGCGTTATAGACCTGACTGCGGCGGGCGTCCATGGCGCAGACGATCAGCCCGTCGGCAAAGACCGCGTTCCGGGCCATAGCGGCCAGCGTGGACACGCCCACGGCGGGCTTGTCCACAGAAAAGGCAAGGCCTTTGGCGGCGGAAACGCCGATGCGGATGCCCGTAAAGGAGCCGGGGCCGACAGCCACGGCAATGGCGTCCATGTCGGACAGCTTCAAGTCCGTATTTTTCAGGATGTGCTCCACAATGGGCATCAAAGTGCGGCTGTGGGTCAGACCGGTATCCTGATAGCCGGAGGCCAAAATGCGTCCGTTTTCGGATACGGCGGCGGATACCGCCTTGGCGGAGGTCTCCAGGGCTAAAATTTTCATGGAAGCTCCACTCCTTCTATGGTAATGCTGCGGCCGGTGTCTCCCTCCCGGGCGATGCGGACCCAGACGGTGTCCTCCGGCAGAGCGTCCATCACGTTTTCGCTCCACTCCACGGCGCAGACGCCGCCCCGGGAGAGATAATCCTCCCAGCCGATGTCGAACAGATCGTCGGCGCTGTTCAGACGGTACATATCAAAGTGGAACAGAGGCAGTCGGCCGCCCTCGTACTCATTCACAATGGCAAAGGTGGGGCTGGTGACCCGGCCCTTGTAGCCAAGCCCCGCGGCAAGTCCCCGGGTGAAGGCAGTCTTGCCCATACCCAGATCCCCCAAATACGCCACCACCGCGCCGGGGTTCAGCACGGCGGCCAGACGGGCGCCGATGGCTTCCGTCTCCGCTTCGTTATGACTGTGAAATTCCATGGACACCCTCCCTTGCTGCACGTAATCCATCACATTATAGCACGTCCGACAGAAAATGTAAAAACAAAATTCAACAAGTTTACAGGTCCCTTTTTGTGTGGTATACTATCAGCGTGTCGAAAAAATTTTTTCGCCCCGCTGAGCAAGTTTCCA
>OIDQ01000115.1_pt1 | contig 46472 bp, 36 predicted proteins | sample 1581511 | NCBI WGS metagenome assembly OIDQ01 (sample SAMEA3882526, study PRJEB24775) | human gut metagenome | biome: human-associated habitat; feature: intestine environment; material: feces | place: Netherlands | collected 2009/2010
GGGCGTCTTTTTTATTTGTCAAAACGAGGATAAATGTCACTTTGTCAACAGCACCAAATAGAGCAAAATTGATTCAAGGCGGAAGTGGCGCAAGCTGCTGCCGCCTTGTTTTCAAAATAGCAGTGGATCGTGGGCATGTCAAGGGCGGGGGCGCCAGCCCCCGTTCATCTTGACCCTTGACATGCCGGTATGCAGCAGGTTATTCCGGCATGCGATCAGCAAAGAATACTGCCAGCTGAGCATGAATCATGCTCCAGTCCTGTCTCCGGCCAGTCCATTTCTTTGTGATATCGATCATGGCCAGATACAGCATTTTCAGTAGGCTGTCATCTGTGGGGAACACGGATTTTGCCTTGGTCACTTTCCGAAGCTGCCGGTTGAAGCCCTCGATGGTATTGGTCGTATAGATCAGGCGGCGAACCTCTTGGGGATACTTGAAATAGGTACTCAGATTGGGCCAATTATCTCGCCAGGACTGAGAAATTTTGGGGTATTTCTTGTCCCACCGCTCAGCAAAGGTGTCCAGTGCGTCCAAAGCGGTAGGCTCATCTACCGCAGCGTAAACTGCCTTCAGATCGGCCATGAGTGCTTTCAAGTCCTTGTAGGATACATATTTGCTGGAATTCCGGAGCTGATGGATGATACAGTTCTGAATCTCTGTCTTGGGAAACACCGCTTCAATCGCAGCGGAAAATCCGGTCAAATTGTCCGTACAGGCGATGAAAATATCCTCAACGCCCCGGTTTCTCAAGCCGTTGAGCACCGTTGCCCAGAATTTGGCGCTCTCATTTTCGCCGACCCACATACCCAGAACGTCCTTCTTGCCGTCCAGATTGATGCCAATGGCAATATAGACAGCCTTCTTTACGATCTGTCCCTCGCTGCGCACATGGTAGTGGATCGCATCCAGAAAGACCACTGCGTATACGCTTTCCAAAGGCCGCTGCTGCCATTCTTTTGCGATGGGAAGGATCTTATCCGTAATGCGGCTTACGGTTGTATCTGAGACTTCTACGCCGTAGATATCCTGAATATGCGCTTCAATATCACCTGTGGTCATTCCTTTTGCATACATGGACAGGATCTTTTCCTCAATGTCCTGGCTGATGCTGGTTTGGTTTTTCTTCAGCACCTGAGGCTCAAATTCGCCTTTCCGGTCTCGAGGCACCGATACCTCTACATCTCCAAAGCTGGTCCGCAGTGTTTTATGACTGTGACCGTTGCGGCTGTTATCTGTGCCCTTGTTCTTGTAGTCATACTTGCTGTAGCACAGTTCATCATCCAACTCTGCTTCCAGGCCATTCTCCATGAATTCTGAGATTGCCTCCTTAAACAGGCTCTGAATGTCATCCATGCTGCCGATGTTTGCCATCTGCAGCAGTTCACGGATTTTCTCTCGCCGGGCGTTTTCTTCTGGGGTACGATTCTTTCTGGCCATATGTAAAACCTCCAATGTGGTGCTTCTATTCTACACCACATCGGAGGTTTACACAAAATTTGGGATGGTCTCCATCTCCGCCTATTTTCCGGACATGATGCGCAGGATCTCATCATCCGTCTGACGCATGCCCTGCCTTGCAAGGCGCCCCACATTGCGGATCGTATTCTCCACGCCCTTTTGGATAATTCCCTCACCATCCATAAACTCATGCCCGCTGTTTGTGTACATATAATATCCCATCAGACCGGCGTCCACCGCTGCCGCGATTTTTGCGGCGCAGGAGGGTTTTGCTCCGTCACAGACCATTCCGGAGCAAATGGCCAACGTGTTTGCGATTGTATGGGCAATGACGTCAAAGCGGCCGCCCTTGAGGTACGCAATGCCGGCCGCCGCGCCGCATCCTGCACTGACCGCTCCGCAAAAAGCAGATAGTCTGCCAATTCCTGTTTTCTGGTGGATGGTAATGAGATTTGCCACAGTCAAAGCCCGATACAGGAGATCTTCTCCGGCTTCCATGTCCCGGGCATATTCGATGACCGGCAGGGAGGTGGTCATTCCTTGGTTGCCACTTCCGGAAACGATTACGACCGGCAGTTCACAACCGCTCATGCGGGCATCAGAACCAGCTGCTGCGGCAGCCTTTGCCCGAACAGCTACATGGTCTCCGTAGAGCCTCCGAAGCGTCTTTCCTATTTCCGCTCCCCAGCTGCCCTCCAGCCCTTCCTTGGAGATGGCGGTATTGTAAGCAATCTGACGTCCGAGGACGACTTCTACATCCACTGTATCCAGACAGTCGGCGAAGGCTACGATCTCTTCCACATTCAAAACAGAGCGATCAGTCAGCTGCTCATTGTCAGGAATATTCGAATTTTCCGACTGAAACAGGATCTCGTCATCTCTTTGCACAAGAACAATATTGGTATGATAATCCGCAATCTCGCAGCAAGCGGTATGGCCTTCTGCCTGCACCGTAACATTTATTAAAAACAGCCGATCGCCCAAAGCAGGGATTGTCTCAATTTCATGACTCTTCAGATAGGCCTTGATCGCGTTAATTTTCTCTTTGGATACCCTGGAAAGGACCTCCAAATCCAGAGACGGACGACCTGCAACGATTCCTGCGGCCGCAGCCACCTCGATTCCTTTTAGTCCCCCGGTATTTGGAACAGTGACAGCCTTTACATTTTTGATAATATTGCCACTGGCCTTTACCTTGCACTGCTCCGGATTCATTCCCAAAGCTTCCCGCGCTTTGGCTGCCGCCAAGGCAATGGCGATCGGTTCTGTACAGCCCATTGCAGGGATGAGCTCTTCTTTCAAAATTTCCAGATACTGTTTATAATGAGGCGTTTTCATCATGTTATTTTCCCATACGATGGGATTTCAGAAATCCCGTCGCCTTCCTTCTTAGTGTGAATGAAGCTCCCGACGCACCGAAGCTTTTTCCGGGCAGCCTCACGGAATGATCCGCAGTTCTTTTGGAAAATGGTTTAAAATCCGGCACCCAGCATCTGTCACCAGAATAAGATCTTCTATCCGGACGCCAGTTTGATCGGGCAGATAAATCCCCGGCTCAATCGAAAATACCATGCCTGCTTTTGCTTCGATGCGGCTTGTGGAGGACAGCTCTCCATATTCATGCACCTGAAGCCCAATAAAATGACCTAGCCGGTGGGTGAAGTAGGCTCCATATCCGGCCTCTGTGATGATGTCCCGGGCGATTCTGTCCAACTCACACAAACGGCCCCCCGGGCGTACCGCCTGTTCAGCCGCCTGATTGGCACGTCTTACGATTTCATAGATATCCCGCGCCTGTTCCGGTACATGATGATAGAAAAACGTCCTTGTCATATCGGAGCGATATCCCTTCAATGAACCACTGATATCCAACAGGACGGCGTCTCCCTCCTGCAATACCGTATTATCCGCTTTATGGTGCGGATCCGCTGCGTTTTTCCCGAACGAGACCGCTCCGGCCCCTCTGTCAGCCCCTAACCGTTTGTAAATTTCGGGGAACTGCTCTGCCATTTCAGCTTCCGTAATGCCGGGGCGCAGCAGCTTCTGAAACTCCTCCATGGCGGCATCATTGATTTGGGAAGAGCGTATCATGAGCCGCTGTTCCTCTTCGTCCTTGATCCCACGCTGATAGTCCACGGCAATCGAAGTATTAACAAACGCCGTCCCGGCCCCATACTCCATCAAAGGGAGTAGATACTTTGCGGGCAATTCTTTATCTACACCCAGCTTTTCCGCATGATCGGTCTCCAGGCTAATGCGGAGAGGGCCGTCTTCATGATCATCCATCCATATTTTTTCTACGCCCAATTCCTCCGGGCAGAAAAACAGGCGGTTCAGAAACAGCTTGGGTGTCTGCCCTTTTCGGATATACAAGGCCAGAAGCCTTTCCATAGGTTCAATGAGCTTCCCTGTAAGATAATATATGGAGATAGGATCGGTGATCAGCATTTGCGAGACATTGATCTTGTCCAGTTCCTGATATACACCCTCCAAACGCGCCTCTTTCAACACAGCTACCACATCCTTTCCTAGTTCCGCCTGTTTCATCCGAGACTTCAACATACACGGAGTTTCTGTATTCATGTTCTGCCTTCCCGGTCCGCATCTCGAATGCGGATAGTAAGACGGATTTAGTCGATGGTATCATAGTTTCCGATCAGAGGGAACTCATAGGCGCTGCCGTATGTCCGCCGGTAGTCAAACAATGCTGCCTGGCAGGCATCCTCTCCCTCTTCACCAAATCGCTTTTGGAGTTCTTCCGCAAACACATGGTAAAGATGCCCTGTATGATAGCGGAAGTTTTTGGAGCACTGCTCCGTCAGTGACTTTTTCTTCTCGTCCACCGCTTTTTTCTCTTCGTCATTCCGGATGCCGGAACCGGTCCATACAAATTCACAGACAGGGTCACCCATGGACTGAAGCGCATTGATCTCAATGGAAAGCTCCGGGTTGAAGCCGCTGACTACCCCATGGTCAACGGCCAAACAATACAGACAGCCGTATTCCAGCAAATCATGTTTGCGCCAGCCCTCACACCAGGGGCATTTGAGGGAATGCGTTGTATATTCCGGGTTAAATGTTACCACCCGGTTATCCGCCTCTCCCGGAACAGCCCGCCACTCGCCATAGGCCAGGTAGTTAAACATATCCAGCGGTTCCCCGTTTCTGATGCACCGCAGGGCCATACGGCGGCCCCGTTCCTGACCATAGCGAGATGCGATCTCCAAAACCGATTTACGACCTTCCTCGCCAAACCGCTGTACACAACGCTTTGTCATAAATCCAAATAAAGCAGCATGGTGTTCCGGCCGCAATTCCGCGGTTTCCATGGACTGCTCCAGTTCCCGTGAGTGATGAATCACGGAAGCATACAGCGCCTCTGCCATACCGGCCAGTTCTGCCTCGAACCGGTCACACGCTCCGGCGTCAATTTCATCTGCGGCGGCTTTTCTTAAAAAGGCTTTCAGAGGCCCTGCCACATCCCGGGTATATGCGATGCAGGCGCTCTCAAAAACACCGCCCTTATTGGCATGCTTGCGCATATCCCGTTCCACGCTTGCCCGGTCCTCCGCCTGCAGAATATGGACCCGCAGATCGTACAGAGGCAAAGTGGCATTGGTAACCATGTATTTCGAAATATGCTCTTTTTCGCTTCCCTGCACCACACCTTTGATCCAGCCATTTGCCAGGACCCGGCAAATCGTACGGTATTTTTCTTCAACAGCCTCCTCGGAAACCGGAAGGTATCCTTCTGTCCGAGGGGCAGTAAAATTCCACTCTTTGCCGAAGCATGCGCGAACGCAAGAGGAAAGGTCCTCCACGGGAACTTTCAATATTTCAGAGGCTGTAAGCAGGATATCTGTAATCACACGGCCCGCACTAAAGGTGGCCAGAAGTGCGTACTGCTTTTTCGGCGGCACTAGCACCACAGGACCCAAAGGGGAGAAAAAGTCCATGATCCGGCGGATCTTCTCGTCATTCCAGGCTGCGCAGTCCTCCGCCAGGGCCACAAGGGTACGCCCCTCCTTGGAAATATCCTTGTCTTTCAATTTTGAAAACATATTGGGAATAATGTTGGCAATCGCGACATCATTTCCCAAAATTCCGGCGTAATCCTTCCCCACCGGTTTGGGAGTGAAGGCATAGAAATCAGGCAGATCCTGTCCTCTTTCCCGCAGATATGCATAGTATGGGGCAACATCTTGCTTTGCCACACCGGCGGCAAGCGTGGTGGGCAATGTGAACAAGATAATATCCGGTTCCATTTTTTGCAGCAATTCCGGTGTTCCTCCAAGCTGTACTGGGAACCGGACCCTTTTTGACTTTTCTTCCAGCCCGTTTGGATCAGCCGTGGTAGCGGCCATCTGACTGGCGATATCACCAGTTCCGATGAAGTTCCAATAGCATGGAGAAATATATTGCATCAGGAATCCCATGCCGATAACAACGATCTTTGTCTTTTCGTAAGGTACCATAGACGTCTCCTCCAATATGATAATAGACGAATGCCGCAAATAACCTATTTGCCGGAAGCCGCCAGATCTGATCAATAGTTTTTGACCGATTCCAGCAAAGTGGGGCGGTCAGCTAAAGACAGAGTGAGCGCGGCAAGCACACGGATCCCATTCCGCGCTCCCCGCAGACCGATGCTGCTGCCGCAGCTGGCCGCAAACGCCCAATGATGCTGAGGAATACCCACCGGAACACATGTGTTGCGCAGCATCACGGTCGGGATCAGCTCACTGACCGCTGCCACATCACTGGAGCCGTTGCGCTGCTCAATCTGCCCGCCGAATCTGCGCACCTCGGCGCGGAGCGGTTCTTCCACCGGCTGGAAACCGCTGTTTTCCCTGAGCCTGTGGGCGAATCGTATTTCTTCCTCTGTAAATGCCTCCAGTTGTGTTTGGCGCAAGATCTCGTCCGCCAAATGAGTCAGCGGCAAATTAGGCCTTGTCTCCGGTACTGTCGTCACGATTTCTTCCTGCATACGGACTCCGGCCATCAAAGCGGCGCCTTCCGCAACATCCCGGAGACGGTACCGCACATTGACTACCTGGGAGACGTCACGTCCCCGGATATAGTAAATGAGCCCCGCTTTCGGCGGAACGATGTTCGGGACAGACGGAGCATCCAGATAGGCATAGTGGAAACGGCACGATGGTTCTATATGCTCACGCAGATAATTGGCGCCCACATTCATCAATTCGCAGGCGTCTAACGCGCTTCTTCCCAGGTAGGGTGCCACACTCGCGTGGGCGGAGATACCTTCAAAGCGATAATGTACAATGCTGATGGCGTTGCACCGGTATGCCACCGCTCCGTTGAAATCCTCCGGATGCCAGCAGAGTGCCGCGTCCAAACCGGAAAAGGCTCCTGCTTTCGCAAGTTCTACCTTTCCTTTCATTGTTTCTTCCGCCGGACAGCCAAATACCGTCACCGACACTGGGATATGTTCTTTCTGCGCCAGCTCTTTGACTGCCGCCGCCGCTGTGGCGCAAACGACAGCAATCAGATGGTGGCCACATACATGACCCGGCTTTTCCGACGCAGGATGCTGCGTTTCCTCAACCGGCTGGAAGCTGTTGGGTAGCGCGTCATACTCCGCCATAAATCCGATACACGGCCCGCCGTTGTCCCAACGGGCGCAAAATGCCGTATTCATGCCGCCAGCCGGCTGTTCCAACGTAAATCCTTTTTCTCTCAGATAACCGCAGAGAAGTGAACACGCGAAGCGTTCCTGTTCCGCTGCTTCCGGATGCTGAAAGATCCTGTCCGAAAGCTCCCGGATCTCCTCTTGGTGCAAGGATATCCATTGATCAATCTGCTGTCCAAAAGCCAATTGAAACTCCCTTTCCATAGCACTGTTATCTCGGCTTCACGACAAGATCACGGGCGATTTCCCTGCCGGCCAATGGAGACAGATGCAACTCCTTATACTGATTGACTAGCTCCGTGCAGGCCAGCCGGGGCCGCCCGTTTACACAGAGCATACATCTGGCGCAGATTCCATGGTTGCAGACGCTGTGTCGATAAAACCCCAGGGTCGTGTCCTGGTTTTGCGCGATTTCCTCCAGCACATCCTGGACGGTCATGTTTTTTCCCTGAAGATCCACCTCATATTCCTTACACCATTGCTTTCCCGCTTCAGGATCGAATCTATCAACAAGAATCTTCATGACTTCCTGTCCTCCTTCAGACTGCTGACCTGGAAACTCCGATGATATTTCAACTCCGGGTCTGCGAAGTAATAGAGCACGTTTTTCTTCTTTCCGTGCGGTAGGGCCTTGTCAATGACCCGAGGCTGCTTTGCGGACATCTTCATGATATCCCCGTCCTGACGGAACTGGTAGTGATGGAGATAGGCATCATGATTGACCTCCTCGTAATCACTACGCATATGACAGCCGCGGCTTTCCCTTCGTTCCAGTGCGGCCCGGACGGAGCTCTCCGCGCAGATCAAAAGATTTTCAAGCTGGATAGCGCGTAGCCATTCAAAGTTGTACGCACGGCTTTTGCAGGAAACCCGTGTGTTTTGAGACAGATGCTTCCATTCCTGCAGCTCGTCCAGGGTTTGCTGAAGCCCCGCCTCACAGCGGATTACGCCCAGGCCTGCGTCACAGCTCCGCTCGATCTTCGCATACAGTTCCAAGGCTTCCTCTCCGCTGTTGCTGAAGAAGGCTGTTAACTTACGGGCAATCTTCTCGGCCTGTGCCGGGTCATTGTCTGCCTGTGTATTTGCCCGGCAGAACGCCGCGCCAGTTAGCCCCGCCTGCATACCCTGACAGAGCATTTCCATCAGGCCGTCGGCCACCCGGCAGGCGCCAAAGGTTCCAGCGGTCACCTCTCCCGCACACAGCAGTCCCGGTACGTTGGTCTCCATCTTATCGTTTACAGCCACACCGCCCATGGAGTACTCTACACCGAGACCGATCTCCAGCGGGATGTTGTTCATGACCATTTCTTCTACCTGGTGCATATCTTCGCCTTTATAATAGCCATACTTATGCCAGGTGCTGTACCGACGATAGAACTCTCCAAAGGCCTGTTCCTTTTCCTTGCGAGTTGCCTTGGAATAATCCCAGAAAGCGCCGCCGTGAGGACCGCCCCGTCCCTGGGCCACAATATTGCCCATATAGTAGCAGTTCGTCAGCTTGTTCAGTTTGCTCTCTCTGGAAAGAGCCAGGATTTCGGGCGGAATATATTCCTCCTTGCCGCCTTTGTCAACGATCACATGGGGGATCCTGCGGAAGAGATACGGATAGATGGAACCGCGCATGTTTTCCGGGACCAGAGCCGTGGGAAACGCAAGGCTGAACTCCATGTCAGACAGAATGGCTCCCGCCCGGTAAGCCATTCCCTGACCGTCTCCCGTCATATCCGTGGTTGTGTTTTTGAGCGACTGTAATTGATAGCCTCCTGTAGCGAGGACGACGCATTTGGCATTGATCTGGATGATTTCGCCGGTATAGATTTCTATCGCCACTGCGCCGGTCACCCTGCCATCCGTTTTCAGCAGCTCCACCACGGCGGTATCCTCCAAGATCTCAATTTCTGGCGTCTCTTTCAGCCCCTGGCCCAGGGCCTTTGCAAAATGAGAACCGGCGGCTTGCCATCCACAGGGCTGGATAGGCAGAAATTTGGAGCCAGCTTTTTTCGCCCAGTCCAGATAATCTTTCAACACTACCGGTGCCGCGTCCACAAATTGACGAACAATATCCTGCTCAGCCAGATAGAAAGATTCTTTGATGATGCAGTCATACAGCATTTCCTTGGTAAAGCTTGGGTCCGCATAGTCGATATGGAGCTCATTCTTTCCGGTCTCACCGTCTATCCCCATACCTCCGCCGGCCATAATGACGTTTCCGCTGAAGCCTGCTTTGCCTTTAGAAACCAATAAAACCTTTACATTTTTTCTGGTGGCGTAGACAGCGGCTGTGACGGCTGCTCCGGAGCCGCCGACCACTAGCAATTCCGTATTCACCGTGCGGTTGATTTGATTTCCCATGCACATCGTTTCCTTTCTCGCCTGTGACACCTATTTCATTCCAGCTGATTTCCGTTTTTTATAAATGTTCAGTTTAGATCTCCCGGGCTGCCATGACGGCTGTCCGAATATTTTCCACACGAGGATTTTCCAGGATCACGCAGTCTGCTCCCATGACCAGGCCTGCCTTTCCAACCTTTGCGATCACATTCTGAACATCTTTCCGGATCATTTCCGGATCATTTCCGGTGAGAGAACCGTAATTATTCATGCCGCCCAGAACGGGGCACTTGAACAGGTCCCGGCCTTCCGGCATGGAAAGATGGCTGGAGTATACCGCCCAGCTGGCGATATCCATCGGATATCCGACAAACCGTGACAATTCTACATCTTTCTGGTATTGCTGCATCCCGCACATATGGAGCAGGATGTATTTATTTGCCTCATGCACTTTTGAAAGCACGATCTCATCACAGGGCTTCACGGTTTCCGCCCAAAACGCTTTCTGGAACCGTCTCCGTTCTCCATACTGTGCCGCGTACATAATGCCATCCACACCCAGCTCACAATATCCTTCCGCCCAATCAGCCAGCATATCAGCGATACTCCGGATACCCGCCATAACAGACGAGGGGTCCTCCAGAATATGCGCCATCAGTACATCTTCTCCGGCCATGAACTGTGCCATTTTAAAAGCTCCGAACATCGTGGTGAAGACCATGCAGTCTTCTTCCAGACCGTCCTGTATCCGCTGGATCAGCTCTACCTGTTTTAAATACTCCGGCGATTTTCGCCCCTGCGGGACCAACCTGCGCCAGTCCGACGGTTTTGTGACGTGGAAGTCCGGTGCATATCCGAACTCATACATGATTTTCATAAAATCCATATCCGTTGCCTTATGAAAGCGTAAATGCACATCCGCTTTTTCCTTCACATCGGGTATGTCAATATAATGGAACCAATAAGAGGAGGGAACCTGGTCGGCCTCCCGATTCTCAAGGACTGCTTCCATTCTTTTGCGTTTATTCATATTAAGCCGCCTTTCTTCCATTTTATTTGATATTTGTAATGATACCGTTCCCTCTCAAAATTGGACAATAGGTCAAAACAACGATATTGTTCATAAAAAAACGCGGTGCCATTTTTGAGCCTTTTTTATAAGGCAACACCGCACAAATAGCGTATAGGGAGAGCCATAGTAAGCTCGTCTGTAGGGCAGCCGGTATTATCCCCTCAGTTCGCCTGGCAGGGCGCACCAACTCAGACTGCCAGGCAGGGCCTGTCAGCCAAGATCAGGTTCGCCAAAGCGAACAGCATATTCAATTTAGCGGTCTGCTTCCGCAGGCCCCGGTACCGTGTCTTTCGGTATCGGAACCGACCCTTGACGACCGCAAATACGTGTTCCACTTTAGCGCGAATAGATGACTTTTCGTGCTCTCTGCACTTGAGCTGGCCCTGTGCCCTGGTTGGGTTCTTCCTGATTTGAGAAGGGCGGCGGTTAATCCTGTAGCGGATGCTCCTTCCCTGGCGATTCCTTCGGATGCTATCCTCCCGTTTGTCCGCACCAAGATACCCGCTGTCTCCATAGACACTTTCTTCGTCACCGGTCAGCAGCTTGGAGGTCATAACGACATCATGGGTATTGGCCCCAGTCACCTCAACGGTGTGGACCAGACCGGTATCCTTGTCCACTCCAACGTGCGCCTTGTAGCCGAAGTGCCATGTGTTTCCCTTCTTTACCTGATGCGCGTCCGGGTCCCGCTGCTTTCCCTGATTTTTTGTGGAGGATGGCGCTGCAATGATCGTGGAGTCCACAATGGTCCCTTTTTTGAGGATAAGTCCTCTTTGCTGCAAAAGCTCCACTACCTGGCGGAACAGCTTCTCCTGCAGCCCATTGCGTATCAGCAGATTCCGAAAACGCCCCAGTGTATCTCCGTCCGGCACCTGGTTGCTGGAGTCCACTCCGCAGAACTCCGAAAAGGCTCGGCTGTCTATGACCTCAGCCACTGTTGCTTCGTCCGCCAGATCATACAGGTTTTGCAGCAGATAGATCCTCAGCATCCGCTCCAAATCGTAGGGCTTATTGCCGCGTTCCCCCTTGTAGTAGCACGGCCTGATGAGTGTGAGCCACTCTCCCCACGGGACGATGCGTTCTATCTGCGATAGAAATTCTTTTTTCTTTGTCCGTACCTGCGCCAATTCATCACTCAGGCCAGACAGACTTACTTGCTTATGTTGAGTAGGCGGTCAGCATTGCTGCCGCCGCCCCTCCTCGGAACCGTACTTGCAGTTTTCCCGCATACGGCTCTTCAAACTGTCTTTGGTATCCACTGCCAGATGTCTTTTGTCAGTTTCGGCGGTGCCACATAGTAGTCCCATACTCTTTGGAACTTTTCATTTGTCACATAGCCTTTTTGGCTTCGGCGGTTCAGCATTTTATGGGTCATTTGCTTCATGTAATCATGAAACTTATACAGAGAGCGAAGGTTACCATTTACCCCGTAATAGTTGCAGTGACCTCGAATAATCGCCGCCACCTTCATCATCGTTTCAGGTATTGGCCGTACCATTCTGGTTCGCAGCCATGCCTTTGCCGCTTGCCGCTTTGCTTTCAGCTTCTTCTTGCTGGTGCGTATCCCAAGGCGGTACTTTCCCTCTCTGGTCTTTGCGTTAAAGAACGTGAATCCAAGGAAGTCAAACTCGTCCTTTGTGCCCTTGAATCGTCCTATTGGCAGTATCCTCGTCTTGTCTTCCGCTACTTCCAGCATAAACTTGCCGAGCCTTCTCTTGAGCACTTCAAGTACATCTCTCGACTCGTTCTCATACTGGAACAAAATCAGGAAGTCGTCTGCAAAACGTACATAGTACGCCTCTCCCCGTAGCTTCGGCCTTATCGCCTTCTCAAACCACAGGTCAAGCACATAGTGCAGATACACATTGGCCAGCACCGGCGAAATCAGTCCACCTTGCGGCGTTCCCCTGTCACTGTCCTTCAGTTCCGCTCCTTCCATGATTCCCGCAACCAGAAACCGCTTGATATAGCGCATGAAGTTCTTATCCTGTATATCGTGCGCCAGAAATTTCATGAGCCACTCATGGTCTACGTTGTCAAAGAAGCCTTTTATATCGGCATCCAGCACGTAGTTGACCTTGTGTATCATGATCGTCTGGTTGATATACCGCACCACGTCATGTGCTGACCGTCCTGGCCGGAATCCGTAGGAGCAATTGAGAAATCTGGGCTCATAGACTTCATTTAGTGCATTTGCCATGACTCCCTGCACTAGTCTGTCTTCGTACGCAGGTATGCCCAGCGGACGCAATTTGCCATTTGCTTTTGGGATATACGTCCGCCTAACTGGGAGCGGTTTATACTGGAATTTCTTCATCCGTTCCACTAGCCGCTGTATATTCTCCTTAGCATTCTCGTCGTATTGCACCTTACTTACGCCGTCTATTCCCGCTGCTTTCTTTCCGTTCTGTTTTCGGTGTTCCGCCATCAGGCTTTGCTCATTGACGCTGTGCATAAGCCCCTGCACCGTCGCAAAGTGTTCTGACTGATACCTTATTCCCTTTGCTTCTTGTGCCATTGATATTGACCTCTCGTGTCCTCAATGTTTCCACTCCGGGAACGACTGTTTGCTGACCCCTTCGCTCCACTTGCTTTCACAAGCTTCTTCACTACTATGAGTCAGTCCGACTCCTGATGTGCCATTTGCTTCCCTACGCTCAGCTGAGAGTTTAAGGTTGCATACCATCTCTGGAACACATCAGGTCTCCCGGGTATACGTGTAGTACCTTGTGCGCTCGCCACGCTCTCAGACCCCGGCGGAACCTACGCATTCTTGCATAACGGTTGCGCATTGCTGCCTGCTGTGTCATGGAGCACATCGGCTTCCGCTCTTTATATATAACGGGGCTCAATCACTTCACGCTTTCGCATTGCGGCTCTCGCACTCCTCTGCCAACAGGAACCTCTTTGACAAGTCTTTTGGCCTTAGGTGCGCTATATTGCGATTTGGAGGAAACATTAAAAAAGCCTATTGATTTAATCACGGTTAGCTCATTGCAGCAAAGGGCCCAAATGCCAAGTGAACAGGATTTCCGAGAGGCAGTTTTGAATGAAAGGGTGAAGCTCTATGATGTCGCCTGATTTGCCGCGTATCTAGCACATTCGGGATTATTGCGTTGAAGTGGAAAGAACGATTGCTCGTTACGGAAATTCCTTTGACATCTTTGATCAAGACCCCGACTATCAGCGCTCTGTTTCGTTCCGCATTCTGCAGATTGGTGAGCTCAGTGGTGGTCTGTCGCAGGAGTATCGTCAGGCAACCGCCAAATATGTTCAGTGGGGCCTATCAAAGGAATGCGAAATCTAGTTGCCCACAACTACGGAAGCATGAGCCGGGACATCATCTGGGAAACCGCCAGCGTTGATATTCCGGCTTTAAAAAACTTCTGCGAGGGGCAGCTTTCCGCTGGTGAATCGTGACCGCATTTTGACCGCAAAAGTCGTTGTAAACCTATATAATTGGGATAATACCGCTAAATGCAGATAGCAGAACCGCCTATTATCCACCATATATAGCAGAAGCCAAATATTCATCATCGAGTGGGAATAAGCCGCCCCCCAAAAAGCTGAATCATTAAGAATCAAGAGCTATCTGATCTCAGGTGAGATCAGATAGCTCTTTTTTGTTCACTATTTCTTTTGGGCAACCGCGCCACCCGGTAAAACAGGACTTTACGCTTTCTCCAGCGCCTGTGTTGCCAGTTTCAGGTCCTCCACCAGTTCCAAAGCCGTGTCCAGCACGTCGGCGCCGGGCTTCAGCTTCAGCGTCAGCATAGGCGTTTCTCCGGCGGAGAGGGTCAGGCGGAACTTGTACTTGGCCAGGCCGCACACCTGCACAAGGGCCTCCGGCCGAAACACCGCCAATGTGAAGCGGAGAACGTCCTTCTTCTGGGTGATGTCGGACACCCCCGCCTTGGCGGCGGCCGCCCGCAGCAGCGCCACGTCCAGCAGGGCCAGCACCGGTTTAGGCGGCTCGCCGTAGCGGTCGATCATCTCGTCCATCAAATCGGAGGCATCGTCGTTGGTGCGGATGGCGGCAATGCGGCGGTAAAGGTCCATCCGCTGCTCCGGCGAAGCCACATACCGCTCCGGAATGTTGGCGTTCAGGGTCAGGTCGGCGGCGCACTCCGTCTCCACCTGCTTCTCCTCGCCCCGTTCCTCCAGAACCGCTTCTTCCAGCAGCTTCAGATAGAGGTCGTAGCCCACGCTCATCAGGTAGCCGGACTGCTCCGGCCCCAGCAAGTTGCCGGCGCCCCGGATCTCCAGATCCCGCATGGCGATCTTGAAGCCGGAGCCGAACTCCACATACTCCCGGATGGCCGCCAGCCGCTTGGCGGCGGTCTCCTGCAGAATCTTGCCCTTCTGGTAGGTGAGGTAGGCATAGGCCCGGCGGGTGCTGCGGCCGATGCGGCCCCGGATCTGGTGGAGCTGGGCCAGGCCCAGCCGGTCGGCGTCCTCCATGATGAGGGTGTTGACATTGGGAATGTCAATGCCGGTCTCGATGATGGTGGTGCACACCAGAATGTCTGCTTCGCCGTCCACCATAGCCTGCATGACGGCGGACAGTTCCTGCTCGCTCATCTTGCCATGGCCCACCACCACCCGGACCTCCGGCCCCAGCAGCTTCTGGATGCGGGAGGCCGTCAGGTCGATGGTCTCCACCCGGTTGTGGAGGTAATAAATTTGTCCGCCACGGGCCAATTCCTTCCGCATGGCATCCTCCAGAATGGCCCAGTCGTGCTCCAACACATAGGTCTGCACCGGCTGGCGGTCGGCGGGAGGCTCCTCAATGGTGGACATATCCCGCAGGCCGGAAAGGGCCATGTTCAGCGTCCGGGGAATGGGCGTGGCCGACAGGGTCAGCACGTCCACCTGGCGGCTCATCTCCTTGAGCCGCTCCTTGTGGGTCACGCCGAAGCGCTGCTCCTCGTCGATGACCAGCAGCCCCAGATCCTTGAACTCCATATTTTTCTGCAAGAGCTTGTGGGTGCCGATCAGCAGGTCCAGACCGCCGGTGCGGGCAGCCTCCAAAATGCGTTTCTGCTCCTTGGCGGTGGTGAATCGGGAAAGGACCTCGATCTTCACCGGGAAATCTTTGAACCGGCCGCAGGCGGTGGCATAGTGCTGCTGGGCCAGAACGGTGGTGGGCACCAAGATCGCCGCCTGCTTGCCGTCCAGAATACATTTCATAATGGCCCGGAGCGCCACCTCCGTCTTGCCATAGCCCACATCGCCGCAAAGGAGGCGGTCCATGGGCCGGGACTTTTCCATGTCCTTTTTGATGTCGGCAATGGCCTGTAATTGGTCCCCGGTCTCGGCGTAGGGGAAGGCCTCTTCAAACTCCGTCTGCCACGGGGAATCCGGCGAGAAGGCAAAGCCGGGGCGGCGTTGCCGTTCGGCGTACAGCTTGGTCAGTCCCGCCGCCAGATCCTTGGCGGCTTTCCGGGCCTTGGTTTTCTGCTTGGCCCACTCCATTCCGCCCAGCTTGTTAAGCCGGGTCCGCTCCTGATCCTCTCCCCCGCCGATATACTTGCTCACCAGATCCAGTTGGGTCACAGGCACATACAGGCAGTCGCCCCCGGCGTAGTCGATCTTGATATAGTCCTTTTCCACGCCGTCCACCGGCATCCGCTGGATGCCCACGAAGCGGCCGATGCCATGGTGCACATGCACCACCAGGTCGCCGGGGGACAGATCCGTGTAGGATTGGAGTTTTTGGCGGTTGGAATCCTTTTTCAGCTTCAGCTTTTTCTGGGTGGGGGCCGTTAGCTGTCCCTCTGTCAGCACCGCCAGCTTCAGCGCCGGCCACTCACAGCCCGCGGACAGCGCTCCCACGGTGATCCGCAGCTCGCCGGGCTTCGGCATAGCGGTCCCCTTCAGATCCAGCGCAGCAGGGATTCCCCGCTCCTCCAGGAGCCGCAGCAGGTTCTTCGCCCGGACCTCACCGCCGCAGAGCACCAGCACAGCACTGCCGGTGTTCCGGTAGTGCTCCAAGTCCGTGACGGCGGTCTCCAGACTGCCGCCGTAGGAGCTGAGCTGCCGGGCGTTGATGGCCAGCAGGCCGCGGGGCTTCAGGGGGTGCCGGGAGGTGGGCAGCGCGTCCAGCATCACCACCGGAAAATCCGCCAACTGCGCGAACAGCGCCTCTCCGGAAAGACAGACCTCCGCCGCGTCCCCCACCATCAGACCGGCCTCCATAAGGGCCTCCGTGTCCTGATGGAGCTGAAGCAGCACGGTTTTCACCCGCTGTTCAACGCGCCCTCCTTCGCAGAGGAACACCACGGCGTCCGGCGGCAGGTAGTCCGCGCCTCCGGCGGCGTCCGGGTAGATCAAGCCCAGATAGCGGTCCAGTCCATTGACCTCCGCACCGTTCCGGAAGCGTTCCGCGTCTCCCCGGAGAGTCTGGGCAATTTTCTCTCCGTTTTCTTTCTTAGCGTACTTGACGGCCAGCTTTTCGATCTGCTCCGCCAGATGGGTAAGCCCGCCGGGAGTCAATCCCGGCAGAACTTCCGCCGCCGGCAGCAGCAGTGCGGCGGATACATTTTCCGTCCGCCGCTGGGTGCCGGGGTCGAACAGTCCCAGAGAGTCGATCTCATCGTCGAAAAACTCGCACCGCACCGGCTGCTCCATCAGGGGGGAGAACACATCCAGAATACCGCCCCGCAGAGCGAACTGGCCCACGCCCTCCACCTGATCGCAGCGGCTATACCCCGCCTGTAACAAGCGGTCCGTCAGTTCCTTCAGGTCCGCCCGGCCGCCTGTCTCCAGTGTCATGGACAGCTCTGCCAACCGATGGGGCGGCATGGTCCGGGCCAAGAGGGCGTCCACCGTGGCAACCACTACCGGCGCATTGCCCGCCGCCATCTGGTGCAGCGCTGCCAAGCGGCTCCGCTCCCACTCCCGGGAGGAAACGGCGTTGGGCCGGAACTGCCATTCTCTCGCCAGCAGCGTCACCGGCATCTCACCGGTCAGACTTTGCAGATCACCCGCCAGTTGACGGGCCTCCCGCTCGTCGGCACAGAGAAACACCATGGGCCGTCCGGCTCCGGCGGCCACCGCCGCGCCGACGCAGGCCCGCTGTACTGGCTGGGTGCCGGTGAGGACAGCAGGGCATCCGCCGTTTTCCACCCGGCTCACCAGCTCAGCCACTTCCGGCAGCGTTTGTAGAGTTTTCAGAAACGCGTCCATCCGACACCTCCTGACAAAAGTCATGCTTTACGCGCAAATGGGCGCACTCCGGCCCTGGTGGCCGGGGTGTGCCGCTGTTTTCCTATGCTATTATATGCCCGTCAGGCCGGTCAGTTATAATCGTTCATGGCCTTTTGACAGCCGTTTTCGATGATATCCTCCGCCGCCTTGACGGCGTTTTCAAAACTCTCCACCAGAATCTTCCGCTCCGCCTGAGAGGGCACGCCGATGACCCAGTCGATCATCTCCGCACCGCCGCCGGACGGGGCGCCGGTGCCGATTTTGATGCGGGGAAACTCCTGAGTCCCCAGATGGGCAATGATGTTCTTGATGCCGTTGTGACCGCCGGCGGAGCCGGTGGGCCGCACCCGCAGCTTACCCACGGGGAGGGACACGTCATCGTAGATCACCAGCACATGATCGGCGGGGATCTTATAGAACTGCACCGCCTCATGGACAGCCTCACCGGAAAGGTTCATATAAGTCTGCGGCTTCATCACCAGGCACTTCTGGCCCCCGAAGCGGACGATGTTATAGGCAGATTTGAACTTCACTTTGTTCAGTTTCACGTTCAGCTGTTCCGCCAGCAGATCCACCGTGAGAAAGCCCATGTTGTGGCGGGTATGCTCATACTTCTGGCCGGGGTTGCCCAGGCCCACGATGAGCCAGTCCACCGCCCCGCCGGATTTTTCAAAGATCATAGGGAATTCCTCCTTGTTTGCTTGTATCATATACCAAAGGAAACGGGGAAGCAAGTCTGCTTCCCCGTTTTTTATATTACACTCAATGCGCTGGTTTTGGGCCGGATCGTTACCGGAACAGCTTGGAGATGGAGACCTCCTGATAGGTACGCTCGATGGCCTCAGAGAACATGGAAGCCACGGACAGATACTTGATCCGTGCCCGGACCGCTTCGGGATGGGCGGGAATGGTATCCAGCAGAGCCAGCTCCTCAATGTTGCTGGACTCCAGACGGTCAATGGCAGGACCGGAGAGGACGCCGTGGCTGGCGCAGGCGTAGACCTTGTTGGCACCGCCCACTTCCACGATGGCCTTGGCAGCGTTGCACAGAGAGCCTGCGGTATCCACCATGTCATCAAAGAGGATGCAGTCCTTGCCCTTCACGTCGCCAATGACATTCATGACCTCGCACTGGTTGGCCTTCTGGCGGCGCTTGTCCACGATAGCCAGCTGCATGTGCAGCTTCTGAGCGAAGGCGCGGGCGCGGGCCACGGAGCCAACGTCGGGAGAGACCACCATCATATCCTCGCACTTGTCACCGAACTTCTTGGCGTAATAATCCACAAAGATGGGGTTGCCCAGCAGGTTATCCACGGGGATGTCGAAGAAGCCCTGGATCTGGGAGGCGTGGAGGTCCATGGTCAGCACACGGTCAGCACCGGCAGCGGTGATCATGTTGGCCACCAGCTTGGCAGAGATGGGATCGCGGGCCTTGGCCTTGCGGTCCTGACGGGCATAGCCGAAATAGGGGATGACGGCGGTGATACGGCCGGCAGAGGCGCGGCGTAGCGCGTCGATCATCACCAGCAGCTCCATCAGGTTGTCATTGACAGGCTTGCAGGTGGACTGGACTACGAACACGTCGCTGCCGCGGACGGTCTCGTACAGGGAGACGGAGACCTCGCCGTCAGCGAAGCTCTTGACCTCAGATTCACCCAGCTTGGTGCCCATCATCTGGCAGATCTCAGCCGCCAGAGGCTGGTTTGCGTTACCGCAGAAAACTTTGATGTCCTTCCCGTGAGAAATCATAGGAATTTTCCTCTCTTTTCTGTATATTTTATATATTCAAAATTTCAAAATTACGATTCTTGTTCCATCTTCGCCAAAACCGGTTCCAGTTCAGCGATGGTCTCCGGTCCGAAGATCGGCAGCCAGCCGGACACCAGCGAAGCGCCGGATACAGCGTTGGTCATCTTGTTCTTCCAGACCTCCCGCAGTTCCCGTCCGGGTGCGGAATAGGCAAAGCCGGGGCCGGCCTGAGCCATAGGCAGAGCCGCGCGGCAGAGGACCAGGGTGTCCTCGTCATTGTCCAGGAAATTCAAAAGCTCGGCATGCTGCTCAGAGATCACAACATCCGTTCCCTCCGGGAAGCAGGCAGCCGCCTCCTCAGCAAAGCGGGGCGAGCAGACAACAAAAAACCGCTGAACGCCATCCGCCAAACATTGCACAACGGCCCGCTCCATGATTGGGCGGTGCAATATGGCTTCCAGCATCAGCGGTTTGTGACCTGCAGGAATAGAGTGATCCTCTTCCAGAATAAACACAGCACGACACGTGTGATCCATGGTAAGTCCCTCCTGTCCGTCAGGCCGCATAGCGACCGGAATCTTATCACTGTCATTATACCAAACTTTTTAGGGAAATCCACCCCTTCCCGGAAAAAGTTCAAGGTAATTTCCTCCAAATCTTTCGTCCTTTTCTGTTTGAATTTATCAAAGACACCGGAAATTCAGCAAATTAACTAAAAAACCTCAATTTTTTGAGAATACATACCCACTCCCCCCGCGCAAACCATTCAACCGCCCAAAGAATCGCAAAATTCATCACAAAACAGTTGAATTTCTATCGGTAAAGGATTACAATAGTATCCATTCGAGCCAAAAGGAGGGAACATCTGTGCTGAATATCGTATTGGTGGAGCCTGAGATCCCTCAGAATTGCGGCAATATCGCCCGCACCTGCGCCGCCACCGGCAGCCGTCTGCATCTGATCCGGCCGCTGGGCTTTGACATCTCCGAGCGGGCTGTCAGGCGGGCGGGACTGGACTACTGGCATCTGGTGGAGGTCTTTGACTATGAAAACCTGGATGACTTTTTTGAAAAGTGTCCGGAGGCCGCGCAGGACTGCTGGCTGACCACCACAAAAGCCCCTCGATCCTATCAGGAAGCCCGGTTCTCCCCGAATAGCTGGATCTTCTTCGGCAAAGAGACCGCCGGACTTCCCATGGATCTCCGAGAGCGTTTCCGGGACCGCTGCATCCGTCTGCCCATGATCGATGAGGCCCGGAGTCTGAACCTCAGCAACACCGTGGCCGTATGCGTGTACGAGGCGCTGCGGCAAAATGATTTCCCCGGCCTGCTGGGTGTGGGGGAAATGGCGAAAACCCCTTAATCACTGCAAATCAATGATCGTATAGGAGTTTGCTTATGAATTACCAGAAAAAGACCGTCCGCGACATCGACGTGAAGGGCAAGAAGGTCCTTCTCCGCTGCGATTTCAATGTCCCTCAGGACAAAAAGACCGGTGCCATCACCAGTGACAAGCGCATCGTGGCCGCTCTGCCCACCATTCGGTATCTGCTGGATCAGGGCGCGGCGGTGATCGCCTGCTCTCACCTGGGAAAGCCCCAGCCGGATTTTGACAAATGGGTCAAAAAGCAGACAGAAAAGGGTAAGGATCCCGCAGAACTCACCGAGACTGCCTGGAGCAAGGAGCAGAAGAAGCTGACCCTGGCTCCCGTAGCCGCCCGTCTGGCAGAGCTGCTGGGACAGGAAGTTATCTTCGCCAGCGACGTCGTGGGTGAGGATGCTCAGGCTAAGGCCGCGGCCCTGCAGCCCGGTCAGGTCCTGCTGCTGGAAAACACCCGCTTCGAAAAGGGCGAGACCAAGAACGATCCCGCCTTCGCACAAAAGCTGGCTTCCATGGCCGAGGTCTACGTGTCCGACGCTTTCGGCGCCGTCCACCGGGCTCACGCCTCCACCGCCGGTGTGGCGGCTTATCTCCCCGCCGTCTCCGGCTTCCTGATCGAGAAGGAGCTGGAAGTCATCGGCGGCGCGCTGGCTAACCCCAAGCGGCCTCTGGTAGCTATCCTTGGCGGCAGCAAGGTCTCCTCCAAGATTGGCGTCATCAACAATCTGCTGGAGATCGCCGACACCATCATCATCGGCGGCGGCATGGCCTACACCTTCTCTGCCGCTCAGGGCGGTCAGGTGGGCGACAGCCTGCTGGAAGCCGACTGGGAAGCCTATTCTCTGGAAATGCTGGAAAAGGCCAAGGCCAAGGGCGTAAAGCTGCTGCTGCCGGTGGACACCGTGATCGCAGACGCCTTCTCTCCCGACGCCAACAGCAAGGTAGTCAAGTCCGGTGAGATCCCCGCCGGCTGGCAGGGTCTGGACATTGGCCCCGAAACCGTGAAGCTGTACTGCGACGCTGTGGCCGATGCCGGTACCGTTATCTGGAACGGTCCTATGGGCGTGTTTGAGTTCCCCGCCTTTGCTGTGGGCACTAAGGCTGTGGCCGAGGCTCTCAGCAAGACCTCCGCCATCACCATCATCGGCGGCGGCGACTCTGCTGCGGCTGTGGAGCAGCTGGGCTATGCTGACAAGATGACCCACATCTCCACCGGCGGCGGTGCTTCCTTGGAATTCATGGAGGGCAAGGAACTTCCCGGCGTGGCCTGCCTGCTGGATAAGTAATTGCAGCGCAGCGGGCTTTGCCCGCTATCGCTGTCCGGCAAAATCAGGAACTTCACATAGTTCGATCCCACAAAGCGGCAGAGCATTCTGCCGCTTTCCATACGATTTTTTCGCAAAAACAGTCGAATTTTTCAAAAATACTTGACAAATCCCCTCGTTTTCGCTATAAAATAATAAGTTTTATTGTCGAGCCTTTTTCGGACCGCCCTGACGGCCCTCCGAAACGGTCCGATCATCGTTATCAAAGATACAAAAGGAGAAAAAAGAGTTATGAACCGCAGATACCGTAAGACTGTCATCGCCGGCAACTGGAAGATGAACATGACCGCCACCGAGACCAAGAAATTCGCCGAGGACCTGAAGAAGATCATGCCCCGCGCCAAGTGGTGCGACACCCTGATCTGTGTCCCCGCCTGCAATATTTCCACCGCTATGAAGGCTTTCAAGGATCTGCGGATCTCCGTGGGTGCTGAGAACGTCTACTTTGAGGAGAAGGGCGCTTACACCGGCGAGGTTTCCGCCGATATGCTGAAGGATCTGGGCGTGAAGTACGTCATCGTGGGTCACAGCGAGCGCCGTCAGTATTTCTGCGAGACTGACCAGACTGTCAACAAGAAGGTCCACGCTGTGCTGAACGCCGGCATGAACCCCATCATCTGCGTGGGTGAGAGTCTGGAGCAGCGTGAGACCGGCATCACCAATGAGTGGATCGCTCTGCAGGTCAAGAGCGCTCTGAACGGTGTCCCCGCCGAGAAACTGCGCCGCTGCATCATCGCCTATGAGCCCATCTGGGCCATCGGCACCGGCAAGACCGCCACTGCCGAGCAGGCCGGTGAGGTCTGCTCCAACATCCGTGCTGCCATCCGTGGCCTGTACGGTGCCCGCGTGGCCCGCAGCGTCACCATCCAGTACGGCGGCAGCATGAACCCCAAGAACGCTGCTGAGCTGCTGGCCCAGCCCGATATCGACGGCGGCCTCATCGGCGGTGCTGCTCTGAAGCCCGAGCAGTTCGTGGACATCATCAACGCGGCCAATCAGGAATAATGCGGAAAAGCGGGGGGACACAGTCCCCCCCTTTATGCGAAATGAGGTTTCTATGAACAAAACACCGACCACACTCATCATTATGGACGGATTCGGTCTCCGGACTGAGACGGAGGGCAACGCCGTTGCCGCCGCCAACACCCCTCGTCTGGATCAGTTCTTTCAGGAGTATGCCCATACAGAGCTGTCCGCCTCCGGTCTGGATGTAGGTCTGCCTGCAGGCCAGATGGGCAACAGTGAGGTGGGCCACACCAACATCGGCGCAGGCCGGGTGGTGTTTCAGGACCTGCCCCGGATCAGCAAATCCATTGATGAAGGAGATTTCTTCCAGAATCCCGCCTATGTTCACGCCATGGACGCCTGCAAGGAAAAGCGCTCTGCCCTTCACCTCATGGGTCTGCTCAGCGACGGCGGTGTCCACTCCCACATCGACCACCTCTTCGCCCTGATGCAGATGGCAAAGGACCGTGGCCTTGAGCGGGTCTACATCCACGCATTTCTGGATGGACGGGACGTTTCCCCCACCTCCGGCGTGGACTATGTGACCCGGACGGTGGAAAAGTGCCGGGAGCTGGGCGTGGGTAAGATCGCAACCCTCATGGGCCGTTACTACGCCATGGACCGCGACAAGCGCTGGGACCGTGTGGAAGCCGCCTATGACGCCATGGTCTACGGTGAGAGCGCCCACGTCAATCCCCTGCCCGTGGCAGCGGTGAAGGATGCCTACGCCGCCGGCGTCACCGACGAGTTCATCGAGCCGGTGATCTGTGATGGGGACGGCACCATCTCCGATAATGACAGTGTGATCTTCTTCAACTACCGCCCTGACCGGGCCCGTGAGATCACCCGGACCCTTGTGGACCCGAAGTTCGACGGCTTCACCCGCCAGTATTTCCCCGTGACCTTCGTCTGCACCACGGAGTATGACGCTACCATGCCCAATGTGGAGGTGGCCTACCCCCGTCAGGCCGTCCGCAACGGTCTGGGTGAGTATCTCAGCAATCTGGGACTGACCCAGCTCCGCATCGCGGAAACGGAGAAGTATGCCCATGTGACCTTCTTCTTCAACGGCGGCGTGGAGACCCAGTTCCCCGGCGAGGACCGGGTGCTGGTGCCCTCTCCCAAGGTGGCAACCTACGATCTCCAGCCGGAGATGAGCGCCTACGAGGTGTGCGACAAGTGCGTGGAGCGGATCGAATCCGGTGCGTATGATGTCATCATCCTGAACTTCGCCAACTGCGACATGGTGGGTCACACCGGCGTCTTTGACGCGGCGGTGAAGGCCGTGGAGACCGTGGATGAGTGCGTGGGCCGTGTGGTGGACGCCACCATGAAAATGGGCGGCATCGCCATGATCACCGCCGACCACGGCAACGCCGAAACCATGACCCAGGAGGACGGCTCTCCCATGACCGCCCACACCACCGATTTGGTGCCCTTCATCCTCTGCGGCGCCGGTTCGGAGCTGCGTCAGGGCCGTCTGGCGGACATCGCTCCCACCATTCTGGATGTGATGGGCCTTGCCGTACCGGAGGAGATGGACGGCCAGACCCTGATTGTGAAATGATCCGGTAAAACCTCCCGCCATAGGACGGCTGGCTTCCCTCGCAAGGGCTGAACGCAAGCCGTACCTAAATGCAGCCACAACCGCATATGATCCAGAGAAGCCCCATTCCATGGGGCTTCTCTTTTTTACTTTGCCCTCGTGTGAAAATGCCAAATTCCGAGGCTGTCTCCACAACGCAAACGTTATCGTCATTTTTGTCTTTTATTTGTGAAATTATCTTTTTAATTTCCTTATGTACGCATAAACAGTGATATAATGTAATATAAAGATTTTATAAATATTGCAAACGTTTGCATTGATTTTATAAAAATCAAGGTGTATACTGATGCAATCAAATGCAGGAGAGAAGGATTCATTCACATGTCTACACTCTTATCTGTTTCCATTGCGGTTCTGGCAGGACTTCTGATGACGCGCGTATTCAATCTGTGGCGATTGCCGGACGTAACTGCGTATCTGGTGGCCGGTGTACTGATCGGCCCCTATGTTCTGGGGAGTATGCATATTACCGGTCTGGGGCTGGTCTCAGCCGATGCGGTAAGCAGTCTGCAACTGGTCTCCGAGGTCGCGCTGGGCTTCATCGCCTTTTCCATCGGAAATGAGTTCCGTCTGGAGGACCTGAAATCCACGGGCAACCAGGCTGCCGTCATCGGCGTTGTCCAGGCCTTGACCGCCACCCTGCTGGTGGACGCCGCACTGCTGACGGTCCACATGCTGCTGCCGGAAAAACTGTCCGCGGCTCAGGCGATCACCCTGGGCGCCATTGCGACGGCTACTGCGCCGGCCGCCACGCTGATGGTGGTGCGCCAGTATAAAGCAAAGGGTCCGGTGACCAATCTTCTTCTGCCCATCGTCGCACTGGATGACGCAGTGGGCCTGATCGTGTTTGCGATCAGCTTCGGCATTTCCAAAGCGCTGGTCAGCGGCGAGTTGGATCTGATCTCCATTCTGCTCAACCCCTTGCTGGAGATCGTCGCGTCTCTGGCATTGGGTGCCGCCGCAGGCTGGCTGCTGACCAAGCTGGAGGTCCTCTTTCATTCCAATACAAACCGCCTGAACATGACCATTTCCCTCGTTTTTCTGACGGTGGCCCTGTCCATGTCGCACATCACCCTTGGGCCGGTAACTATCAGCTTTTCCTCTCTTCTGGTCTGCATGATGTTGGGAACGGTGTTCTGCAATCTCTGCCCCCAGTCTGCCGATTTGATGAAAGCCGCAGACAAATGGACCTCTCCCCTTTTTGCGCTGTTCTTCGTCATCAGCGGCGCGGAGTTGGAGCTGGGTGTCTTTACGGATTGGGCCATTGTGTGCATTGGTCTGGTCTACATCCTGTTCCGCTCTGCCGGCAAATATATCGGTGCCTTTGCCAGCTCCAAATATATGAAATGCGGACCGGAGATCTGTAAATATCTGGGGATCACCCTGCTGCCTCAGGCAGGTGTAGCGCTGGGAATGTGCACAACCGCTATGCAGCTTGGAGAGCAGGGCGGATTGATCCGCAATATCACCCTCTTCTCTGTACTGATCTACGAGATGGTCGGTCCTCTTCTGACACGGCAGGCCCTGATGGCCGCCGGGGACATCCAGCCTCTGTCCGCCGAGGTCTGCCAGCGCCGTCCGGCTCGGGTACGCTCTGCCAAGCGGAGCCGGGCGTAAAGTATCTGTCCAAAAAAACAACACCATCCGGATGGATGGTGTTGTTCAGCGTGTCGAAAAAATTTTTTCGCCCCGCTGAGCAAGTTTCCAGAACTTTATAAAAGTTCTGGAAACTTAGGATTTTAATGGCACGAGACACCCTTCTTGGGTTTCCCGCGCACACCCTTCCTTACCGTTGCGGAGGATTTACCACTTTATTGACAGTCTCAACAACACCATCCATTCGGATGGTGTTGTTTTCCTATCTGTTCTGTTGTCTGTGCTTACCGGCGGGTTTTCCTGCGCTGAATGGACCGCAGCAATCCTCTGCACTGCCACAGGCTCAGCAGAGCAAATACCGCCGCCGGAACGCCTAACAGTCGCAGTCCCCAAGCATCCTGCACCAGACTGCCCGCAAAGGAGCCTGCGGCGATGCCAAAGTTATAGGACACCGGCTGCACCGACGCGCAGAGGCTGGCTGCCGCCGGGTATTCCGCCTCTGCCAATCCCAGAGAATGGACCTGCACCGGCGTATTCAGCAGATACATCAGCAGGCCCATGGCAAACAGCCCTGTCAATCCCAGCCACCGGTTCACCAGCAGCAGAGGCAGCACGGCAAACAGCAGAACCTGCGCGGCAAAGAACACCGGCAGGGGCTTCAGACCGCCTTTTTCCGCAAGGCATCCGGAAAACAAATTGCTGGCGGCACTGCAAAGCCCCATCCCCAGTAGGACCGGACTGACCGCCGTCTCCGGCAGACCCAGCGTACCGGTCAGCGTCGGTGTCAGATAGGTGTAGACCGTATAGGTAGCGGAAGCGCTGAACAGCACCATCAAAACGCAGTGCCAGCAGCGACTGTCCCGCAGCACCGCGAACTGGTTCAGCAGGCCGCCTTCTGCCGGAGGGACATCGATCTCCCGCGGCAGCAGCCGGGCCAGCACAGGCAGCAGCACCAGTCCCATTGCCAGGATCACGCCAAAGGTGGCCCGCCAGCCAAGAGCGTGGCACACCGCTGTACCGATGGGCACCCCCGCCACCGCCGCCACGGAAAAGCCCGCGTACACGGCGGAAATGGCCCGGGCCGTCTGTTCCGGGGAAGAAACCTCCTTCGCATACAGCATAGCCACTGCGGTGAGGGTCCCGGACACCAGCGCCGCCACTACACGGGATGCATACAGCACCGTCACGCCGGGAGCCAGCATACTCAGGACATTCACACCCAGAAACAGGAGCATCAGCCCCATCAGCAGGCGGAAGCGGTCCATTCGGCCGGTCAGGGCCGTGAGCAGCGGCGTTCCTACCGCATAGCAGGCGGCAAATACGCTGACCAACCGCCCCACGGCGGCCAGAGATACATTCAGCCCCGCCGCAATATCCGGCAGGATACCTACGATCACAAATTCACAGGTGCCCAGGGTAAAGCCCAAAGCGGCCAGCGCCAGCACAGCCGCCGGTAAACGATGCTTTTTCATCATGCGCTCCTTACTATGTGTTTATATGTGTGCGTACACAGTTTTACCCGGAAACAGCGGAGAACCGCAGTCCCCCGTTTCTTTCCATATTTACCGTCAAATACTCTCCGAATTGAGAATGGGGCAAGCGGTCACATAGGTGTCCCGGTCAGGCCGCTGTCCCATCAATGCCTCAAAAAGCACAGACAGCGCCTGATAAGGCTGATACGCCAGATCCTGCCCGATAGTAAAATCCACCTCGCCGCTTTTCAGCAGCTCCTGAATCTCCGGGCCGCAGTCGTGGGAAAGGATGTGGACCTTTTCTGCCAGGCCCCGGCTCCGGAGAACTTCCGCGCAGGCCGGGACGCTGGGGTTCGCCATATACACCATCCGCAAATTTGGATGCGCCGCCAATGCACTTTCCACCGTTTCCGCCGTTTTCCGGTAATCCCGGTGGGTGGCGGCGATCACACCGTTTTCCTCCGGGATCCCCCGCTCCGCCAGCCGCTCCAGAAACCCGTCCACACGGGCCTTATGCGCCGTATATTTCGGATCGGCATAGATGACCAGAAACGCATCACCACGGCTCAGAAAGCAGGATGCGATCTCTCCGGCCACCCGTCCGGCCCGATGGCCGTCCTCGCCCACATAGCAGATTCGCCGTCCGCCGGGCACGTCGGAGTTGAAGGTCGCCACCGGGACCCCCCGCTCTGACAGCCGTTCCAGCGCCCGCCGGATCTCCTCGGTGCCGGAAGCGCACAGCGCGACGGCCTGTGCGCCGTTTTCCACTGCCTCATTCAGCAAGCGCAGACATTCCGCCTCGTCCCCCGACGGGTAGTTCCGGATGTCCAGCGACACATTGTAATCTCTGTATTCCTCCAGAAAGCGGGCTGTACCGGCATCCATCTCATCCCGCACAAAGCCCTCTTCCCATTCCGGCTGCACCAGCGCCAGCTTCCGGGGCGTACCGCTGGTGGCCAGGGCGCTGGCCATCCGGTTGGGATGATAGTCCAGTTCCTCCATCACGCGCAGGACCCGCTCCCGGACTTCCGCCTTTACATAAGGCCGGTCATGGAGCACCCGGTCTACTGTGCCGATGGATACACCGGCCCGCTCCGCAATCATTTTAATGGTGGTCCGCATGGTTGGTTCCTCCGTCCTATGTCAACGCGCATACAGTAGCAGATTTTTAGGAATTGTCAATAGGTGCCGAAAAATTCTTTCTCCCGGCAACAATTTGCCTTTTTATTGTCCGTGTTGCAGCGCATTTCCGTCTCATTCAAAATTTTATGTATACAAATACTCTTTTCTGTGCTATACTATATCAAATCTGGCACCGGGGGGCAAGGCTTCCCTGCCGTTTTCTTACATTTTATTTATTTCACCTGTATTTTTCCGCGGCCCGGGAGCCTGCGGTTGAATAAATAGAGCTTTTCATACGAGATCGGACAGACGTGACCGAACCTCCGCCGGCGAAACGGGGCCGTGCGGACAACGGACGTCTTTATTTGCCGTGCCTCTTTAGGCACCTGCGTCCACTTTACGTCATCCGTATTCTCTGAAAAGCTCCTACATATTTCCGCCCTTTTGAGGGCGTTCAGCAAAGGAGTTTCTATATCTATGGCAGAAAAACTGAAAATCATTCCCCTTGGCGGTCTCAACGAGATCGGCAAGAACATGACCGCCTATGAATACGGCGGCGAAATCATCGTGGTGGACTGTGGTATGGCCTTCCCCGGTGATGACATGTACGGCATCGACTGCGTGATCCCCGATGTCAGCTACCTCATCAAGAACAAGTCCCGAATCCGGGGCCTGTTCATCACCCACGGCCACGAGGACCACATCGGCGCCATCCCCTATGTGCTCAAGCAGATCAACATGCCCATCTACTGCACCCGCTTCACCGCCGGTCTCATCAAGCTGAAGCTGGAGGAGCACCAGCTGGTGAAATCCACCAAGCTCATCACCGTAGAGGCGGGCAAGAGCGTCCGGGCAGGCAAGTTCACCGTGGAGTTCATCCATGTGAACCATTCCATCGCCGACTCCGTGGCTTTCGCCATCCACACTAAGATGGGCACCATCGTCCACACCGGCGACTTCAAGATCGACTCCACCCCCATTGACGGGGAGGTCATCGACCTGGCCCGCCTGGGTGAGCTGGGCAAGGAGGGGGTCCTGTGTCTGTGCGCCGACTCCACCAACGTGGAGCGTCCCGGCTTCACCCCCTCCGAAAAGGTGGTGGGCGCCACCTTCATGCGCCAGTTCCAGAATTGCGACGAGCGTATCATCGTCACCACCTTCGCCTCCAACGTCCACCGTGTCCAGCAGGTGCTGGACGCCGCCGCCCAGTGCGGCCGGAAGGTGGCCGTTACCGGCCGCAGCATGGAGAACATGATGAAGGTCTCCACGGAGCTGGGCTATATGAAGGTCCCCAAAAACACACTGGTGGACATCAACAAGCTCAAGGGCCTGCCCAAGAACAAGCAGGTCATCGTCACCACCGGCTCTCAGGGCGAGGAAATGAGCGCCCTGTACCGCATGGCCTTCTCCACCCACAAGCAGGTGGAGATTGGCGCCGGCGACAAGGTGATCCTCTCCGCCTCCGCCGTTCCCGGCAACGAAGTCACGGTGGGCCGTGTCATCAATGAGCTGTTCCGCAAGGGTGCTACCGTGGTCTATGACCGGGCGGATATGCTTCACGTCTCCGGCCACGCCTGCCAGGAGGAGCTGAAGATCATCCACGCCCTGACGAAGCCCCGTTTCTTCGTCCCGCTCCACGGTGAGCAGCGGATGCTGCAGATCCACTGCCAGCTGGCTCAGCAGATGGGCATGGACCGCAATCACATCGCCATCGCCGATAACGGCGGCGTCATTGAAATCACCGGCAAGTCCATGAAGCTGTCCGCCAACTCCGTCCCCGCCGGCGAGGTGTATGTGGACGGCTCCGGCGTGGGCGACGTGGGCGCCGTGGTCATGCGGGACCGCAAGCGTCTGGCAGAGGACGGCATGGTGGTGGTGGTCCTTCCCATCGCCACGCAGGACGGCGCGCTGCTGTCCCCGCCTGAGATCATCACCCGTGGCTTCATTTATGTGAAGGAATCCGGCGATCTGATGAAGGAGCTGCAAAACGTTGCCATGAACGCCGCTGACAGCGTCACCGGCAGCCGCAAGCGCGGCCGGGATGACGGTGAGCTCCGCGGCGCGGTCAAGTCCGCTGTCAGCAGCTACCTGTTCAAAAACACCAAGCGCAGCCCCATGGTCATTCCCGTTGTGACCCGGCTGTAACATCACGGGAAAACACACACATTCCCGGTTTGCCCTGTCTTGCTTTTGTAAAAACAGCCAAAATTGGCGCGGTATGATTGACAAAGCCGACAAACCGTGTATAACGCCCCCATCAAGGCAAAGGCGTCTTAGAGTGCATGCTCTAAGACGCTTTCTCTCTTCCCCCGATCTTTTCTGCATATAACTGCCGGACAGCGGAAGCGAACCCGCTCCTATCTCCCGGCAAAACGCAAGGCAATGGAGTCTTACCGTTCGGAAGGCTCCATTGCCTTCTTATATGCAGAACCGTTCGCTGGAAGAAAACGGCAAAAATGGGAGGAAACAACTATGGAATTCAGTTCTGTCAACACCATTTGGGTGCTACTGGGCGCAGCGCTGGTCTTTTTCATGCAGGCGGGCTTCTCCATGTGCGAGGCCGGCTTCACCCGGGCCAAAAACACCGGCAATATCCTGATGAAAAACCTGATGGACTTCTGCATCGGCACCCCTTGCTTCTGGCTTGTCGGCTTCGGCATCATGTTCGGCGCGGGCACCGGCCTCTTCGGCTGGTTTGACTCCATGATCATGAAGGATTACAGCAGCATCCTTCCCTCCGGCGTCCCCCTGTGGGCCTACGCCATTTTCCAGACCGTCTTCTGCGCCACCTCCGCCACCATCGTCTCCGGCGCTATGGCGGAGCGCACCAAGTTCAGCGCCTACTGCATCTACTCCGCCGCTATCTCCCTTTTGATCTACCCCATTTCCGGCCACTGGATCTGGGGCGGCGGCTGGCTCAGTGAGCTGGGCTTCCATGACTTCGCCGGATCTACCTGTGTCCACATGGTAGGCGGCGTCTGCGCCCTGATCGGTGCCAAGATGCTGGGCCCCCGCATCGGCAAGTATGGTAAGGACGGCAAGCCCCGTGCTATCTTAGGCCACAACCTGACCTTTGCCGCTCTGGGCGTGTTCATTCTCTGGTTCTGCTGGTTCGGCTTCAACGGTGCCTCCACCGTAGGCATGGACACCGACGAGCTGATCGTCAGCGCCGGTCTAGTGTTCTTCAACACCAACCTCTGCACTGCCGTGGCCTGCTGCACCACCTTGATCTTCACCTGGCTGCGCTACGGCAAGCCAGATGTCTCCATGACCTACAACGCCGCTCTGGCGGGCCTGGTGGGCATCACCGCCGGGTGTGACGCTGTATCCCCTCTGGGTGCCGCCGTTATGGGCATCGTCTTCGGTCTGGTCATCGTGCTGGCTGTGGAGTTCTTCGATAAGGTGGCCAAGATCGACGATCCTGTGGGCGCCATCTCGGTCCATGGCGTCTGCGGTGCCCTGGGCACTATCCTCACCGGCCTCTTCGCCACCGGCGTGTCCACGGAAAAGGGGGTCTTTTACGGCGGTGGCTTCCACTTCTTTGGCGTCCAGTGCCTGGGCGTTGCTTCCGTAATCCTCTATGTGGCTGTGGTCATCACCATCGTCTTCGCCATCCTGAAGCACACCATCGGCCTGCGGGTCACGCCGGAGGAAGAAATCACCGGTCTGGATGTCTCCGAGCACGGCCTGCTCACCGCCTATGCTGGCTTCGCTATGCTGCCGGATACCGCCGCCGTGGAGACCGACGCCCCCGTGGCCGTCACTGGCAGTGTGCCCGCCGCCGAGGCCATTCCCGTCAAGCGTGTCCCCTCCTTCGACACTGCCGACGGCACCTCCCCCAAGTTCACCAAGGTGGAGATCATCTGCAAGGAATCCAAGTTTGAGGCCCTGAAAACAGCTATGCTGGAACTGGGCATCACCGGCATGACCATGAGCCACGTTCTTGGCTGCGGCATCCAGAAGGGCAAGCCGGAGTATTACCGTGGCGTGGAGGTGGAGCCCACCCTGCTGCCCAAGATCCAGCTGGACATTGTGGTCAGCAAGGTGCCTGTCCGCAGCGTCATTGAAACCGCTAAGAAGGTGCTCTACACCGGCCATATCGGCGACGGCAAGATCTTCGTCTACGATGTGGAAAACGTGGTGAAGGTCCGCACCGGCGAGGAGGGCTATGACGCCCTGCAGGATGTAGAATAAATCCATATTTGCAAAAACCCTCCCTGAAGCTGAGGCTTCCGGGAGGGTTTTTGTTATTTTTCTTTTACAGATGATGCTCCCGCAGCAGCTTTTTCGCCTGCTCCCACAGCTCATCGCTGACGGTCTGGACCACTACCGCCTTTTCCACCAGATCCGGCAGGGCCGCCTTCAGCTCCGCCTCCACGATGGTCTCATTGGTCAGGTCCGCCGAGGGGCATCCCGCGCACTGGCCCAGCAGCTTTACATACACAGTTTTCCCCTCCACATGGTCGATGGAAATGTCACCGCCATGGGAACGGAGAGCAGGCCGCACCTTTTCCTCCATCGCCGCTTCGATCCGCTCCAAATCACTCATATTTGTTCCTCCCGTGTACTTCTTTTCGCTCAGTATACCACGCTTCCCCGGAAGCGTCCACGGAAAATTTTGAAAATCCCTCTTGACATCTCGCGCCAACTGTATATACTGTGTATGTACAGTACGAACGGAGGACTTCCATGGAACTCATTATCCGAAACAACAGTGGCCAGCCTATCTACGATCAGATCAGCGGGCAGATCAAGGCCCAGATCCTCTCCGGCGCTCTGTCGCCGGGGGACGCGCTGCCCTCCATCCGTGGGCTGGCCAAGGACCTGAAAATATCCGTCATCACCACCAAGCGGGCCTATGACGAACTGGAGGCCCAAGGGCTGATCAACACCGTGGCCGGCAAGGGCTGCTTTGTGGCGGAGCCGGATCTGGCTCTGTTCCGGGAGCAATCGCTCCACCTGCTCGAGGACCATCTGGCCGCCGCCGCAGAGCTGGCGCGGACCTGCGGCCTTTCAGAGCCGGAATTGGCGGAGCTGCTGCGCCGCAAGTGGGAGGAATCTCTATGACAAATGCTATCGAATTGAACCATATCAGCAAATCCTTCGGAGAATTTTCTCTGAAGGACGTGACTCTCGCCATTCCCGCCGGGACCATCTGCGGTCTGGTGGGCGAGAACGGCGCGGGCAAATCCACCCTCATCCGCATTCTCATGGGCGCGCTGCGGCCGGACAGCGGCACCGCCGCCGCGCTGGGCGTGGACGTCTCCGCCCCGGAGTTTCTGAACGCCAAGGAGGACATCGGCGTGGTGCTGGACGAGGGGTGCTTTCCTGAGACCCTCACCGCCCCGCAGGTGGGCCGCGTGATGGCTGCCACCTACCGCCGCTGGGAGCAGGATACCTTCGACGCCTATTGCCGGCGCTTCGGCCTGCCGGAGAAAACCGCCTTCAAGGACTATTCCCGAGGTATGAAAATGAAGCTCACCATCGCCGTTGCCCTCAGCCATCAGGCACAACTTCTGGTGTTGGACGAGGCCACCGCCGGACTGGACCCCATTGTCCGAGACGAGATCTTGGAGCTTTTCAATGAGTTTACCCGGGACGAGACCCACTCCGTCCTGATCTCCTCCCACATTCTCAGCGATTTGGAAAAGCTCTGCGACTACATCGCCTTTCTCCATCAGGGGCGGCTGCTGTTCTGTGAGGAAAAGGACGACCTTCTGGAGCAATACGGCATCTTCAACGACACGGCGGAGCAAGCGGAGGCCCTCATGCCGGAAGCCATCGTGTCCATGGAAACCACGCCCTACGGCGGCGTCCGGGCGCTGGTGCGGCGGGAGCTGGCCCCGGTGGGCTTCCAACTGGAAAAGCCCACCATTGAGGACATCATCCTCTTTCTTGCGAAAGGAGAAAAGAAATGAAAGCACTTTTGCTGAAGGATTTCTATGTTCTGCGAAAGCAGATGTGGGTCTACGCGATCATTGTTCTGGCGTGGGGCGTTGTCCCCCAGGCATGGCTGAATCTGCTGGCCGTGGTCTACGGCTCCATTATCCCCTATTCCGCCATGGCCTATGACCAGCGGAGCCGCTGGGATAAATTTACCCGAATGCTGCCCTATTCCGACCAAGCAGCCGTCATGAGCCGATACGTGCTGGGCTGGATATTCATTCTTGCCAGCGCTGCCATTGTGATGCTGAGTCAAGGCATTCTCTCCCAGCTTTCCATTCCGTCGGCCTTTTTCAGCGCGCTCCCTCTCCGTATTCTTTTCGTTGCCCTGTGCATCGGGTGCCTGCTGCTGGCTCTGAATATCCCGCTGATGCTCCGCCTCGGCGCGGAAAAAGCCCGTCTGGTCTCTGCACTCACTACGTTTCTCGTCTTTGCCTCCGCAGGCGCTCTCAGCGGGCTGGCAGACGCCGAGAGCACCGCTCCCGTTATGCTAGCTTTGCCGGTGCTGGCGGTTCTTGCCATCATCGCCACCGCCGTCTCCATCCCCCTGTCCCTGAAATTCTATCGGGAAAACCGCTGAAAACCGCCGCATAAGTCTCTCCATATCGTGAAAAAGCCGTCCGGCGCTGCCGGACGGCTCAGCGCGTCGAAAAATTCCGCCCCGCTGAGCAAGTTTTCAGAACTCCAAAAAGTTCTGAAAACTATTGATTTGAATGGTGCGGGAAACCCTTCTTGGGTTTCCCGCACACACCCTTCCTTACCGTTGCGGAAGCCTGTTATTATACCGAGAAAGCCGTCCGGCTCCGCCGGACGGCTTTTTCTTATCCATTTTATTCGCTGGCATCCCCGGCGTGGCACAATCGCCATTTCAAGCCGGAGTACCGTTTCTGCTGCCGGTCATTGGCCGCCATAGAGCGGATGGCCGCGTCATCGCCCACGATGACCAGCAGCTCTCTGGCCCGGGTCAGCGCCGTATACAGCACCCCCCGCACCATGAGACTGGGTGCCGAGGGCAGGGCCGCCAGCACCACGCAGCGGTACTCGCTGCCCTGAGCCTTATGGACCGTCTGGGCATAGGCCAGGTCGATCTCGCTGAGCATTTCCACGCTGTAAGGTGCTTTCCGGCCGTCAAAGTCCAGCGCCAGCCATTCGCCCCCGGCGTCGATCTCCGCGATGCGGCCTACGTCGCCGTTGAACATTCCGGTACCCACGGTGCCGTCATCCTTCTGCCAGACCACATCATAATCATTCCGGGTCTGCATGATCCGGTCCCCTACCCGGAACACCCGCTCCCCCCACAGGATCTCCCGCTTGCCGGGTGTCCGGGGGTTCAGCGCCTCCTGCAAGAGCCGGTTCAGGTTGATGGTGCCGCAGGGCCCCTTCCGGGTGGGCGTCAGCACCTGGATCTGCTCCGCCGGGATGTGCATATTGTCCGGCAGGCGGGTCTTGCACAGCTCCAGCACCGTTGCCACCGCCCGCTGGGCGTCCCGACGGCAAAGGAAGAAGAAATCCCCCTGATTCCCCTTCAGGTCCGGGCTTTCGCCCAGATTGACCCGGTGGGCGTTGCGGATGATGGCGGACTGCTCCGCCTGCCGGAACACCTCCCGGAGAAACACAGTCTCGATCTTTTTGCTGCGGATCAGGTCGGAAAACACATTTCCCGCCCCCACGGAGGGCAGCTGGTCCGCATCGCCCACCAGCACCAGCCGGGTGCCGGGGCGCAGCGCCCGCAGCAGCGCGGAGAACAGGGACACGTCCACCATGCTCATCTCGTCCACGATGACGGCCTCGGCCTCCAGCGGCTCCTTTTCCGTTTTCTGGAAGGTCACCTGATGAGCCGCCTCATTCCACGTCATACCCAGCAGCCGGTGGACCGTCTGAGCCTCCATGCCCGTCAGCTCGCTCATGCGCTTCGCCGCACGGCCCGTGGGGGCCGCCAGCACGATGTTCAGCCCCATTTTCTGAAACAGGGCCACGATGCCCCGGACGGTGGTGGTCTTGCCGGTGCCGGGACCGCCGGTCAGCAGGATGACGCCAACCTTCGCCGCCAGCTCTACCGCCTGCCGCTGCAAGGGGGCGTAGGTAATGCCCTGTTCCTTCTCGATTTCCGCCACGGTCCGGTCTGCAAACCGGCTCTCGTCGGCGTCCATTTCCAGCAATGCCAGCAGGCGGGCGCAGGCGGAGGTCTCTGCCTCCCACAGCCGCCGCAGGTACACCGCCTCCACATTGGCGATCCGCTGGATCACCACGGCATGATGCTCCGCCAGGGCGTCCAGTGCCGCTTCCACCTGCTCGACCCCGCAGCCCAACAGCTGGCTGGTGGCGGCAAGCAGCTTGTCCTTCGGCAAAAACACATGGCCGTTATTCTCGTTATAGGTCAACTCAAAAGTGAGGGCCGCCTCAAGGCGCTCCGTGCAGTCCTCTGCAAATCCCATGGACAATGCCATGGTGTCCGTTATGGAAAAATCCACGCCGCACACATCGTCCGACAGCAGGTAGGGGTTTCTCTCCACCACCCGGATGGCCCCGTCCCCATACTGCTGCCGCAGCCGGATGGCCAGCACCGGCGGCAGCTGATACCGGGAGAGAAATTCCATCAGCCGCCGCAGGCCCATGTGCTGACGGAACAGCTCTCCGATCTCCATGGCCTTTTTCGCGGTAATGCCCCGGATCTCCTGAAGCCGCTCCGGCTCTGCCTCTAAAATATCCAGGGTCTCCAGGCCGAACCGGTCCACGATCCGCCGGGCGGTGGTGGGTCCCACGCCCTTGCAGATGCCGGAGGACAGGTAGGCGAAGATATCCTCTTCCTCCTCCGGCAACGTCCGCTCCAGCTCCTGCGCCTTCAGCTGCTCGCCGTGCTGGGGATGGACCTCCCAGGTACCGGTAACGGTCAGATGCTCTCCCGGCGCCACACAGGGGATACATCCCACCACGGTAATGACCTCCCCCTCCTCGGTGAGAAGGCGGAGGACGGTATACCCGTTTTCCGCGTTCTGAAAGATGACGCTATGTACCGTACCCTCCCGGCAGATCAGTTCTTCCATGACTTCCTCTCTTTAACGTGCCGGTGCGGCCCTTCTTACGAACGGCCCCTGACCGGCATTTTTATCTCTCGTTCCCGGCATCCAGCCGGAAATCCGCCCCGTTCACCACAGCGGCGTTGTCCTCCCGCTCCGCCAGATAGTCGGCAAGTCCCCTGGCCTCCGCCGTCAGGCCGCAGTCGGCAATGACGATCTGTGCCCCCGGCAGTCCCCCCTGGATCCGGCGCAGCTCCCGCACATCGTGCTCCAGGGCCAAAGCGTCCCCCCGCACCGGCAGCACCAGCAGCAGTCCGGGAATGGTGGGCCGCCCGGCATGGAGCACCGCCCCCGCCAGCAACCACACCACCGTGGTCATGCCCACGGCGGAGAAAAAGGCGATCACGCCGTCCCGAAATACGTTCATCCCATCACCTCAGGACAGTATATGGCCAGATCTCCGCCTGTGTGACACACTCAATCTATATCGCGGGACGTATCCAGCTTCGCCGCCACAGTATCCAGCTTGATCTCCGCGACTTCCTGCCGTCCCTTCACTGTTTCCAATTCTGTTTTGACCTCTTGGAGGGTCTTGGACACTGCTTTCAGCGTTTCCTCCATTCGATCCAGCTTGTCCTTCAGACAGACGGCTCCCGCCAAAACGGCTCCCACCGCCAGCAGCCCCAGCAAAAATGGTGCGACATCTCCCCCACCGCCGCTGAACATCCCTGCCAACAGTATCGCCGGCACACAGGCAAGCAAAGCGAACCCAATCGTATATAACGCGAATTTTCCCATATCAGTCCTCCCGGGTGATCCCCAGTTCTGCCAATATAGCTTCCTCTCTTGCCCGCATCTGCTTTTTCTGCGGGCCTTCGTCCAGATGGTCATAGCCCAGCAAATGCAGCACGGAGTGCACCACCAGATACGCCAGCTCCCGGCGGTTGGAATGGCCGTACTCCTTGGCCTGAGCCGCCACGTGCTCCATGGAGATCACCATGTCTCCCAAGGGCACCAGTCCGGTGCCGGGGTCGGCGTCCTCTTCTCCGGGAAGCTCACCGGGCTGCAGGTCAAACTCCGGGAAGCTGAGCACATCCGTGGCCCGATCCACTTCCCGCATATCCAGATTGATTTGATGGATGGCCTCGTCATTGGTCAGCAGCACGTCCACCTCACAGGGAAAATCCACCCCCTCTGCCGCCAGAGCGGTGCGGATGACCTTGCGGATAAAGGCCCGCTGGCCCTCATTCACCCCCGGCACGTCGGCGGTGATGGGAATATAGTGCCGTTTTGCCATTATTTCTTCCCCTTTCCGCCGTTTTTGGCAGTTTCGTATTCTTCATAGGCCTTCACGATCCGCTGGACCATCACATGACGCACCACGTCGGCGTTGGTCAGCTCGCAGATACCGATGCCCTCCACCTTTTTCAGCACCCGCATGGCCTCCCGCAGGCCGGAGGGCTTGCCGTCCGGCAGATCGATCTGGGTCACATCGCCGGTAATGACGATCTTGGAGCCGAAGCCCAGCCGGGTCAGGAACATTTTCATCTGCTCCCGGCTGGTGTTCTGGGCCTCGTCCAGAATGATGAAGCTGTCATCCAGCGTCCGGCCGCGCATATAGGCCAGGGGCGCCACCTCAATGTTGCCCCGCTCCAGATACTTCTGGTAGGTCTCCGCCCCCAGCATATCAAACAGGGCGTCATACAGCGGCCGCAGGTACGGGTCCACCTTGCTTTGCAGATCACCGGGCAGGAAGCCCAGCCGCTCGCCGGCCTCCACCGCAGGACGGGTGAGGATGATGCGGTTCACCTGCTTTTCCCGGAAAGCCTGCACTGCCGCCGCCACCGCCAGATACGTTTTGCCGGTACCGGCGGGGCCTACGCCGATGGTAACGGTGTTTTTCAGCACCGATGCGATATATTCCTTCTGGCCCAGCGTTTTGGGCTTCACCGGGCGGCCCTTGGCGGAGATGCACAGCACATCCCCCGCCAGTTCGCTGATCTGTTCTTCTTTTCCGGTGCGGACCATGTCGATGATATAGCGGACGTTCTGCTCCCCCAGTGCCTCCCCCCGGGAGGACAGGGTCAGCATGGCCTGCACCGCTTTGGCGGCGTGCATCACGTCCTCCGCCTCGCCGCTGATCCGCAGCTCGCCGTCCCGGTTGGTCACCGTCACATTAAATTCCTTTTCCAGCAGGCGGATGTTCTCGTCAAAGGAGCCGAAAATATTTACGGCCTGCTCCATCCGCTCAATGCTGATCCTCTGTTCCATGCCATCACTCCTAAAGTTATCCGGACGCGCCGTCCGGTTCATTTGCTGTATAAATAGGGGCCTGCGTCCCGAGTTCCTCCCGGCACTCCGCCGTCAGTGTCACCGTCAGGACATCCCCCCGGAGCCGGGAGGCCACCTGACTGGCCGTTACCTCGCCGTAGGGGTCCACAAGGCTGTGGAGATACGCTTCCAGCGCCGCCCCCGTCTCCTTCTGCCGCCGGGCCTGCGTAACCGTCACCGGCTCCGTTTCGTAAAACCGGAGAGTCTCCGTCTCCCAAGTGACCGGAAGCGGAATTCCGCACACCCGAACCGGCGTTCTCTCGGTTATTTTATCACACTGGCCGCTGTCAATGCTACTGTTTGCAAAGAATTTTATCCTGTGGCTGCCGAAAATCACGGAATGGAGCCGCTTTTCCCGTCCGGTATACCGTTTTTCTGCCCCGGTGAGGGGCACGTTGGCTGTCAGGGTGTACCACGTCCGCCCTTCCACGGACCCAAGTCCCGCTGTAAACCGGGTACCGAAGGTCCCTGTGTCCTCCACGCCGGAGATCAAGAGCTGCCCCTCCGTCACCGACATTCCCTGCAGCACCTGAGGGACGCCCCCCAGTGCCTGCACCCGCAGCACCAGTCCGTCCCGCCGGGCCACTAAATTGCACGGTATTTTCCGGTCCAGCGGCTTCGGGGCCGTCCGCCGTTCCCGTACCTCCACGTTGGCCCGGCAGCCGGACACGTTCACCGCCACCCAGCTCAGTTCCGGGATCTCCAGCAGCACATGGTTGCGGATGTCCTCCCCATTCAGAGCGAAGCCGAAGCACCCCCGATGAACGCCGTTGTTCTCCAGGGATCGCAGGATCACCTCCCGCGGTACCGTTTCATTCCCAGCGATCTGAATATCCCACACGAAGAAGGACCCGATCAGCACCGCCGCTCCACACGCCGCGATGCCCGCCGCCAGCGCCTGACGGTGCCGCAGCTTTGCCAGCGTGTAGGGTGCACCCTCCCGCCGCACGATCTCCAGTGTGCAGTCCAGCTTTTCCGCCGCACGGCTGAGAATTTGATGATCCCTTCGGCTCATGCGGCAGGTAAAGGTCTCCGCCCCCTCCCATTCCAGATCCCAGAAGGCCAGCTTCCGGGCGGAGCACAGATTCAGCACCCGCTCCGGGTAGGGGCATGTCACCCGGAGCCACACCTGTCCCCGGACCCTGTTGATAAGTTCCTTCAGCATGACACCCACTCCACGCCGTCGATCTTCCCGCCGATCCGCAGTTCTTCTCCCGTCATGGCCACCAGCGTCAGCCGTTCTCCTCGAATCCGCAGAACGCCGAAGCCTGTGTTGGCATCGATTTGGGTATCGCTGTAAGCCAGCAGGCCCGTGTGGCGTTCCAGATATAGCTGCCGGTTCCCGATCAGCTCCAATCGGGGCAGGCCCGCCACCACATCCACCGGCAGGTCAAACAGCTCCGCCACGCCGCCCAGAATACCGCCCTGCTCCCGGTCCCGTTTTTTCTCCATGCTCTCACCTCACCGAACTCTATGCGGAAATTCCCCCCGGCTTGCCTGTCCCGCCGTATGAACCGCCCCCGCCCCGCATAGGGTATAGCGGGTGATGCGTATGAAACGGCGGATACGGACGGATGTATGCCTGATCCTGTGCGGGATCTTGGTCTGGTTTCTGGCGGATGCCAGACAGCTGCGACTCGAGGCAGCCAAGGCCCTGACCCTCTGCGCCGGGACGGTGATCCCCGCCCTGTTCCCCTTCATGGTCATCACCGGTCTGCTGGTGCGGCTGGGCTTCGGACAATGGCTGGCGCCCGATATGGCTGGCCTGATGGCGTCCCTGTTCCGCTTGCCCGGCTGCGCCGGGTCCGCGCTGCTGCTGGGGCTGGTGGGAGGCTATCCCATCGGCGCCCGCACAGCGGCGGAGCTGTACGCCTCCGGGGACCTGACCCGGCAGGAGGCGGAGCGGCTCCTGACCTTCTGCAACAACTCCAACCCCGTGTTCCTCATCAGTGTGCTGGGCGCGGGGATATTCGGCAGCGTCCGGGTGGGCCTGTGGCTCTGGCTGATCCACGTCTGCGCCGCCCTCCTCACCGGGCTGCTGTTCCGGGGACTGGGCCGGGGGCGAAAAACCGTTCCCCCCGCCATTTCCTTTCAGGCCCCCTCTCTGCCCGCGGCCTTTGTGTCATCCGTCCGGGACAGCGCCGGGACCATGCTCTCCGTCTGCGCCTTCGTCACGTTCTTCTATGTGCTGATCTCGCCCCTGACGGCCCTCCCCGGCCCATGGGCGGCTCTGGCCGTGGGCTGCGGGGAGCTGTTCTCCCTGACGCCCCTCCTGCCCTGTGACCGCACCGGTTTCCTGCTGGCCGCCGGGTGCGCCGGATGGGGCGGGCTGTCCGTTCTCTGCCAGACCGCCGCCCTTCTGGACGGCACGGACCTCCCCCTCGCCCCCTGTCTGCTGGGAAAGCTGACCCACGGCCTGCTGTCCGCGCTGCTGGCCGTCCTCGTTTCTCTTTGGCTGTTCTGACATTTTTCAACAGGTCTCGCGGGCAAAACGCGGCAAAACGGGGCGTCGGTTTGGAAAACCGGCGCCCCGCCTTGCTTTGGAGAGGTCATGTATGAAAAGATCTATCAACACGCCGCTTGCCTGCGGCGGGATCGTTGGTCTGCCGGTTTGGGACTCCTCCCGGGCGGGCAGTGGGCCGTAGGGGTGTATTTGAAAGAATGGCTTTTTCTCTCGGATCAGCGGCGGGGCCGGGAAGCGGCTCTCTCGCCTGCTGATGTACGCAGTATACACCCCAAATCTGAAGGGAAGATGAAAAACTTGTAAACCATTTGTGAACGGTGCGGCGGTTTTTTTACTTTCGTTGCACGAAACCGTGCAGCAAACGCCCCTCATACAGGGTGGGCACACGGCGGCGCCCCCAAAGTTACATCCGTGTGACAGGAGGATGTTATCTATGAACAAAACAGCCAATTTTCAGTTGACCCAGTGGGAAAAGACGGACCGCATTCTGATGGAGGAATTCAACAGCGACAACGAGAAGATCGACACGGCGCTGAAGGCCAACGCCGACGGCGTGGCGGCGCTGCAAACGGCGCTGGCCAGCTGCGGAAACTGCAAGATCGTATACGGCACGTACACAGGAACCGGCAAATACGGCAGAGAAAATCCCAACAAGCTGACCTTTGACGGCAACCCACTGTTTGTCATTATCAAGGGCAGCATCGGTTCTGCTCCGACATTGGGGATCCAGGCCATGCGCGGATGGTATACCGCATATACAGGCTCCGCAGATTCATCTACCGTCTGCCACCTTACATGGGGAGAACATTCTCTTTCTTGGTACAACAGTCAGAGCAGCAGTGACCAATTCAATACCAGTGATTCTGTCTATCCCTATATCGCGCTGTTTGCTACACAAGAATAAAACAAAGCCCCGGACTTCCGTCCGGGGCCTTGTTCTTAATCGCAAGTACTTAAACTCTTAAATCAGAGATCAAGCACGGGCAATGTTGGACTGAACACCGTCAATCACAACATAGTAGCTGTTGCCGCCAGCCACAGAGAAGGCGGGGGTCACGCCATAGAAGTAGTCACCCTCATCAACCTTCACATAGTTGTTCTGACCACCAACATACTGATACAGCTCGAAGCTGTGCTTGACAGTCGTATCAGTCAGAGCGTCACCCTTCTTGTTGAACAGCTCAATCAGACCCTTAGAACCCTTAATGGTCAGCTTAACAGAATCAACATCCGTGCTGGTGGGCTTGCTGGGGTTGGTATTGGGCTTATCGTTGGCCTTGTAGGTGTCGTTCAGGATCAGAGTGGTAGCAATGCCAGCGTCATCCACGAAAGCAGCGATGGTGCCGGTGAAGTTGCTGTCCTCACCCAGAGCGCTCAGAGCGGACTTGATGTTGCTGTACTCGGTGTAGTCATCCTCATCGTCATCGCTGGCGCGGACAAAGATCTTGCAATCCTCATCCAGCAGGATGTACTTATCGTTGGAAGCAGCATCGTCGATCCACAGAGTGGCACCCTTGGCGGTCAGCTCAGACTTATTAGCAACATTCAGGAAGGCATAGCCGTCATCCTTGTACTGCTTGGTGCTCCACTTGTTGGCTGCGGTGTAAGCCTGAGCTTCCATCTCGGTGATGACATTGTTCTTATCGAAGGTACCCTCGTACAGGTTGCCCAGAACCAGGTTGTCTCTCGGAGTGCTGTTGTCCTTGGACTCGAAGGAGTTCACAGTCACAGCGCCGTCCTTGGTGATGGCTTCATAGGTGTAGATGTAGTCGCCGTTCTCCAGAGACTTGGACTTGATGCCGGAGGTCAGGTAGACCATGGACTCAGAGGAGCCAGCAGTCTTGCCCACGACCACAGCATAGGTGATGTAGCCGTTCTTGTTGTACAGGGCGAAGATCATGTTGTCCTCTTTGTTCTTATCGAAGTTGGACAGCTTGGAGTCATACTTGACCTCAACGCTGGAGTGCTTGATACCGGTGGTAACGCCCTCAACCTTCACGATGGAGCCTGCGGGGATGACATCGTCATCAGCCTTGACAGCGATCAGGACGGTGTCGTTGTTGCCGTAGGCAATGGTCTTGCCCTGCTCAACAGTGTTGTTCTGCTTGTCGAGCTTGGTGGTGGTGTTGTCCTTGATCTGCTTGTCGGCAACCTCTTCCAGGTTGTAGACGCCGTTCTTCACGGTGTACTTGTACCAGGTGTTAACGACAGCATTATTCTCCAGACGGCCGCCCTTCAGGTCGCCGCTCTTGACATCGATGGTCTCCATGGTGCCATCGGTGAAGATAGCCAGAGCCTTATCGACAGCCTTGGCCAGATAGGTGCTGCTGCGGTCATAGCCAACGACGAACATGAAGTTGTCGTCACCGTCAACCTGACGTGCGCCGATCACATAGCCATAGGGATCCAGATACAGATCGAAGGTAGCGTCGTCCAGCTGCTCGACATTGTAGTCGTACAGAACCTCAGCATCCTCGAAAGCCTTCTTAGCGGTCTCATACTTGTTGCCGCCGGCAGTCAGCTTGGTCAGCTTATACTCATCCTTCTTGTCCGCATCCGCGTAGTCGGTGGAGTAAGAGGTGATGGCAACATCCTTAACGGTCTCAACGGGAGTGACGGTCATGACGTCGCCCTTGGCAATGGTGACCAGGACCATGTCATCTTCCTTCAGCTTCTCCAGGCCGTCCACATCCTCAGACTCGACGGTGTAGGTGGTGCTGATGGTGGTGGGAGTTTGGCCTGCTGCGGCAGCCTTCTTCACACCAGTGTAGACGTCCAGACGGACATCCTCGGTCTTGGTGTTGTAGTCAGCAGAAACCTCAGCCAGATAGGTGTTGATGACAACGACAGTGGTCTCCTCAGCGTCGGTGTCCACATAGATCTCAGTCAAAACACCCTTGCCGGTGGAATTCATGGTATCATCGTTTTTCTTGACCAGCTTGTCGGCCTCGACAGAGAGGGCCTTCTTGTCCAGCTTCACGCCGTCGACCCAGTAGGTCAGGGCGAAGTCGCAAGCGTTGGAGCCGATGTCGGAATAGACATCGCCGCCCTTGACCTTAGCGGTGTAGGAAGCGGTCAGCAGGTCGGTGTTGACATAGTTGCCGATATCCTTCTTGTCATAGGTCCAGTTGTTGGTGGGACGGCCGAAGTCGTCGGTATCGTCGGTGCGGACCAGCTTCTCGAAGTACTGCTCGCCGAACTGGACATAGCCGTCCTTCTTGATCTTGCCGTCGTTCAGGGTGCCCTTGTTCCAGGTCAGGTCCTTGCGGACGCCGGAGATGGCAACAGCGGAGCTGCCCTCGCCGACAACGATGCGGTTGTCATACTCGACCATGGTAGCCTTCAGGGTGTTGAAGGCATACAGGCAAGCCTCTTCACGAGTGACAGCCTTGACACCGTTGAAGCTGCCCTTCAGGCTCTTGTTCAGGCCGGCGTTGATAGCCTGCTTGGCAACAGCGATGGACCAGTTGGCGCCGGTGTAGCCTTCGATGGCAGAGTCATAGCCCAGAGCGCCCAGCAGCATCTTCATGAAGGCATAGCCGGTCAGGGTGGCGGCGGGCTTGAAGGTGCCGTCAGCGTAACCGGAGATGATGCCTTCCTTCTGGCAGTAAGCAATGTAGCCAGCGAAGGTGTGGTTGGTGGGGACGTCCTTGTAAGGAGCGGCGTCAGCCACCAGAGCAGAGGCGGTGGTGGGGCCAAGGATCAGGTTGCAGATGATCTTGGCAGCAGCGCCACGGG
>OIDQ01000131.1_pt1 | contig 42936 bp, 35 predicted proteins | sample 1581511 | NCBI WGS metagenome assembly OIDQ01 (sample SAMEA3882526, study PRJEB24775) | human gut metagenome | biome: human-associated habitat; feature: intestine environment; material: feces | place: Netherlands | collected 2009/2010
AAAAGGATGATCAGAATGAAGCCGTGGATTTATTCAACTCTTTCTTCGAGGGTTCAGTTCCTAATGCGCCAGAAGGTGGAGACCTGTGTAAGCAAGTGAGGATTTTCTAATGAGTCAGGAAGTACCTATCCCCGAAAAACTGCTCCTTACGATCAAGGAAGCTGCTATATATTCTAACATCGGCATCAATCGCATTGATTCGATGCTGCGAGAAGACGGATGCCCGTTTGTTCTTTTTGTTGGCAGTAAAAAGCTGGTAAAAAGGCGAGAGTTTGAAGCTTATCTTGCGGAGCGGTTTGCAGTTTAGCGGTTTAACAGACATGCCCTGCTGCCTTGGTGCGACAGGGCATGTCTCATATTTCGGATAATTAGAAAATGCTTTTTATCTATTGAGAAAATGAAGTTACCATGATACAATTACTAAGTTACATGGCTCGTTTTCTCGTTGGTCGAGAGGAGCCAAATATATGGGAAAGAATTTGAAAGGAAAAGAACTGGGCAAGGGTATAGGTCAGAGGAAAGATGGCCTTTACTATGCGCGATGCACAAATAAATCTGGACAGCGTTTGGAAAAGTGCTTCCAAGACCTCAAAGAAGCGCGAAACTGGCAGAAGGAACAGCAGTATCGGCAAGTACACCCAGAAATAAAATCTGCGCCGCCCAAAATGACGGTGAACGAGTGGTTTGACTTCTGGCAAACCAATTTGCTTACTGGGCTGGCACCGAACACGGTGAGAAACTATCGTGAACGCTATGAAAAAAACGCAAAAGCAATATTAGGCGAACTTTTGTTAACAGAAGTAAAGCCGATGCATTGTAAGGCTGTTTTCAACGGTATGACCGGGACTTATGCGGGTTCGACCATTCGTCAGGCATATATCGCACTGGGTTCCATGTTCAAGGCTGCAAAGGAAAACGGACTGATTGAAAAACATCCGATGGATGGTGTTCGTTTTGATAGTCCGATAAAAGCGGTAGACGAGATTCATTTTCTGACGGTCAGTGAACAGAAAGCGTTCTTGGAAATCGCGAAACACTCTCACAATTATGCACAGTACGCTTTGATTTTGGAAACGGGTCTGCGTACTGGTGAGGTAATTGGGCTGACATGGGATGCGATAGACTGGGAAAATCACACTCTGACGGTCAATAAGACGATGGAGTTTCGCCATAAGCAACATGAATGGCGTGCGGGGCCGCCTAAGACGAAAAAGAGTTACCGCACAATCCCGTTAACGGATACCGCCTATCAAATCCTGCGTGACCTCTACTTAGGACGTGAGTACCGCAAAGAGGCTCCGGAATTGGATAAGGTGTTGATCTACATTGACCGTCGGACAGCCAAGCAAGCAATGCTGCATATGCGTGATTTGGTGTTCATCAATTACCGAACCGGAATGCCAGCTAAGAACAGCAGCTATGATACGCACCTGTACAAGCTATGCGATAGGGCAGGAATAGAGCATTTCTGTATGCACGCGCTGCGGCACACCTATGCTACCCGCGCCATTGAAAGCGGGATGCAGCCGAAGGTGCTGCAAAAACTGCTGGGTCATGCCAGCATCAAGACGACGATGGACCGTTATGTTCATGTGACAGATGATTCGATGTTCCAAGCTGTGCGTCAATTCCAAAATGCCCAAACCGCTTAATTGTGAGCAAAAGGGTGAGTAAAAGGTGAGTAAATCACCAAGCAGAAAGTTAATGTTTGAAGAAAAGTTCTAAAAATGCGGATTTTACGCGAAAAACAGCGCTTTTCTTCTTGGAAAATAAAGGAGAAGAATTAGAGATGAAATTAGGTATCGTGGGACTGCCGAATGTTGGCAAGTCCACCCTGTTCAACGCCATCACCAACGCCGGTGCCGAGAGCGCCAATTACCCCTTCTGCACCATTGACCCCAACGTGGGCATGGTAGCAGTGCCGGATGCACGGCTGGACAAGCTGGCAGAGATCTATGAGCCGGACAAAAAGACCCCGGCGGTCATTGAGTTCGTGGACATCGCCGGTCTGGTGAAGGGCGCCAGTCAGGGTGCGGGCCTTGGCAACAAGTTCCTGGCCAATATTCGCGAGACCGATGCCATCGTCCATGTGGTCCGTTGCTTTGACGATGAAAACATTATGCACGTGGTGGCGGACGCCGGCACCAACGTGCCCGTAGATCCCGTGGGGGATATTGAGGCCATCGATATGGAGCTGATCATGGCGGATCTGGACATGGTCCAGCGCCGTGTTGACAAAGCCCAGAAGGCCGCCAAGGGCGACAAGAAGTTCCTTCATGAGGTGGAGGTGTTCAAGGCGCTGGCGGAGCATCTGGACGGCGGCAAGTCCGCCCGGACCTTTGACTGCTCCGATGATGATAAGGCCCTGATCGCCACCTCCGACCTGCTAACCCTGAAGCCCATCATCTACGCCGCCAACATGGACGAGGACGGCTTTGCCAATCAGGAGGGCAACGAGTATCTGAAGAAGGTCCGTGCGCTGGCAGAAGCCGAGGGCAGCGAGGTGCTGCCCATCTGTGCCAAGCTGGAGCAGGACATCGCTGAGCTGGAGGGCGAGGACCGGCAGATGTTCCTGGACGAGCTGGGCATCGCAGAATCCGGTCTGGATCGGCTCATCAAGTGCAGCTACTCCCTGCTGGGCCTTATCTCTTTCCTGACCTACGGCAAGGATGAGTGCCGCGCCTGGACCATCAAAAAGGGCACCAAGGCCCCTCAGGCCGCCGGTAAAATCCACACTGACATCGAGCGGGGCTTCATCCGGGCGGAGGTCATTGCCTATGATGATATGATCAAGTACGGCGGTGTCAACGCCGCCAAGGAGAAGGGCCAGCTCCGCAGCGAAGGCAAGGAGTATGTGGTGCAGGACGGCGACATGATCTACTTCCGCTTCAACGTGTAAAATCAGCTTCAAACAACAGCGGTCCCGGGTATGACACCCGGGACCGCTGTTTTGTGAGGATGGGGGATTGAGAAAAAGCTCCACCGCCAAAAGAAATGGACACGACGAAACGTCATGTCCATTTCTTTTGGTGGAGCCGAGGGGAATTGAACCCCTGTCCGAAAACAGTTTCACGGGACTTTCTCCGGGCGCAGTCAGGTTTCAGAATTCCCGCCCCGCAAAGACACCTGACAGACTTTGCGGTTTGGTAGAGTCATGATGCGTGGGCAGGTCAACTCTTTCCCGCCTCACGGACGCCACATCAACGACGCCTTCCCCGGCCTGTGGCCTCTCCGGTTCAGACGGCTGCTTTAATTAAGCAGCAATAGCAACAGTATTGTTGTTATTTAATTTATAAAATTGCCCGTTTTATGGCGGTCAGGCGCCGCCGCCCGCTTGTCCCGCTTCCCCATCCCCGTCGAAACCTTTACGGCCCCGTCGTCGGAGCAAATGTCACTCATTCCGTTTCCGCCTTCCGGCGAAAACTTCATCCGTTCCATTGCTCCTCCTCTTTCGTTCCACAAACGCTCCGCTGGTTTGTGAAACGAGTTGGACGTGAGTTGCGCTTTTGAGCAAATGTCACTCATTCCGTTTCTGCCTTCCGGCGAAAACTTCATCCGCTCCATTGCTCCTCCTCTTTCGTTCCATAAACGCTCTGCTGGTTTGTAAAATAGGAAAGCAGAATTTGCTATTTGGAATTGTAACACATTCCTATATCGGAATGTGTTACAATTCCGTGACAGTTTCAGGTTTTGGTCAGCTTGACCATCAATTTGGCCGGGGTGAGCTTGGCCAGCAGACGGTAGAACTTATAGAACAGTCTGGGGGTGTAGATGGTCTGCCCCGCTCTGGCCGCCCGCAGCGCACCGCCGGCCACCTGTACCTGATCGCAGTAGGGCAGCAGCTCAAAGGGCCGGGAATCCACCACATGGCCCACCGCCAGAAACTCCGTGGCCATGGGGCCGGGGCAGACGGCGGTAACGGTGATGCCTTTGGCCTTCAGTTCCTCCGCCGCGCCAATGGTATAGGCGGAAACATAGGCTTTCGTGGCGGAATACACCGTCATCCGGGGGGTGGGGCAGAAGGAGGCGATGGAGCTGACGTTCAAGATCCGGCTCCCCTTGTCCATATAGGGCACCGACAAATTGGTGATGGCAGTCAGCGCCCGGAGGTTCAGATCGATCATCCGGGTCTGGGAAACGGTGTCGATCTCGCCGATGTTCCCCAGATATCCGCATCCGGCGTTGTTCACCAGCAGGGCGATCTCCGGCTGTTCCTCCACCAGATGCTCCTGATAGGCGGTAAAGCTCATGGTGTCGCACAGGTCCAGCGGCAGCGCCAGGGTGCTGATCCCCTTTTCCTCCAGCTGCTCTGCCAGTTCCTGAAGGCGGTCCGTCCGGCGGGCAATGAGCCACACCCGTTCAATTTCCGGGAATACGGAATAGAACTGCCGGACAAATTCCCGGCCAAGGCCGGAGGACGCGCCGGTAATAACTGCTGTTTTCATGGTCAGATCTCCTTTCGGAGTATTTTAGTGGGTCTCGGGAGCGGGATACTCGACGCCCTGGGTATCCACCCGGACGGTTGCCATGACCACAGGCTTCTTTGGCATATCGTTCATCATGTTCCGCGGGACACGGGAAATGTCAATGGCCACATCCTGACCCTCGGTGATCTTGCCGAAGGCGGCGTACTGGCCGTCCAGATGAGGAGCGGGAGCCACCATCACAAAGAACTGGCTGCCGGCGGAGTTGGGTGCCATGGTGCGGGCCATGGACAGCACGCCGGTCTCGTGAATCAGGTCATTCTGGCGGAAGCCGTTGCCGGCGAACTCGCCGTTGATCTCATAGCCGGGGCCGCCCATGCCGTTTCCGTTGGGGCAGCCGCCCTGGATCATGAAGCCGGGGATGACCCGGTGGAAGGTCAGGCCGTCATAGAAGCCCTTGTTAGCCAGAGAGATGAAGTTGTTGACGGTGTTGGGAGCCTTCTCGGGATACAGCTCGCCGCGCATAATGCGGCCGTCCTCCATAGTGATGGTTACGATGGGATTGCTCATATACATTCGTTCCTTTCTGATCTGTTATCTGCGGGCCTTCATGGCCCGGTCCATTTCACGGGCGGCGTCCCGCTTGGCGGTGGCGTCCCGCTTGTCATAATTCTTCTTGCCCTTGCACAGGCCGACCTCCACTTTCACCTTGGCATTCTTGAAATAGACGCTCAGGGGCACCAGTGTGTAGCCGTCCTGCTTGACGAGGGCGTGGAGCTTGCGGATCTCCCGCTTGTGCATCAGCAGCCGCCGGTCCCGGTCCGGGTCCCGGTTGAAGATGTTGCCATGCTCGTATGGAGAGATGTGCATGCTGTGGACGAACAGCTCGCCGTCCTGTACAGTGCAGTAGGAGTCCTTCAGGTTCATCGTGCCCGCACGGATGGATTTGACCTCCGTGCCGCACAGCTCGATGCCTGCCTCGTACTTATCCTCCACGAAGTAATCGTGGTAGGCTTTGCGGTTCTGGGCCGCGATTTTGATTCCCTTTTTCTCCGTGGGGACCACCTCGTTTCCAGTGAGTCAGTATACCATAGTTTTCCCATGACTTCAAGAAAAACAAGCCCTTTGCAATTCAACACGCCTATGCTATAATAAACTGAATATAGTATAGGCAGGGTCTCTGCCCTTTAAACGAGGTGGATAGAATGGAAATGCCCATGGATCTGACGGAGGTCAAGCTCCGCCGCAAGGACGTATTTGAGGGTAAAATCATGACGGTGCATGTGGATGACGTGCGCCTGCCCAACGGCGAGGAAGCCACTCGGGAAGTGGTGGATCATGTGGACGGCGCGGCGGTCCTGGCCCTGGATGAAGCCAACCGGGTGCTGGTGGTCCGCCAGTACCGGTATGTATTCGGCAAGGTGCTGGATGAGCTGCCCGCGGGCAAGCTGGACCCCGGCGAGGACCCAGTGACGGGCGCTCTGCGGGAATTGAAGGAGGAGACCGGCGCGGAGCCGGAGACCTTCCTGCCCCTCGGCAAGCTTCTGCCCGCTCCCGGCTGCTACGGGGAAACACTGCACCTGTTTTTGGCCAAGGGGCTGAAATTCAGCCAGCAGCAGCTGGACCCCGATGAATTTCTCAATGTGGAGCGGGTACCCTTTGATGAAATGGTGCACCGCTGCGTCAACGGTGAGATCGATGACGCCAAGACCGTGGCCGCAGTCCTGCGGGCCAAGGTCCTGCTAAACCTGTAATAGGAGGTACGTTTCCTTGGAACAGAAAACGGACGCCCAGAAAACCATCCTCATTGTGGAGGACGAAAAAAATATCGTAGACATTCTGCGCTTTAACCTTCAGCGAGAGGGCTACCGCACCGTGGAGGCCTATGACGGAGCCGACGGCCTGGAAAAGGCCCGGAAGGAAAACCCCGACCTGATCCTGCTGGACGTGATGCTGCCGAAGATGATCGGCTTCGACGTGTGCCGCACCCTCCGGGAGGAGGGCAACAACGTGCCCGTCATCATCCTCACCGCACGGGAGGAGGAGGCCGACAAGGTGTCCGGTCTTGAGATCGGCGCCGATGATTACATTACCAAGCCCTTCTCCATGCGGGAGCTGATCGCCCGGGTGGGAGCCAACATCCGCCGCACGGCTATGAACACCGCCACCGCTGCGGCCACAGCCATGCCGGTGGCAGGGGACCTCTCCATCGACACGGACAGCCATCAGGTCTTCCGGGACGGCAAGCCTCTGGAACTGACCACGCGGGAATATGAGCTGCTGACCTTCCTGGCCAGCCATCCCAATAAGGTCTACTCCCGCATCGACCTGATGGAGCAGGTCTGGAACTACGGCTACGTGGGCGACGATCAGCGGACGGTGGACGTGACCGTCCGGCGTCTGCGGGAAAAAATCGAGGAAAACCCCGCCAGTCCCAAATACATCCTCACCCGCCGGGGCGTGGGGTACTATTTCGCGGTGTAATCCCCACCGGCTCCGGTGACGTTCCTCGCGTTCTTCTCATGTTTTGAAGAGGACACAGGGATCTTCTCCGGGACGCGCCCGCCCCCGCACACGGCGGGCCTGTACAGTTTTCAGATCCTTTGAACACCATAAAGGCGGTGATTTTTTGTTCCGCAGCTTACATATGAAACTGACGCTGATCCTCCTGCTGCTGATCACATCCCTGATGGCGGTGGTAGGCGCGTTCCTGACCACCAGCGTCACCAGTTTCTATATCGACAGCTTTTATCAGCAGATGAGCAGTGCCTTCGGCGCGGACCGCCGGGAGTTTGTGGCGGACCTCCGCAGCGCCGCCGCTCAGCCGGACGGCGCTGAGCGTATTCAGGAGATCATGGAGGTCAATGCCGGTATGCTGGGCATCGACTACCGCACCCGGAACTACTATGTGCTGGACGGCACCGCAGGCAGCTTTCTGGCCGGCAGTGCCGAGTCCTCCGACCTGCCCCGGGAGCAGTCCGCCAACCTTCTGACCGCCCGGAACGCGGTTGCACGGAAGGACGCCTCCACCGTAGGCGATGAAAGCGATATCTCCGCCGACTACATGGATGTGGCCATCCCCATCTTCGGCGGTGACAACGCCTTCATCATCTACATTCTGGATAACAAGGACACGGTATCCGATCTGAATAACCAGCTTTTCCAGATCATCATGCAGGCCCTTATCATCGGCTTGCTGATCTCCGTGCTGCTGAGCTTCCTGCTCTCCAAGACCATGGTGGGCCCCATTGAAAAGCTGACCATCGGCGCAGAGCGGGTGGCCGCCGGTGATTTTGACAGCGAGCTGCCGGTGGAATCCACCGACGAGATTGGTATTCTCACCGGAACGTTTAACGAGATGGCCGAGGTCCTGCAGTCCACACTGGCTGCCGTGGAAAACGAGCGCAACAAGCTGGATACCCTGTTCCTCCACATGACCGACGGCGTGGTGGCCTTTGACCGGGAGGGGCACCTCATCCACTGCAACCCCGCCGCCACGGAGCTTTTGCGGCGATCCATCGATCCCAGCTGCACCTACGAGGAATTGCTGGGCGACCTGCATCCCTTCCAGAACGTGCTGGCCCTCCAGAAACCCAACTACATTGAAGATGAGTTGGTGGTGGGAGACCGGACCCTGGCCCTCTACCTCACGCCCTTCTCCGACAAGGCCCAGGGCGGCGTTCTGATCCTGCTCCATGACGTGACGGAACAGCACCGGAATGAGGAACGGCGCAAGGAATTCGTGGCCAACGTGTCTCACGAGCTGCGGACCCCCCTGACCAACGTCCGCAGCTACGCCGAAACCATCCGGGATGCCGGAGATGACATTCCCCGGGATATGGAGAACAATTTCCTGGACATCATCATTACGGAAACGGACCGCATGACCCACATCGTTCAGGATCTGCTGACCCTCAGCCGACTGGACGCCGGCAGCACCGAAATGGTGTTCACCCGGTTCCCCTTCCACGACGCCATTGAAAGCGTGGTCCGCTCCAACAGCCTCAACGCCAAGCAGCGGGGCCATGAGCTGACCTATGTGCCTGAGGGAGAGCTGCCCCTCATCACCGGCGACCGGAGCCGTCTGGAGCAGGTGATGATGAACATTCTCGGCAACGCCATCAAGTACACTCCGGACGGCGGACACATTCGTGTCACCGCCGGAGCCGGACCCGACACCGCCTGGATGGAGGTCCGGGATGACGGCATCGGCATCCCGGAAAAGGACCGGGAGCGTATTTTCGACCGCTTCTACCGGGTGGATAAGGCCCGTTCCCGGGAATCCGGCGGCACAGGCCTTGGACTATCCATCGCAAGAGAGATCGTCCAGCGGCACCACGGCACCATTTCCCTAGTCCCCCATGAGGGGCCGGGCACCACGGTCCGTCTGGAGCTGCCCATCACCCAGCCCGCCCCCGGCGCACCGGGGGATGCGGCGGAGGGCACGTCGGATCAGCAGTAATTTCAGCTTTTATCAGAAAGGAGGGACCGGCCATGCGCTACCGGGATTTTATTCAGAATATCACCATCACGTTTCTGGCGCTGCTGTCCCTGTTCCTCTTTTCCAGAACGCAGTTTTTCCAGTTGGGCGCTGCCGCCGGCAGCGGCACCTGGCAGCGGCTCACCGCTCCTGTCAGCGACCAGATCTCCGATGCCCCCTCCTCCGATACCCTGTCTGCCCCGGTGCGGGCGGCCGTCACCGGAGAATACGGCCGGTATGGCAGCATCTCCCTCACCACGGACAGTGAGAGCTTCACCCCCATCAAAACACTGCTGCGGGAGGTTCTTGGGTCTGCCCGCAGCCGGATGGATTCCAGTGCTGCCGCCTTCCGGTCGGCTTTGGGAAAACCGTCAGTCTACTGTGACTTTTTAGAGTCCCTGCCGGTGTCCTATCTGGCGGACCTCATGGGTATCACCGCAGAAAGTGAGCTTTCCGTCCGCGCTCTGGCCGCAGCGGAGCAGAACGGTCAGGTGGTCCTGCTGCTGTGGGACGGCGGATCCCGCTATTACCAGTGCGTCACTGCCGTGCAGCCCTCTACCCTGACGGAGGTACTGGATCACTTTGAGCTGGGCGTTACCGCCTTTGCTTTTGAGGATCTCAGCGGATACGGCCAGCATCTGGCCCCTCTCTCCCTGTTTCCGGACCCTCTCCCTGAGCTGCCCCAACTGACGGTGACGGAAAGCACCGTTTCCACAGAGACGCTGCTCTCCGTTCTGGGCTTCAACCCCCACACCAATTCCCGCTATACCGACGCCGGCGGCGCGGAGGTAGTGGTGGAGGGAGACCGGGTCATCCGCATCAGTGGCAGCGGCACCTTCTCCTACACCAGCGGCGGTGAAAAGGTCCTCTCCGTAGAAAGTGCCGGGGGCCTTCCCACGCCTCGGGAAGCTGTCTCCGGTGTTCTGGAGCTACTGGATCAGTTGATCCCGGAGGGCGATGCCCGGCTGTATCTGCTGGAGTGGCAGCAGTCAGAAACCGAGACTTTCTTAACCTTCGGCTACCAGTCCGGCGGCGTTCCCATCCGCTTCGCGGACGGCTCCGCTGCCGCTGAGGTGACGCTTTCCGGCAATACGATCTCCGCTCTGTCCCTGCGTCCCCGGCAATACAGCGCTGCCAGCTCCGCCTCGCCTCTGCTGCCGCTGCGGCAGGCTATGGCCATCGCCGGGAGGACAGAGGGGGCCGAGCTTTCCATCGGCTATGCCGATACCGGCGTCTATCCGCTCTCTGCCGTCTGGCTGACGGATTGACATCACACTTTCTGAAAGGAGTTGAGCGGCTACGGAACGCTATCGCCTGAAAAACATTATCATTCTGATTCTGGCGCTGCTCAACGCCTTTTTACTGACGTCTCTGGCCATTCGGGGCAACGAGGAGCGGGTGGCCCGCCGCACCCAGCAGCAGGAACTGGTCTCTCTGTTCGCGGCGGACGGCATGACGCTGGACCCCGCTCTGATCCCCACGGACACCGCCGTTTCCACCTATGCGTTGATCCGGGATGAGACAGCGGAGCGAAAGGCCGCCACCTTTCTTCTGGGAGATAATCTGGAGCGCACCACTCAGGGCGGCGGCATTTACACCTACACCAGCCAGCAGGGCGCCGCCGCCTTCCGGGACACCGGCAGCTTTGACGCCGCCGGTTCTCTGTCACAGGAGAACGCGGAAGCATTTTGTCGGGATTTCTGCAAGGCATTTTCTTACGATACGCCGATATTTACACTGGATGAAACGGGCAGCGGCACTGCAACGGCTGTCCGCCTGTGGAGCGGTACGCCGGTGTTCAACGCCGCCGTCACCTTTACCATCGATCAGGGCCGCGTCCTGTCCGCCAGCGGCGCTCTGCTGCCGGAGACCGGCGCGGAGACCTCCTCCGGGCAGAAGCCCCTCTCCGCCTTCGCCGCCCTGACTGCCTTTCAGCAGATGCGCCACGCCTCCAGCTCCGTGGTGTCCTCCATCACGGAGGTCAGTCTCTGCTACGAGCTGCAAAGCACCACCGCCGCTCCCATGGCGCTGGTCCCCTCCTGGCGGATCGTCACGGATACGGCAACTTTTTATGTAAACTGCATTTCCGGTACCGTCCGCCGGGCATAAAATTGTTTGAATTTCATATTTTGTCAGGAATCGTTTGCTTTTTCAGGCAAAGTATGCTATACTGACGCCGATCATAATGAGTGGTACTGTCCACTTTTTCTCAGGGTGCATGAAGTGCCAGCCCGACGGACAAACTAATCCCGGCGCAAGGCTTTCTCCCCGCAAAAGAATACCTGAAACGAGGTCAGAACGTTGACAAAATACATCGTACACGGAGGCAAGCCTCTGTTCGGCGAGGTGGAGATCAGCGGTGCGAAGAACGCCGCCGTTGCCATTATTCCCGCCGCCATTCTGGTGGACGGCGTCTGCCGCATTGAAAACATCCCCCAGATCTCCGACGTTACCGCGATTTTGAAGATTTTGGAGCAGCTTGGCGCGTCCATCCGCTCCATCAACCGCCACACGGTGGAGATCGACAGCCGTCACATCCACACCACTAGGACCTCTTATGAGCTTTCCCGTAAGCTCCGGGCTTCCTACTATCTCATCGGCGCTCTGCTGGGCCGTTTCGGCCGGGCAGAGGTTGCCATGCCCGGCGGCTGCAATTTCGGCGGCGTCCGCCCCATCGACCAGCATGTAAAGGGCTTTTCCGCTCTGGGTGCCGGTGTCACCACGGAGGGCGGCTATATCAACGCCATCGTGGAGTCCGGCCGTCTCACCGGAGCCAACATCTATCTGGATGTGGTGTCCGTAGGCGCTACCATGAACATCATGATGGCCGCCGCGCTGGCTCAGGGGGACACGGTGATCGAAAATTGCGCCAAGGAACCTCACATCGTGGATCTGGCCAACTTCCTGAACTCCATGGGCGCCGACATCCGGGGCGCCGGTACGGATACCATCAAGATCCGGGGCGTGGAGCGGCTGTCCGGCGGCTCTTATGCCATCATTCCCGATCAGATCGAAGCCGGTACCTATATGGCTGCCGTGGCCGCCACCGGCGGTCAGATCCTGGTAAAAAACATCATTCCCAAGCACATGGACTGCATCACCGCCAAGCTCCAGGAGTGCGGTGTAGAGGTGGAGGAGCAGGATGATACCCTGCTGGTACGCCGTACCGCCCGTCTGAAAAAGGCCAACGTCAAAACCCTGCCCTATCCCGGATTTCCTACGGATATGCAGCCCCAGATGACCACCGTCCTCACCCTTGCTCAAGGGACCAGTCTGGTGACCGAGGGTGTCTGGAGCAGCCGCTACCGCTATGTGGATGAACTCAAACGCATGGGTGCCCGTATTCAGGTGGATGACAAGACCGCCGTGGTAGAGGGCGTGGAAAAGCTCACCGGCGCACCGATCCAGGCTTATGACCTGCGGGCCGGCGCTGCTCTGGTCATCGCCGCTTTGGCGGCAGAGGGCGAGAGCGAGATCTCCAACGTGCAGTATATCGAGCGGGGCTATGAGGACATCATCGGCAAGCTCCGGGCTCTGGGCGCGGACATCCGCGCCGTGGAGGAGCCGGACGAGGATGCCCTTTCCACTGCGCAAATCAGCTGAACTTCACGTCCGTCAGGGAGTGTGTCGGCCTTGACCGGCCCGTTCCCCGGCGGACGTTTTTCAAAAGAGAGGTATTTTCTTGACCACCGTACATACGCTTGCCAGCGGCTCCTCCGGAAACGCCGCTGTACTCTCCTGCGGAGACACCCATCTGCTGATCGACGCCGGGATCTCCTGCCGCCGGATCACTGCGGCCTTGAAAGAACTGGGACTGATTCCGGCAGACCTGACGGCTATTCTGATCACCCACACCCATTCCGACCATATCTCCGGGCTGAACACCCTTCTGAAAAAAACAACCTGCCCGCTTCTTGCCACCCCCCGGACCTGCCGGGAGCTCAGCTGCCGGGTAGAGGGGATCGACCCCCGGCTCATGGGACTGGACAGCCCCATCACCTTGGGGGAGATCGATATGCAGCCCATCCCCACCTCCCATGACGCCCCCGGCTCCTGCGGCTGGCGGCTGGACACAGAGAGCGGCAGTGTGGGTTTTCTCACCGACACCGGCTATGTCACCGATGAGGCGCTGGATCTGCTGCCCGGCGTGGACTTTGTCATTTTAGAGTCCAACCATGATGTAGAGTCTCTTTGCTCCGGCCCCTATCCCTATTACCTGAAGCAGCGCATTTTGGGTCTTCAGGGTCACCTGTGCAACGAGGATGCCGCCCAGTTTGCCGTCACACTGGCGGAAAACGGCGCCAGCGACATCGTTCTGGCCCACCTGAGCCGTGATAACAACACCCCCGCTATGGCGCTGAACGCCGTAGCCACCGCGCTGGACGGTGCCGGACTGGCTCCGGAACTGTCCGTAGCGCCCCGGGACATCGTCGGCCCGTGCCATATCGTCAGAAGGAGGGCCGTATGCAAAAGGTGACCATTCTCTGCACCGGCAAGCTGAAAGAGAAATTCTATCTGGACGCTGTTGCGGAATACGTCAAGCGGCTGAGCCGGTTCTGTAAATTAGAGATCATCGAGCTGCCGGAGGAACGGCTGCCGGAGGATCCCTCCCCCGCCCAGATCGAAGCGGCCCTCTCCAAGGAGGCCGACGCTGTCCGGGCCAAGCTGCCCAACGGCTGTCTGGTGATCGCCATGTGTGTGGAGGGGCGGGAGCGCTCCAGCGAGGAGCTGGCCCGCTATCTGGCGGACAGCGCCACCCAAGGCGCCAGCCACATCGTCTTTCTCATCGGCAGCTCCTTCGGGATGCACGAATCCTTGAAGCGTCAAGCCGCTCTGCGGCTGTCCATGTCCCCCATGACCTTTCCCCACCACCTGCTGCGGGTAATGCTTTTGGAGCAGATCTACCGGGCCTACCAGATCAACGCCGGAAGCAGATACCATAAGTAATTTTTCAGGCGGACACACAGAACACTGTTGATATGATATAAGGAGGTACTTGCAAATGGATTTCATGCAGGAATACGAGAAGTGGCTCCACAGCCCCGCCCTCTCTCAGGAGGAACACGCCGAGCTGGAGTCTATTAAGGACGATCCCAAGGAGATCGAAAGCCGATTCTTCGGCCCGCTGGAGTTCGGCACCGCCGGTCTCCGGGGCACTATGTACACCGGCTTACATAACATGAACATCCATGTGATCCGCTGGGCCACTCAGGGCTTTGCCGACGTCATCGCTGCCGAGGGCGAGGAGGGCAAGCGCCGGGGCGTGGCCATCTGCATGGACTGCCGCAATCACTCTATGGAGTTCGCCCAGGCCGCCGCCGAGGTCTGCGCCGCCAATGGCATCCACGTCCGCATTTTCGACTCCCTGCGGCCCACCCCGGAACTGAGCTTCGCCGTCCGGGAATACGGCTGTCAGGCGGGCATCAACGTCACCGCCAGCCACAACCCCAAGGAGTACAACGGCTACAAGGTCTACTGGTCCGACGGCGCGCAGCTTCCCCCCCACCACGCCGACGCCATCGCCAAGCGGTTGGAGGAAATCGACATTTTTGACGGTGTGAAGCGGATGGACTTTGAGGAAGCCGTAAAGAGCGGTCTCATTGAGACCATGGGTGACGAAACGGACCGGAAGTTCATGGCCAATGTCACCGCCATGATCAACGACCGTGAGACCGTTGCCAAAGTAGCGGACACCTTCAAGCTGGTCTACACCCCCTTCCACGGCTGCGGCTACAAGCTGGTGCCGGAGGCGCTGACCGCACTGGGCATCAAGCACCTGATCCCCGTGCCGGAGCAGATGGTCATCGATGGCAATTTCCCCACGGTGGTCTCTCCCAACCCGGAAAACCCGGAGGGGTTCTATCTGGCCATCGATCTGGCCAAAAAGAATGACGTAGACTTCATTCTGGGCACCGACCCGGACAGCGACCGGGTGGGCATCATGGTGCGGAACCACGAGGGCGAGTTCCAGCCTGTCACCGGCAACCAGACCGGCGTGCTGCTGCTGGATTATCTGATCGGCGCCATGAAGCGCTCCGGGAAGATGCCCGCCAACCCCGTGGCCCTCAAAACCATCGTCACCACAGAAATGGCCCGGAAGGTGGCGGAGAGCAACGGCGTAAAGTGCTTTGATACCTTCACCGGCTTCAAGTTCATGGCGGAAAAAAAGAACGCCCTGGAGGAATCCGGTGAGGGGAAGGTCATTTTCTCCTATGAGGAATCCTACGGCTACATGCTGGGGGACTACGTCCGGGATAAGGACGCTGTCACCGCCTCCATGCTGCTGACGGAGATGGCCGCATGGTACGACGCCCAGGGCATGACCCTCTTTGACGCGCTGAACGCCCTGTATGAAAAGTACGGCTGGTACGCGGAAAAGACCCACAATCTGGTGATGCCCGGTCTGGACGGCCTCCGGGACATGGCAAAGCTGATGAAGGACCTCCGGGAAAATCCCCCGGCGGAGATCAGCAGCGTCAAGGTCATTGTCCGGAAGGATTATACCGACGGCAGCGTGATCGACTGCGTCACCGGCGCTAAGAGCCGCATGGAGCTGTCCGGCTCCAACGTGCTGCGGTATGAGTTGGAAGACGGCACCGTCATTCTGGTGCGTCCCTCCGGTACGGAGCCGAAGATCAAGGTCTACATCCTGACTCAGGGGGCCGATGCCGCCGCGGCCAACGCCAATCTGGAAAAGTACGGTCAGTGGGTGGCCACTCTGAAGCCTTGATCAATTACACAAACTTAATTAAGCCGGTGCCCGGAAACATAGTTTCCGGGCACTTTTTTGCGTTTTCTAAGGTATTCTCCACAATTCGCAGGTCTTTCCAGATTCTTTGAAGCTGTGTTTGCGTTTTTCGCCGCAATTTGGTTCGGCACTTAAAGCGCTGCGGCTTTCCGCATGTAGAAAAGCGTCCGCCGAACGGCGGACGCTTAAGACTGTCGATAAAGTGGCAAATTCTCCGCGACGGTAAGGTAGGGTGTGCGTGGGAAACCCAAGAAGGGATACACCGTCGGCTCAGACCAAACAGCGGATACTGCGTATCCGCTGTTTGGGAGCCTTCCTCGAAACAAGCTCGCTTGATCCGCCACCGGCGGCGCTTCGCCTATTTCCCTACGCCATTGAAATCCTTAGTTTTCAGAACTTTTATAAAGTTCTGAAAACTTGCTCATCGGGGTGAAAAGACTTTTCACCCCGATGAAGCGTCCGCCGTTCGGCGGACGCTTTCGGGTGTTCTGTAAACTCAGACGTTGGCAGTCTCCCGCGCCGCGTCTGCTTCAGTTTCCGATTCCGCGGCAAGCTTTGTCGAATCGGCTGCCTCCGCAGGCTCCGTGGTCTCGGTCTGCTCCGTTCCCTTTTCCGGCAGCGCCGCTTTTTCTTTGCGGGCAGGCAGCTTTTCAGAAGCTGCTTTCAAAGCCTTGGCGGCTTTGGACTCCTTCTTAGGCTGCTCGGTCCGCCAGTGGAGGGTAGTCTTATTGAACATCGGCTCGCAGACATACAGCACGGCAGGCATCACGAACAGGCAGATGCAGGCGGAGATCAGAGCACCCCGGGCCAGCATGATGCAGATGGCACCGATGAGGTCGATCGAGGACACAAAAGACACACCCAGGGTGGCGCAGAACATCACCAGCGCGCTGGTGATGATGGAAGCGTCCGCCGAATCCGCTGCGATGCGGATAGCCTCCTTCCGGTTCTTGCCGCTTTGCAGTTCTTCCTGGAACCGAGAGGTCATCAAAATGGCGTAGTCCACCGTAGCGCCCAGTTGCACGCAGCTGATGATGGTAGGTGCGATGAAAGGCGTGGAAGCGCCGGAGAAGTAGGAGAAGCCCTGATTCAGGAAGATCGCCAGCTCAATGGTGGCCACCAGCACCGCCGGAACGGTGATGGACTTGAACGCCCACGCCACGATGATGAAAATACAGGCAATGGACAGGTAGTTTGCCACCACGAAGTCCACGGCGGTGGTGTCGATCAGATCCCGGTACATGGCGCCCTCGCCGGTGATCATGGCGTTTTCATCATACTGCTTCAAAATGGCGGTCATCTCGTCCAGCTGGGCCGACACTGCGTCGGTGGCCGGAGAATAGCTGGAGTTCACCATCATCAGCTGATAGCCCCCCTGCTTGAGCATATCCTTTACCTCATTTGGAATGAAGAAGTCAGGAATGCCGGTACCCAGCATCTTATGGTAGGACACCACGGAGGTAACGCCCTTGACCTCCTCCATGCGGTTTTCGATGTCGCTCATCTCCGCCGGATTCAAATCGTCCCGCAGGACGATGAAGTGAGAGGTAGCCATATCGAAGTCGTTTTTCAGCTTTTCGTTGGAGACGATGGAGGGCAGGTCCCGGGGGAGGGACTCGTCCAGCTTGTAGTAGATTCCGGCGTGGGACTGGGCGTAGTAGGCCGGGATGAACAGGAGCACAAAAATCACCATAATGGCCTTGTTATGCCGCAGGATAAAGCTGTTCACCTTGTCAAAGCTGGGCATCAGGCTTTTGTGCTTGTGCTTGGTGATCTGCTTGTCGAAGATCAGTACCAGGGAGGGCAGCACCAGAATAACAGTGGCCACGCCCAGCACAACGCCCTTGGCCATGACGATGCCGATGTCCCGCCCCAGCGTCAGCCGCATGACGCACAGGGCCAGAAAGCCCGCTACCGTGGTGAGACTGGAGGAGGACAGAGAGCGGAAGGCAGCAACCACCGCCTGCGCCATGGCGTCCCGCTCGTCATCGTAGTTGGGGCGCTCCTCCTCATACCGGTGGTAGAGGAAGATGGAATAGTCCATGGTAACGCCCAGCTGCAAAACCGCGGCGATAGCCTTGGTGATGTAGGAAATCTCCCCCAGGAATATGTTGGTGCCCATATTGTAGATGACGGCCAGGCCGATGCTGGCCAGGAAGATAAAGGGCAGCACCGTGGATTCCAGCGTCACCATCATGGCAACCAGGGCCAGCAGCACCGCCAGACCCACGAAGATGGGCAGCTCGCTGTCCATCAGGTCCCGGGTGTCCTTGATGACCACGGAGAAGCCCGCCAGGAAGCACTTTTCATTACAGGCCCGCCGGACCTGCTCGATGGCCTCCATGGTCTCGTCCGAGGCGCCGGGGTGGCTGTACTGAATGATCATCATGGTAGCGTCTCCGGCGAAGAACATATCCCGGAAGTTGGCGGGGATCATGTCCGTGGGGATCTGGATGCCCATAAGGTTGCTGATCCAGATGGCGTTGGAAACTCCGTCAATGGCCTTGATGTCATTGAGCAGGCTGTTGGTATAGCCTGCGGGCATACTCTCCACCACCAGCATGCTGGTGGCCGCCATTTTAAAGGGCTCCTCCAGCAGCTTTTCGCCATGAGAGGATTCCAGGTCCTCCGGCAGGTAGGACAGAATGTCGTAGTTGATGCGGGTGGAAATATAGCCGATGGCGGCGGGAATCAGCATCAGTACCGCCATCATGGCCACCAGCTTCGGCTTGCGGGTCAACCATTTTGCGATTTTTTCCAGCATGGCCGATCAATCCTTTCCGCCGAACAGGCCGGTAATGGCCGCCCAGAAGTCCTTGAACATCTGCGCGACACGCCCCCAGAAGGTAGTCTGCACCTCCGCAGCGGCCTCAGCCTCCGTTTCATCCTCGTCCGGCATGGTGATCTCCTGAGTGCGGATCAAGATCTGAATGCTCTCAGGAGAGGGGTTGCGGCTGTCGGTGAGAGACACGGCCTCGGCGGTGGCATCCATCAGCAGGAGGTTGTTCACGTCGCCGGTATACTCATCCCAGGTGTCCTCGATGATGTCGCAGATGCTGGACTTGGCGTCCTTGATCTGTCCGGCGGTGCCCATGGTCTTGGCAGTGCTCCGCAGGACGGCCGCCAGACCCTCCAGAGTCTGCTTGGTGCCGTCATCCAACGTAGCGCCGGTGGATTTCATGAGAGCTTCCGTGTCGCTGATGAGGCCCTGCGTATCCCGGATGGTCTTGATGGCACTGGTGCTGAGGCTGCTGACGGTTTTTAGAGTATCCTGCAAAACCGGCTCGTAATCATCCAGGATGTCCTGCAGATCCTCCACATCATCCAAGATATCCCGGAGGTCCGCAGAGGAATGGCGGATGGCGGCAGACAGGTCCTCGGCACTGTTGAGCAGAGAAGACAGGTTTTCGATCCGGCCGCACAGGGCGCTGAGGTCACTGATCACTTGGCTGGTGGGATCCTTCAATCGATTCATCACACCTGCCAGTGTCTTCTGAAGCTTGGCGATCTCCGCCATGGCGTTGTCCAGACCGCCGGAGATCAGATCCACCACCGCACCGCCGACGCTCTCGCTGGGGGGCAGCGGCGCATCCGGTTCCGTTTCAGTTCCCGGGTTTTCAGGGTCAGGCAGGTTTGGGGCGTCTGTGGGATCCTTTTGGGATCCGCCGCCGTTGTTCTCTCCGTTGTTCTCACCGCTGCCGGTATTTTCAGAACCGTTTTCATCTGTGTTGGAGGAATCAGGCGGATTCTGTGCGCCGCTGCTTACTTGGTCACCAGTTCCGCTTCCGGCGTCCGTGCTTTCAGAACCGCTGCCGCCGGGAGTCTTTTCGGACGAACCGTCGGAATGATCGCCGGAAGGCGCACTGTCCCCGCTGGAGGTGTTCTTCTCAGAACTGTCCTCAGGATCGTTGTGCAGCAACTCGCCGGAGAGAGTCCCTCCCTGGTCGGGAGTTTCCGCACCGGTGGGAGAATCCTTATCATACTCCACCTTGCCGCTGGCATACACCAGCCACAGATCGTTCATCTGCTTGGCTGTGGCGGCACTCTGTCCCAGTACCTTCTCGCAGAAAGTCTGGAAACTCATGCTCTCCTTGGCCTGATATGCTTCCTCCAGGGCAATTACGCCTTCCAACTGTTCAATTCCAGCCTCTAACTTCTTAATTCCAGCTTCTAACTCTTTAATGTTCTCATTTAAGGTGATTACACGAGGGTCATCGTCTCCCACGCCAGACTCTTTCAATTTCTGAAGTTCACCTTGAGCAGTCGCAAGCGAACTTTTTGCCGCTTCCAGTTTTCCCTTATAAATAGCCAACTCCGTCTCAAGCGCAGCAACAGATTCGTTTTGTTGCACCTTCGCCGCTGCATTTTTTGCAGTACCAGCAGCGTCATTACTGCCTTGTTTTTTTAGGATAATGGTGAAGTAGGTTTCTCGGTCAGAGGTGTAAGCGCTATGCGCCTCCTTTACTTGATTGACAGTAGTGGATCCGACGTTCTGGTTCTTGTCGATGGTTTCATCGAGTTTGCCGGAGGTGTCCTTTACGGTGCCGCCCAGAGCCTCCTGCAGCGCCTTCAGGCTTTTGCGCAGGCTGCCCAGCGCACTGAACACCTTGCGCGCATCGCCGGTGCCGTCTTCCAGATCTCTCAGGGCACTCTCCACATCCTTCAGATCACCCTTCAGGTCGGAGACTGTGTTGGTCATGCTGCGCAGGGTGGACTTGGAATCAGAAATCGTCTTGCTGAGGGCTTCGATCTGCCCCTCCACCGGCTCCAGCACATCCGCCAGATTAGAGAGGTCGTCCCGCAGGGCGTCCGTCCCGGAATAGATCACGTCCTTGCCGTTGGAGAAAATGCCACGGGCCTTATTCAGCTGATCCAGACCGTTGGCGGAGGCGTTCAGACTGCCGGTGAGGGCCGCCATGGCGTCCAGCAGAGAATCCATGCTGCCGGAGAGCTTGTTGTAATTGTCCTCCAAGTCGTCCTTCCGCTCAGACAGCTTGGCGATCTCCTCCAACTGGCTCAGAGTAGCCGGAACCATCAGGAATGTCATGCCGCCAAAGGCGAAGTCCTCGCTGCCTACCCGGATCGTATAGTGGCATTCCTCACCGGGCAAACCGAGGAACAGCACCGCCCGCAGGTTGCCGATCAGCTGCACCTGGGCACCGGGGGCTTCCAGAGACAGGATGTCATCCTGATTGAAGATCGCCATGGCTTCCAGGGTGTAGTTGTTCCGGGCGTACTCGCTGGCCCGTTCATTGGGCACGATGTCCAGACGGATCTCCACCACGCCGGCCTGTCCCGCCAGATCCTCTGCCTTGGTGGGTACGCCGTTGAGGGTATAGCTCATGGAGATCGTCCAGGGAAGCTGCTGGAAGGGCTTCGCCGTTTTGCCCTCAAAATAGAAGGTCCCGGGCAAAGTCTTTTCGTCCAGCCGGAAGGTGGTCTTGCCGCCGTTCCGGGCAGGCGCCGTGCCGTCGGTCAGGTTGATGATCTCATCGTAATCGCCGTAGTCTGTCAGCGTGGCAATACCGTTGGTGCGGTAGCTCTTTACCACACTGCCGTCGGTGAGATTGCCGTAGTAGTCCGTCATGGCGTAGTAGGCCTCGTCATAGGTGGCGGTCACGCCATCCCCGATGGCGGCCGCCGGGATGGAGCCCAGCACCATCAGGGCGGACAGTGCGCAGCTTCCTACACGCAGAAGCTGTCTTTTCGCGGTTTTCACTGGATTTCGCATCTTACTTTCTTCCTTCTATTTAAATTTTGCAGAATACAGTTCAAAACTGCGCCGGGAAGCGCAGATCCGTCCGCTCCCACGGCATCCCCCGGCCGTTTTCGCCGAAGGGGCCGTAAGCGGCCAGTCCCCGGTAAATCGGCCGGGTCAGCCCGAACCGTCGGATCACCACGCCGGGCCGCATATCCACATGGTTTTCCAGCCAGACCGCCAGCGTCTCATCGCGGATCATGCCTGTGCCGAAGGTGTTCACCGACACGCTGACGGGGTCCGCAAGGCCGATGGCGTAGGCCAGCTGCACCTCGCAGCGGTCCGCCAAGCCTGCCGCCACCACGTTTTTCGCCAGATACCGGGCCAGATAGGCCCCGGTGCGGTCCATTTTTGTGGGGTCCTTTCCTGCCAGAGAACCACCCCCATGGTGGGCTGCGCCGCCATAAGCGTCCGACACGGCTTTCCGCCCGGTGAGGCCGGCGTCCCCGGCGGGGCCGCCGATGACGAACCGGCCCGTGGGGTTGATATAAAGCAGCGGCTCCTCGTCCAGCAGCGCCGGGGGCAGCACCGGCAGGATCACCTCCCGCCGCAGCACCTCCCGCAAGGCATCCGTGCGAACGTTGGGCGTATGCTGGGCGGAAAGGACCACTGTGGTGATCCGGGCGGGCCGTCCGTCCTCATAGGCCACGCTGACCTGAGCTTTGCCGTCCGGCAGCAGCCAGGGCATCCCGCCGGAGCGCCGTATATGATCCAGCCGCTTCACCAGTGCCCCTGCCAAGGTGACCGGCAAGGGCATCAGCTCCGGGGTCTCCCGGCAGGCGTAGCCGGTCATGATCCCCTGATCCCCGGCGCCGGTATCCTCCGCCGAACGGTGGCTGACGCCCTGAGCGATATCCGGTGACTGCGGATGAAAGTGGACCTGAATGTCACAGTGATCCGCGTCCAGCCCCAGTCCGGGGCGGTCATAGCCGATGTCCCGCAGCACCTCCCGGGCCACAACCTCGTAATCCGGTTCCTGCCGGGCGCTGATCTCTCCGAACAAGAGCAGGTGGTTTTCCCACACAGCCGCCTCGCAGGCAGCTCTTGCCTCCGGGTCCTCCGTCAGCAAGGCATCCAGCACCCCATCGGCCACCTGATCACACAGCTTATCCGAGTGACCTCTGGTCACAGCTTCCGATGTCAGAACGTGCCTCATATTGCACCTCTTCTCCCTCAAAGCGCCCAATGCGCCCTTTTTCTCCATACTGAAAGTGTAACATGTTTCCTACGGAGCCACTATGGGCATATCTGCCGCCTGTGCCTAATGGTATGAGAAAATGCCCTGCAAAAGTTCAGGCAAAACTGCCTCCGTGCCTAAAGCCCTAAAGATTTCGTTAAAAACTCGCACTTGAGACTGGTCCGGTTTCCGTGTATAATGGATATGAAAAAGGAAATTTGTTTCAAAAGGAGCGGGCTATGGCACAACAGACAAAAAATGCCATCCGGCGGGCCTTTATCCAACTGCTGAACGAACGCCCTCTGGATAAAATTTCCATCAAAGACATTGCGGAAAAGGGCGCTGTGAACCGCAACACCTTCTATTACTATTATGCGGATATCTACGCACTGGTAGAGGACATTCTCCAGCTGGAAATTCAGGATTTCCAGTCCAAGCTGCGCCGGTATGACAGCTGGCAGGAAGCATTCCGGGACGCTACGGCCTTTGCCTCCCAGAACAAGCGGGCCGTGTATCATCTCTACAATTCGGGCAATCAGGAAACGCTTCGGCGCTACTACCATAAAGTGACATTAGCTGCCATGACCTCCTATATCCGGGATCAGGCCGAGGGTCTCCCGGCGGATGACGAGGATATCCGTGTCCTGTCGGAATTCTATGCCGCCGCGCTGTCCGGGCTGACCGCTCTATGGCTGCAAAACGGCATGAAATATGACACCGATGCCTACATTGACCATCTGGGTCACTTGCTGGACGGCAATATCCGCCGTGCTCTGGAACGGAGCTGCCAGGATTCCGGCCAAGCATAAAAGCATCCACCCGTCATAACGGGTGGATGCTTTTTATGTCTGAAGCCGGTTGCTTTTTCCACTGTCGGCATAAGCGGACGTTCCGTTTGGAGCATCTGCGGTTGTTTATCCCTTCTTCCCGGCGGATCTCTCCGCCTTTTTCCCGTTCCGCAGAAGGCTCTTCTCAGTTTCCTCCTGAATACCCTCCAACGTCATGCGGAGGTTGCTCATGAATAGGATACTCATGAATTTCAGCAAAGCCTCCCGGGTCTCTTTATCAAGATCCTTCAAGGCGCGGACCATAGGCCGCACCGCCTTAAAGCTGTCTGCTTTCAGATCCGTCAGGGTCTGGGCGCCGGAAGCCTCCAGTACCCGAAAGGCACTGTCTACAAATTTTTCCCGCTGTTCCACCGTCAGTCCCTGTACCCAGCCCCGCAATTCCTGATCCGTCAACTGAGCCTGCCGGGTAACACTGTGAAGCCGAACAAAATGATTTCCCAGCACCTCCCAAGAAAATCCATCATGCTGCATAAGGCCCTGCTGGCTGCTGTCCACCACGGTATAGTCCTCCTCGTGCTCCAGCAGCATCCCTACCACGGAGGATTTGGGTACGATGGTGTGGATACGCTCCGCCAGCCGGATATGCCGGGGCAGAGACAGAATATCCTCGTGAAAGCCGGGGCCGTCATTGGACCAGACGGCGGCGATCCGCCGCTGCACCGCCGCAGGGCAGAACACCCCTGCCCACACTGCCAGATTGCCGCCCTTGGAATGGCCGCCCAGCCGCAGCTTGATCCGGGGGTACTGATGGGCCATGGCCTCCGTGTATGCCACTGCCATTTTCTGAGCAGGGACCTCCCGCATACAACTCAGATAGAAATCCTCTTTCCACCCTGCCAGCGTATCGTCGGTGCCCCGGAAGGAGAGGTAGACGGTGCCATCCCCGCACTCTGCCGCCAGCGCCGCGAACTGCTCCGCCTTCGCCGTGTCCAGATGGTCCACAAAGCCGTTGAGCTTCATGTCCCGGAACCGGGGCGAGGCTGCCGTCCGGCGCAGCAGCTCCGGGATCTGATTGGGCACCAGAACGCCCATGTCGATGGGCCGACCTTCCGTTTTGGCAAAATACGCCTCCGCCGCCTTCCACAGGGGCACGGCCCTCCCCTCGCCGGGGCCGGGGACGATGCCGCCGAAGTCCACGAAGGACAGCTCCGCCAAGATCAGGTTATCCACTTCGTTAAACGGATCCTGCGCCAGCATCAGATCCCCCCGCCAGTCCAGATAATCCAGAATATTCGCCATAGCCGTCCCTCCGTTTCGTTTTGATGAGGGTATTATATCCGCTTGCACTGCGACTTACAAGGCGATATTTGTAAATTTCGTTCTAAGGCCCGCCGCCCCCTCATAGGATGAAGCATCACAACCGAGAGGTGGACGAGATGACAAATCAGACCCGAAACGAAGTGCTTTTGGAGGGGATCCCCGTGGGTGCTCCGGAGCCATCCCATGAAAATCACGGCCAGCTTTTTTACCGTCAAATTCTGGAGGTCCCCCGGCTGTCCGGCACGGCGGACCGTCTGCCCCTGCTGGTGCGGCAGACACAGCTGCCGCTGCTGAAAGAGGGCGTTCCCCTCCGGGTAGAGGGACAGCTCCGCTCTTTTAACAACCGGTCCGGCCCCGGACGGCGTCTCGTGCTGACGGTGTACGCCCGGTCCCTTCAGCCGGGGCTGGGAGAGCCGGTCAACCGCATCCTGCTGGCCGGGACATTGTGCAAGCCGCCTATCTACCGGCGGACGCCGCTGGGCCGCAGCATCAGCGATCTGATCTTAGCCGTGCCCCGGAGCTACGGCCGGGCGGATTACCTGCCGGTGATCGCGTGGGGACAGGTGGCGTCGCAGGTGTGTACCTTGGAGGCGGGAGCGCCCTTGTCCCTTGAGGGGCGGATCCAGAGCCGGGGGTATCGAAAGGTGACGGAAACCGGCCCGGAGGAGCGGACAGCTTACGAGGTATCCGTCATGCGGCTGCTGTCCCCGGAGGACGAACCATAAAAAACAGACGCCGCTTCATGCAGAAGCGGCGTCTGTTTTTCGCTGTTTTCTCAGTCGTTGGTGTAGTTGTCGAAATAGCCCTGAATGTAGACGATGGGGGTACCCTTGTCGCCAGAGCCGGAGGTCAGGTCGCACAGGGAGCCGATCAGGTCCGTCAGGCGGCGGGGGGTAGTGCCCTCGGAGACCATGTTGCCCACCAGAGAGCTGCCGTCCTTAGCGGCGATGCGGCCCTTGATGGCCTGCCGCAGCTCCTCGCCGTCCAGACCGGCGAAGTCATTATCTGCCAGATACTTCAGCTTCAGTTCGTTGGGCGTACCCTCCAGACCGGCGGTGTAGGCGGGGGACACCACGGGGTCTGCCAGCTCCCAGATCTTACCAACGGGGTCCTTGAAGGCACCGTCGCCGTAGACCATAACCTCCACATGCTTGCCGGTGGCGTCATACAGCTTCTTCTGAATGGCCTCCACCATGCTCTGGCAGTCGCGGGGGAACAGCTTCACCGTATCCTCGGTGGCCTTGTTGGTGCCCAGCAGGCCGTAGTTCTCGTTATAGCCGCTGCCGTTGACAGGGGCGGTGAGGATCTCGTCCAGAGAGAACACCTTTTCCGCACCGGCGGCGATCAGGCGGCGCTTGGTGCGCTTGCGGGTGTGGATGTCGCAGTTGATGACATTCTTGGTATAGGGCAGGATGGCCTTGGCGTCATTGGCGAAGATGACCTCCGCTTCCGCGCCGCAGTCCCGGATCAGGTCCATGTAGTAGGCCACATAGTCCACGCCGGTGAAGGGGTGCACGGTGTAGCCGAACAGCTCCCGGTATTTTTCCAGGGTCAGCACGTCCCGGTAGGGGTCCACGCCCTTTTCGTCCATCACATCCGGGTCGATCAGGTGGTTGCCCACTTCGTCGGAGGGATAGCTCAGCATGAGGACGATCTTCTTCGCACCCTTGGCAATGCCCCGCAGGCAAACGGCGAAACGGTTGCGGCTGAGGATGGGGAAAATAACGCCCACCGTTTCACCGCCCAGCTTTTCCTTTACATCGGCGGCAATATCGTCCACGGAAGCGTAGTTGCCCTGAGCGCGGGCCACGATGGCCTCGGTCATAGCCACTACGTCCCGATCCCGGATGGCAAAGCCATCCTCCGGCTGGGCGGCAGCCTCCAAAACGGACTTGGTGACGATCTCCACCAGATCGTCGCCGCTGCGGATAATAGGCGCCCGGACGCCCCGGGAAACAGTACCGACCATACGGCTCATAAATAACTCCAATCCGCCGCCACATGGCGGCACACATGATTTTAGCTTCAAGCACAGGGCCTTTTGCCCCAGCTTATTCATTTTAACAGATAGGTTGACCTTTGTAAAATTAAAAAATGCACTTTCAGATATCAATTCTGCTTATATTTTTACCTATCGTATCTGTTGGTTTTATGATTCGCTATCCAAAAACACGGTTCGGCCGTCGATCCGGTCGCCCTCTACCGTTAATATACCGTAGGTAGGCCGCAGGCCCTTGCCCACAGTTCCCGGATTCAGGAACAGCGTTCTGCCCCGCTTGTCCACCAAAGGCTTGTGGGTATGGCCAAACAGAAAGGCATCTAAATGGTCCTGCTCTGCCTTCAAGCCCGCCGTCAGCAGGGAGGTTTTCACGCCGCAGGTGTGGCCGTGGCAGATCAACACACGGCAGTCCCCTAAAAACAGCAGTTTTTCCGCCGGCTCCTCCGGACGGCAGTCACAATTTCCGGGAACGTGCTCCATGGGAATGTCCGGATACCGTTCCGCCAGCCGTTCCGCATCCCGCCAGCAGTCCCCCAGATGGAGGATCATGTCGGGCTTTTCCCGTTCAACCGCCTCCTCCATATTGGATATATTTCCGTGGGAATCCGAAAGCACCAGAATGTTCATGGCAGTCTCCTCTTGTGGCATATTCATAGTCAAAAACAGTATACCCTGTTTTTTTCGCCGGTGCAAGGGCCGTTGCGGAACCCGGTGAAGTATGCTATACTGCTGAGGAAAAAATCAGGACGCCGCAGAGCGGGAAAACGAGGTAATCATGGGACATTTCGATCATCTGAATGTGGCCTTCTTCACAAAAGCCGCTATTTACCCCGGCAGCATCGGCACCTTCCGCTACCGTTTTCAGCGGGAGGGCTGGACGGACGGAAAGGGCACTCTCACTGTCTGGGTCTACGAGAACACCAGCTTCGAGCTGGCCAAGGATGTGGAATCCCAGACCTTCCCGTGGACAGAGGAGGGCGTGGAGCAGGTGAAGGCGTGGCTGGAGGAAAAGTTGGCGGAACGGGGCAGCCAGCCCTATTCCATCCCCTACCCCGCCCCCAAAGCGGAATGATATGTACTGGAATGACCTGAATTCCCGGCTAAAGGCGGAATACGGCTGCAAGGTCTACAAGCTGGCCCTGTCCTCCGGGTGCTCCTGCCCCAACCGGGACGGGACGCTGGACACGCGCGGCTGCATTTTCTGCGACGGCGCAGGTGCATTCGCGGAGGCCGGAGCCATCCCGGATCAGCTGGCCGCCGCCAGACTGCGGGTAGCCGCCAAGGCCGGGACCGATGCGAAATACATCGCCTACTTCCAGTCCTTCACCAACACATACGGGGACGCGGATCGCCTGCGGGCCTTGTATCAGGCGGCCATGACACCGGAGGATGTGGTGATCTTATCTATCGCCACCAGGCCGGACTGTCTGGGGCCGGATATTCTGGGCCTATTGGAGGATCTGAATCGCGTCAAGCCGGTGTGGGTGGAGTTGGGCTTGCAGACGATCCACCCGGAAAGCGCCCGGTATCTCCGCCGGGGCTATGACCTGCCGGTATTCGACCGGGCGGTGAAGGACCTGAAAGCCATCGGCGTGACGGTCATTATCCATCAGATCTTGGGGCTTCCCGGCGAAACACCGGAAATGATGGCGGAGACCGCCCGCTATATCGGTCAAAGCGGGGCGGACGGCGTGAAACTCCATCTGCTCCACGTCCTCCGGAACACGGATCTGGCAGCAGAGTGGCAGGCAGGCCGGGTACAGACGCTGGAATTGGAGGAATATATTTCCATTCTGGAGCTGTGCCTGCGGAATCTTCCGCCGGAGGCAGTCATTCACCGCCTCACCGGGGACGGCGCGAAGCGGGACCTGCTGGCTCCCCTGTGGAGCGGAGATAAAAAGCGGGTACTGAACGCCATTCATCAGGCATTTCTGAAAGATGATTTGATTCAGGGCAGCGCCCTCTAAGTCAAGACCACCCGTAAAACGGGTGGCTTGCACAAGCCCTATAAGGGCTTAAGACAGGCCACGCCTAAAGGCGCGGTGAAACGGTCTGCCGACCGCATATGATCCCGAGCAGCCCCACCAAGTGGGGCTGCTCTTATTTGCTCTTGGTTACTTGCTCACCCGTAAACGGGTCAAAGTATTCCTTGATCGATATCTGATCCGATATTTTGTCTTCTGCGAGTTGATTTCGGATATACTCCGCAATTACTTTCTTGTTCCTCCCTACTGTATCCACATAGTAGCCTTTGCACCAAAACTGCCGGTTTCCGTACTTGTACTTCAGATTCGCATGTCGGTCAAATATCATCAGCGAACTTTTCCCTTTGAGATATCCCATAAACTGTGATACACTGTATTTGGGCGGGATACTCACCAGCATATGGATATGGTCTGGGCAAGTCTCTGCCTCTATAATTTCTACCCCTTTATACTCGCACAGTTTTCTTAGGATGCTCCCGATATCTGCCCGAATCTGTCCATATATTGCTTGTCTCCGATATTTTGGTGCAAAGGCTATGTGTTATTTACAGTTCCAGCGTGTATGGGCAAGACTATCTATTTCCTCTTTCTTTTGTGTTCCAAACATGGATATTCCTCCTCTGCTACTTTTCTTGCGGTCGGCAAACCTGCTTCGATTGTAGCATGGGAGGTTTATCTTTTCCCTCTCATAGGCTTAGCCTTTTTTATTCCACGGGCATAGCCCGTGGTTGCCTGTTTTCAACAAAGCAAAAGCCTCCGCCGTTTGGCGGAGGCTTTTTATGTGCTGCCCTCTTGATTTATAATGCAAGCGGTTACATAAAACGCAGCTGAAAAGGACTTTTACATGGCGCAGGCCTCCAATATTCTTCGCCATCATTTGCGGTCATTGTGTATGCGCCAAAAGCAAAAGCCGTGCGGCCGCAAGCCGTATTGTCCATTTTATACAAAGTGAGCAGGGTTCTTTTTGCATCAAATGTAGAAAAAGCACATTCTTCATTGACGCATTTGGAAATATGTGGTATTACATTGTCAATGTAAGCGGTTGCGCATATGTGTTTATTGTTTACACTGCCATAAGTTGGAGTGTTTACACAGCGTCTGACCGGATGCCGCCTGTCCATGCTAAACTGCGAACCGCCTACATAGAAATGGATTGCGGGCCCGGATAGAAGTCAGGACAACTGGTGCTATGAGTTGGTCCGCAGCTTGTTTCCCGCAAAGAGGAACTGTCCAAGGTTCCCGCAAAGCCGTGTTTTCTCTTCCGCAGTGCGGAATGGAAATAAATAATGGATGAGAAGGAGAAACGATTTATGAAGAAATCCACTAAGCGCCTGTTCGCCGCTGTGCTGGCAGCTGCCAGCCTGCTTGCTCTCACCGCCTGCGGCGGCAAGACCGAGGAACCCAAAACCGATGACAGCGCACAGACCGAGCAGCCCGCCGAATCCTCCGGCAGCAAGGAACTCTCCGTTTACACCGCCTTCCCCGAAAGCGAAGTCATCTACTATTTCAACAAGTTTGAAGAAGAGACCGGCATCAAAGTCAACTATGTCCGCCTCTCCGCCGGCGAAATGCTGACCCGTGTGGAAGCCGAGAAGGACAATCCTCAGGCAACGCTGATGTTCGGCGGCTCTACGGATAACTACATCGCCGCCGTGGATAAGGGCTTGCTGGAAGCCTATCAGTCTCCCAATCTGGACAAGACACCCTCTACTTATCTGGATCCCACCGGTACCTGGAACCCCATCTATGTGGGCTGCATTGCTTTTGCCTGCAACTCTGACTGGTTCAAGGAAAAGGGTCTGGAATATCCCACGAGCTGGGAAGACCTGCTGAAGCCTGAGTTCAAGGGTGAGATCATCATGGCCCACCCCGCCACCTCCGGTACCGCCTACACCGTTCTGGCCACGCTGGTTCAGCTCAAGGGCGACGATCAGGTCTGGGACTATCTGGAAAAGCTGAACACCAACATGAGTCAGTACACCAAGTCCGGCTCCGCCGCTCCCAATGCCGTGGCCATCGGTGAGGCCGCCATCGCCCTCACCTTCTCTCACGACGCCCTGCAGCTGACTCCCGAGGGCTATCACATTGAGCTGAGCTTCCCCACCGACGGCACCGGTTATGAGGTGGGCGCCATGGCCCTCATCAAGGGCGGCAAGGCCGACGAGCAGGAGAACGCCAAGAAGTTCATCGACTGGATGACCTCCGAGGCCGGTCAGGGCTGCTACGCCGAAAACGACTCCTTCCGCGTTCCCACCAACACCGCCGCTCCTGTGGCCGACGGTCTGGTGACGCTGGACGAGGTTCCCGTAATTGATTATGACGCCGTTTGGGCTGCCAGCGTCAAGAGCGAGTACTGCGAGCAGTTCGAGAATAAGATCGCCACCAAGCCCGAGGGCTGATCCCAATAGATTTCTGATTGATTTCCCGCAAACGGGCCTCCTCCCCCAAGGGGAGGGGGCCCGCATACCAAGACAGAGAAGGCGGAACTCCCTTGCGCAGCTTTCTCGCCGCTTTTGACACTCTCACTCAGGAGGAACGCTCATGGCAAATGCCACTACCCGCGCAAAGCGCCTCAATGAAACGAAGATGATCCTGCGCCAGCCCCTGCTGCTGATTGCCATCATCCTCTCGTTCGCGCTGTTGCTGCTGTTCGTCATCTATCCTCTGGCCAAAACGCTGATCTACAGCCTTACGGATGAGACCGGTGCCTTCTCTCTGGCCAATCTCATCACCATCCTGCAAACGCCCCGGTACGGCAAGGTCTTCGGCCGCACCATGGCGCTGGGCCTGATTGTGGCCGTCATCGCCACCTTCATCGGCTATGTCTTTGCCTATACCGTCACCCGGGTCAACGTACCGGCCAAGGGCTTTTTCAAGACCATGGCCACGCTGCCCATCCTCTCCCCGCCCTTCGTGCTGTCCCTGTCCATTATCTTCCTCTTCGGCAAGCAGGGTCTGATTTCCAAGAACCTGCTTGGCATCACCGGCAGCAGCGTATACGGCCTCAAGAGCCTGATTGTGGTTCAGGTGATGAGCTTCTTCCCCATCGCCTACCTGACCCTCTCCGGCATTCTGGCCTCCATCGACGCCTCTGTAGAGGATGCCGCCTGCAACATGGGCGCAGGCCGCTGGAAAACCTTCTGGACGGTTACCTTCCCCCTGTCCCTCCCCGGCATCATCTCCGGCGCGCTGCTGGTGTTCATCCAGTCTCTGGAGGACTTCTCCAACCCGGCTACCATCGGCGGCGATTACACCACCCTCTCCATTGAGGTCTACAACATTATCACCGGCAGCTATGATATGCGAAAGGGCTCCGTGCTGGCGCTGCTGCTGCTTCTGCCCGCAGTCATCGCGTATCTTCTCAATAAATATTGGGTCAACAAAAAGAGCTTTGTCACAGTCACCGGCAAGCCCACCCAGGCCCGGAAGCTCATTGAGGAACCCCACATCAAGTGGCCCCTGTTTGCTTTCTGCCTAATCGTTTCCGCCATCATCATTCTGTTCTACGGCACGGTGATTTTTGCCTCCTTTGTCCGCACCTGGGGCGTGGACTTCTCCCTGACGCTGGATCAGTACCGCAAGGCGCTCCAGTACGGCTGGGACAGCCTGAAAAACTCCATGACGCTGGGCCTGATCTCCGCCGTGATCGGCGGCCTGCTGGGCATGGTCATCGCCTACATCACCGCCAAGCGGAACTATTTCGGCAAGCGTTTTATCGAGGTCGCCTCCGTTCTGATGTTTGCCGTTCCCGGCACCGTTCTGGGCATCAGCTACATCCTGGGCTTCAACTCCAAGCCGCTGGCCCTCACCGGCACCGGATTGATCCTGGTGATCGTATTCACCTTCCGAAATATGCCGGTAGCCATCGAGTCCGGCACCACCACCCTGCTGCAGATCGACAATTCCATTGAAGAGGCCTCTACCATTCTGGGCGCCGACACCGGCTATTCCTTCCGCCGCATTACGCTGCCCATGCTGAAAAACGCCTTCTTCTCCGGCATCGTCTACTCCTTCACCAAGGCCATTACCGCCGTCAGCGCGGTGATCTTCCTGGTCTCTCCCCGGTGGAAGCTGGTCACCAGCAACATCTACTCCCTGTTTGACCTGGCCAAATACGGTCAGGCGGCCGCCTTCGTCACCATGATGGTGGGCATCCTGCTGGTGTTCATCGGCCTGTTCAACACTGTCATTAACTTCCTGCTGGCGCCCCGTTCCAAGGTGCCCCAAGCTAAAACGAAAACGGAGGAATCAAAATGAACCAAGAGAAGAATGAGAAGCTGGGCTTCAGCAAGAAGAGCTCCGGCGTGGTTCTGAAAGATGTGACCAAAATTTTCCAGCAGCCCGATACCGGCAAGGACTTCGTGGCTGTTGACCATATCAATCTTGAGATCAAGGACGGCGAGATGGTGACATTGCTGGGCCCCTCCGGCTGCGGCAAGACCACCACCCTGCGGATGATCTCCGGTTTTGAGTATCCCACCAGCGGCAACGTGTTCATCGGAGACCGGGACGTAGCCAAGATCCCCCCCAACAAGCGGGGCATCTCCATGGTGTTCCAGTCCTACGCCCTGTTCCCCCACCTGAACATCTGGGAGAACATCGCCTACGGTCTGCGTGTGGCCAAGATTCCTCAGGATGAGATCATCCGCCGCACCAATGACGTAGTGGAGCTGATGCAGCTCAAGGGCATGGAGAAGCGGTTCCCCAACCAGCTCTCCGGCGGCCAGCAGCAACGTGTGGCGTTGGCCCGCGCCGTGGTCATCGAGCCTTCCGTGCTGCTGTTTGACGAACCCCTGTCCAACCTGGACGCCAAGCTCCGCGAGAGCATGCGGGATGAGCTCCGCGCCCTCCAGCAGCGGCTGGGGATCACCTCTCTGTACGTCACCCATGACCAGTCCGAGGCCATGGCCATCTCCGACAAGGTGGTCATCATGAAGGACGGCGTTATCTGCCAGCAGGGCACTCCTCAGGAGATCTACGAGCAGCCCGCCAGCCGCTTTGTGGCAAACTTCATCGGCAAGGCCAACTTCATCGACGGCATCTTCAAGGGCCGTGACGGCGAGGCCGCGCTGGTGGAGATCGGCGGAAAGACCTTCTCCATCCCCGCCCCCGGCAAGATGGAGGGTGTGGAAGTGGGCGGTGCCTGCTGCCTGACGGTCCGCCCCGAATCCTTCCTGCTTACCAAGGATGCCGGTGCTCTCCCCGGTACCGTTTCCCGTGCCACCTATTACGGCGCCAAGATCGAGTACGAGGTCATGCTGAATGAGCAGCCCATCATCGTGGAGGTCTACAACCCCCAGCTGACGGAGCGTTTCAGCGTGGGCGATACCGTCACCATGAGCCTGATCGAGGGCTGCGTCCGGGTCCTGAAGTGATCCGATCGACAACAACACAAGCATCATAATGATAAAAAGGACACTGGCTTGTATAACAAGCCAGTGCCCTTTTTGCTGTCATTTTGCTGTTATTTACGATTTTCGTCGCGTTTTACAGCTTTTCCATGTGTTTTCCGGTGCCGCTTTGTTCTACCGGCAGTCCGGTGAGGCAGCGGCGCAGCATATCGTAGGCGTGGTTGGCAGCCAGATCCTGAATGCGATCCCGGCGGCGCTTGCCCAACTCCAGCTTCCGGCACCACGTCCCATCGGGGGACGCCAGACCCACATACACCAGTCCCACCGGGTTGTTGCGCTCGTCCGGGTCCGGACCGGCCACGCCGGTGACGGACAGGCCAATGTCAGCTCCGGTGATCCGCCGGGCATTTTCCGCCATGGATCGGGCACATTCCTCCGACACGGCGCCGTATTGGTCCAGAAGCGTCTGGGGCACCCCCAGCACCTCTGCCTTTACGCTGGTCCAGTAGCTCACAACGCCGCCCCGATACACACTGGAGGCCCCGGACAGGGCCGTGATCCGGGCGGCTATCTGGCCACCGGTGCAGCTTTCCGCCGTGGCGAAGGTCCAGCCCTTTTCCTTCAGGTGTGTCATGCAGACGGTCTCCAGATTAGGGACATCCACGCCGTACACCACGTCTCCCAAATAATCCGTCACCTCTTTTACCACCGGGACCAGCATGGCCTCCGCCGCCGCTGCGCTGTCCGCCTTGGCGGTAGCGCGGAGCCGGACCTCGCTGGGCTTGGCGTAGGTGGCGAGGGATGGATTTTCCATCCGGGATATCCGCTCCCGCATCAGATCCTCCATAGGGCTTTCCCCAAGGCCGAAGGTCATAATGTCATGGGACACAATGACCTCCTTGGAAAGTCCCCGCAAATAGGGAACCGCCCAGTTTTGCAGCATGGTCCGCATTTCAAAGGGCGGACCGGGCAGCATCAGCACGTGCACCCCCTCCGCTTCAAAGGCGCAACCGGGAGCGGTGCCCACCGGATTGTCGAAGATCACGCAATCGGCGGGAAACTCCGCCTGCTGGCGGTTATTTTCCGGCATGGTCAGGTGGACGTTCCGGGCAAAATAAGTCCGAATATGCTCCAGTACATCCTCCCGCAGGACCAACGGCTTGCCGAAGGTCTCGCAGACGGTCTGCTTGGTAAGATCGTCATAGGTGGGGCCAAGGCCGCCGGTGGTAAGGATGACGTCCGCTCGCTTCCGGGCGATGTCCAGCGCCTCCCGCAGCCGTTCCGGGTTGTCCCCTACCACGGTATGCCAGAACACATTGACGCCAACAGCAGACAGCGCCCGTGAGATCTCGCTGGCGTTGGTGTTGGTGATATTTCCAAGAAGCAGTTCCGTACCGACGGCAATGATCTCAGCGGTATGTGACATAACAGATGCCTTCTTTCCGATCCGGTCAGGGCTTTACCCGAACCCAGGTCTCGCCCTCCAGGGCCTTGGCCACCAGGCCGTCAATATCCAGAACGGACTCCGCCTTCACCACATCCTCCAGCACCGGCCGGGTGGCGGGGTGGCGGGGGGTAAACACGGTGCAGCAGTCCTCATAGGGCAGAATGGAGGTTTCATACGTGCCGATCTCCCTGGCCATGCGGATGATCTCCACCTTGTCGGTGCCGATGAGGGGCCGCAGAACGGGCATTTTCGTCACGTCCTCCGTGACACCCAGGGCCTTGATGGTCTGGCTGGCCACCTGACCCAGAGATTCGCCGGTAACCAGCGCAGAGGCGTGGGACTTCCGGGCCACAGCCTCTGCCAGCCGCATCATAAACCGGCGCATGATGAGGGTAAAGTATTCCTCGGGGCACTGGCGGCGGATCTCCTCCTGAATTTCCGTGAAGGGGATGATGTGGACGATCATCCGGCCGCAGTACACCGTCAGCAGCCGGGCCAGCTCCAGCACCTTGTCCAGCGCCTGCTGGGAGGTGTACGGGGGAGAAACAAAGTGCACCATTTCCAGCTCCACGCCCCGGCGGGCAATCATATAGGAGGAAACGGGGCTGTCCAGACCGCCGGAAAGCAGGCTCACCGCCCGGCCGCCCATACCGATGGGCAGACCGCCGGCGCCGGGGACAGAGGGCGTGTGGATATAGGCGTACTTCTCCCGGATCTCCACATAAACCGTCAGATCAGGATGGTGCATATCCGCTTTCACGTTGAAGAACTGCCCCAGCTCGCCGCCTACATACTGGGAGATCTGGATGGAGTTCATAGGGAACTGCTTGTCTGCCCGGCGGCTCTCCACCTTGAAGGTTCTGGCCTTGGCAAATTCATCCGCCAGATAGGTCTTGGCGGTCTCCACAATGGCGTCCATCTCCTTGGCGCAAGGGACGGCGCGGGCCACCGTCACGATGCCGAACACCTGACGGGCAGCCTTGAAGGCGGCCTCCATGTCGCAGTCCTCGGTCTGAGGCTCCACATAAATAGTGCTCTGGCGAATGTAGATCTGGAAGCTGCCGCAGGGCTTCATCCGGCGGCGGACATTGCTCACCAGCTTATCCTCAAAGCTGCGGCGGTTCAGGCCCTTCAGCACCACCTCGCCCAGCTTCAAAAGCAGGATCTCGTTGTTGTTCATAATCAATCCTCCGTAAGAGTTCATAAAGCGCATATAGGATACCACATTTTTTTGTCCAGCGAAAGAGGTGGTTACGGTTTTTCCCTGTTTTTTAGGCGGAATTTCTGCCGGTTTTCTCCTCAGATTTGACGAAAGGGCCGTTGTCTGCTACAATAAGTGGGAGTTTTTCCCAAAACCGTTTGATAAAGCAAAAAAACGGATACCCTTTTCATAAGGAGGCAGATAGATGAAACGAACGATTTTGAAAAAGCTGACCGCCTGCCTGTGCCTGTGCGCGGTGCTGAGCGGGGCGCTTACCGTTCCCGCCGGGGCGGCTTCCTTTCAGGATGTGCCGTCCAACCACTGGGCGGCAACCGCCATCGACCGCTGCGCGGCTCAGGGATGGTTTCAGGGCAAGACCGCCGATACCTTCGGCGTGGGCCAGCCCATGACCCGGGCGGGCTTCGCCGTGGCACTCAGCCGTTTTTTCGGCTGGCAGAGCGGTGAGACCTACTACCGGATCTTTTCGGATGTGCCTCAGGGCGCCTGGTATGAGCCGGCCCTCCGGGCCTGCTACGAGCACGGGGCAGTCACCCGTCAGACCGGCGATTTCCGTCCCGGCGATCCCATCACCCGGGAGGAATTGGCAGTCATGCTGATCCGGGCCTTGGGCTACGGGCCCATCGCCGGCCTCGCGGAGGATGATCCGCTTCCCTTCCGGGACGTGACCACCAACAAGGGGCATATCGCTATGGCCTACGAGCTGGGTCTGGTCAGCGGTATGGGGAATGATCTGTTCGTGCCGGATCGGTACGCCACCCGGGAACAGGCTGCTGTCATGCTCAGCCGCCTGTATGACAAGCTGCACCCTGCTCAGACCGCAAACGAGGCCATGGTCCTTCTCCGCTCCGGCGAGGAAGCAGAGGACCTTTCCGGATATCAGACCGTCATACTCACGGCGGGAACGCTGACCGGCGGTCAGAACCCCCGGCTGGCTTTGAGTGTCAGCAATACGCAGAAACAGGTCATGGAAACAGCAACCGCCTCCGGCCAGACGGTTCTGCTGGGTATTTCCGGTCAGTCCGGCGTTCTGAAGAGCACCGCCGCCGCAGCCACGGCAGTTGCCGAAGCATTGACCGACAGCAGCTATGACGGCGTTTATCTGAACATCACCCCGTCCGCTGAAAATGGCGACGCCCTGGCTGCCTTCGTACAGGCGCTCCGGGCCGCTGTGCCGGAGAAAAAGCTGTATGTGGCGGCAAGCGCCCCGGCCCGAAGGGAAGCAATTCCGGACTATCAGGCTCTCGGAAAGGCCGCAGACCGGATCGTGCTGCAGATGTCTGGACATGAGGACACGGACGGCGCTGTTCCCGTATATGCCATGGAGCCTTTGGAGACCGTCTACTACGCGCTCAGCACTCTGAATGACCAGATCCCCGGTGAGAAGCTCGCCCTGCTTTTGACGGCGGAGGGCTGCGGCCGGAAGGGTACCGGAAAACCCACCGCCTTCAACGGAGACGCTGTGGCCGCACTGGAAGCCAAAGGCCGCACCTACTATTCTGACCGCTACGCCTGCGCCTATCTGGAGACAAAGGATACGGTGGTCTGGTATCTCAACGAAAAGGCGCTGGAAGCCCGCCAGCAGCTGCTGCGCTGCTTCGGCGTATCCTCCTGCTGTCTCTCCACCCCCAACGGTACTCTGCAAGCCCAAGAAAGCTGAGCTTTCAAATCCGGACAGAAAAAACCGCCTTGCTTTTCAGCAAGGCGGTTTTCTTTTATTCAATTACAGGTACTTCCGCATACCGTCGGTAGCAGTTTCCACGTCGCCGCTGATGGTGACGGTGAACTTGATGTTGTTCCGCTCGCCGAATACATCCAGCCAGTTGAGGAACTTCTCAGTCTCCGCATCCACATCGGTGCCCACGGTCTTGCACAGGTTGTCGATGAACACCTGAGAAATGTCATAGTTGCCGGCATACAGACCGCTGATGAAGCCACGGAATACCTCATAGCTGTGCAGATCGTATTCCTGCGCGTCGATCAGGCGGATGTTGTAGTGAATATTGTAGGACATGTCACGCTTCGGCTCAATGCAGACCACATTGCCGGCCTCATCCTTCGCGGCAGCGTTGATGAGTTCGATGAGCTGCTTGGTTTTGCCGGAACCCTTGACGCCCATAATCAGTCTAACCATAATAGATCACTCCTGTCATAGTTCGTCTCCGTAATTAACGGGACCTTTCGTAGTCATAGCATACCATAAAGAATGAAAAAAGACAATCCCAAAAAGTAACTTCAAAATTTGTTTATAAACACGGCAGAGCAATGTATGCTCTGCCGTGTTTTTTTGCATATTCCGCTTTTCGTATTCCGCTTTTCTCAATGCTTTTCGGTCAGCTTGGCTTCCAGCTCCGCCTTACGATCCTCGTAGCCGGGCTTGCCGAGGAGGGCAAACATATTCTTCTTATACGCCTCCACGCCGGGCTGGTCGAAGGGATTCACGTCCAGCAGATAGCCGGACAAGCCGCAGGCATACTCAAAGAAGTAGATGAGCCGGCCCAGCTCACGGGGGCCCTTACCGCCCACATTCACAATGACGTTGGGTACGCCGCCCTGACTGTGGGCCAAGAGCGTTCCCTCCGTGGCCCGGTCCCGGATGTGGTCCATAGACGCACCCGCAAGGAAGTTCAGCCCGTCGCCGTCCGTCTCGTCCCGAGGAACGGCCAGCTGCCGGTCGGAGGCACCCAGCCGCACGATCGTCTCGAAGAGGATCCGGCGGCCCTCCTGAATATACTGCCCCATGGAGTGCAGGTCTGCGGTAAACTCCACACTGGCGGGGAACAGGCCCTTGCCGTCCTTTCCCTCGCTCTCGCCGTAGAGCTGCTTCCACCACTCCGTCATAAACCGGAAGGCTGGATCGTAGCAGCCCAGAATTTCAATGGCGTACCCGGCCCGGTACAGCTCATACCGCAGAGCGGCATACTGCCATGCGGGACTATCGTAGGAGCCGTCGGCACAGACGTTCATCATCTCAGCCGCGCCCTCCATCAGGGCCTCCACATCCACACCGGTAACGGCGATGGGCAGCAGACCCACGGCGGTAAGGACGGAATAGCGGCCGCCGATGTCATCCGGCACCACAAAGGTCTCCCAGCCCTCGGCGTCCGCCAGAGATTTCAGCGCACCCCGGGCCTTATCGGTGGTGGCGTAGATGCGCTTGCTGGCTTCCTCCTTGCCGTATTTCTCCTCCAGCAGCTCCCGGAAGAAACGGAATGCCACGGCAGGCTCCGTGGTGGTACCGGATTTGGAGATGATATTCACGGAGAAATCCACATCCCGCACCAGATCCAGTACCTCGCTCAGTGCGTCGCCGGAGAGACCGTTGCCCACAAAGTACACGTTGGGCGTCTCTTTCTTTTTCAGGTTATAATTGGGAGAACACAGGCAGTCGATCACGCCGCGGGCTCCCAGATAGCTGCCGCCGATGCCGATGACCACCAACGCCTGAGAATCGCTTTGGATCTTCTTGGCGGCAGCCTGAATTCGAGCAAATTCCTCCCGGTCATACGCCTGGGGCAGATGCACCCATCCGGTGAATTCTCCGCCCAGACCGGTGCCGGTCTGGAGTTCTTCATGGGCTTTTTTCAAACGGGGCAGCAGTGCCTCCTCGTAAGGCTTCGGTAAAAATGTATGCAGATCAAACAACTGAACATCCAGCATGTGATTCACCCTCATGTATCAAATTTCAGCCAGAGGGCACATTTTCCCTCTGTTTGTCCAGTATAGCATTTTTCCCCGGGTACGGCAAGAGAAAAAGGGCGGTGTGAGATCCGTTCACTCAACCAGACAGGCGATTCGCAGCACCCGTGGCAGCATTTGGCGGAAGGTGATCCGTGGAACTTCTTCTCCCGCCAGCAGGGGCAACTCCGCCAGAACCTCTCCCTCGGAGGTGACGGTCAGCGTCCCCAGCCGATCCCCCACCGCCACTGGGGCCTGTACGGAGGATTCCAGTGTCACGGACTGGCTCAACTCCCCTGTCTTGGCCTTCTCCAGCAGCAGCTGGTTTTCCTCGCCCAAAACCGGCTGAACCGTGGCCTGCGTCCCCAGCGTCACCGGCACCGGCGGCAGCGGCGTGTCCGGTACAACGTTCTTCAGGGCATAGGTGGCAAAGCCGTAATTCAGCAGCGTCTGCGCATCTGCGAACCGCTCCGGGGAGGTTTTTCCCTTGAGAATAACAGCGATCAGCTCCATGCCGTCCCGCTCCGCCGTGGCGGAGATACAGTACCCGGCAGCGCTGGTGGAGCCGGTCTTCAATCCAGTGGTACCATCATAAAATCGCACCAGCTTGTTGGTATTGACCAACGAGGACGCCCCATCCCGGAGAGTGTCCATCCAGACTGTTGTATATGTTCGGATATCCGGATGATACAGCATCAGCTCCCGGCTCATCAAAGCAATGTCGTAGGCAGAGGTGACGTGACCCTCCGCCGGCAGACCGCAGGCGTTTTTGAAAGTAGTGTCGTTCATCCCCAGCTCCGCTGCCCGCCGGTTCATCCGCTCCACGAAGGCTTCCTCGCTACCGGCCAGATGCTCTGCCAGCGCCACGGCGCAGTCATTGGCGGATACCACGCACACGGCCTTCAGCATCTCGTCCACGGTCAGCCGCTCCCCTTCCTTCAGCCAAATCTGACTGCCGCCCATGGAGCAGGCGTGAGGTGAGGCGGTAACGGTGTCCTCATAGCGCAGTGTCCCGCCGTCAATAGCCTCCATGGTCAGCAGCAGCGTCATAATTTTAGTGACGCTGGCCGGTTCCAGCTTTTCGTGCTCGTTTTTGGCAAACAGCACGGTCCCTGTCTCCTTTTCCATCAGCACTGCCGAGGGCGCGGACACCTCCACAGCCCGGGCGCTGACGCTCAGCAGCAATACGGCGCCCATCAGCGCCAGGATTTTTTTCATGATGACCTCCCCTTTCTGATCGGTGCATTATATGAGTGTGCAAAGGCGTTCATGCCGCCGTCATTTGACCCCCGGAGATCCTTCTAACTTTTTCAGAAGACCCGCCATTTTTCGTGTTGCAAAATAAAGAAAGGTCTGCTATAATACAATACGTTCCTGCGGCTGTAGTTCATCGGTAGAACGGCAGCTTCCCAAGCTGCATAGGTGGGTTCGACTCCCATCAGCCGCTCCAGATTGAAATGCCATGGCATTTCGCGGCATTTCAATTTTCTTTCCTTATTTTAAAGTTTCCTCTTGACAAGTTCCCCGGGAGTATGGTATCCTAATATTTGCCGATAAGCTGCCGGTGTGGTGGAATGGTAGACACAGGAGACTTAAAATCTCCCGGTAGCAATACTGTACCGGTTCGAGTCCGGTCACCGGCACCAAAAATAAATATCGCGGAGTAGAGCAGTTGGTAGCTCGTCGGGCTCATAACCCGGAGGTCGCAGGTTCGAGTCCTGTCTCCGCAACCAGAAAGTCCTGATTTCTTGCGAAATCAGGACTTTTTCCGTACTTTTTTGCTCAATAACTTACTTGCCATTTTTTCTGACCCAAACGCTGACCCCAACGGGAGCGGATAGCGGAAAGCACTATACCGCACCAGAGAGGATGTTACCCATTGTTTTTGCCGCTTCACGCTTGGCGGAGGTCGTTACATGAGCGTAGGTGTCCAGCGTGAAGCCTGCCGAAAAATGCCCCAGCACGCCAGATACGGTTTTGACGTCCACACCGTTTTGCAGTGCCAGTGTTGCGAAGGTGTGGCGCAGGTCATGGAAACGCACCTTTGGCAGCCCTGCCCGCTTCAGGACGCGGTGCAGCATGTGCAGCACGCTGTCCGGTGACATGGGGCCTCCGGTGGGCGATGGGAATACCCATTCGCTGTTGCCCGTTTTTCTTCTTTGTTGCATCAGAACGTCTATCGCATCCGCCGACAGGGGCAGTGTGCGGTAGGCGTTTTTCGTTTTCAGCGGTGCCTCGACCACTTTGCCATTCTGCCGTGAAATTGCCCGTTGGATTTTCAGCACACCACGGTCGAGATCAACGTCCGTCCATTTCAGTCCCAGCAGTTCCCCACGGCGTAGTCCTGTGGCGAGGTCGAGGTAGTAGAGCTCGTACACGCCGCTGTCTTTGGCCTCTTGGAAGAATGTGCTGAGTTGGTCGGCGGTCAGGGTTTTCATCTCTTTGTGTTCCACCTTCGGCAGGGCGCAGCCCTGCGTGGGATTTTTCGTGACGAGGTGCTGCTCGATGGCGAGGTTGTACGCCGAGCCGATCATCTGGTGGATGTTGCGGACGGTCTTGGGA
>OIDQ01000152.1_pt1 | contig 39469 bp, 27 predicted proteins | sample 1581511 | NCBI WGS metagenome assembly OIDQ01 (sample SAMEA3882526, study PRJEB24775) | human gut metagenome | biome: human-associated habitat; feature: intestine environment; material: feces | place: Netherlands | collected 2009/2010
GGGGAGCTCGAGGGGGCAAGGCCCGCCTCGAATGAGATGCACTCCGAAAGCACAAACCCATTTGCGCTTTCGGCCGAGGGGAAAACCGCCGCATCTTGGGATGCGGCGGTTTTTGCGCGCTATTCTCGCTCTATTGGTTTTCGTCCCGCTCCATCAGCTCGAGCAGCCGTGCCGTCTCGGCAGCGGCGTCCGGCGCGTTTGCCTCGACCTGCAGGGCGGAAGCGTTCGCGTCCGGCCGGATGCTCAGCTCCCAGCCGCCGTCGCGCAGGTGCAGCCCGTCGGTAAAGTCCGCCCCGGCCTCCATCATGGCCTCCGCGACCGTGCGCATCAGGGTCGCGGCAGGGGACGGTGCGGCGGTTCGGGTCTGCGTGCGGGAGCTGCGGCGGCAGGTCGTCCGGAGCGTCCGGCTGCGCCGGGCTCAGCCGCCCGTCAAGCACGTCAAGACTGCACCGGTAGTAGGCGCGCGGCGTGCCGATGTCGCACCAGTAGCCGTCCATCGGCACGCCGAGGATCGGCTCGTGCGCCGCGAGCAGCAGCGGGAAGAGATCTTTGGCAAAATCAAACGGCTGATCTTCCGGCACATAGGCCATTGCCCGCGGGGAGACAATATAGATCCCGGTGTTCACGAGATCGGTCACGACGTGCTCCCAGTCCGGTTTTTCGATGAAGTGCTGCACAAGCCCCTGCCGGTCCTGCAGCACGAGCCCATACTGCAGCGGCTCTGCGTTCGGGTAGAGTGCGATCGTTACGGCCGCGTCCGCCTGCTGGTGCCGGCGATAGAGCCCCAGCAGGTCAAAGCTGCACGCGGCGTCGCCGCTGATGACGAGAAAATCCTCCCTGCCGTAAAAGTCGCTGCACGCGCGCACGCCGCCGGCCGTGCCGCGGGGTTCGGATTCGATGCGGTATTTCAGGTGCACGCCGTAGCTGCTGCCGTCGCCGCAGTGCTCCTGAATGACCTCCGGCCGGTAGCACAGCGTCATGCACACGTCCGTGAAGCCGTTGCGCCGCAGCAGATCCAGCAGCCGGTCGAGCACCGGCACGCCGACGAGCGGCACCATGGGTTTCGGCAGGCTTCCGGTGATGCTGCGCAGCCGCCGGCCCTGACCGCCGGCAAGTAAAATTGCTTTCATGCGCACGCTCCTTTCACGAATCTTCAGCAGGAAAGCGTCTTGTCAATACGGATAGAATCTGATATAATCATTGATTATCATAGGGGTAATAGCTTTTGCCCCGCAGGGTGCAAGGAGGTATGACGATGCGAGACCCCAAAGTCAGCAATGTACCCAATGAATCCAAGCTGCAGCGGGCGCTGATGCCCAATTCGCGGATGTTTCTGCTGTTTCTGATCTTGTTTGCAGTCATCACGTTCTTCTTCTCCGACCGGCTCTGGCTGTCGATCTGCGAGGGCGTCATCATTCTGCTGCTCATCATTTATTCGGTCATCATGCGCGCGCGCAAGCGCCGCACGCTCGAACGATATATTGAATCCGTCACCTATGATACGGAGTCTGCACGAAATAATACCCTGCAGAATTTCCCGCTGCCGATGGCGGTCTTTCGTCCGGCAGATTCGCAGGTCATCTGGGCCAACCAGAACTTTTTCGATCTCTGCGGCCGGCACAAGCCGACGGTCGATATGCGCATCACGGACGTGATCCCGGAGTTTTCCGGCCGCTGGCTGCTCGAGGGCAATACCCAGTGCCCGGAGCTGCTGGAGTATCAGGGCCATAAGTATCAGATCCACGGCAACCTCGTGCGCACGAATCCGGACGATGCCGCCAGCTACATGGGCATCACCTACTGGGTCGATGTCACGGATTATGAAAAGATCCGGCTGGAGTATTACGCTTCGCGCCCGATTATCGCCGTCATCGTCATCGATAACTACGATGAGCTCATCCGCGGCCTGACCGACCGCAAGCGCAACGAGCTGCGCGACGCCATTGAGGACAAGCTCCTGCAGTGGTGCGAGGGCAAGGGCGGCTTCTTCCGCCGCTACGACCGTGACCGGTATCTGTACGTGTTCGAGGAGCGGCATCTTGACGAGCTGCGCGAGAACAAGTTCGCATCCCTGCTCGACAGCGTGCACGCCGTGACCAGCCCGAGCGGCATCCGCGCCACCGTCAGCGTCGGCATCGGGCGCGACGGCGACAGCCTCGATGAATGCTATAATTTCGCCATTCTCGGCACCGAGATGGCGCTCTCGCGCGGCGGCGACCAGGCCGTGGTGAAAAACCGCGTCACGTTCGAATTCTTCGGCGGCCGCGGCGGCGAGGTCGAGCGGCGCACGAAGGTCAAGTCCCGCGTCATGGCCAACGCCCTCAGCCAGCTCATTCAGGACTCGTCCAAGGTCTACGTCATGGGCCATAAATTCTCCGATCTGGACACGCTCGGCGCGGCCGCCGGCGTCTGCTGCATCGCGCGCAAGCTCGGCACGCCCTGCCGCATCGTCATGGATGCGAACAAGACGGCCGCCGGCCAGCTGCGTGACCGGATGCTGCGCGTGCCGGAGTACGGCAAAGCGTTCCTGTCTCCGCAGGAGGCGTATCTGCATGCCGACAGCCGCACGCTGCTCGTCGTGGTAGACACCAACCGCCCGGATCAGGTGGAAAACCGCAACCTGCTCGAAGCCTGCACCCGCGTGGCGGTCATCGACCACCACCGCCGTGCGGCGACCTATATCACCAACGCGACCATGAGCTTCCACGAGCCGTATGCGTCGTCGGCCTGCGAGCTGATGACGGAGCTGCTCGAGGAGCTGGTCGAGCAGCCGGACATCCTGCGCGTGGAGGCCGAGGCAATGCTCTCGGGCATCATGCTCGATACGAAGGACTTCACCGTCCGCACCGGCGAGCGCACATTTGAGGCGGCGGCGTTCCTGCGCCGCGCCGGGGCCGATACCTCGGAGGTCAAAAAGCTCCTGCAGACGGACATGGAGCACACGGTCGCCCGCTATAAGATCCTGCAGACGGCGTCTATCTACCGCGCGGACATTGCCATTGCCGCGCCCGCCGAGCCGCAGGACCGCATCGTCGCGGCGCAGGCGGCGGATGAACTGCTCAACATCGCCGGGGTCACGGCGTCCATGGTCATTTATCCGATGGGCGACGGGGATGTGTTCATCTCCGCGCGCTCGATCGGCGAACTGAATGTGCAGCTGGTCATGGAGGCGCTCGGCGGCGGCGGCAGCCGCTCGTCGGCAGCCGTGCAGCTGCATGACGTGTCGGTCGCGCAGGCGGTGCAGATGGCGCGCAAGGCGATCGACGAGAATCTGGAAAATTAAGCAAAGGAGTATCTTGTTATGAAAGTAATTTTGAATGTGGATGTCAAGGGCCAGGGCAAAAAGGGCGAGCTCAAGGAAGTGTCCGACGGTTATGCCCGCAACTATCTCCTGCCGCGCAAGCTTGCGACGGAGGCCACGGCCGACAATCTCAACGCCTTCCGCCTGAAGGAGAAGGCCAAGGCGGCGCAGATCGCCCGCGAGAAGGCCGAGGCGGAGGAAAACGCCAAAAAGCTCGGCGCCATTCAGGTGAAGATCGCGGCGAAGGCCGGCAGCAATGGCAAGCTCTTCGGCTCTGTCACCTCGAAGGAGATCAGCGACGCGCTGCACGAGCAGTTTGACCTCACCATCGAAAAGCAGAAGATCGTGCAGGCCGAACCCATCAAGAGCTTCGGCGCGTACGAGGTCAAGTGCAAGCTCGGCTATGAAGTCACCGGCACCATCCACGTGCTGGTCATCGAAGAGAAATAAACCGCGCGCAGGCGAGGGAGGGACCCGTCATGGAGGAGCTGCTGGGCAGACAGCCGCCCCATTCCGCTCCGGCGGAGCAGGCAGTCATCGGTGCGATGCTCATCGACCCGAGCTGCATCCCGGACGTGATCGAAAAGGTCAAGTCCGACGAATTTTATATTCAGGCCAACCGCGATATCTTTGACACCATCTTCGCCATGTTCTCCTACGGGCAGAGCGTGGACGCGGTCACGGTGCTCGAGCAGATGAAGGTCCGCGGTGTGTACAAGGACACGACGCAGCAGTACCTCATGGAGGTCATGCAGGTCACGCCCACGGCGGCGAACGTGCTCAAGTACGCGGCCATCGTGCGCGATCAGGCGCTGCTGCGCAATCTGCACACGGCGGCCGATGAGATCAACACCATGATCTTTGAGGGTTCCGGCGGAGCGGACGCCATGCTCGAGGCGGCCGAGCGCAAGATCTATGCGCTCCGGCAGGGACGCAATGTTGGCGGCCTGCAGCCGATCAGCATGGTCATCCAGCGCGTGTATGCAAACCTCTCCGAGGCGGCGAGCAGCGGCGGGGGCATCCCCGGTCTTGCCACCGGCCTGCCGGATCTGGATCAGACGATTCTCGGTCTGAACGCGGGCGAGCTCATCCTCATCGCGGCCCGTCCCGGCATGGGCAAGACGAGCCTTGCGCTCAACATTGCTCTGCACGTCGGCAAGACGTCCGGCAAGACGGTCGCGGTGTTCTCGCTCGAAATGGCGCGCGAGCAGCTCACGACGCGCCTGCTCGCGGGCGAGGGCCTGGTCGACAGCCAGAAGCTCCTGACCGGCAAGCTCTCGGCGGACGAGTGGCGGCGCGTCGGCGCCGCGGCCACGACCATCAGCGCGACGGATATCCGCATCGACGACAACCCGTCGCTGTCCGTTGCGGACATGAACGCCCAGTGCCGCCGCATCCCGAATCTTGGCCTTGTCGTCATCGACTATCTGCAGCTCATGCAGTCGGCCGGCAGCGGCCACGGCTGGTCGAATGAGAGCCGCACGCAGGCCGTCTCCGACATGAGCCGCATGCTCAAGATCATGGCCAAGGAGCTCAATGTTCCGGTCATCTGCCTGTCGCAGCTGTCGCGTGCCAACGAGTCGCGCCAGAACAAGCGCCCGATGCTGTCCGACCTCCGTGAGTCCGGCGCCATCGAGCAGGACGCGGACATCGTGCTCGCGCTCTACCGCGACGGGTATTATAACAAGGAGTGCGAGAATCCGAACCTCGCCGAGGCAATCATCCTCAAAAACCGCCACGGCGAGACCGGCACGCTCGAGCTCATGTGGCTGCCGGAGTACACATCCTTCGCGGCCATCGAGAAGAAGTACGACGACGATGACTATTGATGCCATCATGCCCGGCGTGCGTGTGCTGTGTGCCGTGTCCGGCGGGGTGGACTCCATGTACCTCCTGCACCGGATGACGGCGCTGGGCGCGCAGCGCGGCTTTGCCGTCGGCTGTGCGCACTTCAACCACGGGCTGCGCGGCGCGGAGAGCGACCGCGACGAGGCGTTCGTGCGCGCGCAGTGCAAGAAACTGGGCGTGCCGTTTTATGCCGGGCGCGGCGATGTTGCGTCCGTGCGCGGCATGGGCACCGAGGCCGCCGCGCGCGAGTTGCGCTATGCGTTCTTGGCGCAATGCGCGCAGGCGCACAGCTACGACTGGATCGCCACGGCGCACACGGCGGACGACAACGCCGAGACGCTGCTGCTCAACCTCGCGCGCGGCTGCGGCCTGCGCGGCCTGACCGGCATCCCGCCGCAGCGCGGCAAGCTCCTGCGCCCGATGCTGGACACGACGCGCGCGCAGGCGGAGGCCTACCTGACCGCCCATGCCATCCCGCACGTGGAGGACAGCACGAACGCGGCCGATGCCTATGCCCGCAACCGCGTCCGGCACCATGCCGTGCCGGCGCTCGAGAGCGTGAATCCCGCCTTCGTGCAGCACGCGGCCGACACGGCAGCGCTCCTGCGCGAGGACGAGGCGTTTCTCAGTGGGCTGGCTGCGGATTTTCTGGCTGGGCAGATGCCCGCAGAGGGCATCCCGATCGCAGAGCTGCTGGCGCTGCCGCGCCCGGTGCGCGTGCGTGCGCTGCAGCAGGCGGCCGGACGGGAACTGTCGCGCCGGCATCTGCTGGCGCTCGAGCGGCTGTGTGACGGGGAAGGGCTCGGCTATGCCGATGTGCCCGCCCTGCGCGTGACGCGCGAGCAGGGTCGGCTGTTTTTCGGCGCGCAGGCGCTGCCGCCGCTCGGGACGCACATTCTGCGTCCGGGTGAGACGGTGGAGATCCCGGAGCTGGGGCTGCGCGTCACGGTCGGCGTGCCGGAACCGTTTCGTGAAATTCACAGCGCGTTCACCACTTTTTGCTTTAAATCTGCGATCATCCATGATAAACTATCTGTTACGCCGCGGCGTCCGGGCGACCGGATTCGTCTGGCGGGGCGCGGCTGCACGAAGCGCGTGAGCGACCTGTTCGCCGAACGGGGGCTGACACAGGCCGAGCGCGACCGCGTGCCGATCATCCGCGCGGCAGATGCGCCGGCGGCCATCGCCGGTTTCGGCGTTGCCGAGCAATGCGCGGCGGCGCCGGGGCAAACCATGATCTGCATCCGAATGGAACAGATCCAGACATATGGGGGAGAATACTATGAGCGATATGAGAGATGACATTGCGTCCGTTCTGCTGTCCGCCGAGGAGATCCAGGCGCGCACGGCGGAGCTGGGTGCCCAGATTTCCAGGGATTTCGACGGCCGCGAGCCGCTGTTTGTCGGCGTGCTCAAGGGCTGCTTTGTGTTTATGGCCGACCTGATGCGCAGCGTGACCATCCCGTGCTCGGTCGATTTCATGGCTGTGTCGTCCTACGGCAACCAGACCACGACCACCGGCGCCGTGAAGATCAACAAGGATCTGAATCAGGACATTGAGGGCCGTGACATCATCCTCGTTGAGGACATTCTCGACAGCGGCGTCACGCTGCACTATCTCAAGGACTATCTCAGCGTCCGCCGGCCTGCCTCCATCACCATTGCCACCCTGCTCGATAAGCCCGCCCGCCGCAAGGCGCCGATCCACGCCGCCTATGCCGGCTTTGAGGTGCCGGATGCGTTCGTCGTCGGCTATGGGCTCGATTACGCAGAAAAATACCGCAATCTCCCGTATATCGGCGTACTCAAGCCGGAGGTCTACTCCACCTGAGCGCCCGGTGCGGATCCCATAAAGGATGTGATTTAATTTGAAACCTGATAAGAACCGTGCCAGAGGCATCGGGTTCTACCTGCTGATCGGCGTGATCATTCTCGCCGTCATCTTCTATCTGACCACACCGGCAGAGCAGAAGGAATACACCTATTCCGAGATCGAGGAACTGTTCCGCCAGGAGCAGGTCAAGTCGTTCTGCCTCGAGGGAGATGAGCTCACGCTCAATCTCTATTCTCCGGACAGCGATGGCAATACGACGATCAAAAAGACGCTGTCGAATCCCACCTGGTTCCGTGAGGATCTGGGGGATCTGATCGAGCAGCAGACCGCCAGCGGCGTGCTGACGGAGTTTGATTACGTCAAGGGCTGGACGGCCCCGTGGTGGATGTCCATCCTGCCGTACCTGATCACGATCGTGCTGTTCGTCGGCGTGTGGTACCTGCTCATGAACAAGGCAGGCGGCGGCGGAGCGCCGGGCGTCGGCAAGTTCGGCAAGGCGCACACGCGCACCGGCGAGGACAACCTCAAGAAGGTCACGTTTGCCGATGTCGCCGGTGCAGAAGAGGAAAAAGAGGAGCTGTCCGAGATCGTGGACTTCCTCAAGCGCCCGCAGAACTATACCGCGATGGGCGCGCGCATCCCCAAGGGCGTGCTGCTCGTCGGCCCTCCGGGCACCGGCAAGACGCTCATGGCCCGCGCGGTCGCGGGCGAGGCAGGCGTGCAGTTTCTGTCCATTTCGGGCTCGGACTTTGTCGAGCTCTATGTCGGTGTCGGTGCATCGCGTGTGCGCGATCTGTTCGACCAGGCCAAGAAGGTCGCCCCGGCCATCGTGTTCATCGACGAGATCGACGCGGTCGGCCGCCAGCGCGGCAGCGGTCTCGGCGGCGGTCACGACGAGCGCGAGCAGACGCTCAACCAGCTGCTCGTCGAGATGGACGGCTTTACGAATAACGAGGGCGTCATCGTCATGGCGGCGACCAACCGCGCCGACATTCTCGATAACGCGCTGTTGCGCCCCGGCCGCTTTGACCGGCGCGTGTATATGGGGCTGCCCGATATCAAGGGCCGCGAGGAGATCCTGAAGGTCCACGCCCGCGGCAAGCCGCTGGGCGACGATGTGGATCTCAAGAGTATCGCGCGCGGCACGGCCGGCTTTGCCGGTGCGGATCTGGAGAACCTCCTCAACGAGGCCGCCATCATGGCCACGCGCAGCAAGCGCCGCTTCATCATGCAGGCGGATATCGACGAGGCGATCCTGAAGGTCGTCATGGGCCCGGAGAAGAAGAGCCGCGTCGTGTCCGAGCGTGCGCGCCGCCTGACGGCGTACCACGAGTCCGGCCACGCGATCGCGTCGTTCTTCCTCAAGAACTCCGACCCCGTGCACTATATCACCATCATCCCGCGCGGCGCTGCCGGCGGCTTCACCTGGTATCGCAAGGCCGAGGACGCTGAGAACTTCACGTCCCGCGGCGAGATGTTTGACAGCATCGTCTCCGCGCTCGGCGGCCGCATTGCCGAGCAGCTCTTCCTTGACGATATCTCCACCGGCGCGTCCAACGATATCCAGCAGGCGACGAACATCGCCCGCGACATGGTCATGAAATACGGCATGTCCGAGAAGCTCGGCCCGATCTCGTTCGACGATTCGAGCCACAGCATCTTCATCGGCCGCGATTTCGGCACCACGAAGAGCTATTCCGAGGAGACCGCCGCCACGATCGACGAGGAGGTCAAGCACCTGTTCGACCAGGCCTACGCCAAGTGCGAGGCGCTGCTGCGCGAGCACGCCGACCTGCTGACCGGCCTCGCGGAGTACCTGCTCATCCACGAGACGATCGAGGGCGATGACTTCCGCTACTACTGTGAGCACGGTGTGATGCCCGTCCACCCGGACGACACCATTGAGCCGCCGGCGAAGGTCATCCGCAGAATGGACGAGGCCCCCGAGACCCCGCAGCCGGACGCGGAAGCGCCGGCCCAGCCGGAGGCACCGTCCGCACCGGATGCGGACGCTCCGAACAGCGATCCCGGCGAGCAGCTGTAAGCCGTCCGCGCGCAAAACACGATCACGATCAAAAGGCCGCAGCGCATATGCGCTGCGGCCTTCTTGCTGCCCGGCGCGCGGCGTATGCGCCGCACACTGTCCGGGGAAGCAACGATATCTAAACGATATATAGAAGAGCCGCCCCCTGGAAAAGGGGCGGCTCTCGCTGTTGCTGCGGCGCGGACGCGGCTGCATCCGCGCCTTGAGTGGGGGGAAGAAAATAGGGGTGGATGTATAGAAAGGATGGTGTGTGGAGCGTGTTATGCGATCAGAAGGACGCCTTGATGCTGTTGATGGTCTCTTCGGCTTCCTTGACCATGCGGTCGAGCAGAACCTTGACCGGCACGACATCGTGCACGAGACCCATGCCCATGCCGGCGCAGAAGATCGCGCTGTCGACATTGCCGTCCTGGAAGGCCACGCGGGTCTTCTGGCCGGTGATGACGGGCATCTGCTCCTTGAGGATGTCCATCGGGCCCTTGCCGGTGCGCAGGCCGCGGTTCTCGATCTCGTTGGCGAGCAGGGAAGCGTTGTTCTTGGACACGCGCATCATGCTGCCGATGGTCTTCTGGCAGAGTACGGTGTCCTTTTCGGTGTGGTTGATGACCCACTGGTGGTGGTTGTCGGAGATCGGGCACTCATCGACGCACACGAAGCGGGTGCCCATGGCAACGCCGGAAGCGCCGAGCGCGAGCGCAGCCGCGAGGCCGTGGCCGTCCGCGATGCCGCCGGCGGCGATGACCGGGATCTTCATGTCCGCGGCGCAGCGGCGCGCGATGACGAATGTGCCCACGCCGTCAGCCGACGGATGGCCGCCGACCTCGTAGCCGGCGATGATGACGCCGTCGAGTCCCTTGCGCTCCATACTCATGGAGACCTTGTAGTTCGGGCACTTGTGGAAATGACGCATGCCGGCGGACTTGATGTCGGCGATGAATTCGCGCGGATCCTCGGCGCTCGTCTCGATGGCGGCAACGTGCTTTTCGCCGCACAGACGGATGGTCTTGCGGATCTCCTCGTTGTCCAGACGCTGGGTCGGGGCGAGGGAGATGTTGACGATGTAGGGCTTGTTGGTCAGGCTGTTCATCTCGTCGAGCGCGTCGGCAAACTCGTCGAGCGTCGGCCAGCAGGTGACGTTGATGGTGCCGATACCGCCGGCGTTGCACACGGCGGCCGCGAGCTGCGGCACGGCCAGCCACTGCATGCCGCTCTGGACGATCGGGTACTCAATGCCAAACATTTCAGTCAGTTTTGTTTTCATGTATGCTACCTCCTAATGATGTTTAATGGTTTGAAAAAATGCGTCTGTCGCCTTGCTAATCAAAAATATATCAAAGCGGGGCGGGGGTCTCAACAGTATTCAGACCAAAGTTGCGGCCGGGCGCAGCGACGTGTTTTGGAGGAAATGTACAAAGCGCGTACGGCTTGCAAAAAACGGATAACCCAGCGCAATGCGCACCCGTTTTTGTACAATTCGGGCGGAAAGTGTGCAGAGAATACCTAATTTAATACTTGAAAATCAGCAGTATGTGTGTTTTCCGGCCGCTTGGTTATGGAGTACAAAAAAATGATTTTTCTCTCTGCGGATTTCGTAGTCTTTGTTGGTGAAAAAGCGCTGAATTCGGTGTAACCTAAAGCCAACTTGACAGATAATTAACTAACGAAAGCGCAAGTTGAGAACCATTCATTAAGGAGGAGTGAAACTCATGAGCAAGCAAATGAAAAAGACGATTTTCGGCATTCTGGGCGGTATTGTCCTGATGCTGCTGATCGCCTACCTGCCGCCGGAAACGGAAATGATGAGCCGTCAGGGCTGGCAGTATCTCGGGTGCTTCGGCTTCCTGCTGACGTGCCTGATCTCCGGCGCCCTGCCGGACTGGGTCGCGACCCTTGCGACCATGGTCATGCTGCTGGTATTCAAACTCGGCAAGGTGGCGGACGTCACGGTCGAGTTCTCCGGCACGACCGTCTGGCTGTGCATCGGCGTGTTCATCATGTCGGTCGGCATCAACAACAGCGGCTTCATGAAGCGCCTGGCGCTGTGGGTCCTCACGAAGTTCCCCGGCACCTATCGTGGCCAGGTCACGGCCATGATGCTCGCGGGCATCATCACCACCCCGATGATCCCCAGCTCCTATGCCAAGACCTCCATCATGGCGCCCCTGATCGGCCAGGTCTGTGAGGCTGTCGGCGCTGAGCCGAACAGCAAAGCGGCCCGCGGCCTGTGGTTTGCCAACTTCATGGGCACGTACATCCTCGGCATTGCCTTCATGTCCGGCTCGGCGTTCGTTGCGCTGATGATCGGCTTCATGCAGGGCCTCGCCTTCACCTGGGGCTCCTGGCTCAAGTGCACGATCGTCTGGTATCTCGTGCTCATCGTTCTGACCTATCTGTACTGCACGATCATCTGCAAACCGAAAGAAAAGCTCGCCGGCGACGTGACCTTCCTCAAGGAGCAGTACAAGGCGCTCGGCGCCATCTCCAAGAAGGAGAAGCAGGGCATCATCATCGTTGCCATCGCCATTATCCTCTGGATCACCCAGAAGCTGCACGGCGTGGACGCCGGCTTCGTGGCCATCGCGGCTGACGTGGCGTTCTTCGCCGCCGGCCTGCTGACGGCGCCGGAGGCCAACGCCAAAGGCCAGTGGACGCTTGTCGTCTTCATCGGCGGCATCCTCAGCATCGCCAAGTTCATGAACACCACCGGCGTCAGCGCATGGCTGGCCAGCCTGCTCGGCCCCATCTTCGCGCCCATCATGAGCAGCCCGTATATCTTCGTTCCCTGCCTGTGCATCATCACGTTTGCCCTGCGTTACGTGATCGTGTCCCAGACCTGCATGCTCACGATGATGATCGCCATCTTCGGACCGCTCATGGAGGCACACGGCATGAGCATGTTCATCCTCGTCTTTGTCGAGTGGCTGTGCGGCACGTACTGGAACACCGCTTACGGCAACCCGTCCGTGGTCGGCTTCATCAAGATGACCGGCGACAAGTGCGTCGACTATCCCTGCGCGCAGAAGGCTTCTTACGCCTACATGGTCATAACGATCATCGCCATGCTGGCCAGCGTCCCGCTCTGGCAGGCGATCGGTCTCTGCTGATCCGAATATCCCCGTCAGATCCACCGTCCCCTGTGCAGACATTCTCTGCACGGGGGACACTTTCCAGATGCGCCGCTGGTCAAGGTGCCTAATTTCGCCGCTGCGATCGGCGGTCACTTTCGTAGCCGGTGCTCTGGGATGCGGTGTGCAGAGTTGATATAGTAGTCATAGTCAGAAAGGTAACATTCCGGCACATTGCCGGTCATACACAGCGTTTGAAAGGAGAAAAACATCATGATCAAAACCAGACTTACCGAGCTTGTCGGGCTCAAATACCCCATCATCCAGGCCGGCATGGGTCCGTATCCGGTCACCAGCCTGTGCATCGCGGCGGCCAACGCTGGCTGCCTCGGCCTGTGCAGCACATTTGCCACCACGTCCCGCGAGACCAACCCCATCGTCTTTGAAGACTTCTGCAAGCAGGCACACGCCGAGACCACCGATGACGATGTGACCATCTTCAAGAAAATGTTCACCCGCGTGTTTGAAGAGACCAAGGAGTCCGACGGTATCTTCGGCGCGAACGTCATGGTCTCTGCGGAGGTCAAGGCCAATGCCATGAAGGTCATGCAGGCCATCAAGGAGCTGCGCGAGGCCGATCCCGAGATGAAGCGCCGCTTCCGCGTGCTCGTCACTACGGCCGGCGACCCGATGCCCTGGGCAAACTTCGTCAAGGAGCAGGGCATGATCTGGATGCACGTGTTCCCGGGTGTGCGCACCGCGGCCCGCTGCAAGAAGGCCGGCGTGCAGGTGCTCATCGCCTCCGGCCACGAGGGCGGTATGCACACGGCGTGGCAGCCGGTGCACAGCATGACGCTGTTGCCGGACATCATCGAGAAGTTCTCTGACGAGAACACGCTCGTGTGCGGCACCGGCGGCTTCTGCGACGGTAAGTCGATCGCGGCGGCCTTCGCCATGGGCGCTGACGGCGTGCAGATGGGCACCCGCTTCCTCGCCACCGAAGAGAGCGATTTCTGCGAACTGTGGAAGAAGATGGTCGTCGACTGCGCCGACGGCGGCACGATCATTGCCCGCGGCTTTGTCGGCCCGGCGCGCTGGCTGCGCAGCGACGTGTCCCTGCAGCATGCTTACAACACCGCCAAGGAAGCCCCCGGCTCCTACGTCGGTGTGCCGGATGACTTCTCGAGCATCCCGATGGAGCTGCTGACCTTCGAGCGTTACGGTATTGCCGCGACCTATAAGGGCGACGTGGAGCACGCCATGGCCGGCGCCGGCGAGTGCGCGCAGCGCATCACCGATCTTCCCAAGACCAAGGACATGGTCGAGAAGGTCATGGGCGACGCCGAGACCATCATCCGCGGCCTGGCGGCAAAGTATGTCGCCGACTGAGCTCTGCGCAAGAGAAAGGAGCCAGACATGGCGGAAATGAACGCAGCCTTTTTTGAAGAGGCGAAATACAATCTCCAGCACGGGAAGATCAACTTCCTGAACGTGGCCGGGCTCATCCCGGAAGTCGCCGAGGAGCGCCATGTGGTCGTGCGTCTGCCTGCTAACAGCATGCACCTTAACCACGTGAACATCGTCTATGCCGGCAGCTATTTCGTGCTGGCCGAGTCCTCGGGCGCCACGCTGATCAAGTGCACCTATGCCGGCAAGTATGTGCCGATCATCAAGAGCGTGAACATTGATTACCGCAAGCCGACCAAGCGCGACCTGATCGTGGACATCTCCATGACGGAGGAAGAAGCCAAAGAGCGCATTGCCTATGTCGAAGAGCACGGCAAGGGGCAGTACCCGCTCGATGTGCCCGTCATGGACGCCGACGGCGTGCATTGCGCCGATGTGCACATCGTGTTCTACCTGATGCCGAAACCGTAAAGAGCGATTTTTCCCTATGTTTCCCGCGCCGCATCCGCCCGTTCGGATGCGGCGCTTTTTTCGTGCCGGAAGCGCCCGAAAATCTATGGCAACACAGCACAAAAATGCATGTCCGCAGGGGCAAAAGAATTGTAAGAAATACAGGTAACAAGCACCGAAACAATCGTTATAATATAGACAAAGCATCGGATCCATTTCATTTCAACAAACTGAAAACCGTTGCAATTTCAGAAAAAATCTGCATCAACAAGGAGGCTATATCCATGAGAAAACCACTCGAGGGACTGTTCGTGGTCGAGATGACCAGCTACTGGTCCGCGACGACGACGGCGCGGTTCCTGCGCGACATGGGCGCGCGTGTCGTGCGCGTTGAGACCCCGCCTATCGGCGACTTCTGCCGTTACTACGGCCGCTCTATGGGCATGCCCATCACGGCGGAAGAGAACCCCATCCACGATATTTTCAACGGCGGCAAAGAGTGCGTCGCGCTGGATCTGAAAGATCCCAAGAACCTCAAGCTCATGCAAAACATGCTCGCCAAGGCGGACGTATTCATCACTAGCACCCGCACGGCCGGCCTGAAAAAGCTCGGTCTGGACTGGGAGACGCTGCACGCCAAGTACCCGAAGCTCGTCATGGGTCAGGTCACCGGCTACGGCATCAACGGCCCGCTGGTCAACCGCCCCGGCATTGACGCGATCGCTTATTTCGGCGCCAACGGCGTCATCCTTGACACCCGCACCGATCCCGACAGCCCGCCGATCTACCCGCCTGCCGGCATGGGCGACACGACGACCGGCATCACGCTGCTCAGCGGCGTGCTGGCAGCCCTGCTCGCAGCGCGCGAGACGGGCGTGGGCGACTACGTCATGACGTCCCTGTACGGTACCGGCAACTTCGTCACCGCCGGCTTTGCCACGAACTGCAACTACGGCTATGAGTGGCCGCGGGAAGCGCACACCATGAGCCCGCTCGGCCAGGGCTACAAGTGCCGTGACGGCCGCTACATCTACGTGTTCGTCAACGACTATACGAGTGTCTGGCCGAAGTTTGCCAAGGCGCTGCGTCTGCCGGAAGAGGTCGTGACCGACCCGCGCTTCACGACCAAGGAGTCGACGACGATCATTGCCAACCGCTCCGCGCTCGTGGACATCATCCGTGAGTACGCGCTCCAGCGCGACGCGCAGGATATCCTCGACGAGCTCGTCGCCTACGATGTGCCGAGCTGCATCCTTAACCAGTACAAGGATCGCTTTTCCGGCGAGTGGCTCGAGCAGTCGGTCTCCAACGGCTACCTGATCGAGCACACCTATCCGTCGGGCAACAAGGCGTATCTGGCGCAGATGCCGATCTATTTTGACAGCCTCGGCGTGCAGGATCTCTATGCACAGCACAGAGCGCTGGGCGCGGACAACGAAGCCATCGAGAAGGAATTCGGCGACGGCGAATAAAAGCGCATCTCCCGATCAAAAGCAGGGCCGCAACAGCGGCCCTGCTTTTTTGCGTCTCCGTGGTCAGAACGGCAAAAAGCGTCCCCATCTGCCGGGCAGACGGGGACGCGCCAGTGTGCTGTATTTTCGCGTGCTCAGCGGTTTTTCAGCGCCTGGATGAGCACCTTGCCGGTGGCGTTCTTCGGCAGCTCCGGCAAGAATTCCACCTCACGCGGCATGCGGAACGACGGCATGTTGGCGCGGCAGAATGTCTGCACCTGCTCGACCGTCAGTGACCGGCCGGGCTTGCAGACGATGCTCGCCTTCACGTGCTCGCCCCACTTCGGGTCGGGCATGCCGTAGACGGCGGCTTCGGCGATCTCGGGCATTTTCAGCAGCACGTCGATGACTTCCTCGGGGTAGATATTCTCGCCGCCGGAGATGATGAGCGAATCCTTGCGGCCGCGCAGGTAGAGATAGCCGTCCTCGTCGAGATAGCCCACGTCGTGCGTGAAATACCAGCCGTCGCGGATCACGTCCGCGGTCTTTTCCGGCATCTGATAGTAGCCGAGCATCATGCCCTGCCCGCGCACGCAGATCTCGCCCTCCTCACCGGCATCGCACAGCGAGCCGTCCGGCCGCACGATGCGCACGGCGGCACCGGGCAGCGCCCGTCCGACCGAGGTGAGATACCGTCCGCCGAGGATCAGGTGATCCTCCGGGAGCAGCGCCGTGACGGTGCTGGCCATCTCCGTCATGCCGTAGGACTGATAAAAGCGGCAGTTGAGCCGGTCGAGCGCGCGCCGCAGCAGATCCGGGGAAATGGGGCAGGTGGAGTAGTTGATGACCTTCAGGTGCGACAGGTCGTAGTTTTTGCGGTCCATCTCATCGAGGATGCCCTGCAGGATCAGCGGGATGACGCCGATGGCGCGCACCTTTTCCCGCACGAGACTCTCCACATAGTCGCTCACGGTGAAGTTCGGGATCATGATGAGCTTACCGCCGGTCGCCAGCGTGAGATAGGCGCCGGTGCACGCGGAGTGGAATAGCTGCGAGATGTACTGATAGACCTGCCCGTCCGGAAACTCCAGCGTTTCAAGCATGCTCTCAAGCTGGTTGAGATAGCGCGCGTGGGAGTAGACCACACACTTTGGCCGCCCGGTCGTGCCACTCGTGTGCATGTGGTAGGCAGGGGCGTCGGGCGCAACGACGGTCTCCACCGGCGTGTCCGGCATACCTGCGAGCAGGGAATAGAGGGCGGAGCGGCCGTCGGCTTCCGGCGTCAGGGACAGGAACGTGATGCGTCCGGCATAGTGCTGCCGCAGGGCGTCGCCCCAGTCCTCGCGCTCCGGCTTGAAGAAGGCGCACCGGACCTCGTTGAGATCGAGCAGGTAGATCATTTCTTCCGGCGCGAGCCGCCAGTTGAACTTGACCACGGTGCCGCCCAGCTTCAGGATCGCAATTTCCGCGATCATGACCTCCGGGCAGTTGCGCGAGATGATGGCGACGCGGTCGCCCGGCGCAATGCCGAGACTGCGCAGGCAGTGCGCCGTCCGGTAGATGAGTGCCTGCAGCTCCCGGTAGGTGATGCGCCAGTCGCCGAATACAATGGCCTCACGCTCCGGGCAGCGTGCAAAGCTCTCGTCGAGGATCTGACCGACGCCGGTCGTTTTTTGAAATCTGCTGATGTTATCCATATCTGGCTCGCTCCTATACAAAATCATTCGAACGCTCCGACGGCTTGTTAATTTATTATCTTATTCGCATTATATCGAACCACCGCGGACAGGTCTTCATAGGAGACTACGAATTTATGCGCCGCCCGGGTGTCTGCTTTTAGGCAAAATGAAAGCAGCAGCGCCCTTTACGCGCACGCGATTGTAGGAAATGCACAGTGCGTGGCGGCGAGAAAAACCGCATTTCGTAACAAATGCCCTGAACAATTCGCCATGTTATTGTTACAATAAAGACAAAGATGAGGCGAAAAAGCCGCAAAAACACGGAGAATTCGGACAAAAGCGCGAAAGTTGCGCCAATGGCTTCCAATTTCATCGTAGGAGTCTCCAAAAATTCGGATCTCCGGTGTTTTTGCGGAAAGGAACTTTTTTCCTCAAAATTTGTGTGGGAATATGCACTTGTGACTGCCGTTTTGCGCAGCACGGAAAGGAGAGAATCATGACGCTGTCCGTGGAAATGATCGCCGAGAGCATGCAGCCGTTCGGCGCGCGGGTCGTAATGCAGCAGGAGCGGACATTTGCCTTCCGCCGGGTCCAGATGCTCACGCCCGAGTCCGAGAACACGCTCGAGGAAGACGTGCTCTACGTCAGCGAGCCAAAGGTGATCCGCCGCTTACCGAAGGGGCTGCTGCACGACCACTTTTTCGTTGTCCGGGCGCGCCCGGAGGATGCGGAGCCCGTTCGCCCCGGTGTCAATGCGCTGCTGTATGACGAACAGTATTCTCTCGGCGCGGTGACGAACCACCTGCTCACACTGTTTGACCGCCTGCAGACACTGGAGTATCAGATGCGTCTGGCCGTGCGCGCGCACGCCGGGCTGGAGCCGCTGATGGAGGTCGGGCGGAAGATGATCCCGGACGCGACGATCGTCGTCGTCGACTCGGCGTATAACATCATCGGCGCCACGCGCGAGCGCGGGTCGGGCAATATCTATGTCGATCAGATGCTCGAGCAGGGCTATTACGACAAGGACTCGCTGCAGCTCATGGCGGAGGCCGGCTATTTTGAAGTCAGTGACCGGTACCTGCGTCCGGTGCTGTCGGTGCCGCCGAATATCTGCAACGACCCCGTGATCCTGCGCTCCTACATTGCCAACGGGATGTTTTATTCCTTTGCCGGTTGCTATTTCCCTGGCCGGCTGCCGACGATGGTGGATCAGGAGCTGTTCCGCTGCTTTACCGAGCAGCTCGACCATTACTTCCGCGAGACGGGCTTTTACAGCCAGAGCATGCCGCAGCGCCAGCAGATGATCCATGATCTCCTGCGCTATGGGGAGGAGAATCCGGAGCTGGTGCGCGACCGTGCGCGCGGCCTGCGCCTGCCGGAGACGGGCGACTTCCGTCTCGGCTATGTCGAGTTCGACGAGCAGGCGTCCACCTCGAAGGCAGGGTACATGGTGCTGCAGCTGCGCGCGTGGAGCAACGTGGCCAATTATGGCGTGATGCAGTATCAAAACAGCGTGCTCATCCTCTTTCAGGACTGGCACGATTACCCGGTCGGGGAGCAGCTTTTGTTCCGCGAGCGGTGGGACGAGCTGCTGACGCTGCTGGGCAAGAACCATGCGCATATCGGCGTGAGCCTGCTGTTCACGGAGCTGGGCCGCCTGCGCATGGGCTACGATCAGGCGCGGACCGCCATCGAGATCGGCCGCAAGCTGGATCCCGATGCGCTGGAGTATCACTATTCCAAGTATTATCTCAACGACATGCTCGAATGCTACCGGGAAAAATTCGCGCTCGATGACGTCATTGTGCGCTATCTGGATCAGCTTGCCGGGGAGCGCGGCTACAGCAACAGCAACCTCCTGCTGCTGTACCACTACCTGAACACGGAGCGCAACATTTCCCTGACCGCTAAGCGCGTGCACATGCACCGCAACAGCGTTATTTACCGCCTGCAGCGCATTCAGGACGTGCTCAATCTCGACCTGGACGACCCGGATGTGCGTCTGCGGCTGATGATCACGTTCAAGATCCTGCGGATGGAGGGCAAGCTCCCGGAGATCACGGACGAGCCGCCGGAGCCGGACAACGGCGGAAGCGACCGCCTGACGCTTGTGGAATGAGCCCGCGAAAAGAGAAGAACAGCACACGGCAGCGCCTCCCGGGGCGCTGCCGTGTGCTGCTTCCGATCGGGGTCAGGTCTGCTGCTCGGCCTGTGCCTGCAGCGCGCGCTCGCGGGCTTTGCGCTCGCAGTGCGCGTAGTAGCTGTTGCCCATCTCCTCAAATTTCTCTTTCGGCAGCAGCAGCTCTTCGAGCGGTTTGCGCGTCTTCGGCAGGATCGTGCCGTAGCTGCCGTAGTCCTCGCCGGCCTGGCGGACATAGCCGAGGTATTCTTCCACACGCTCCTGCAGCGGCGGCACCGGCATCATCTCGCCCTCGCCGCAAAAGAGCGTCGTGTAGTTGCCCACGCCGAGCATGAGGTCAAACTGTGCGAGCACGGCGTCGTAGTTGCCCTTGGGGGAGAAAAAGCCGCAGGTCGAGATCAGCACATGCCGCTGGTGCGACTGGTCGTAGCGCGTGACGTGCTTACCGTTGCCCTTGCCGTCGGTGCGGTCGCACATGACGGGGCGGTTGATCGGCACCGTGCGGTCGAGAAAGCACTTGAGCTGGCCGGGCAGGGCGTAGTAGTAGAGCGGGAAGCTCCACACGACGAGGTCGGCCGTGACGTAGCTTTCGATCGCGGCGGCCATGTCGTCGTCGCGGAAGCACTTGCCCGGCGTGCGCTTCCAGCAGTTGAGGCAGCCGAGGCACGGCTCAATGTGCATTTTGGCCACGGTCAGTTCTTCGACCTGCGTGTCGCAGGTCTTGGCGAGCCCTTCGAGAAAGGCGCGCGTCATGCGCAGCGAGTTGCTGCGCTCCATGCGGGGACTTCCGTTGATGACAAGAATGTTCATGGACGTTTCCTCCTGGTTTATTCGCACGTGTAGCGGCCGGGGCGCTTTTCGAGCATGGCGGCGGCCGCCTCGGCCTTGTCCTTGGTCGATACGGTGTAGATGCCCTGAATCTCCTCGGCCAGCAGGCCCACGGAGGTGCCGGCGTCGGTAGCGATGTTGATGCACTTTTTGCACATCTGCACGGCGATCGGCGGCTTGGCCGCAAGCTTTTCGGCATAGGCCAGCGTCGTCTGCTCCAGCTCGCCGAGCGGCACCACGCGCTCCACGAGCCGGATGCGCGCGGCCTCCTGCGCGTCGATATCCTCGCACGTCATGGCCAGCAGCTTTGTCATGCCGGGGCCGATGAGCTTGGTCAGGCGGGTCGTGCCGCCGAGATCGGTGCTGATGCCGACGTCGACCTCCCGCAGGGAAAACTTTGCGTTGTCGGCGGCAATGCGGATATCGCACGCCGTGATGAGCTCGATGGCGGTGCCCATGCACGCGCCCTGGATGCCGACCACGACCGGCAGGTTGCACTCGCTCCAGAAGCGGTAGGCCTGCTGCCAGTGATAGACGCCGTAGAGGCTGCGCCCCGGCTTGCCGATCACCGCTTTGGCGTAATTGAGGTCGATGCCGGCGGAGAAGTGCCGGCCGTCTGCCAGCAGCGCAATGGCGCGCAGGTCGTGATCGCCGACGATCTCGGTCTGCTGCAGCTCGATCATGGCCTCGTAAAACGGGGCGCTGATGGTGTTGAGCTTTTCCGGCCGCGCGAGCCGCACGATGCCGACGGCGCCGCGCCGCTCAAAGCTTAGAAATTCCTGATAGGACATGGTCTGGCTCCTTTCTTTATGCCTTTATGCCTGCTCCGGTTTCCGGCGCTGACGCAGCGCTTTTGTCAGAGCGGGTACGATCTGGAACAGGTCGCCGACGATGGCGTAGTCCGCCACCTGAAAGATCGGTGCGTTCGGGTCGCGGTTGATGGCGATGATGGTGTCGGATGCGCTCATGCCGATCAGGTGCTGGATCGCGCCCGAAATGCCGCAGGCAATGTAGACGCGCGGACAGACGGTCTTGCCCGTCTGGCCGACCTGATGGATGGGGGAGATCCAGCCGGCGTCGACTGCTGCGCGAGATGCGCCCACGCAGCCGCCGACGGTGTCGGCCAGCTCCTGCAGCAGCGCGAAATTTTCCGGTCCCTTCATGCCGCGTCCGCCGGAGACGATGATCTGCGCCTCGGTCAGATTCGCGGTCGCGGCGTCGAGCACCGGGATCAGCTCCAGCAGCTCCGTGCTGCTCCGCCGGGCGTCCTCCGGCAGCGATTCCACAAAGACCGCGCCGGTGCGCGCGGGGTCAAATGCCGGCGCGCGGAACACGTTCGGCCGCACGGTGCCCATCTGTGGCTTCGTGTCGGGGCAGATATTGGTCGCCATCAGATTGCCGCCGAAGGCCGGCCGCGTCCAGAGCACGCAGCGGTGCGCGTCCACGTCGAGATGCGTGCAGTCGGCCGTCAGCCCCGTGTGCAGCCGGCAGGAGATGCGCGGCCCGAGGTCGCGCCCCACGTTCGTCGCGCCGATCATGAGCACTTCGGGCGCGTATTTGCGCACGAGGTGGCACATGGCGGCGGTGAAAATGTCCGTATTGTAGTGCGCCAGGGCGGGATCTTCCATGGTGATGACTGTGTCGGCGCCGCAGCCGATCGCCTGCGCGGCGAGCGTGCCGGCGTGCGGGTCGAGAATGACGCCGACGAGCTGTTCACCCATCTTGTCGGCGAGCAGGCGCCCCTGTCCCAGCAGCTCCAGCCCGACGCTGCGCAGCTGCCCGTCCTCCGTCTCGAGGAAGACCCAGACGTGTTTGCTCTCAGACATGATCCCCGCCTCCTTCCAGCGAGATGTGCGCCGCGTCGAGCTGCGCCAGCAGAGACGCCACGGCGGCCTCCGGCTGCGCGCCGTCGATGCGCACGGTCTGCTTGGTGCGCACGGGCACGAATGTTCTTGATACCTTTGTCGGTGAGCCGTGCAGGCCGATGCAGTCGGGATCGAGTGCCGGCAGATCGTCCGCCGTCAGCGTCTGCGGCTGCATGCGGTTGGCCTGCAGCTTGCGCATGACGTTCGGCAGCCGCGGCTCGTTGATGGCCTTCACGACCGTGACCACGGCCGGCAGCGGCGCGCGCAGCACGCGGTAGGCGCGCTCGCCCTCCTGCCGGATGCGGATCGCGCCGTCCTCGATCGTGATGGCGCATGCGCACGTGAGCTGCGGCAGCCCCAGATGCTCGGCCAGCATGGGGCCGACCTGCGCCGTGTCGCCGTCGATGGCCTGCCGGCCGCAGAGGATCAGGTCAAAGCCGCCGAGCGCCCGCACGGCCTGTGCGAGCGTGTAGCTTGTGGCATAAGTGTCCGCGCCGCCGAAGCGCCGGTCGGACACCAGCACCATCCGGTCGGCACCGAGGGCGTAGCACTCGCGCAGCGCCTGCGCCGCCTGCGCCGGCCCCATGGTCATGGCGGTCACGGTGCCGCCGAGCGTCTCGCGGAGCTGCACGGCCGCCTCGAGCGCGTATTTGTCAAAGGGGTTGACGGTGCTCGGCACACCGGCGCGGATGAGGGTGTTGGTTTTCGGATCCATGCGGATCTCGGTCGTGTCCGGGACCTGCTTGATACAGACGAGAATGTTCACGCGGCACCGCCCTCAGCCGAGCAGCGTCTTGCCGATGACCTGACGCTGCACCTGGTTCGTGCCCTCGAAGATGCTGTAGATGCGCGCGTCGCGCAGCAGCTTTTCCAGCGGGTATTCGCGGCTGTAGCCATAGCCGGCAAAGACCTGCAGGCCCATGTTCACCACGTCGTAGCACATTTCCGAGGCAAAGCATTTGAGCGAGTTGCCGAGCGTGCCGATCGGGATGCCGGCGTCCGTCATCTGCGCGCCGTAGACCGCCATGGCGCGCGAGGCCTGAATGCGCATCTCCATGTCCGCGATCAGGAACTGAATGCCCTCGAGTTTTGCGATCGGCCCGTGCTTGAAGCTGCGCTCCCTGGCGTAGTCCACGGCCAGATCCAGCGCGCGCTGCGCCACGCCGACGGCGCCCGCCACGCTGACCGGGCGTTTGCCGGCGAGGAATTTCATGGTCTGGGCAAAGCCGTTGCCCTCAGTGCCGATCAGGCGGTCGGCGGGGACGAACACGTCCTCCATCACGAAATCCGCCGTGTCCGACAGGCGGATGCCCATCTTGTCCTCGTGCTTGCCGACGCTCACCCCGGCGTCGCTTTTTTCCACCAGCAGCAGGCTCATGCCGTGATAGCCCGCATCCGGATTCGTCACGGCCAGCACCACGCACGCCGAGCAGAGCGTGGCGTTCGTGATGAAGCACTTGACGCCGTTGAGCACGTAGCCGCCGTCCACTTTCTTTGCACTCGTGCGCGTGCTGCCGACGTCCGAACCGCTCTGCGGCTCCGTGATCGCCATGGAGATGCCCTCACCGCGCAGAATGCGCGCGCAGGCGGCCTGCTTTTGCGCCTCCGTGCCGTCGGCGAGGATCGCCGACAGGCCGAACGAGTAGGAATTGTTCGAGATCGTGAAGCCGGCGTCATGCTTGGCCAGTTCCTCGCTGATGCAGTAGCGCGTCACGGCGTTGAGTCCCAGTCCGCCGTACTGCTCCGGCACGTCCAGACCAAACAGACCCATTTCGCCCCATTTTTCGTGCAGCTGCACCGGGAATTCGCCCTTTTCATCATATTCTTTCACGACCGGGTCGAGCTCGCGCTCGGCAAATTCGCGGATCATTTTGACGATATCCTGCTGCTCCGGCGTCATGCCGAGATAGTAACCGTATTTGCTCATGAAAATCTTGCTCCTCTCACGGGAAAGCACGTACTTTCCCAACTTTGATTACATTTTAACGAGGCGCGCGGCACGGAACAACGTCATTCAAAACGACGTTTTTTCCCGCCGCCGCACAAGCGACTGTGCAGAAATGACGAAAAAAAGCGCCCGTTTTCTCCTGCTTCAGGAGAAAGCGGGCGCGAAACGGTGGTCACTCTTGATGCACGATGCCGCTGTTGCCGGTATCGTTCTCGCCGTGCGGCGTTTCCCAGTGCGGGATGCGGCCGGTCATTTCGAGGATCTTGAACGAGATCATCAGCCGCAGACGGACATCCGGATCGTCGAGATCCAGCGCGAGGATGTCCTGGATCTTCTGAATGCGGTAGATGACGCTGTTGCGGTGCATGTGCACATGCTTGGCGGTCAGGGAGATATTGCGCTCCGAGCACAGGAAGTAATACAGGAGCTTGATGTTGCTGCAGACGCTGTTGTTATCGTCCATGAGCCGGTCCAGATAGTGCGTATAGGTGTCTTCGAGGGGCATGGTGTCGGCATAATGCTCGAGCATGTCCTCCAGATAGTATTTCGAGTAGAAATAGGCGACGCCGTCCGTATCACGGCGCTTGCCGATATTCGATGCGGCTTCGGCCTGCCGGTAGCCGACGTAGAGCTTCGTGACGTCGCTGAACAGCAGGCTGATGCCCATGCAGGCCTTGTTCTGCCGCAGGGTGGTCAGCAGGGCGTTCCAGTCCTCGGAAAAGCCGGACTGCATGCGCACGTTTGCGTCGTTCCAGTCGCGGAAGAGGATGATGACGGACGAGCCGTACTGGAACACGCCGTAGTTTGCCAGCGGGCAGTGGGCGCGGAGCTGATTGGAGATGTGTGAGACTTTGAACAGGGTCGAGCTCTCGCACTGCACGAGGCCGATGCGGAACGTGCCCTGATAGGGAATGTTCAGCTGCGCGCAGCGGTCGTGGAAATATTCCGGCGAGTTCTGCTTCGGCCGGATCAGATCGTCGAGCAGCTGCTGCTGTTTGCCGAGCATGCCGGCGTCAAAAATGCCGTTGACTTTATAGTAATTTTCCAGCTCCTGCGTCAGGCAGGTGTAGAGCGAGATGTCGCGCTGCGTCGGCGGCACATCGAGAAAATAGCAGCCGATGAAGCAGTAGGCCGCGCCGTGATTCTTGTAGGAGCGGACGAGAAACGGGTACCCGCAGATGGTCTTTTCCGCCGGGTAGAGCACCGGCTGGACGCACTTGCGCTCGTCCTCATAGTAGCCCCAGCTTGCGATCTGGTTCATATCCTCACGGCTGTAATAGCCGCGCTGGAGCAGGTCGCGGAAATAGGGGATGTCATCGACGGAGCTGCGCGTGGAGCACACGATGTTGTATGCCGAGTCCGTGACGACGATCAGACAGTGCGGGAACGCCTTTTTGGCGATCTCAAAAAACGGCTCGTAGCCGCGCCGTTCGAGAGAGGCCTCCTTGATGGCAAACTCAAAGGCGTGAAACTGTGTAAAGAGGGTAATGAGCCGGTTGACGACCTCGTTGAGGTCGGTGTTTTCGTCAAGCAGGATGCCGTGCAGCGCATGATGGCACTGCAGCTGGGACGGCTTGGCCTTGAAAACGAAGCAGTGGTTTTCAAAAAGCTGCTTTTTCAGCTTTGGGAGCACTTTCGGTGTGCAGACATACAGCGTGTCCGGCTCCAGAATATCCGTGGGAGAGGTCAGAATCTGTACGCCGGTGAAGGCGAAATCGCCGTCGGTCTCTATCAGTTGTGCGCCGTATTCCGTCAGGGTTTCCAGGATCAGTTGCAAAGACAATTTCATTCAGAATCCACCACACTTCCATTTTTCTGTCCCCGGGACGGGGGCTGATTGCTGATTTGCAAAAAGGGGTGCCGTCCGGCACCCCTTTGGCCGGTCGTCCGGCAGTGATCTGCTTACTTGCTGAATTCCGCGAACAGCGCGTCGTTGTCCGCGCCGATGGATTTGCTCTGCGCGAAGTAGTTCTGCACGCCGACGCTCTCCATGTAGATCGGGATCTGCGGCTGATAGTAGTGCTTGCCGCTCTCGTAGGTGCCCTCGCCGAGGTAGCCGTTGGACAGGCACTGGTCGAGCTGCTCCTGCTCTTTGTACTTGTCGCCGATGCCGCGCAGCACGGTGCAGGGCACGTTGCCGGCCTGGAGCACGCTCATGATCTCGTCGGCGGTCTTTTTCTTTGCTTCCTCGATGCAGCGCGCCACGATGATGGCACAGTTGCCGTTGACGTTCAGCGCCGGGCGCGTGTTCACACGCTCGTCGTCGAGCATGTCCTCGATGTTGAAGGCTTTGCAGAAGACGGGGAAGTAGCGCTCGTACTCATTGACGAAGATCTGCACGAACTTGCCGTCCTTCGTCTCGAACGCCTGGCCCATGGGGCTCTGCGTGAAGCGGGAGCGCGGCCAGGGGTTGAAGTACTGCGTGCCGGAGTTGATCGCGGATGTGACCCAGTTGCCGGTGCCGTAGAGAGAGGCGGACACATAATCGCCCTTACCGGTACGCTCGCGGGCAAACAGCGCCGTCATGATCGCGCCGAACAGCGGCATGCCGGTCGTCAGGTCGCCCATGCCGGTCGGCGGGCAGATCGGGGAGTCGTCCGGATTCAGGCGCAGGTCGGAGATCAGGCCGTTCATGGCGAAGAACGCCACGGCGTCCAGGCCGGGGGCAGCGGACAGCGGGCCGTCCTTGCAGCCGTAGCCGGTGGCGTGCGCCATGACCAGGCGCGGGTATTTCTCTTTCAGGGTGTCATAGTCCAGGTTGTGCTTTTTCAGACCGCCGAGACGCATGCTCGTCAGGAATACGTCCGCCTTGGCGAGCATGTTGTGCAGCACGCGCTCGTGCTCGGGATCGTTGAGATCCATGTGCATGAATTCCTTGCCGCCGTTGAAGAGGTCGAACGAGGGGTTCTCGTTCGCTTCGATCGGCATGCCGCAGGTGCGGCCCCAGTAGCGAACCGAGTCGCCCGCTTTGCCGGTCTCGATCTTGACGACTCTGGCGCCGAGGCAGCGCAGAAACTCACCTGCGGAGGGGGCGGCCCAATAGGTCGTCAGCTCCACGACGAAAAGACCTTCGAGTGGTTTATTCATATTGTATCAACCTCCTGTATTTTTCAGTCCATCCTCATCGCACGCACAAAAGACAACAAAAATGCGCGAAAGTGACGAATGACTGTTTTTTAACAATTCCAATTATACAGGTGGCCGACTGCAAACGAAAAGGGCAGGAGTTACGAAAAAAGTGTGCGTATTTGCACAAAACCTGTGCAGAAACGACGATTGCATATCCCCGGGAACGCTTGAAATTCCAACAAAAAGCGCGACTGTGCAATCGCTCCGAAAACGCCGCCGTGAAAGTGACGATTCATGTGCAAAAACAACGACGGTCGTTTCTGGCGGAATGACGGTGTGCGTTTTTTTCAAGCACGTTAAAATATAAACGTTAAATCCGAAACGCGCAAGTAGGTTCTTTCCATTTTGGCCGTTTCGGGAGATAATTCACAATTTTATAAAGAATAGAACCATGAAAAAGAGGATCGGAGGGATCACCCATGCGGGAAATTGCTCAGAAGCTTTCACGGTGCAGCAGCTTTGGCGCGCTCATGGATGATGCGTTCGCGCGCTGCCCGGAGCGCGAGGCCATTGTATACGAGGACTGGCGGCTGACCTATGGCGACCTGGAGCGCTACATCCACCAGACGGCGCACTATCTGCGGCACCTCGGCGTGCGCAAGGGCAGCCGGGTCGCGATCCTGTCGCGCAACTGCCCGGAGTGGATCATTGCCGAGTTTGCGCTCTATCAGCTCGGCGCCATTGTGGTCAAGATCAACTGGCGGCTCACGCCGCCGGAGCAGGCGCGCATGCTCGCGCGCAATCAGGTGTCGGTCGCCTTTCTCAAGGCGGAGAAGCCGGAGTGGGGCGCGGAGCTCGAGCGACTGTGCGCGGACAGCGTACGCCTGATCCGGCTGGAGCCGGTCGACGGCCGCTCGGCGCTGTGCGCGCTCGTCAGCGGCGAGCCGGACACGCCGCCGGACGTGCCGGTCTCGCGTGACGATGTCGCCTGCCGCCTGCACACGAGTGGCACGACGGGGGAGCCGAAGTGCGTCGTCTACACGCACGGCGGCATGCTCCGCGAGATCGTGAGCATGCTGCAGGTCTATCCCTACCCGGACGGGCAGCGGTATCAGTTCATTGCGCAGCTGTTCCACTCGGCCGCCATCGGTGCGCACCTGTCGCTTGCGACCGGCGGCACGATGGTGCTCAAGGATCATTTCGCGCTTGAGGATTACATGCACACGCTCGTGTCCGAGCGCATCGAGTCCATCAGTGTCGTGCCGACGGTGCTCAAGTGGATCCTCGACGAGACGGACAACGGGGACTATGATCTCTCGCACCTCAAGACCGTCAACTATTCCACCTGCCCGATCCCGAAGGCGCTGCTGCAGCGCGCGATCGAGAAGCTGCACTGCAGCTTCTATCAGTCCTACGGCATGACGGAAATGGGCAGCACCGTCACAGCGCTGCTGCCGGAAGACCACCTGCGCGACGGCGGTAAGTACCTCTCGTCCGTCGGCCGGCCGATCCCCGGCGCGGCCGTGCGCATCGTCGCGCCGGACGGCAGCGATTGCCCGGCAGGCACCGCGGGTGAGATCTATGTGCGCGGCCCGGGCCGGATGCTGGAATATCTGGATGCGCCCGAGACGACGCACGCGGCGCTGGTCGGCGGCTGGTACCGCACGAAAGACATGGGCATGCTCGACGCGCAGGGGTACCTGTTCCTGAGCGGCCGTGCCGACGATCTCATTATTTCCGGCGGCGAGAACATCTATCCCGGAGAGGTCACCAATGTCATCATGCAGCTTTGCGACGACGTGGCCGAGGTCGCGGTCTACGGCGTGCCGGACGAGACCTGGGGCGAGCACGTGAAAGCGAGCGTTGTGCTCATGCCGGGCAGCCGGCTCACGGCGGAGGCGCTGCGCCAGTATTGCCGCGCGCATATGCCGACGTTCCGCGCGCCGAAGGAGATCGAGATCGTGCCGGAGCTGCCCAAGGGCGCGACCGGAAAAGTGCTCACGGCCGTGCTGCGCGCGCGCAGTGTCCAGGCGAGCTGACGCGCGCATCTTGTAGGCCGTGCCCATCCGGCGCACGGCGGCAACTGCTGTTTTTTGGAGAAATCAGCGTTGTGAAGCGACTGACGGTTTGCTATTGTGAAATCACAAACAACCAGACGCCGCACAGCGGCACACGTGAATATTTCAGGAGGTAATACCTATGATCCGTACCAAACTTACCGAAATGCTGGGGATCGAATACCCCATCGTGCAGGGCTGCATGCAGTGGATTTCCCGCGCACCGCTGGTCGCCGCCGTGTCGGAGGCCGGCGGCCTGGGGCTGCTGTCGTCGAGCACGTTTTCCTCGGCCGATGAGCTGCAGGCGGAGATCCGCAAGATCAAGTCCATGACGAGCAAGCCCTTTGCCGTCAACCTCACGCTCATGCCGTCGCTCGTCGTGCCGGACTATGCGGGCTACATCCGCGTCTGCGCCGAAGAGGGCGTCAAGGTCATGGAGACCGCCGGCCGCCCGCCGAAGGACGACATGGTGCGCGCCATCAAGGACGCCGGCATGGTGCTCATCCACAAGTGCACCACCGTCAAGCACGCGCTCAAGGCGCAGTCGCTCGGCGCGGACATGGTCGTCGCCGACGGCTTTGAGTGCGCCGGCCACCCGGGCGAGAACGATCTCGGCACCATGGTGCTCACGCCGCGCTGTGTGGAGGCGCTTGACATTCCGGTCATCTGCGCCGGCGGCGTTTCGACCGGCCGCCAGATGGCAGCCGCGCTCATGCTCGGCGCCGAAGGCGTGTACATGGGCACCCGCTTCCTGCTGTCCGAGGAGTGCCCCGTGCTCCCGGCCGTGAAAAACTACCTCGTCGAGCACGCCAACGAGATGGAGACGATCCTGCTTCTGCGCTCGTTCCAGAACTCCACGCGCATGTATAAGAGCGAAGTCGCCAAGCGCGTCTTTGCCAAGGAGCAGGCCGGCTGCGAATTCAAGGATGTGGCCGAGGATATGGCCGGCAAGACGGCCTGCAAGATGTTCTTCGAGAACGCGGACGTGGAAAACTGCGGCGTCATCTGCTGCGGCCAGACGTCCGGCCTGATCCACGATGTGCTGCCCGTGCAGACCATCATCGGCCAGATGATGCACGAGTGCGAGGCGACCATCGCAAAGTTCGCCTGACTTTGGTAATCCCCCCATTCCCTTCTTTTTTCTTTGGAGCGGCTCGGCCCCCGGGCCGGGTCGCTCCCCCCTTATTATCAGAAATGGAGATCCGATCATGTTCTATTCGTTTCATGGAAAATGCCCGCGCGTCGATCCCACGGCGTTTGTCAGCACCAGCGCCGAGCTCATCGGCGATGTGACGGTTGGCCCGCGGTGCTATATCGGTCCCGGCGCCGTGATCCGCGGCGATGCCGCCGAGATCATTCTCGAGGAGGAGGTCGCGGTGGAAGACGGCGTCATCATCCATGCCGGCGGGGCGGACAAGCGCTGCCTGCTGTCCCGGCGTGTGACCATCGGTCACGGGGCGATCGTCCATGCGCGCTATCTCGGCCCGGAGGCCAGCATCGGCATGGGCGCGGTGCTCAGCCTTGGGTGTGCGATCGGTGCCGGCAGCGTCGTGGCGGAGTCCGCGCTCGTGCCGCAGGGCAAGTCCGTTCCGCCGGAGACGCTCGTTGCCGGCATCCCGGCCAAGCCTCTGCGCCCGCTCACGCAGGCGGACCGCGAGAGCTGGCAGGCCACGAAGGACTGGTATGTCCGGCTCACGGCGGCGTACCTGGATCCGAATCATTTCTTTCCCGTTGCACCGCGGGAGGCGTGAGCACGATGGATTGGCGTGAGATCTATGCGCGCAGGCTCTGCACGCCGGAGCAGGCGGCGGCGCTGATCGCGCCCGGCGACCGCATCTTTGCCGGCGGCGCCGGTAGCTTCCCGGCCGTGCTGATCGACGCGGTGAGCGACCGCGCGGAGCTGCGCGGCATCCCGGTCGTGACCGTCGTCAACGGCACGGAGAGCCGCGCCCTGTCCGACCCGGTCTGCTTTGCGCGCACGCCGTATCACTCCCTGTTTCTCGGCCGCGCCGACCGCAAGTTTCAGCAGCGCGGCGGCCTGCACGAAAACTCCGTGCAGTTTCACCAGACCGTGCGCGCAGCGCGCGAGGTCTACCGTGTCAATACGCTGATGCTCGAGGTGTCCGAGCCGGATGCGGACGGGTATCTGTATTACGGCCCGCGCGGCACGGCCTGGAGTTCGCTCGATACACAGGTCGAAAAGCGCATCTATCAGGTCAACGCCTTTCAGCAGCGCACCCGCGGCGAGCACCATCGCATCCATGTCTCGGAGGTTACGGCGCTCTGCCGCGCGGATCATCCGCTCAATACCTATCATTATAAAGCGCCCGATGCACTCGATGCGCGCATTGCCGCGCACATCCTGCCGCTCGTCCGGGACGGCGATACGCTGCAGGTCGGCATCGGCGGCATTCCCAACGCCGTCGCCTACGGGCTGCATGGACGCAAACGGCTCGGGATTTACACGGAGGTGCTCACACAGGCGCAGCTGCGCCTGATGGCCAGCGGCGCGGTCGATCTCGATCGGGTCGAGGCGTCCATCGTGCTCGACGCGGCGGGGCATCTGGATGATTTTGCGCTCGCGCACATCCGCATGATCCCGGTGGACGTGCTCAACGATCCGTTCCGTGCCGCGCAGCAGCCGGGGCTTATCTCGGTCAACGGCTGCCTGATGGCCGATCTGACCGGGCAGGTCTGCGCCGAGGCCATTGACGGCCGGCAGTATTCCGGCGTCGGCGGTCAGCTCGATTTTGTCCGCGCCGCGGCGCGTTCTGTCGGCGGACGGAGTTTTCTGTGCCTGCATTCCACGCACGAAGCGCCCGACGGGACGCTCACGTCCAACATTCGCGCGCATCTTCCGTCCGGTGCAGTCGTCACGACGCCGCGCAGCGATGTCATGTACATCGTCACGGAGTGGGGCGCGGCCGATCTGCACAATCAACCGCTGGAGACGCGCATCTGCGCCATGATCCGCATCGCGCATCCGCGCTTTCGCTGCGCGCTCGCACAGGAGGCAGTCGCCTGGGGACAACTGTCACCGGAGTGCGCCGCGCAATTTGATACACAACCCGAACCAGAGGAGGAGGAAACCACATGAACCCCGCATACGAACCGCTGTTTACACCGTTTTCGATCCGCAATACGCGCATTAAAAACCGCTACTTCATGGCCGCCATGGGCACCGTTACGCACAACGATGAGGACGGTGCCTACCTGCCGGACGCCGTGGACTATTTCGTCCGCCGCGCCGCCGGCGGCGTCGGCCTGATCATCACGGGCGCCAACTGGGTGGACAACAACATTGAGGTCCACAGCCCCGGTTCTTTCCCGTGCCCGACGATCTGCCCCGGGAAATACATCAAGGCTGCGCGCGAGCTGACCGACCGCGTGCACGCCTTTGACACCAAGATCTTCGTGCAGCTCACGGCCGGCCTTGGCCGCAGCGCCATGCCCGCCATGATCCATGACCGCAAGTTTGTCGCGCCGAGTACGATCAGCAACCGCTGGAACCCGCGCATCGAGTGCCGCGAGCTGACGACGGAGGAGGTCGAGCGGCTCGTGGAGCAGTTCGGTGTGTCGGCTGCTATCGCCAAAAAGTGCGGATATGACGGCGTTGAGGTGCATGCCGTGCACGAGGGCTATCTGCTCGACTGCTTTGCCATGTCGCTGTTCAACAAGCGCACGGACAAGTACGGCGGCGATCTCAACGGCCGCCTGCGCTTCGCCATCGAGATCGTGCAGAAGATCAAGCAGTACTGCGGCGAGGATTTCCCGGTCATCCTGCGCTTTTCGCTCAAGAGCTATATCAAGGATCTGCGTCAGGGCGCGGTGCCGGGTGAGACGTTCACCGAGCTCGGCCGCGATACGGACGAGGGCCTGCAGGCGGCCAGGATCCTGGTCGATGCGGGCTACGACGCGCTCGATGTCGATGCCGGCACCTACGATAGCTGGTACTGGGCGCATCCGCCGATGTACTTTGACAAGGGCGTCTATCTGCCGTTTGCCGAGCAGGTCAAGCAGGTCGTGGACGTGCCGGTGCTGGCTGCCGGACGCATGGACGATCCGGATCTGGCGGCGCAGGCGCTGCGAGACGGCCGCTGCGACATGATCGGTCTGGCGCGTCCGCTCCTGACCGAGCCTGACTACGTCCGCAAGGTGCGCAACGACGAGCTCGCGCTCATCCGTCCGTGCCTGTGCTGCCACGAGGGCTGCTTCGGCCGCGCGTTTGACGGCGCGGTCGGCTCCTGCGCGGTCAACCCCGAGTGCGCGCGCGAGCGGCTCGTCGGCATCGCGCCCGCAGCGGAGAAAAAGCGCGTGGTCGTTGTCGGCGGCGGGCCTGCCGGCCTGGAGGCGGCGCGCGTGAGCGCGCTGCGCGGCCATGATGTCACGCTGCTCGAAGCGAGCGATGCCCTCGGCGGCGCGCTCAAGCCGGCCGGTGTGCCGCACTTCAAGCAGGCGGATCGTGATCTTGTTGCCTGGTATGCCGCCACGCTTGCGCATCTGGGCGTGGACGTGCGCCTGAATACACGCGCGGATAAGGCGCTGCTCGATTCCCTCAAGCCGCAGACGGTGTTCGTCGCCGAGGGCAGCACGCCCAGAACGCTGGCATTGCCCGGTGCGGACGGAGACAATGTGGTCAGCGCGCTCGACGTGCTCGAGGGCAAGGCGAAAGCCGGCAAGTCGGTCGTCATCATCGGCGCGGGACTCGTCGCCTGCGAACTGGCGCTGCACCTGGTGCAAAACGGCCACACCGTCACGCTGCTCGCCCGGCGCAAGCTCCTGCGCTCGGCCAAGCTGCCGGCCATGAATGAGCTCATGCTGCGCGACCTGCTCGTGTTCCACGGCGTGCACATCGTCGAGGGCGCGGCGCTGGAATCCGTCGATGCCAAGGGCGTTTATTACGAGGTCGAGGGCGTGCCCGCGCTGGCGGAGGGTGACACGGTCATCACAGCGGTCGGCATGGAGGCCAACCATGCGCTCTTTGACGCGATCCGCGATGACTATGAGACCGTGCTCGCGCTCGGCGACGGCCGCCGTGTGCGCAACATCTTCGGCGCCATCTGGGATGGCTACGAGGCGGCACGCAGTCTGTAATTGCGATCCAAATACGTTTGCCCGGGCAGGTTCCACCTGCCCGGGCGTTGTGCTTGCATCCGGCGGCTGTGCATGATAAAATCATACATCTTTTATTTGAATGGAGAGACCATTATGCTCTATACCTTTGGCGGGAAAGCCCCGCAGGTCGACCCGACAGCGTTCGTCAGTGCGAGCGCGGAGCTCATCGGCGATGTGATTGTCGGCCCGCGCTGCTATATCGGCCCTTATGCCGTCATCCGCGCCGACGCCTCGCGCATCGTCCTCGAGGAGGAGGTCGCGGTCGAGGACGGCGTCATCATCCACACCGGCGGGGAAGACCCCGTCGTGACCATTTCGCGCCGCGTGACCATCGGCCACGGCGCGATCATCCACGCGCGTGTGATCGGGCCGGAGGCCAGCATCGGTATGGGCGCGGTGCTCAGCCTCTGCAGCGAGATCGGCGCGGGCAGCATCGTGGCCGAGTCGGCCCTCGTGCCGCAGGGCAAGGTTATCCCGCCGGATACCCTGGTCGCGGGCGTGCCTGCAAAGCCGCTGCGCGAGCTGACCGACAAAGACCGCACCGACTGGCGCGAGACGAAGGACTGGTACGTGCGCATGGCGGCACAGTATCTCGACCCGGACAACTATCATCCGGTCAAGTGACGGCTTGAAATGCCTGGGCACCCATGCTATAATAAACTGCTATGTCAGCCGCGGCTGCGGCTGGGAAACGAAGGAGATGCTCGGATCTATGAAACTCGGAATCGTCGGCCTGCCGAACGTCGGCAAGTCCACGCTGTTCAACGCCATTACGAACGCGGGCGCGGAAGTCGCCAACTATGCGTTCTGTACCATCAACCCGAACGTCGGCATGGTCTCCGTGCCGGATGTGCGGCTGGATTATCTGGCTGAGATGTATCAGCCGAAGAAAAAGACCCCCGCGGTGATCGAGTTTGTCGACATCGCCGGCCTCGTCAAGGGCGCGTCCAAGGGCGAGGGCCTCGGCAACAAGTTTTTGTCCAACATCCGCGCCACGGATGCGATCGTGCACGTTGTGCGCTGCTTTGACGATGAAAACGTCATGCACGTCGAGGGTTCGACCGACCCGCTGCGCGACATTGAGATCATCGACCTCGAGCTCATCATGGCGGACATCGAGATGGTCCAGCGCCGCATCGACAAGGCGGCCAAGGCCGGCAAGAGCGGCGACAAGGCCTGCCTGCACGAGGCGGATGTGTTCCGCGGCCTGCTCGAGCATCTCAACGACGGCAAGAGCGCCCGCACCTATGACTGCAGCGACGAGGATCGTGCCCTGCTCGAGACGAGCGACCTGCTGAGCATCAAGCCCGTCATTTACGCCGCCAACCTCGACGAAAATACATTCGCCGCCGGGTATGAAGATTGCAAGTACTATCAGCAGGTGCGCGATCTGGCTGCGTCTCAGGGCGCGCAGGTGCTGCCCATCTGCGCGAAGGTCGAGCAGGAGATCGGTGAGCTCGAGCCCGACGAGCGCGCCATGTTCCTCGAGGAGCTCGGCATCGAAGAGTCCGGCCTCGACCGGCTCATCCAGTGTTCGTACAGCCTGCTGGGGCTCATTTCATTCCTGACGTGCGGCAGCGATGAGTGCCGCGCCTGGACGATCACGCGCGGCACGAAGGCGCCGCAGGCCGCCGGCAAGATCCACTCGGACTTCGAGCGCGGCTTCATCCGCGCTGAGATCGTCGCGTTCGACGACCTGAAAGCCTGCGGCAGCATGGCCGTCGCCAAGGAGAAAGGCCTCGTCCGCTCCGAGGGCAAGGACTATGTCATGCACGACGGCGACGTGACGCTCTTCCGCTTCAACGTCTGATTTTTCTGGAAAACGACGAACCGCACGCGGCAAAACGCCGCGTGCGGTCTTTTCTTATTCCGTTGTGTCGCCGCCGCGCAGGCGGCCGAATTTCCCGCGCAGGCGCTCGCCGAATCTCGGCGGCTGCACGGGGCGCTTCAGCAGGAAGATGCCGCAGTCTGCACAGTACTGGCAGTCGGCAAAGCTGCCTTCCCAGATCCCGTGGCTCACCACGAGATCGCCGTCCTCGTCCGCGCGAAAGGATATGGACTTTTCCTCCTGACTCCAGATGATCTGCCGCGCGCTCTGCAGATAGCCGGAGAGCAATTCCCTGCCGCAGTAGGGGCATTTGTCGCCTATGGTCATGGTGGTGCGCTCCTTTCTGTTATCGGTTGGACTTCCAGATTCAGTATAGCACGGACTGCTTGCATTTGGCAAGCGATCCGTGCAGCGTTTCATGCACAAACGGCGGCATTTCCGGCCGGATTTCGTATGAAATTGTGCTTGACAGGGGATAACAGTCGGTGTTACGATGATACCGTTCAAAAGGCAATGACGGGACTTGCACCCGAGCGAGGACGGACAGAGAATGGCGGTCATAGGCTGTGAGCCGCCTGCGGCACCCCTCCGGCGCAGACCTTCCCCGAGCCGATCGCCCGAACATCGCAGTAAGGCGACCCGTGCGGCGCGCGTTACAGCGCCAACTGAGGGAAACTCAGGGTGGAACCGTGTGATTTCAGCACCCCTGTGCCGCGAGGCGCAGGGGTGTTTTTAGTTTAGGAGGAGACATTATGGACGATCAGTACACCTTTGAAAACAAGACCTACAGAGATACCTACCGTCACACCACCAGCCACATTCTCGCCCAGGCCATGAAGCGCCTGTACCCCGAGGTGAAGCTGGCCATCGGCCCGGCCATCGAGGACGGTTTCTATTATGATTTTGACAGCCCCCAGCCGTTCACGCCCGAGGTGCTCGAAAAGCTCGAGGCCGAGATGCGCAAGATCTGCAAGGAAAAGCTGCGTCTCGAGCGCTTTGAGCTCCCGCGCGCCGAAGCGCTGAAGTTCATGGAGGAGCGCGATGAGCCGTACAAGGTCGAGCTCATCAACGACCTGCCGGAGGACGCCGTCATCTCCTTCTACCGTCAGGGCGAATTCGTTGACCTCTGCGCCGGCCCGCATCTGGACTCCACCGGCCGCGTCAAGGGCAACGCCATCAAGCTCACGAGCGTCACCGGCGCCTACTGGCGCGGCGACAGCAACCGCAAGATGCTCCAGCGCATTTACGGCACCTGCTTCCCGAAGAAGGAGGAGCTCGATGCGTATCTGGCCCGCATCGAAGAGGCCAAGAAGCGCGACCACCGCAAGCTCGGCAAGGAGCTCGGCCTGTTCACATTCATGGACGAGGGCCCGGGCTTCCCGTTCTTCCTGCCCAACGGCATGGTGCTCAAAAACCAGCTCATCGACTACTGGCGCGAGATCCATAAGAAGGCCGGCTATGTCGAGATCTCGACGCCGATCATGCTCAACCAGGACCTCTGGCACCGCAGCGGCCACTGGGATCACTATAAAGATAATATGTATACGACCGTCATCGACGATGTGCCGTTCGCGCTCAAGCCGATGAACTGCCCCGGCGGCATGCTGGTCTATAAGTCCCAGCCGCACTCCTACCGCGACCTGCCGCTGCGTGTCGGCGAGCTCGGCATCGTGCACCGTCACGAGCTGTCCGGCGCGCTGCACGGCCTGTTCCGCGTCCGCTGCTTCACGCAGGACGATGCGCACATCTTCATGACGCCCGATCAGGTCAAGGACGAGATCAAGGGCGTGGCCAAGCTCATCGACGACGTGTACTCGCTCTTCGGCTTCAAGTACCACATGGAGCTGTCCACCATGCCGGAGGATCACATCGGCACGGACGAGCAGTGGGAGGCTGCGACAAACGGCCTCGTCTCCGCGCTCAACGAGCTCGGCAAGCCCTATGTCATCAACGAAGGCGACGGCGCGTTCTACGGCCCGAAGATCGACTTCCATCTGGAAGACAGCCTCGGCCGCACCTGGCAGTGCGGCACGATCCAGCTGGATATGCAGATGCCCGAACGCTTTGACCTTGAGTATGTCGGTGCCGACGGCGAGAAGCACCGCCCCGTCATGATCCACCGCGTGTGCTTCGGCTCTATCGAGCGCTTCATCGGCATCCTCACCGAGCATTACGCTGGCGCGTTCCCGCTGTGGCTCGCGCCCGTGCAGGTCAAGATCATGCCCATCACCGACCGCACGAACAACTACGCCAAGCACGTTGCCGACCGTCTGGAGAAGGCTGGCCTGCGCGTCGAGACCGACCTGCGCAACGAGAAGATCGGCTACAAGATCCGCGAGGCGCAGAGCCAGAAGATCCCGTACATGCTCGTCCTCGGCGATAAGGAAGCGGAAAACGACACCATCTCCGTGCGCACCCTCTCCGGCGAGCAGAGCGTTGAGGGCCTTTCGGACTTCATCGCGCGCCTGCAGGCGGATGTCAAGTCGCGCAAAAGCTGATTTTTCAAATTTGCCTGCATAAGAAACACGCTCCTTCGCAGACTAGAACCAAACGTCTGCGAAGGAGTTTTGTATATGCAGAAACGATCCAAACGCTTGTGTCTCGCACTCGCGGTACTGCTCTCGGTGAGCATGGTGCTCGTTGCGCTTGTCCCGGCTGTCGAGGCGGCCTCGTACAAAAAAGGCTCCAGCGGCGCCGTAGTCACGCAGATCCAGACGAAGCTCAAAAGTTGGGGCTACTATACCGGTACCGTGGACGGTATCTACGGCAGCGGCACCGAGCGCGCCGTGCGCGCCTTCCAGCAGAAAAACGGCCTCACGGTCGACGGCAAGGCCGGCGACCAGACGCTGGCGGCCATGGGGCTGTCCGCGGGCGGAGGCAATTCCGGCGGTTCCGGCGGCGCGTCCAGTTCGCAGGTCGATCTGCTCGCGCGCCTGATCTCGGCGGAGGCCCGCGGCGAGCCGTACTCCGGCCAGGTGGCCGTTGGCGCCGTCGTGCTCAACCGCATCAAGCACCCGTCGTTCCCGAATACGCTCTCCGGCGTTATCTATCAGAGCGGCGCGTTCACGTGCATCACGGATGGGCAGTTCAATCAGCCGGTCGCGGAGAGCGCCTACCGCGCCGCGCGCGATGCACTCAATGGCGTCGATCCCTCCGGCGGCGCGATCTATTATTTCAATCCGTCCACGGCCACCAGCTCGTGGATCTGGTCGCGGCCGCTCATCACGGTCATCGGGAAGCACCGGTTCTGTTCCTGAGTGTCCGGAAACAGCGCAAAATAGGGGATGCGGCAGCGCGTCCCCACTACATATAGCGGGGCAAAAAAATAACGTTAAAAAGTTTAAAAAGAGTATTGACAAATGGCAACAGGAAGTGCTATATTATCAAACACGCGATGGGTTGTGCGTCACGAACGAACGAAACTTCCGAAAGAAAGTTGAAAAAAGTTCTTGACAAGCGAAGCCGCGTGTGGTAGTATAAACAAGCTGTCGCCGAGAGGCACAGCGGCGTGTACCTTGTAAATTAAACAATGTAAGA
>OIDQ01000186.1_pt1 | contig 34826 bp, 31 predicted proteins | sample 1581511 | NCBI WGS metagenome assembly OIDQ01 (sample SAMEA3882526, study PRJEB24775) | human gut metagenome | biome: human-associated habitat; feature: intestine environment; material: feces | place: Netherlands | collected 2009/2010
ATCAAAGGATCATTTCCTTTCATACATACAGATTTTTTCATGGAGGTACTCATTTGTGGATGTTTTACAGGCAAAAGACCTGAGAAAAATTTATGGCTCCGGCAATAACGCAGTTCATGCGTTGGATGGAGTGGATTTAAGTGGTGCCGTCAAGATTTGGACCCGTTGACAAAGTGGCGCGCAGATCCTTTCTGTGGTAAAATAAATTCAACAAAGTTAAATTTGTCATGCACTGAACAAATTATGTTGGCCGAAAACCTGTACCATTTTTCTAAGCAGAAACTTTGTAAGAAATTCGTAAGACTTTCGTCGATTTGTTTGTAAGGCTCCGCCGCTACAATGGAGACAGCTTCAAGGGAGGAACTCGCTATGAACGAATGTATTCTCGTGGTCGATGATGACCGTGAGATCGTAGGGGCTATCGCCATCGTGCTGGAGCGGGAGGGGTATACCGTCCGCAGGGCATACGATGGGTTGGAGGCGGTGGAGCAGGCGCTTGATCCGGCGGTACGGCTCATCCTTATCGACGTGATGATGCCGAAGCTTGACGGGCTTTCCGCACTTATGCGCATCCGGGAAAAGCGGAACCTGCCGGTCATCGTTCTCTCTGCCAAAAGTGAGGATACCGACAAGATCCTCGGCCTTTCCATGGGGGCGGATGACTATGTGACCAAGCCCTATAATCCTCAGGAGTTGGCCGCCCGGGTACGGAGCCAGCTGCGCCGCTACACCCTGCTGGGAGATGTTCACGCGGAGAAGCGTGAGGGCGAGATTGTCAACGGACGCCTGTCCTATGACCCAGAGCGCCGTGAACTGAAAGCAGACGGCGAACTGGTAAAGCTCACTGCCACAGAGTTGAAGATTGTGGATCTGCTGATGCGAAATCCCGGACGGGTGTTTCCAGCGGAGGAAATCTATCAGCGGGTCTGGCAGTCTGACAGCTACGCCTGTGAGAATACGGTGATGGTTCACATCCGGCGCATTCGTGAGAAAATCGAGTTGAATCCCAAGGAGCCAGACTATATCAAGGTGGTGTGGGGTATTGGATACAAAATGGAACAACACAACTGAAGCTGTGGAAATCGAGCCTGTAATGCCGCAAAAAAAGAGGACCGGTTTGCGCGCCGCGGCGGCTTTCCTGACGTTTTTCCTGGGCGTGAGCTTGACGCTGGGCAGTCTGTGCGGTGCCGTAGGACGCCGGGCTATTGGAAGTGATTATGCGGAATGGTGGCAGAACGACTGGCAGGAAACACCGGTGTTCCGCAATCGTATCTCCAACGATCTGGAATCCTTTCTGGCGATAGGCGTTGGGAGAACGGTGGACTGGTATCATCCGGATTATTCTGTTGAGGATACCGTATCCGGAACAGGTATGATCTGGACCTTTGCGGAAACACCAACGGCAAGCTATGAAACACCATCCGCTGAAGCGCATGACACGTCTCCGGATTCCGCGTACAAGCACGATCTAAACACAATTTATGCGATTCGCGCAGCCGATGGCAAAAAATACAGCAATCTGGAAGAAGTGACCGGTTACCGGATGGCGCTGGATGAATACAGCAAGCTGCCGAAGGGCTACAACTTCCTGCTGATCTATGAGGACGGCAAAGTCTCCATTTGGAAGGACGGCAAAAAGCTGTCCGTCTATGACAGCGATAACATTCTGGACGAGGACTCTCTTTGGAATGTCCCCGGCTATACCAATTTCAAGGTCGGCGAGGAAGAGGCAAAGGTTACCATAAAAATGGCTGTGCGGCAAATCCCCATTCTCTACAAGGGCAGCAACAGCTATTCGTACAACTCCCTCTACTGGATATACCGGAGCCTTCAGAACAGCCACGAGGCGTGGAGATCGCTTGCAATTTCCTTCTGCGTGGGGCTCGTGCTGCTTGCAGCATGGTTCGTGCTGAGGAAGGAGCGGTACGCGGCAGATCAAGCCATCGCCAAAGTGACCTTCCATATCTGGACGGAACTGCGCTTCCTTGCGGTGTTCCTGTGCCTGCTTTGTCTGACGGTTCCCATGCTGGCGGCTGCTGACGGCTATCTCTGGTGGTATCCGGATGATGTGTCTTATACGATAATGCAGACCCTCCGCTGCTTCGGTACGGGGTTGTTCAACCCCGGCGCAGCGCTGGGGCTATTCTGGGCGGTATGGTTCATCCGTAATGACCACCATTATCATCCCACCGAAACACGCAAGAGCCTATACCGTACCGTATCCAGCGCCATGCGGAAAAAAGAATTGACCTATCCCATACAGAAGCGGATCAATCGCCGGATCGCCATTCGTAATTTGGCAACGGTTCTCGCCACGCTGGGTTCTTTCGCTCTTTTGTACATTTATCTTGAAACCTATGACGAAATCGCGCTCTTGGGTATGTGCGCCGTTTGGCTGGTGCTTGGCCTGCTTTCCTCGATTTTGTGGGGACGCCGCGAACGGGCGCTCGCCCGTGATTTTGGGCTGCTGGCCGACCATGTGGCCGCGGTCCAGAGCGGCGAGTTGACCACACCGCTGGATCTGCCTATGGATGCAGACCTGCGTGAGACCGCCGAACGGCTCAACAGTATCCAGTCCGGCCTAAAGGCAGCGGTGGCAGAGCAGACCCGCAGTGAGCGTATGAAGGTGGAGTTGATCTCCAATGTATCCCACGATCTGAAAACGCCGCTGACCTCCATCCTCAGCTATTCTGAACTGTTGATGCAGGAGCCGCTGGAGGGAGCGGCCTCGGATTACGCACAGATCATCCAGCAAAAGGCATTGCGGCTCAAGAGTATGGTGCAGGATGTGTTTGAGATCAGCAAAGCCGCCAGCGACCAGCTCCCCGTGAAGCCGGAGGTGCTGGACTTTGGCAAGCTCCTACGTCAAACCCTTGCCGACATGGATGGCGAGATTCAAAAATCCGGCCTGACCTTCAAACTTGACCTGCCGGAGCAGCCGGTTGAGATCACGGCCGACGGTACGCGCCTGTACCGGGTGTTCCAGAATCTCCTTCAGAATGCCCTCAATTACAGCTTGCCTGGGAGCCGCGTCTATCTCTCTCTGAAAACCATCGACAAGGCGGCAGTCGCCTCCCTTCGCAATACCTCCCGCAATGAGCTGCCGGAAGGTGTGGACTTCACCGCCCGGTTTGTGCGGGGTGACGAGAGTCGCACGGATGGCGGCACCGGCTTGGGCCTGTCTGTTGCCAAGAGCTTTACCGAGGCCTGCGGCGGCACCTTCCGGGTGGAAACCATGGCGGACCTCTTCACCGTCATCGTGAGCTTTCCCGTGTCCATGCATAAACCCAAGCAGTGAACGATGCAAATATAAGGGACCTATGAAGTTTTATCATAAATGAGAACAAGCCGGGCAAACGCCTCGGCTTGTTTTTTTAAATCGTTGTTTACATCCTTGCGTGTGCAAATTATAATATTAGCAAGAAACTGGCAGTGATATGACCACCTACAAACGGCTCAATCTGCTTTTCAGCAAACGTGGCATCAAGCCCGATCAGATTGAGGCCTTTTTATGATAAGTTGCCTATACAGCGATAAACTGAACTTGAGATCGTGAGGGTACAGCTATGGCGAGAGTTTCCACCAGAGAGAATAAAAATATATATCAGTTGACCAGAGAAAATCTGAAGCTTACCAGAGAGACCGCAAGTGAGCTGTTAGAATCCATTCCGCCGGAGCGTATAGAAAAGATTGAGAACGAGCGCTCTTTTCCGCATCCGGATGAAGTGCGTACAATGGCAGAGAAATATAAAAAGCCGGACCTGTGCAACTATTACTGCGCCAATCAGTGTCCCATCGGGTAGGAGTATGTGCCGGAGGTCAAGATCAAGGACCTGTCTCAGATCGTGCTGGAAATGCTGGCATCTTTAAACGCGATGAATAAGCGGAAGGACCGGCTTATTGAAATCACGGCTGACGGCAAAATTTCCGATGATGAGCTGGAGGATTTTCTATACATTCAGGAGGAGCTGGAACGCATTTCCATTACGGTGGAGACCTTGCAACTCTGGGCAGAGAAGATGCTGGCTACCGGTGTGATTGATGAGGCGCGGTATGAAGCGTATCGGAGCCGGAAGAAAACCTGAAAGGGGTATTTTGCTCCGAAAGTGAAAATAAACTGCTGTATCTTTCCAATTCTATGATGTATTCCGCCGTCCTTTTGCTGTACGCTATTCTCAGGCAAAGGGACGGCGTTCCAAAAACCGGAAAAGGAGCTGAGGGCCATGGGGCCAGAGAGCGGCTGTTGACCATCCACTTGATGGAATTATTGAGAAAAAACGGAAAATATGCAACAAAATTAGGATTGGAACCGTCTATAAAAGTGAGAGTCCTTGCAGAAAAGAAATATAGTGGGGAAGCCCATGGGGCGGAAAGGGAGAGCTAATGAAATACGCGGCAGATTTTAGGCAGGAAGCCAGGGCGGCGCTTCAGGGGAAATGGCCGTTGGCCATTCTGGTGGGATTGGTGGCGGCGATTCTGGGAGGAGCCACTTCCGGCGGACCTGAATTTAAGATCAATTTTACCGGCGGCAGCCTGAACGCGAATATTCAATATGCCGGACAGACCATCTACTCTTGGGGAGACGGGATCACACCGGGACTGCGGGCAGTTCTGGTTGGCGGCGCGATCTACCTGATCTTAGCGGCAATCATGCTGGGGGTCCTGTATTTCATTCTGGGCAGTGTTATCGAAGTGGGCTATGCCCGGTTCAATCTGAACCTGACCGCCGGAGAAAAGCCGCCCTTTGAGACCCTGTTTTCCTACTTCCCCCACTGGAAAACCGTCGCAGTGGCTCAGCTGCTTCAAACGGTGTACATCCTGCTGTGGACGTGCCTGCTGATCATTCCCGGCATCATGGCTTCTTACAGCTATGCCATGACCGGCTACATTCTGGCGGAGCATCCGGAACTGACAGCCGGCGAGGCCATCGCACAGTCCAAGGCTATGATGGCGGGGAACCGCTGGCGGCTGTTCTGCCTGCAGTTCAGCTTTATCGGATGGGACATCCTGTGTGCTCTGACGCTGGGCATCGGCAATCTGGCCCTGCGTCCTTACAGACATGCTGCCGAAGCGGCGTTCTACCGGGAGCTGTGCGGCGGTACGGTGCCCGAAGACGAGGAATACTCCGCATAAGTATTGTCATCCCTTAAAAACTACATAAAGAAAAAGAAAAGGAGAACCACATGGACATTTTACTGAAGGCAATTCCCATTGCGATTCCCGTGATCCTGGTCATTCTCATTTTCCTGATGGGCTACGTGAAAGCACCCCCCGACGTGGCCTACATCATCTCCGGCCTGCGGAAGCATCCAAAGGTGCTCATCGGTAAAGCCGGCATCAAGATCCCCTTCCTGGAGCGGGTGGATAAGCTGATCGTCCGCCAGATCTCCATCGACATCAAGTCCGAGGGCTACATCCCCACCCAGGACTTCATCGGCGTGGACGTGGACGCCGTGGCCAAGGTGCGGGTGATGACAGACCCGGAGGGCATCCAGTTGGCCATGAAGAACTTCCTGAATATGACGGAGGACGACTTCAACCGGGCTATCGTGGATTCCTTGCAGGGCAACATGCGTGAGATCATCGGCACCATCACTCTGAAAGAGATCTGCAATGACCGTAAGAAGTTCGGTGACGAGGTGCAGTCCAAGGCCCAGACCGATATGAACGCGCTGGGTATCCAGATCATCTCCTGCAACATTCAGCGGGTCACCGACGAAAACAGTCTCATCAATTCTCTGGGCCAGGACAACATGTCCAAAATTCAGAAGGACGCCGCCATCGCCAAGGCCGAGGCGGAGCGGGATATCGCCATCGCCCAGGCCCAGGCTGCCAAGGCGTCCAATGATGCCCAGGTGGAGGCGGACATGCACATCGCCCAGAAGCAGAATGATCTGGCGATCAAGCAGTCTGAACTGAAGGTGCAGGAGGATACTAAGCGAGCCGAGGCCGACGCCGCCTACACCATCCAGCAGCAGGAGCAGCAGCGCTCCATTGAGACGGCTACCGTCAATGCCCAGATTGCCAAGACGGAGCGGGAAGCCGAGCTGAAGAGCAAGGAAGTCGAGGTCAAGAAGCAGTCCCTGGACGCGGAGGTCCGCGCCGCTGCCGACGCTGACCGTTACCGTAAGGAGCAGGAGGCACAGGCAGCTCTGTACCAGCGGCAAAAAGACGCGGAAGCCGTCCGCTATGAACAGGAGCAGGCGGCGGAAGCCGCCAAGAAGGCCGCCGAGGCTGCCCGTTTCGCCAAGGAGCAGGAAGCTGCCGGTATCGCCGCTGTCGGTCAGGCGGAAGCCGAAGCCATCCGGGCCAAGGCCCTGGCGGAGGCCGAGGGTATCGACAAGAAGGCGGAGGCCATGAAGAAGTATGGCGAGGCCGCTGTGATCGAGATGATCATGAACGCTCTGCCGGAGATCGCCAAGAACGTGGCGGAGCCCCTCAGCAAGGTGGATAAGATCACCATGTACGGCGAGGGCAACAGCGCCAAGCTCCTCAGCGACATCGTCAACGGTACCACCCAGGTCACCGAGGGCATCAGTGCCGGGATGGGGCTGGACCTCAAGAGCCTGCTGGCAGGCGCCTTGGGCGGCAAGCTGGCGGCGGGCAATTCCCAGCCGGTGCAGGTGACGGTGGCGCCCCAGGCCCAGCCTGACGCGGCGGCCGCTTCCGCGGACACGCCGGAGCAGCAGGTGTGATGACTTAACCGAACATAAAATCTGCCTGGGGCCTCCTGCAGGAGGTCCCAGGCTTCCGTAAAGAGAGGAGTTCGTTTATGATAGGCTTTGGAGGATACCCGGGCTTTGGTATGACTTTCAGCATCATGCGGATCATGGTTCCTGTCATATTTGTGTTGGTGTTTGGCATTATTATCGTAGCAATGGTTCGAGGTATATGTGAATGGAACAAAAATAATCATTCACCGAAACTGTCCGTTCCTACCAAGGTGGTATCCCGGCGTACCGCTGTTTCTCACCACCACCATCACCAGGGAAATGGGATGCATCATACCCATACCGCTACCAGCTATTACGCCACCTTTCAGGTAGAGAGCGGCGACCGGATAGAGTTTCTGGTATCCGGCACGGAATACGGAATGCTGGCGGAAGGAGACTCAGGGGAGCTGACCTTTCAGGGTACCCGCTATTTGAATTTTCAACGGAACGAGTCGGCGGAATGAAGGGCGTAACCGTCAAACGCAGCGGCGGATTGAAGATTTCCCGTGAAAATGAGAGAATACCCCGTATAGAGCGTAGAGTCCACGCATAGTGAACGGCTCCTTGAGATGGCGGCCTTTTATACGTGGTTAGATTTTACGCTTACTTATAAAGTTCTATTCGCCATTAGCTTTGACGGTTACGATTTGTCAAGGGTATTTTTCCACGCCGTCACACATAAAGCAAGCGGCGGCTCGTGGCGAGCCGCCGCTTGTAACCTGATTGGATTTAATTTTTGCTTATCCGCAGCTCGCCGATCACTCTACAGTAAAGCGATACAAGAAGGTTACGATTTGCGCTCTGGTGCAATCCGCGTCGGGGCTGAATGTGGTGTTGGTGGTTCCCTTGGTGATGTTCTCCTTGACCGCCCACAGTACCGCATCAGCATAGTAGGCGGTGGACTTTACATCGGCAAAGGGATTGGCCGTACCCGCTGCCGGGGACTTCTCGGAACGCCACAGGAATGCGACGATCTGGGCGCGGGTGCAGGTCATGTTGGGGGTGAACGTGGTGTCGCTGGTGCCCTTGGTGATGCCATTCTCCACCGCCCACAGCACAGCGTCGTAATAATAGCTGCCCACAGGGATGTCGGCGAAGGGCATGGCGCGGGTTTCGGGTTCGGGACTGCCAGCTGCTCTCCACAGGAAGGTCACGGCCTGCGCACGGGTGCAGATGCCGTCCGGGGAGAAATGGGTATCATCGGTTCCCTTGGTAATGCCGTTTTCCACTGCCCAATCCACAGCGTCCTCATAATAGCTGCCGGTGGCTACATCCACAAACACGCCGGTCTGGGGGTTGCCGTTGGCTTTCATAAAGATGACCTCAATGGTATGGGTTCTGCTGACATTCTCAAAGGTGTAGGACTTCACTGCGCCGATGCTCTTGCCGTCGATCTTGACGTTGGAGACGGCGTAGCCCTTATCCGGGGTGATGGTGAAGGTCTGATCCCGGCCCTCGCGGACGCTGACATTGCCGGAGGGAGAAATGGAGCCGCCAGCCCCGGCAGTTGCCTTGATGGTGTAGTAGCTGTAGCCGCTGCCGCCACCGCCTTCATTGCCGCCTGTGCCGCTATTGCGCAGAATCGTCAGCGTGTAAGTTTTAGCACCGATTCCCACGACAATGTTGGTTGTGCCGCTCTTGGGGATGGCAACGGTTGCGCTGCCGCCGGTGGACAGAGCCTGCCCGTTGATGCTCACGGGCTCGTCGTTTCCAGACACCGCTGTGACCAGCGTAGATGTTGCTCCGCTATCATTTTGCAGCGTATAGGTATAGTTCGTTCCGTTGGCGGTAAAATCGCCGAGCCCCACTGCCAGACCTTCAAAGGTCAGAAGGTCATCACCGGGCACTGCGGCTCGCACCACTACGCGGGTGCCAAGCTTGGAGAAGGTGACGGTTTCCATCCGGAAGGTTTCCCCGGAGATGGCACCGCCAATACTGGTCTTTTTCGTTTCCAGAACGGTCCCGGCAGCATCCAGCAGCGTGGCCACCAGCGCTGCGCTGGTCTGAGACTGCAGGCAGTTGTTGCGCAGGGTAATGGCGGCGGTGCTGTGACCGTTGCCGTCGTTCCCCTGTGCCACATCCATCGTCAGCTTCTCTCCGGTGCGGGCCAGTGCGCCGGTCATATGGACGCTGGCCTCGCTGTCACTGCCGTCATACTCCGGCAGGCGCTGATTGCTTCCCGATCCACCGATCTGGCCTTCCGCCCACGCCTCGGCGTACAGATAGGTACCCACATTGGGGATCTCGGTTTTGCCAATGGATGTCATATACTCGCCCAGATCATAGGTCAGGTCCAGTGTAAAGGTTCCCTGATCGATGCGGGCGAGGGCGCTGTCTTCGGAAATGGTGATTTCATTATTGCGAACCGATACGCCGTTTGTGGTGCAGGCTACCTTTGCAGGTTTGGTATGCAGATCATCCGCATAGAACGCAAGCTTCACCTCGCGGCCCTTTCCGCTGGCCAGCGTGGCGGCAGAGGAATTATAGAGGGTCATGCGCACCGTGCGCTTGCCGGCGCTCTCCGCAATCACTTCCATTTGCGAGATGCCAATGTCGGGATAATCCAGATACACTTTGCCTTCTTCGTTGATGCCGTCGGCGGTGATGGTATAGCGCGGGTCGGTCACGTGGTCCTCCACATGGTGCCAGACGGTAAGGGTGGTGCTTTCATTGGGCAGCAGTGTTTCCGTAAGGGTGGCGGTTTCCCCGCTGCCAAGGCTGACCGTTAGGTTTCTCACATCGTTCAGCCCGGTGTTGCGGATGGTAAAGCTAATGGGTGTCAGGCTGTTCAGCGCCAGCGTTGCATAATCCACACCGATCTGTTCCACTGCCACTGCATCGGTGATAAAATCAGAGGCAGCGGTATAGAGGTTCGTTTCCTCACCCGGAACGGTCACGCCGCCGATTACCTTCGGGCTTTCGTCGTCATACCGGGTGGCCTGAATGACAGCCTGCACCTGATTGGTGCCGCTGACATAGGCATCAAAGTGGTCAGCCAGCGTGCGATCCGGCAGTTTTGCCAGTTTCAATGGTGCGGAGAGCGTGTAGGTATTTTCGGCATAGCGCAGCTTGGCCGCCTTCAAAATGCCGTGATCTACCGCGCCCTTGTCGCCATTGACAGTCTCATTCCAGACGATGGTAAGATCATTGAGGCCGCGATAATCCCCACTGAGGGAAGCGAAGCGGAAGTCTCCGCCCACGACGGCGTTGCCGCTGCTGGTCAGGGCAGAGAGAGAGCCGGGGAACCTGTTGGACATGGTGCCGCTGCCGTCCACAGCCAACAGCTGGATATCGCTGCTGCCGTCTCGGACACTATGCCAACCGATGACAAATCGGTCATCCCCGATGCCGAAGTTGGCTGCAACGACCTGGGGGTTTTCGTCAAGATTGCTGTCACAGGTCGCCAGCATGGCTGTACCGGGAGTTCCGTTAGCAGCCACGGTACAATAGGCGATCTCGTAGTCGGAGGTTTTTCCGGTTCCGCTGCGGTCCAGCGAGTAAACCGCCATAGCGGTTCCGTCGGGCAGCATGGCCGCCTGCAACGCCTTCACGCGGCCAGTAGCACCGTTATAAAGCATTTTGGCATCGCTCCATTTGCCGTTACTGCTGTCATAGCAGCTGTACATGATACAATCTCTGGTCGTGAAGTTCAGCAGGTTGTTGCTGCCCGAAGTGCTCACGGGATCGGGGGTGTAGACGCTGCGCCAGAACACGATGGCCTTGCCGTCGCCGCCCACTGCCGTGGCTGGGGCCAGATCCGGCGTGCCGTCGTTGGTTAGGCGGGTGGAGGTCCAGGTTTTGCCGTTATAGACGGACACTACGATCTCCGTGCTGTTCATCAGCAGGTTTTGCTCTTCCAATGTCACGGCATCACCGGCATTTTTACCCGGCAGGTCGGTGCCCATGCGAACCCAAGCCGCCGCCGCGAAGTCGCCGGTGCCGGACAGAGAAACGCTCGTGTCGCCGTAGCCGGTGAACCCTGTGGGATCGTCAATTTGGATGGAGGGAGTATAGACGCCGCCATTGAGGGTGGAGAAATGCGCCCGGCTGTCGTAAATACTGCTGCTGTTGCCGTCGTTGATGTAGGCCAATACCGTCCCGTCATCGCTGAGCTGTGGATAGGATGTGGGGTTGGCATTGGACTGGATGTTTTGCAGCCCATTGGTGGAGTTCAGAGAGAACAGCATCATCCGCTGCTGGGGCTGGCCCCAGGTACGGGCATATTGCTCCAGATAGTCCCGGCTTTGGAGCGTTGCACTGGCAGAAGCCACCTGCATTCCGCTCTGAGCCGCCGCCATCTGCAGCGAGGCAAGGCTCAGCCCACTGGTGGCGCTATTCCAGTAGTCATCGATTGTTTTCCAGTTATTAAAAGTCCTGGTGGCTCCAAAGGTTCCGGAGGCGATCACCGCCTCGTAGGAGATAAACAGGAAGCTGGCTACAAATTTGATTCCCACTTCGCTTGAGATCCCCAGGGCCTGACCGTTGATCTGGCGCTTTTCCTTGTCGGTAAGATAGGTGCGGGAGAGGAACTTATTCTGACTGTCCACATCCAAATTGCCGAATAGGCCGATCTTCAGCGCCACGATCGAATAGTCAAAGCCAATGCCGCCAAACGCGTGGACATAGGCGTTGATACGCAGCGTGGTCAAAAAGTCATTCACTGCCGTGGCCGTGGGATCGCTCCAGGCAAGCTCTGTGCCCTGTCCCTGCTGGCCGTAGCGCACTGCGGTACGGAAATCCAGCTGAATGGCACCACCCAGCTCAAAGGTTGCTGTCAACGGCACGGGGCCAGCCATGGCGTTCACGCTGAAGGAGAAGCCCACGCCAACGCCGGCGGTAAAGCCGCCGCCTACGGTGAAAACCTCCCACTCCTTTTTTTCGGCGTTATAGCGGATCTCCGCTTCGTAAAAGCCCTCCAACTGCAAGTTGAGATCCGTGCTGGTGACATTGTCGGCCAAGGAGTTGGCTTTGTATTCCCCCTTGGGATCATAGGTGCCCTTGGCCATCTGGCTCAGGTCCCCGGTACTGGGCACGCCCACTTCCAGGTTCTGCGTCAGCACATTCGCACCCAACGCCACGCCGTCCTCGGAATAGTCCATGTCCTCCATCTCCAGCGTATTGTACCCGGCCCAAATCATGGCACGGAACACGGAGGGATCTTCGCTGGGGGTGATGATCATTTTGAACACGGAAGTGTCCACCGGACCGCTCAGCTCATCCAGCCGTCCGGTCAGCACCTTGAGAATGTTACTACCGTCCACTTTGCTAAAGTCGACTCCCTCCACTATACTGGAGGCTTTCATCGTCGCCAGAATACCGGTGACGCGGTCATCCTCTGTCACCTTGGGCACTCGGGTCAGATCAACGACCCGGAAGGGCATTATTTTCTCCTGCAGCAGGCTGCCGTTCAGGCTCAGCTGCGTTTTCATACCCACATCCTTGCCGTCGGCGATCCATCCAGAGGTGGTCATGGTGGCCTCGGTGAGGGTCAGATCGTTTTCCGCTACGGGGATGGATGAGAAGGGATACTGCTTGGTACTGCTGCTCTGGGCGGCAGGAAGAACGCCGTATTCGTCCGCCAGCTTGAGACTGTAATTCTTCGCATTGGCAATATCCTCGCCCCAGAGGAACATGGTGGTGTGCAGGCTTGCTGTTTTGAAGCTGCTGTTAGGGCCGATCTTCCCGGTCGAGCTGCGGACATCCACCTTCTGACCGTTGGCAAGACCGTAATCAACGCTTTGCGCCACAATGAAGGGTTTGTTTTCCTCCCCCGCCGGCACGCGCTCCAGAGAGACAACGCCCTCTGCGGTGCGCATTACATCGTCCACGCCCAGCTTGCCGTTGACGGTCAGCAGCAGCGGATAGTACCTATCGCCGTCAATTGCGCTGATCTCCAGAATGTACTCCAGCTGATCCAGAGCGGAAAGCGGCGTGGTGCTGCTCTCGCCCTTTTCGGCCGACCAGAACTGGGTGGAATCCAGATAGACGGTTATATTTCCCGCCGCATCCGTGGTATAGATGCCGCCGGTGGTGCCGTCGGCAAGTGCGTCTGCCGCGGGGCCCAGCTGAGCCGTCCGGCAGTAGCCTCCGTTTTTATAAACGCCGCCGCGAACGGTCACCGTCTTGCCCGCCAGCGGATCGCCACCCGGCGTGATGAGCGTCACAGATGCCCGGGCGACTCGCCGGAGGCTGAAGGTATTCAAGGGATAAAGCTGCAGCTTTGTGGCATCCCGCTCGCCGGAACGCAGATTTTCTTTATAGATGGTGCCCAGATAAATATCCGCGCCGGAGCCGGACCGCAGAGACACCTCACTGGCGATTCCGTTGGGTTCGTAAAGCGCCAGCACGCCATCACTGTTGGTCTTGAACGTTTTGGGCGCGCCTGTGCCGTCGGTGTATTGCAGCGTAGTTTCCGCCGCAGGCGTCAGCTGGAAGAGATAGAACTTATTTTGCAGCGTTTTCGCTGTCACATGTACGGCGGCACTCATGCCCGTGGCGGCATGGGTAGCCGTGACGGTTGCGGTGCCGTTGGCCCGGCCGGACAGCGCCATTTTGGTTTCGGGAAGGTAGGAATCAAAGGAGAAGTTTTTGATGTCCTCATACAGTCCGCCCTGCTTGTAGTTGACGGAAATGGCATTGTTGTCGGAGGCCCACTGGATGCCGTCTTTAAAGGAGTTCCATCCGTACTCGTCATAGTTGATGCCGATGTACTCGATCAGCCCCAACTCCTGGCGCAGCTGCAAAATTCCAGCTGTATCGGCGGGCAGGCTGCCGCTGACCTTGGAGGTATTGTCCATGGTCAGCGCAGAAATCGTGTTACCTTCGCCGTCCTGCACCTTCAGTGCGTCGGCATCGTAGACATACAGGGGGAAGGAGTCGGTGCTGGGAGATTCCTCACCAGGGTTCTCCACGCTCAAAACCACTTGATAGGTGTCCTTCAGATTGCCGGCTTCCACACGCTGTAATGACAGGGGGAATCTCCCGGAGGTGCCGGATAGGCGCTCACTGTCCACCACTTTGGTGGTGTTGTCCTCTGTGACCCGGGTAATGGTCAGCGTGGACGGTTGAGGGGCGCCGTCAGTGGCGTTTTCCACCGACCAGTCGATATTGACGGCGCCGTCGGTATCCTTGAGGTAAATGCTCTGGGGCGGTGTCAGCTTGGCTGCGGCAGGCGGTGCCTGCACGATGATCCAGGCAAGTGCCGACAGGCGGACGTTCTCACTCTCGGCCTTGGGGTGCGGCATGGAGACCAATACCGTGTAGGCCGGGTCATTTCCGTTGGACAGCTTGGAGAGCACATTCTCCTCGATCCGCACGCTGTTTTCATCTTTGCCGGCGGTATAAGTCGCAACGGGATCGCGGCCGCTCAGCGCCGCCTCATTCTCGTAGTGGCCCTCATACAGGTCAATCCTGTAATTGAACTCTTTGTTCGGTGCCATCAGCGCGGCGTTGGAACTCCACAGCACGGTGGCGGGTTGATTTAACCGCGTCACGATGGACGCGCTGCCGGGAATCACCAGTGCCAGGGAATCGCCTGCCGTCACGGTATAGGGCTGTGACTGGCCCGACACATCATCATCGTCAGTGTCCACAGTCCCGTTGTCCGCCGTAAAGGTAAAGATGACGGTTCCCACCTTGGTTCCTTTGGTGGTAACAAGGCCGGTCTTCTCGTTGATGGTGGCAATGAGCGGGTCACTGCTGCTCCATTTGCCGGTGGTGTAGCTGGCCGGCTCACCGCTTTCCCCCAAAACCTTGGCCTTAAGCGTGGGGCGGGCGGTTGCAGCGAGGGAAATCGTATAGTCGGCGGAATTCGCTTCCGGGACGACCTCCACCGTGTGCGCGGAAACTCTCTTTGCCACCGTGAACTGCCGGGTCAGGGGAAGAACATTCACCCAGTTAGAGTTAGACTCGTCTCGCTCGCCCTCGTTGGCCTGCAGCGTCACCGTGTAGGTGCGGTCGAAATCAGAGGGTGGTGCGATTGCGTAGTCACTGACGGTGAAGGCTTCCTTCTCTGTGTCCAGATAGACCTGCAGAAGGATCGGTTCATCCGCGGAGTCGTTCCTCAGTTCGAGGCGGAAAGGGGCTTCCTTCGGCTCTGTGCCTTCCGGGGTGTGATAATTGCTGTATACGGTCTTGTAGGTCTGCTCCATGTTGGCCTGCATCGTGAACGATGCCTTGCCGTTGGCGTAGTCGGCGGTCAGTGCGGTGGGAGCGTTGCGCATCAAGACGCTCTCCAGCGCAACGCCGGCAATCGAGTTGCCTTGATAGAGTGCGGTATCCAGCTCATTGCCGAAAACATCCTCCACACCGGTCATACTACTGACGGTGACCGTGGTGGCATCCGCATCCTGCACCGGGTACCAGAGCATTGCCGTGACGCCGTAGTTGTTCATGGAAAGCTCATCGGCGCTATACTCTTCGCCATTGATGGTCACGCTGGCGCTTCTAAGATCCACGAACTCGCTAAAGGTAACTGTGATGGGTACGTGCTGTCCGCTGGCATAGGTTCCCGCCGGGGCCGTGACGCTTTGAATGGTGGGCTTGTCCGTGTCCAACAGCTCGGCGTGGACGCCGCTGGTCTTAGCGGTGGTGGTGGAATTATGGATATTATTATTTACATTCTTCAGATACAGTTCGAAGGGCAGATAGTACTGCTCATTCTTTCTGTTTTGCGTGGTAGACTGTAGGGAGATTTTGACCGTACTGTCCTTGTTGATCGTACAGTCCTCCGTTTTCTTTCCGTCGGCGTTGATCGTCAGAGCTGTTTCATCGAGCGTGTACTCCGTCAGACAGAACGGGGCATAGGGTCTCGGGTTTTTAGAATTATAATAGCCATACGGCGCAGGGCCATTATAGGAAGCTATGTCTCCGCTCCAGCTAAACTCGATGCTGGCGTCGATTTGGTATGGCTGATAAAATGGGGCGGAGCCGTCGGGAAGCACCAAGTTGCGGGCACCCTCCAGAATTCCGATGGTATTGCTTAGCGCAACAAAGTCCGAATTGTTGGCACTGCCGCCAGTGTAACTTTCCGTCAGCAAAGGAATAAACAAATCATCATATAATACGGTTGTATTTTTGACTTCTTCAACATAGCTCGGCGCGGTCATTGATGTTTGTATTGTGGGGGTGTCAACCGTCTTTATTAGCTTGAGCTGACAGTGGTCGGCATAGCTGGCGCCGTCATAGAACACCAGATTTTCCGCATCGTAAAATTCGATCATCCCCAGCAGGTCGCCATGGGAATAAGAATTCTCGAGCCAGGCTTTGTTATTTCCTTTGGTTTTAACCTCGACAGTGATTTTACAACCACTTAAACTGGAATTCGGGTCGTCTCGCGTATAGGTCAGCTTGTAGGACCCGTCGCTTTGCTTGACCCCACTCGTCTCGCCTATCGAGACCTCCACACCGGTGATATACTCGCTGAGCTGGCCTTTTTGAATGCGGTAGGAAAAGCTGACCGGTTTTCCGCCGTATACAGTAAAAGTCCCGGAGCTGCAGTTGTTGTTGTTTGCTTCGGCCCCCAGCGTTAGGCTCATCATGCCGCTCATATCCACCGTCTCAACGCCCTCAGGCTCTGTGGCAGAGGCGGAATACTGCAAACTGATGCCCCGCAGCTCCAGCTGCTCCATCAGGCTGTTGAGATTCTCCAGAGCTTCCCCGGTAAACTCCCTGCCGGAGAAATAGGTGTCCTTGATCCGCTGCAGCTCCTGTTCGATTTGAATCATGGTCTTCAAATCGCCCAGCGCCACCGGAGTCCCATCCACGTCGGCTATACGGGTGAGATCCGTGGCGGGATTTTCCAGCAGCTCCATGACAGCCGCCAGTGTCAGCACCTGGCCGTCCAGCGTGATGGTTTGATCCACCTTGAAATTGCCGTCTTCATCCAGCAGCCCCAAAGCGTTCAGCATGGAAAGCACCTGGTCGCGGCTGCCGTCGGTCAAGGCGGAGAGCTGCTCCAAAATCGCCTGATTTTCCTTGGGTGTGTTGCCCAGCGAATCGCTCAGCGCTGCAAACGCCGTAGTTGGCAGCAGCGTGAGCGTCATGCACAGGCACAGCAGCGCCGCTATAAACCTTTTCTTCATGCTTCCTCATCCTCCTTAGTTCGTTCCTCCTGTTTATTGTTTTTCTTTCTCAATCGTGTGCAAAACACGGTAACGGCCACCGCCGCAATAAAGCAGATAACGCCAACCAACACATAGCTGCCCACGTTTTCCAGCAGCATCGTTGCGCCGTTTAAGCCCTGCACCGCACCCGGCGACCGGCCGGGGAAATGTCCCATCGCATAAATAAGGCAACAGCAAAGCGCAACAGACACAAGCGACAATCGCTCGGTGATGTGCTTTTCCTGTCGGCGGCGCATTTGCCACGCTCGGCTTTTGACAAGCTTCACACGCTGCCCGGTATCCATCATCAAAAACACTCCTTTCAAAAAAGTCTTAAAACGGGCGTTCACTTATATAGGTACAGAAAAAAGCAAAACTACGCACCTGAAATTAAAAAAATTTTTATTTCATTTTCGCACCATACGCCAGTGGTAGGTTGCCTTTTCAATTTTTCTCGTATTTTTACAGATATTTTGTCAATCCAGCTCGCAAAGCGTCATTGACCGATTCTGTCAGATTTTTTCCTTCCTCCAACGCCATCCTACGCAGCGCCTTATCAATATCCCGATCCAGATAATAGGCCCGCAGCACCCGGTCACTATTCTTCTTTGCATTTTTTTCTTTAGCAGCAACAGTATTATCGCTCTGGCTTCCTGCTCCGATGATAGACTTAAACGCAGCCTCCCGGTCAAACTTCGCTTACTCAGCCCACTGTTTTGCCCCGCCTGGATGATCTGGCTCCACTCCTGCAGACGATACTCATCCCGGATCGCCAACACATCTTCCGTTTCTTACACGCACTCCCTTCGCATTCGAAAACTTACACGCAGTCTTTGTTGACTGCATATCATTTTCTCACACTTACGCAACCTTGGAAATGCGGGTGGTTATTGAGCACTTACGAGGAAAAGGTTTGAGTTGATGCATAGAGGTTACTCCTCTTGACAAAACCGGTCTCATTCTGGTATATGGTAAAAATATCGGAATCACAGCAGATTTCATTCATCGGGCAATCTGCCCTGTACTCTGCCAAACACAATAAAAAAAGGGGCCAGCGCCCCAAAACGGATCAACCACTCCAGCCAAAGAAAAAAATTCAAATGCTGCCACCTTTTTCGTGCTCAAAGCGTCTATATAGATGACCGGAAAGCAAGGGGCTTGATAGGAGGCCATCCAGTGTGGTAAAAAGATTAGATAAAGATGACTTCACCCGTCTGGTGCTGCAGAATCAGACGGCCATGTTCCGAACCGCCCGGGCAATCGTGTCAACCGACGAAGACGCAGAGGATGCGGTACAGAGTGCCATTTGTACTGCCTTTACGAAGCTGGATGCCCTGCGGGACCCTGCAAAATTCAAATCGTGGATCCTGCGGATCGTAGTTAACAACTGCTATGACCTATGCCGGAAGTACCGGCCAATCACTGATCTGTCTGAAGTACAGAACTTTCTGCCTGCAGACGATCCGGATCCGACTGAGCGGCTGTCCCTATGGGAAGCGGTGCTATCATTAAACCCGGAAATGCGCTCCGTGGTAACACTGTTCTATTACGACGGATTTTCCATTCGGGAGATCAGCCGCACTTTAGGGATCAGCGATGTAGCAGTAAAAACCAGATTGTCCCGCAGCAGAAAGCAGCTGCGCCTTTTGCTGGCCGATGAACAAGGAGGGGTCTATGGATCAATTTGACGAGTTGCTCCACCAGCGTGCCGCTGAGGAATCATTTCCACTCCCGGAGGATTATGCCGGGCGGGTGTTCCAAACCTGCGCGGCTCTGGACGAAAATTCCCGACGGCGTCAGCGACGCCACTGGGAAACATGGGTCGCAGCAGCGCTTGCGCTGTTCATCACAATTCCAAACGTATCCCCCTCAGCTGCGGCAGCGATGGCGGAGATCCCTGGGCTGGGGGCGTTGGTGAAAGTGGTCACCTTTCGGAGTTACGCCTACAATGATGGACATAGTTCTATGGATATCTCCGTACCGGAGTTATCCGGCAGCGATGCAGCTGATACGGTAAATCAGGAAGTCCGCGCATACACCGACGAGCTGCTGACGCAGTTTTACAAAGACTGTGAACGCATCGGAAATGGCTATCAGGATCTGCGGGTATCCAGCGTGGTGCTTACCAACACGGACACATGGTTTACCCTTCGCATAGACGCCACACAAACGGAAGCCAGCAGCTATGCCTTCAGCCGCTTCTATCACATTGACAAAGCAACGGGACAAATGATCTCTCTGAGGGATCTCTTCCGCGATGGGACCGATTATGTGTCAGTGCTGTCCAATGAGGTGCTGCGGCAAGTGGAAGCGCAGATGTCCGCAAATCAAGCCCTCGCATACTTCCCGGAGGATTTTGCTGGGATCGACGCGGAGCAGAATTTCTATCTCGACGCAAACGGAAATCTCGTGTTGGTCTTCGACGAATTCGCGATTGCGGCAGGCTCTATGGGGATGCCGGAATTCACGATTGAAAAAAACATCTATCAAGACCTCTTAAAAGAAGCATATCAGAAAGGATTCGTATGATGAAAAAGAAATTATTTGTATTGCTGACGGTTGTATGTATTTTGGCGCTGGCTACCGCTTGTGGCAGCCAGACATCTGGCACGGACACAGATTCCAATGCTGGCACTCAAAGCGGAGCGCAGCAGGAGGAAAGCACCCTGACCGGCAAGCTGGACGAGAAAAAGGACTTTATGTTTGTTGTGACGGATGACCAAGGCGCTTCCTACCAGTTTTCCATCGACTCCTCCGCAAAGCCGGAAGGATATGATGATGTTGCCGTGGGCGACTCCGTCACTGTGACCTACACCGGCGCATTATCGGAGGTTGATCCCTTTGAGGGCACAATCGTTTCTGTGGAGAAAGTTAAATGACATTCGCCCTTGAAGATAACAAAAAAGTAGAAATCGGAGCCAGAACGGCTCCGATTTTTGCTTTTTACTACCATTCGCTTGGCAGATTTTCCGTTGTTCACCATCCGACACTACCTTCCAATTCCGTTCGGGGTCATTTCGATGAACCGCTACTATTATCTCGTAGGAGCCTATGCACCGTTAGATTTGATGGTTACGATTGCCTGCTTGGTAAGGTAATATAATAAGTTCAAATAAAACAATATATACGCACAATGAAGAGATGAGTAGGTATCTCTTAAGGATACCTACTCATCTCAGTCTGTCGAAAAAGTCCGGCTGGAGCTGGGCTTTTTCTGATAGATATGGTAGAATGGACAAGGGTGATAAACGGTGTCGCTTCGCAACGCAATGGGGCCATAATATCCCACCAAATGAAGCCTTCCATCAACGTTGAGATACAATCAACTGTACCATAAGGTGGCAACAATTCGGATATTTTAAGCGCCAGAATATAGAAAAACTCTACTAGCCAGGCAATAAAAACAGTCACTCAGTTCGGCTACAATAATTACAGAGCTACAGCAAGCTATCGCTTACCGCTGATTTCCCGTTGAAAAGCAACTGAGAGAGGCGTCTCCTGTGGAATTAAGACTCACGGAGCAGGAGGCTCTGACGCTGTATCGAATCATTCTGCGGTGGGATGAATTAGGCAGCTTGACCACAGAGGATGACGAGGAATGTCAGCTGCTATGGGATCTATCCTGTACGATGGAAAAAGAACTGGAGCCGGTGAAGGATGCCGTGAGACGCAGACTGCCTTGACCGCGTAAGCGCCAACCGGTTCGAAGCCTTTGATGTGACGCTGTTTTCTTTGACGCTGACGGCTCTTGAACTGTCGGAAAGACGCCGGTATCGCGGGATGATATTGACAAAAGGGGAAATGATGCTACAATATCTGCGAATGGTTCGCAGATTGGAGGGCTGCTGATGTCAGGTTATAATACAAAGCAGCGAAGAGCCCTGCTTACTTTTTTGGGGGAGCATCCAGACGAGCTGTTGACTGCACGCCAGATGGCGGACGCGCTGGCAGAGAAACAAATCAGCCTCAGCGCCGTGTATCGAAACCTTGCACAGTTGGAGGCGGAAGAAAAGGTGCGCCGCAGCGCAAAAAGCGGGTCGCACGAAGCGTTTTATCAGTATCTTGACGCCAAGGGTTGCAAGGGCGCGCTGCACATGAGCTGTGTGAAGTGCGGCAAAACCTTTCACATGGCCGACAGCAACGCCGCCCTGTTTGCAAAGCACTTGGCGCAGAGCGAGCAATTCACGCTGGACGCAGCCGACACGATCCTCTATGGAACCTGCTCGGACTGCAAGGGAAAATAACGAACAGAAGGGAGGACAGACCATGACAAAGAAGCTTTGTTTTATGACGCGTCTGCTGGCGGCCGTGCTGGCCGTTGTCATGCTGTCCTCCGCTATCTATATTGCGGTCGAAGCCAATCATGACTGCTCCGGCGAGGACTGCGCCATCTGCCATCAGATCGGTGTCTGCGAGAATCTGCTGAAATCTCTGGGGCTTGCCGGTGCTGCCGCAGTGATCACTGCTGCGTTTACATATACCATGTGCAAGGCGATCCTACCCTGCACAGAGATGATCGGCACACTGACACTCGTTTCTCTCAAGGTAAAGCTTTCAAATTAAAATAGGACTTTTACAAGGGCGAAGTCTATCCGTTTTCGGATAGGCTCTTGCGGTTTTGCCGCTGCCCTTGTATTTTTGCGCCTATTTTTCAAAAATTCGGAGGTTTTATCTGTATGATGAAGAAAATTTTTACCATCTTTCTTGCGCTGACCATGGTGGTCGGCCTGCTTGCCGGCTGCGGCAAAAAGAACAACGCAGAGACGGGCGAGAGCGATTCCAATAAACTGAGCGTTGTCACTACCATTTTCCCAGAATATGACTGGGTCAAGGAAATTCTCGGCGACAAGGCCGGGAGCACCGATCTGACCATGCTGCTGGACAACGGTGTTGACCTGCACAGCTACCAGCCCACGGCGGATGACATCGTCAAGATTTCCGACTGCGACCTCTTCGTCCATGTGGGCGGTGAGTCTGACGGCTGGGTGGAGAGCGTCCTGAAAAATGCTGCCAACAAGAATGTGAAGGTCATCAACCTGCTGGAGGTGCTGGGTGATTCTGTGAAAACAGAAGAAAGCGTTGAGGGGATGCAGGAAGCAGAGCACGCCCATGACCACAGCAAGGAGGTTTCCACCTTTGAAGATCATGAGGTTCAGGACAGAAGCCTGTCCGACTGGGCGGGCAGTTGGCAGTCTGCCTACCCCTTTGCGCTGGATGGAACGCTGGACGATGCCTTTGCAGCGATGGCAGAGGAAGGCGAGATGACCGCCGACGAGTATAAGACTTACTATCAGAACGGCTACAAAACGGACATTACCAATATTGACATTGCGGGCGACCACATTGCGTTCACCTATGAGGACGGCAAAAAGGTCGGCTCTGACTACAAGTATATCGGCTATTACATTCAGAACTGGTCTACCGGCACCAAGGCGGCCATGTATCGCTTTGGAGCGGTAGACAGAACCTCCGGCGCACCGATCTACATCGAATTCAACGACCACATGATCGAATCAGCTGCGGCCGAGCATTTCCACATCCGGATGAGCAACGAGAGCTTTGACGCCATCGTTGATCCGGAAAAGTCGTGGCCAACCTTCTTCCCGGCTGACATGACCGGTGAGGATCTCTGCGAGCACATGGAGGGCCACGGCCATGACCATGGGGAGGAAAAGGACGAGCACGTCTGGCTGTCTTTGAAGAACGCCAAAACGCTGGTCGGCGCGATTGCCGATGCCTTGCAGAAGCTTGATCCCGATAACAAGGATACCTACGCCGCCAACGCCTCCGCCTATATCGAAAAGCTTTCCGCGCTGGATGGCGCGTACCAATCCGCCGTGGACAGCGCGACGCGCAAGACTGTCCTGTTCGGCGACCGCTTCCCATTCCGCTATCTGGTGGATGACTATGGTCTGAGCTACTATGCTGCCTTTGCGGGCTGCTCCGCCGAGAGCGAGGCCAGCTTTGAAACCGTTTCGTTCCTTGCAAAGAAGGTGGACGAGCTGGGACTTCCCTGCGTGCTGACCATTGAGGGCAAGAACCACAAGCTCACAGAAACCATCGTCCAGAGCACCGCCGCTAAAAACCAGAAGGTGCTGACCATGGACTCCATGCAGTCCACCACCGCCAAGGATGTGGCAAACGGTGCTACCTACCTCTCTGTCATGGAGCGGAACCTCTCCGTGCTGAAAGAGGCACTGGGTTAAGGAGGCGGGATAATGGCTCAGCTCACTTGTCAAAAGCTCTGCGTCGGCTACGATGGGAGACCTGTTCTGCAAGGCCTTGATTTTGAGGCCTTTGCGGGCGACTACCTCTGCATCGTAGGAGAAAACGGCTCCGGCAAGAGTACCCTTATGAAAACGATCCTCGGCTTGCAGACGCCCATCAGCGGCAGCATTTTGACAGGCGATGGGCTGAGGAAAAATGAGATCGGCTATCTGCCGCAGCAAACGCAGGTGCAGAAGGACTTCCCGGCATCCGTGAGAGAGATCGTTCTCTCAGGATGTCAGGGACGCTGCGGCAGCCGCTCTTTTTATAACAAAGAAGAAAAACAGCTCGCGGCGGACGCCATGGAGAAAATGCAGATCACGCCCCTTGCCAAGCGCTGCTACCGGACGCTCTCCGGCGGTCAGCAGCAGCGGGTGTTGCTCGCCCGCGCCCTGTGCGCTACCCGAAAAATGCTGTTTCTGGACGAGCCGGTCTCTGGCCTCGACCCAAAGGTGACGGCGGAAATGTATGCGCTCATTCAAAAGCTCAATTACGAGGATGGCATCACCGTTGTGATGATCTCCCATGACCTGAGCGCGGCGCTGCAATATGCCAGCCACATTCTGCACATCGGGGACAGGGTGTTCTTCGGCACGAAGGCGGCTTACCTGAACGAGTTCCCCCAGGCATGGCAGAAGGGCGGCGGGGCATAATGACGGCGATTTTTGAAAAAATTGCGTTCTACTGGACCTATCCCTTTGTCCGCTACGCACTCATTGTCGGTGTGCTGATTGCGCTCTGCTCGTCGCTTCTGGGCGTGACGCTGGTGCTGAAAAGGTTTTCCTTCATCGGCGACGGGCTTTCCCATGTGGCCTTCGGCGCCATGTCCATCGCCGCCGTGCTGAAGCTGACGGACGATATGCCCCTGACGCTGGGCGTCACGGTGGTCTGTGCCGTCCTGCTGCTCCGCACGGGGCAGAACACGAAGATCAAGGGCGATGCCGCCGTCGCCATGATCTCGGTGGGTGCGCTGGCCATCGGGTATCTGCTGATGAACCTTTTTTCCACCTCGTCCAACCTCTCCGGCGATGTGTGCAGCACACTGTTCGGCTCTACCTCTATCCTGACGCTGTCAAAAAGCGAGGTCTGGCTGTGCGCGGGACTGTCCGTGGTGGTCGTGGCGGTGTTTCTGCTCTATTACAACAAGATCTTTGCCGTGACCTTTGACGAAGACTTTGCCAAGGCGGTGGGAACAAAGGCTGATCTGTACAACCTGCTGATCGCCGTCATCGTTGCTGTGGTCATCGTGCTGGCGATGAATCTGGTCGGCTCGCTGCTGATCTCCGCACTGGTGATCTTCCCGGCGCTGTCCGCCATGCGCCTTTTTCAGAATTTCCGGTCCGTGACGGTCTGCTCGGCCGTGCTGTCAGTGAGCTGCGCGGTGCTGGGCATTCTGGTCTCCATTCTGGCGGGGACGCCGGTGGGTTCCACCATCGTGGCGGCGGATATTCTGGCGTTTTTGATTTGTTCGACTATCGGCCGTGCAAGGGGAGGCGGAACGGGATGAAACAGCTTTTTTGCCTGCTGCTGGCTGTCTGCATGATGGCTTCCCTCTGCGCCTGCGGGAAAGGCCGCGAAAAGGACGCAGGAAATGATACGCTTTCTTCCAATGAAGAAGCGTCTGCACCGACAGAGAGCATTCCAACGCCGAAAGAACAGGAAACGCCGGGGAAGTCTAAGCCGTCGCAACCCTATGCCGGCAAAGTGGATGTGGATCTGACGGTGCTCAGCAGCACCATGGTCTACTCCGAGGTCTACAATATGCTCTATTATGACCAGGAGAGCTATTACGGTAAAACGGTCAAGGCAAATGGCATATTTGCCATTTATCAGATGGTGGTGGACGGCGTGACGCAGCCGGCCCCGGTAGCGTATGCCTGCATCATCGCCGATGCGACCGCCTGCTGCGCTGAGGGGATGGAATTTGTGCTGGAAGGTGATTATACCTACCCGGACGATTACCCGGAGCTGGGGGCGGAGATCACCGTCATCGGTGAATTTCAGTCCTATGAGGAAAACGGGATGACATGGTATCATCTGGTGAACGCAAGGCTGGCGTGATGCCGTGATAGCGCTGCATACATAGTAAGCGTGACGATTTCAGGGAGAAAAGTATTCCGGTGCTGCCTGACTGCAATTTATACGAGCCGGACAAAGGACGTCATTTATCCCGCTGCAGAAAAATTCTCGTGAGGAAAGCGAGTGTTGAATTTGAGATGACTCCTTAAAAAATAGGCAGACTTAACATAAACTTTATTCCTGTTATGATAACATAATTTATGAATACCCTGCTCTGGATGGAACACTTCTGCAAGGAACCAGACAGGCTGCAAAAACAGAAATGATCAACGATGGAGAATATGAATGACTTTTGAAATTCACAGTGATATCACAAATCGATCTATGACCGTAGCTGCCCGCGCGATGCGCAGGGCGCTGCGGCGAAAGAGAAGCATTGTTTGGGCCATCTTCGGCTGGAGCGTCTTTTTATTCAGCGCATTGCTGCTGATCCCATTCGATGGAGAGCCTTTTGCGCTTGATGTCAGAACGGTGACTTCCCTGCTGGTAGAGGTGATGCTGCTGTCCGTTCTGCTGTTTCAGGATCGATTCAACGGCATGATTGCCCGCAAAAACACGCTGGCGGGCACAAAGGAATATCATGTCGCGTTCGGCGAGGATTCTTATACCGTCGTTACGGCGGCCACGACCTCCACCTTCCGCTATGAACTGATCGACGCACTGGCTGAGTCGCGGGACTACATCATCCTTCTGATGAAGAAACGCTATGCGCAGTCTCTGGACAAGCGTACTCTTACCGGCGGGACGGTGGAGGAATTCAACCGATTTCTTGAGGAGAAGACCGGAAAGACGTTCCGGCGTGTGAAATGAACGAATTTTCTATTACGCCCTTTCGCGGGCCGCATTTGCTTCTGCTTTTGCTTACGGTAACGGCGGTGCTGTTCATACTCTTGCTGCTGCGCGGAAAACCGGAAGCACGGCGCTCCCGGTATCTGATCGGCGTTTGCTTTTTTAATCTCGCGCTGTTTGCCGGCTACAAGCTCTCGCTGTCCATGGACGCAACGTATATCCATGCGTACTATCCCAATGGCTTCAGCATTTTTAATGAGCTGCCGCTGCACCTGTGCAACATCAATCTGTTCCTGATCCCGCTGGGCGTGTGGAAGAGAAACCGCTCGATCATGGGCTTTTCCTTCTTTGTAGCGCCCCTTGGCGCACTGATGGCGCTGCTCTTCCCGGAGCCGCTGTTCTCCGGCTTTTCGCTGTTAATGCCGCGAATTTTTGGCTACTATGTGACCCACGCGCTCCTTGTTGTCTGCGGTCTGAGTCTGGCAACGCTGGGCTTTTACCGTCCTGCCCCAAGGGATATTCCGCAGATCCTCAAGACCTTTGGCCTGCTTGCCGTAGGCGCGCACCTTATCAATCTCATGTTGCGCCTCACGCTCTGCCCGGAGGCGAACTACTTCTTCACTTATGGCGCGGAGATTGGTGTGCTCAAGCTGTTTTGGCGTATCATCCCGGTGCCGCTGCTCTACGGGCTGCCGGCACCGCTGATCCTTGCAGCCTATATGTACGCGGTCTGCGCGTTGTCCCGCCTGACGCAAGGAGAGGAAGAGGTGTCTTTTTCATAGGTTGGATAAGTCCCACAGCGCAAAAACAGGAGGATACGACATTGCATGATAGAAATATAAGAGGAATCGGCATCGCCCTGTGCTTGTTGACTCTCTTGCTGTCCCTGTCCGGGTGCGGTTCATTGAAGGATGACACGCTTCTGATCGCCAACGCAGTGATCACGGAAATCGATACAGAAAAGCAAACCATAACGGTAAAGGACGATGTCGATGAAAGTACTTTAGGCGAAGAATGTCTGCTCGACTGTTCGTCCATTCCTATGGCCTATTGCGACTTTGCCACGCAGAAGGTTACAAAGATTTCTTTTGAGGATTTACAGGTCAATGATAAGGTTATTATGTGTATCAGGAGCTCGGAAATGGAGAACTTCCGAAGCGGCGGCAACGAGGAGAATACGCTCAAAGTCGAACAATTGCAGTTGTATACGCAAAGACCTGCCGAATGGGTCTCGGCTGTCCAACGCTGCATCGAGGCTTTGAGATCGAGCCAGAGAGCATGAAGTGGGTCAGCCAGCACACCAACGCTAACATAGTCGAAACGGACTTCTTCGAGACCTGCAGCACCTCTTATGCCAATAGCACGGCACTGTGGATAATCTTGTGAGGATGCACATATGAGCAATCAAAATAGACAGCTATATATCGTAATCAGCCAGACCGGAACACTTCTGTCCCGAATCCTTAAGCAAATCACCGGCGCAGAATATAACCACGCCTCCATCAGCCTGTCCAGAGATTTAGAGAGGATGTACTCTTTTGGCCGCAGGCATCCCTATAATCCGTTTTGGGGCGGCTTCGTGATAGAGTCGCCCCGTACCGGTACCTTCAAGCGTTTTTCCGAAACCAAGGTGTTGGTTCTGAGCGTGAGTGTCACAGAAGAACAACACGCAGAGCTCAAAGAAATGCTCGATGTGATGTGGAAGCGGAGGAGGAAGTACAGTTACAACTATATTGGCTTATGTCTGGCATACTTCCATGTTGTCTGGAAGCAGGAGGGCTGCTAATATTGTTCAGAGTTTGTCGGAGAGCTTCTCACAAAAAGTCGGGTTGACGGCACGGAACAGCTACGTTCCTCTATCATACAGCCGATGCAGTTCCTTAGAGTGCCGCACACACTGCTCTACTGCGGAAAACTTCGCGAATATGTGAGCAACACCTGTTCCGAGGGCATATGTGAAGATGCAACAAATCACACAGTGCATAGGCGACTGCCATAACAGCAGATAAGGGAGCGCGTGGTCGAGTATCTGCAAAGGTGTGGCTTTGATCCGCCGACGTGGCTTCTGCTTTTTGCAGTCATAATGGATATTCGTCCTGGATATGTTGACCACAGGGGTTGTGTTCCTCATACACAAGCCCTGTGGTCATTGAATATCTTTGGAGGCTTGGGGACGATCATTTCAACCGTGTGTACCCGCTTCCTTGGCCGGCGACCATGGAGTTGGACCAGATTCCTGTGGAAATACCTGGTCAGATAAGATGGGCTGCCGCGACTTTGGCGCTGCTTACTGTGCCCCGGTTCCTTTTTCCACGCTGCTTCTATTACGAAGAAAGCAAAAAACAGCGGCACAGAGAGTTTGCTCTGTGCCGCTGTATGCTTTATACATTGTATAAAAGTCTTACATGCTATCTGCTCTTTTGCCCTGTCTGAGTGAACGGCAGACGACATACCCTGCCGGAGCGATCATGATCAGAATAAAAATGCTGATCAATTCATTCACTTCGGATGGCGCAAAGCCCTGCAGCATAGTAATGAGGTTGTTTGCGAAATGCACGAGGATGGGAAACAGCAGGTTCCTTTTCCTCTCGTAAAGGATTCCTGCAGCAATTCCCATAAGGGTGGCATAGGCAGCCTGCACGATATTCAGGTGATAAACGCCGAAGAGTACAGATGATATTAGAATCGCGGCCCAAGCAGGGGCGAATTTCCGCATGGAGCGAAGCACAATGCCGCGGAATAGAATTTCTTCTACAACAGGTGCAGCAATCACCGCAATCATAAATGTTCCAAATGCATTTCCACCGGCAATATTTTCAGTACCGGCGTTCATTGCCTCAACGCTTTTTTGCAGCGAGGGAAGCTGTTCTGCCAGCATGATCCAAAGACCGGAGATCCCGCAAATGCCAAATCCCACGACCAGACTGCCGAGCACATCTTTGAAATTTGTCGCTGTGCGCGGTTCGCTTATATCTTTCCTCCAAAGCAGGTTATAGAGCGTGAAGAATACGAGGATAAGAACAGCGTAGATCAAAATCTCGCCCCAATATGAGTGTTTCATAAATTGCTGCGAGGGGATATGAAAAACATCCAAAACGAGCCTTTCCACAAGAAAATATAATAGATTGGACAGCAAAAAATGCAGTGCGATTGCAAGAATGGGAATAGCGAAATATCTTTTTTTCATCATACGGTCAATTTTTTCTCCTGTCTGTATTTTTGAGGGGACTGCAGCAGTATAACAGATTTAACTTAAAGTCTTCGTTAAGGGGCGAAGCTGTGATTTTTCGGAAGCGGCATCGCAAAAGGACACTGTTCATCTTCCTTGCCGAATCATTTGAGTTTTGATCTTTCTCTAAAGGATGTTTTCCTCATAGTTGGTGACATACTGAATTTGGCATTAGGCTCCTTGAGTTCTGCAAAGCTTTTGAAGTTCAAACAGAAAATACCCACAGCCAAAGCGACTGTGGGTATGATCAAATCAGATTGTACGAGCTGACGCTACCTTGTCAATCTCTGCAGGTTCGTAGTTGCGCTCTCCTTCTGTAAAAGCCCAACATTCTGCCCGGTGTATCCGCACTTGCCAATACGCCCAAAGGGGGCTTGAAGGGGAGATTCTTAACGCGCAGAAGGAGGAAGACCGTCCGTCTCTGGCGCCTTGAGAAGAAAGTGGCTTTTGTGAAAGTCGAGCAGGCCCTCATCCCGCATTTTTCCAAGCTCCATGGACAGTCCGCTGCGCTCCACACCGAGGTAATCCGCAAGCTGCTGGCGGGAGAACGGGATGTCGAACTCATAGCTGCCCCGGCGCTGCGCCTCGGCGGAAAAATAGGACATCAGCTTTGCCCGCGTTGTGCGCTGGCCCATGTGGGTGAGCTTTTCGTTGAGCCGCAGGTTCTTCTCTGCCAGTTCGCCCAGCAGGTTGCGGATGATCCGGCTATGGTGGGAGCAGGCGGAGGGGCACACGCTCAAAACGTGCTTGATGTGCAGAAACATCACCGTCACCGCGCTCTCCGCCTCCACGCTCACGTTCAGCACCGCCCCCGGCGCGCAGGCGAATACCTCCGCGAAGGTCTGCCCCGGCCCGGTCTTGGAGAGGATGTTGCGGTTTCCCCAGATATCCTCCTGCACGATGAGGGCGCTGCCCGCCAGCACGAGACCCACCTCCTCCACCGACTCCCCGGCGCGGAGCAGGCGGGAGCCTTTGGGAAAGGTGTCGATCCTCGCCCCAAGGCAGGAGAGCATGGCGGTAAGCTCCTCGTCGGAAATACCGGAGAAAAGCGCCGCCGTATGGAGCACCGGAAAAAATTCTTTCATAAAAAGTCCTCTTTTGTTGAAAATTCAACCGACTTGTTGCTTTTAGTATAGTACAATGAGCGCACAAAAGCAACAGGAGGACCGAACATGAAACGACGGATCATTGAAATCGATCAGGATAAATGCAACGGCTGCGGCGCCTGCGCCGCCGCCTGTCACGAGGGCGCCATCGCCATGGTGGACGGCAAGGCAAAACTCATGCGGGACGATTACTGCGACGGCTTGGGCGACTGTCTGCCCACCTGCCCCACCGGGGCCATCACCTTTGTGGAGCGGGAGGCGGCGGCCTATGACGAGCAGGCCGTCATGGAAAATAAGCAGCAAAAAATGCGGAAAGAGGGCATGACCCTGCCCTGTGGATGCCCCGGCAGCCAGTCCCGGAATATTCAGCGTCCGGAGGCGCCCGCCGTGGAAACGCCGCAAGCCCAGCAGACGAGCCGCCTTTCCCAGTGGCCGGTGCAGATCAAGCTGGTGCCGGTGAATGCCCCGTATTTTGACGGCGCGCGGCTGCTTATCGCCGCCGACTGCACCGCCTATGCCTACGCCGCTTTTCACGAGCGGTTCATTAAGGGGCACATCACGCTGGTGGGCTGCCCCAAGCTGGACAGCGTGGACTATTCCGAAAAGCTGACGGAGATCATCCGGGAGAACAACATCAAGAGCGTCACCGTCGTGCGGATGGAGGTGCCCTGCTGCGGCGGGCTGGAACTGGCGGCGAAAAAGGCGCTCCAGCAGAGCGGGAAATTTATCCCGTGGCAGGTGGTCACCGTGACAGTGGACGGCCGGTTGGTGGAAGAATGACAAAATCATTAGAAAAAGAAAGGAAGAATCACGATGAAGTATGTATGCAGCGTTTGCGGCTGGGAATATGACGAGAGCATAGGTTACCCCGAGGGCGGCATCGCCCCCGGTACGCCCTGGAGCGAGGTGCCGGAGGATTTTGAGTGCCCCCTGTGCAATGTGGGCAAGGAGTCCTTCGAAGAGGCGTGAGCTTTCTGCAAGAGAGGCAAAGACTATGAGTTATGAAAACTGGAAGGACAAAATCGGCACATTTGAAGTGATGGACGTGCGGGGCAAAAAGATGGACTTCTTCCCCGCATTGAAGGCAAAGGCTGCCGCACTGAAAAACGGCGAAGGACTGCATATCATCCAGACCTTTGAGCCTGTCCCCCTGTACCCGGTGCTGGCCCTTATGGGCTTTGAGCATCACACGGAGAAGGTGAGCGGCAGCGAATATCACATCTGGTTTTATCGAGTGAGGAAAGGAGAATAACCGCATGAGCTACGAAAACTGGAAGAATAAGGCGCAGGGGTTTCAGACCGTGGATGTGCGCCATATACAGGGCAGCTTCTTTGAAGGGCTGAAGAAAAGAGCCGAGGCGTTGGAGGTGGGCGAAGGATTACACATCATCCAGACCTTTGAGCCGCATCCACTGTACGCTGTCATGGAGGGCTTGGGCTACGAGCACCACACCGAGCAGCGGAGTGAGGCGGAGTTCCATGTCTGGTTCTGCCGTGTGGAGAAGAAGGAAGGCGACGGCTCCGCTCCCTTCAAGCCACTGGCTCTTTTGAACTATCCCATGATCGATGAAAAGCTGGGGCAGATCGCCGTGGATTTCTGGGAGACTACATGGCAAAGCGAGAAGCGCGTACTGCCCTACGAAACGCGGCTGCTGCTGTCCCTGACCAACGCTGTCGGTGCGGGACGGATGCGGCAGGCGGCGCGGGAGCTGGTAAAGGCATATATCCACGGGGTGGAAAGCGCCGCGCTGGACGATGTGTTCGAGCTGCTGGCATGGAATCAGGGTATCGGCTTTTTCAGCAGCGAGATCGGCCCCTCGGCGCTGTTTCAGGCGTACAAGCTCATTAAAAACGGTGAGAAGCAGGGCAAGTCCCGGGAAGATATCTGCAGTGCGCTGCGCGAGAAATTCGGGGAGAAGAACCCAGAGATGCAGGTTCTGAACTAAAAAGCAGAAGGAGACGAACGACAATGGATAACAGAATGTTTTGCTTTCAGTGTGAGCAGACGGCAGGCTGCGCCGGTTGTACCGGAAAAGCCGGCGTCTGCGGAAAAACCGCTGAGGTGGCGGAGCTTCAGGATCAGCTGACTGGCGCTCTGGTTGGACTGTCCCGTGCAGTAGATAATGCCCCGGATGCGAATGAGGAGACTTGGCGGCTGATGATCGAGGGCTTGTTCACCACTGTCACCAATGTGAGCTTCAACGAAAAGACCATTCGGGAGCTGATTGATCGGGTACACGAGGAAAAGGCCCGCCTTGTTCCCGGCTGCTCTGGTTGCGGCTCCCGCTGCGGGCGAAACGATGATTATGATATGAACTTGCTCTGGAACGCGCAGGAGGATATTCGCAGCCTCAAATCCCTGATCCTCTTCGGTGTGCGCGGCATGGCGGCTTACGCCCATCACGCTATGATGCTGGGTTATGCCGACGAGGAAGTGAACCGCTTTTTCGCCAAGGCTCTCTTTGCCGTGGGCGAGGACTGGGATATGGACGCGCTGCTGCCCATCGTGATGGAGGTGGGCGAGAAAAACCTCCAGTGCATGGCGCTTCTGGATAAGGCCAACACCGAAAGCTACGGTACGCCCGCGCCTGCCACCGTCCCGCTGACGGTGGAGAAGGGGCCGTTCATCGTCATCACCGGCCACGATCTCCACGATTTGAAGCTGCTGCTGGAGCAGACCGAGGGCAAAGGCGTCAACATCTACACCCACGGTGAAATGCTGCCTGCCCACGGCTATCCGGAGCTTAAAAAATACCCACACCTCAAGGGCAACTTCGGCACGGCGTGGCAGAACCAGCAAAGAGAATTTGCCGGCATCCCCGCGCCGGTGCTGTTTACCACCAACTGCCTGATGCCGCCGAAAGCAAGCTACGCCGACCGCGTGTTCACCACGGCGGTGGTATCCTACCCGGAACTGACGCACATCGGCGAGGATAAGGATTTTACCCCTGTCATCGAAAAGGCATTGGAGCTTGGCGGCTACAACGAGGACAAGCCGTTCACCGGTATCAACGGCGGCGGCACGGTCATGACCGGCTTCGGTCATGGCGCGGTGCTTGGCGTGGCGGATCAGGTGATCGAGGCGGTAAAGAGCGGCGCGATCCGGCACTTTTTCCTGGTGGGCGGCTGTGACGGAGCCCGCCCCGGACGGAACTACTATACTGAGTTTGTCAAGCAGACGCCTGCCGATACCGTGGTGCTGACGCTGGCCTGCGGCAAATACCGCTTCAATGACCTTGACCTTGGTACCATTGGCGGCCTGCCTCGGCTCATGGACGTGGGCCAGTGCAATGACGCTTACGGAGCTGTCAAAATCGCGCTGGCCTTGGCGGAGGCGTTCGGCTGCGGCGTGAACGATTTGCCCTTGTCCATGGTTCTTTCGTGGTATGAGCAGAAGGCAGTGTGCATTTTGCTGACGCTGTTGTATCTGGGGATCAAGAATATTCGCCTTGGTCCCACGCTGCCGGCGTTCGTTTCGCCCAATGTGCTGAACTACCTCGTAGAGAATTTCGGCATTGCTCCCATCACCACGCCGGAGGAGGATTTGAAACAGCTTCTCAAATAACAGCGCCTCAGGCGGCGGCGCAAGAAAGTGTGACTTCCTTGACGGAACGATGTGACGATGCATACAAGAATGGAGATTGCAGTGGCCTTTGAAATAAACGTTGATTTTTCTGGGGGCAAAACGGTATAATCGATATGCAGTAAAACCAAGGAGAAGTGTCCATGCTAAGGCTGCCGCAAGCCGTCGGATTGTGGTACACCAAAGTTTGATGCATTCTGCCCCAACTGGACCAGGTACTGGATCGGATACAATAGGCGAGCGGATCGTCCATCACATCAGCTCAGCGTGGGAGGCAGTGGCGCGGATACTCAAGCGTTTCTCGGAGGACGGACTGGTGAAACTGAAGCGCGGCGCGATCACACTGCGGGATAAGAACCAGCCCAAACTGCTTGAAATAATGTGACTTTGTCACAGAAGAAAATTATAATTTCATTATAACAAAAGCAGGAAAACCAAAAGGAGAATTGACCATGAAAGAAACGAAATATGCAGGCACTCAAACCGAAAAAAACCTGATGACTGCCTTTGCCGGTGAGTCCGAGGCCCGGAACAAGTACACCTACTTCGCCTCCAAGGCCAAGAAGGAAGGCTACGAGCAGATCGCGGCGCTGTTCCTCAAAACCGCTGACAACGAGAAGGAACACGCCAAGCTGTGGTTCAAAGAACTGAACGGCATCGGCGACACCGCCGAAAATCTTCTCTCTGCCGCAGAGGGTGAGAACTACGAGTGGACGGATATGTATGACGGCTTCGCCAAAACCGCCGACGAGGAGGGCTTCCACGAGCTTGCCCAGCGGTTTCGTCTGGTCGCCGCCGTTGAAAAGCATCATGAGGAGCGCTACCGTGCCCTGCTGCACAATGTGGAAATGGCGGAAGTCTTTGCCAAGAGCGAGGTCAAGGTGTGGGAGTGCCGCAACTGCGGGCATATCGTGATCGGCGAGAAGGCGCCGGAGGTCTGCCCGACCTGCAACCATC